>Ga0310813_10000179_pt1 | contig 47096 bp, 48 predicted proteins | sample YN3metagenome_FD_203086 | JGI IMG/M metagenome (GOLD analysis project Ga0310813, IMG submission 203086) | Soil microbial communities from experimental microcosm in Duke University, North Carolina, United States - YN3 | ecosystem: Engineered > Artificial ecosystem > Soil microcosm > Unclassified...
CCCAGTTCAGCTGTGAGACGCTCCTTCGTGATTGCGTGGGCTTCCCCGAGCGTTTTCCCATTTACCAACTCTGTAAGCGCGGACGCGCACGCCATGGCCGGTACGCATCCCTTTGCGAGAAACTTTATTTCCAATATCCGGCCGCCAGAGATCCGTGCGGTAAGTTTGACCACGTCGCCACAGACGGGATTGTCCACTTGTGCGGACACATCGGGGTTCTCAACCACACCCGCATTGCGCGGATGGTCAAAGTGATCAAGGATCTGAGGCGAGTACACAGGAAGATTGTAGCGGTAGCGAGACCAGAGATTGCCCCGAACCTTTCGCGGACAAGAGTGTCCGCGCCACACTGGTCAAGAACTCCGGCAGGGTCGTTTCGATCTGCAATACTGACTACGTGGCACCTTACACGCCCCGCCGCGTCGTTTCCTTGCAGCCCAGCGCAACTGTGATTCTGCGCGACCTCGGCAAATTGGACGCGCTGATTGCCTGCACCAAGTACTGTCTGGACGTTTGCCCTGAACTTAAGGACGCACAGATCGCCGTCGTTGCTGATTCATGGACGGCGCAGAGTCAGCAGATCGGCGATCTTCGACCAGACCTGGTGATCGCTTCCGTTCCCTATCAGGAAAAGGCCATCGCCGAAATCATGAAATCCGGCGCGCGCTTTCTCGGCCTCGCGCCCAAGTCGCTCGAGGACATCTATGGCGATATTTCCGTGATCGCCGCAGTGATGGGCGTAGCGGCTGCGGGCGATGTCATCATCGCGAATATGCGCGACGAGATCGCCAGAATGAGAACGCGCACCCGCGATCTTTTCCGGCCGAAGGTCTTTTGCGAAGAATGGGGGAAACCGCTGATCGCCTCGCAGCGATGGGTTGCCGAGTTGGTTGAGGCGGCAGGAGGAGAGTTCGTTGGAACATCCGGCGCACAAGCCTTACCCGAGCACATCGCGGACGCTACCCCAGACGTGCTCATCGCCGCCTGGTGCGGGGCCGGCGATCGGGTCCCATTGCAGAAGATTGTCGCTGCTCGTGGATGGCAGAACTTGCCGGCGGTCCGGAACGGGCGCGTCTACTGCATTCGCGACGAATTTCTCAACACTCCTGCGCCCACTCTCGTTCAAGGCCTGCACGCGCTCGCCACCGCCATTCATCCAGACTGTTTTCCACACGCCGAGGGATTACGATGTATCGACATTCAGTAATTTTGCAATTTGGTAATTGAGTAATTTGAAAGCTAAAACTCAGCTCAATTACCCAATTTCTCAATCGCTCAATTTCCCAATCCCCATGAAGCGCGTTGTGGCTGCACTCATCTGGAAAGACGGCAAGCTGCTCATCTGCCAGCGCACGCGGCACCAGGTTATGCCGCTGAAGTGGGAATTCCCCGGCGGCAAGATCGAAGAAGGCGAGCAGCCACGCGATGCCCTGCGGCGCGAGCTCGATGAGGAACTCGGAATTGCCGCCACGATTGGCGATGAAGTTATGCGCTTCACGCACCAGTATCCCAACGGCAACGCGATCGAGCTGCGATTCTTTGAGGTGAAAGCGTACGACGGAGAAATCGAAAATAGAATTTTTCGCGCAGTGCGTTGGGTAAATCCCTCAGACCTCACCCAATATGACTTTCTGGAAGCCGACACCCAGCTTGTCGGAGACCTGGCGTCAGGAAAACTTACCTCCTAGTCAGGGTGCGCCCACCGGACTCGGTTCGCTGTTCGACTGCCGCCGTCGCAATGTCGGCCGGGTGTCATTTTCAATCCGGTTGCGACGATTTTCCAGCCGATCCATCTGCGCTTTAACTTCCCGGAACTCCGAAGTGTCCACTTTGTATTCGTTCTGCGGCGGCAGAAGCGTGTTGATTTCTTTTTGCGTCTTGGCGATCCGGTCCGGCGTCTGGGGATGCGTCTCGAACGCCTTTGCGACCACGTTCTCCCGGCGCTTTTCCATCGCTTTGACCCGCTCGAAGAATGACGTGAAAGCCTGCGGATCGTAGCCCGCCTTGTACATGTACTGCACGCCGAGGAAATCCGCCTCAGACTCAAATCCGCGAGAGAACTTCAGGAAAGTCATGGGCATGGCAATGCCCGCGGCCTCGTAGACCCCGTAACCGATCGGACCGCCAATCATCATGACGGACATTGCGCCGATGTTCATGAGCTGCCCTCGCGTCCGCTGGCGCGCCACGTGGCAAGCCGCCACATGGGCAATCTCATGCGCCATCACACCTGCCAATTCGGCCTCGGTTTCGGCCGCGTCAATCAGGCCGGAATCGACGTAAAAGTAACCGCCGGGAAGCGCGAAAGCGTTGATGTCGTCCGACTCAATCACTTTGATCGTAAACGGGACCTGCGAATCGGAATTCCGAACCAGGTTCTGGCCGATGCGATTGATGTATTCGGTCACCAGAGGGTCATTAATGAGCCGCGATGTCGACTCAACCTGGTGGGAGTAGTCTTTGCCCATTGCGATCTGGCGCTCCAGGCTATACCAGTTACCTAAGCCGCGGCCGCAGCCGATCTTGCGCGTGCCGATGGCTTCAATGTCGCGGATGCCACCGTCGTGATATTTCTTGATCGTGTTTTGAGGGTCCGCGGCAGGCAGCTGCGCAGCGGCGCACACGGCAATCAATACCAACGAGGAGGTCGCTACTACGTTGCGGTACAGCATTGGAACGCCCCGGATAGCACGCCGTTCAGGCGTGCCTCATTCCCAGCAACGTTACTCGACAGTTCGCCGGGATGCAACAGGAAAGTCGCTTTAAAGAACTCCGGCCGAAGGCAGAATACTGATTTCATCGACAGAGGCTTCGGCCGGAAGATTGACAGCATCCACGACGGCCTGGGCGATCAATTCCGGACGAACCATTTTCTTTCGCGGAGCCTCAGGCCAAAAGACATCCCATATATCTGTAGCCGTCGCTCCGGGAAGGAGTGCAACCACGCGGATTTCTTTTTCTCGAAGCTCCTCGCGAAGCGTGTTCGTGAATCCCAGGGCGCCGTGCTTTGAGGCGTTATAAGCGGACAAACCAGGGAATATCTGCTTCGCTGCCACCGAGAGATTGTTGACTATGACGGAGCCGGGCTTCATCAATGGGATCGCGGCTTTGCTGACGAGAAACATACCAGTCAGGTTGGTGGCAATCACATCGGACCAGACTCGAGCCGGGAGCTGCGACGCAGGCAGATTTACGTGTGCTATGCCGGCGTTGTTGACCAGAATGTCGAGGCGACGGAATTTCCTGCGAACTGCATTGAAGAGATCCGAGACCGATTGTTCGTCGCGGACATCGCAAGGCTCGGCCAGCACGGTAACCCGCTTGCGTCCCAGTTGCTTTGCAATGCTTTGAAGTTGTCGCGTGTTGCGGCCGCTGAGGATCAGGCTACAGCCCTCGTCAGCCAATGCTCGCGCAATCGCGAGCCCGATACCCTGCGTGGCGCCGGTGACAAGCGCGATTTTTCCTTTTAACGGCAAGAAAAGATTTTAACCGCAGAGGGCGCAGAGTTCGCCGAGAAGAGGTGGGTTTGCCAACAGCCAAGAGCCAACAGCCGCTCTTAGACCCCGTTCGGACGTTGCCGGATCAGCGACAGAAACTCCTGCCGCGTCTCTTGCTCGTCGCGGAAGCACCCGAGCATGGACGATGTAACGGCGGCCGAGTGTTGCTTCTCGACGCCGCGCATCATCATGCAGAGATGACGAGCTTCGATAACTACGCCAACACCCTGTGGCTGAATGACTTTCTGAATGGTCTCGGCGATCTGCGTAGTTAAGCGTTCTTGAATCTGAAGCCGGCGCGAGAATATCTCAATCAGCCGTGGAATCTTGCTGAGGCCGATAACTTTGCCGTTGGGAATGTACGCCACGTGCACCTTCCCGAAGAACGGCAGCATGTGGTGCTCGCACAGGCTAAACACCTCGACGTCCTTCACGATCACCATCTCGTCGTAGGTGACCGTGAAGAGCGCGTTCTTGAGCATGGCCTCGGGGTCTTCGTTGTATCCCTTGGTCAGAAAGTCGAAAGCTTTGTGAACGCGCTCGGGTGTGCGGAGAAGACCTTCGCGCTGTGGGTCTTCCTCCAGACGGACGAGCATTTCGCGGACGAGGTCCTCGAAGGTTGCAGAGGTTAGGGTCGGAGTTTCGGTGCGTGGAGCCATTGGCTAATTTGGTAATCGGGTAATTTTGTAATTGGGTAATTTGAAAATCAAAGATTGCAAGGTATCGTGCTGCAATTACTCAATTACAAAATTACCAACTTACAAATTCACTGCCCCGGCATACTCAAATGAGTTAAACATCGTCTCTTCCAGCTTCACTCTTTCGAGATGCACCTGGGTGAACTCCCGCTTCAAAATATCGTAAATCACGGTGCAGAGGTTTTCAGTGGTCGGCACGGCATCCGCGAACTCGGGCCTGGTGTTTAGATTCTCCAGGTCAAACCCGGTTACAACTTTCCGCTGCACGCACTCGTCAAGATCAACCAGGTTGCAGACCATTCCGTTGCGGTCAACTTGTCCACTCACAGTGATTTCCAGGATGTAATTGTGCCCGTGCCCGTGCGGATTGTTGCACTTGCCAAAAGTCGCGCGGTTCTCTTCGTCGGACATCTGCTCGCTGTGCAAGCGATGCGACGCGGAGAAGCGGTAGCGGCGTGAAAGGTGGGCTGTTGCCATTGGGTAATTGAGAAATCTAGTAATTGGGAAATCGAGCTTAAGTCTTGGGCAAACTTTGTTTGCAAATTCTCAATTACTCAATTACCAAATTACAAAATTTGACCTCACTCCTCCCCGTAAAAATCCACGAACAGATCGTGGTTCTCGTACACCCGCACCCGGTGCAACTTGGCATTCGTCAACTTTGGCGCGAGCCGGTTCCAAACTGCAATTGCCAGATTCTCCGTCGTTGGAATTCGCGTAGCAAACTCCGGCACTTCTTTATTCAGGAAGCGATGGTCCATGGCATCGAGCACTTCGCGGTTCATGGTTTCTTTGAGCTGCTTCAGATCAACCACGAACCCCGAGCGCGGATCAACCTCGCCCTTCACCGTGACTTCGAGCACGTAGTTGTGCCCGTGTCCGTTGGGGTTATTGCACTTGCCGAACAGGCGCCGGTTCTCCTCCGGGGAAAGCTCCGGATTGTGGTAGTAATGCGACGCGGCAAATTCAGCTTTGCGGGTGAGGTAAAGCAACGAGTGTTGGGTCCTTTCCCAAAACTTCATTGTAAGGTAATGGAAGGTTAATACTCACACGACCGGCCGTCGCGCACTTACCATTCCCAGCGCGACGGCTCTCGGCTTAACTTCACTAGCCGTTTGAAATCCAAGAAATGACCTTGCGCCAACCTCCAGAATCCCGCTCACGTGCGGGTGCTTGAGTAATATTTCTGACTTCTTCAGGGGTATAGATGTAGCTTCTGTCTTTCCAGTCAAAGCGTGCTTGTTTGTAAGCGCGATGCGATCTCAACAGTAGGTACGCGAAGATTGGCAGGCCGGGAACACATAAGATCGTGCTGGCCCAAGTTGAATGTGCCCTTCGAATTCTCGCAATGAACTCCACAAAGGTGATGATGGATACAATGCAAAACGACGTTCCCATTAGCAGGACGTACCATCCAACCCAGCGCGCTGGAACCGGCATTTGCAGTGGGTTGGAGAACGTTATTCGTAAGAAACTGTAGGGGGCTGCAAACAGTAACAGGAATTCTCCAAACCTCCTATAAGCGAGTTCGGTAGGTTCCGCGAACAGCAGCGCCAGATTCTTCGTCCAACCTTCTTTCATTTGCCCCCAACTGCGGTACATGCGGGTGCGGACGGCGTCGCCGCCGTAGCGAAAGAAAATCTTGCAGCCGGAGGACTTCATCAACCTCGCCATGGCAACGTCTTCCAGCAGATCACTGGCGATCTTGGTGTGCCCTCTTACCGCGTCGTACGCCTCGCGCGAGATCAGCAGATATTGCCCGTTGGCAGCGGCGATGGGAGATGAGGGATCGTTGACCTTATCCGGAGGATACGTCGCAGCCAGTTCGGCGAAGATCACCGGCATGACAGCTTTTTCCCAGAACGTGCGGACCTCCTGCTCGGGAGAATAAGAGAGCAGTACGGCGCCGTGTTTTTCAGCTTCGGCTACAGCGCGCGCAAGAGAGCCAGGCTTGTGCACGGTGTCAGCGTCTGTAAAGAGCAGCCACTTCCCTTTTGCGATCTTCGCGCCCGCCGACATGGCGTTGTTCTTGCCGGTCCAGTTTTCGGGCAGAGGCGAAGCCGAGACGACGCTTACAGCGAGGCAGTTCCTCGAAACGGTTTGCCCGCCTTGGGGGGTAAGGGCACGGCTCACAGCCGGGCCGTCGTTGTCCGTTGTAAAGCCCTGATCGGCACGAGTGAAACTCGTGCCCTTCCCGGTCGTGCTCGCCTCCGCGTCCTGCAATTCGGCCGCTGCTCGGACTGCGAACGATTGCGCAATCTCCGCCGTGCGGTCGGTCGATGCGTCGTCAACCACAATGATCTCGAAATCCATCCCCGTCTGTGAAACCAGCGACTCCAGGCACAGCGCGAGGCACGCTTCCTCGTTCCTTGCCGGAACGATCACCGACACAGCAGGATTTTGATCATTCGACATACAAATGCAGGAAAGTCGAAACCAGCTTGTTTATTATAGTGACGTGCGCTTGCTTGCCTGTCTTCTCCTCTGCGCCTTTGCGCTCGTGCTTACTGGCTGCTACGGCCGCTCCAAGCCCACGAGCATCAACATTCCCGCTCGCGATTTTACCGTTCAAGATTCCGACCGCAGCGTTACCCTGAGCCAGCTGCGCGGAAAAATTGTTGTCCTCAACTTTTGGGCCACCTGGTGTCCACCGTGTGTCGAAGAGATGCCGTCGCTCGTCCAGATGCAGAAACAAATGCAAGGCAAGGGCGTGACCGTGCTCGCCGTCAGCGTGGACGACGACGCCGACGACTACCACAAGTTCCTGAAAGACCATTCCATCGATCTGCTCACCGTGCGCGAAACCGGCAAGAAGACCGAGACCGGAGTGATCGCTCCCGTCTCCGCGAGTTACGGCACCTACAAGGTCCCTGAGACCTACATCATCGACCGCAACGGCGTCATTCGCCGCAAGTTCATCGGCGCGGTGAACTGGGGCCAGCCGGAGATCGTCGAATACTTAAGCCGGCTGTAAATACGTCGCTTGCAACATCTCACGGCGTCATTCGGCAATGCGCGCTGGCCAGCCCTCCTGTAACCGGCACTCCCCGGCAAGACGTAGCAAGCTACGTCTCTACTACAATTCTTTGGTGAAATCCTGGGACGCAATCATCGTCGGCGGGGGCATCATCGGGCTGTCGCTCGCGATTTCGCTGCGGAGGCGCGGGCTGAAAGTGCTGGTGGTTGAGCGCTCCCAGCCAGGCCGCGAAGCTTCCTCCGCTGCCGCCGGAATGCTGGCAGGGTCAGGCGCAGAAATTCCTGCCAAGCTAAAAGGCATCGCGGAACAGAGTGCCCGGATGTATCCCGAGTTTGTCCATGAACTCGAGGATGAATCGGGCCTGAAAGTTGATTTGCGAGATCAGGGAACGATCCTGATTTCAACCGACGGCACATTTCCTCTCTCCGCTGAAAAACTTTCCCGCGACAAGCTTCAAACTTTGGAGCCGGCGATCGCCTCGGAATTCACATCCTTGCCTGCCGCCTACTTAGCCGAGCGGTCGGTCGATCCGCGCGCTCTGGTATCTGCGACCATTAAGGCGGCGAAGCATCGCTCCGTGGACGTTTCCTCGGGGGCGGAGGTCACGAGCATTCAAGTTGAGAAGAACTGCGTTACCGGGGTGACGACCGGCCATACCACCTACCCGGCACCCATCGTGGTCAACTGCGCGGGTGCCTGGGCAGGCTGTATCGGTACTCAGCGGTTCCCGGTCAAGCCGATCAAGGGACAGATGCTGGCACTGGTGAACGCGCCCGCCATCAAGCACGTCGTGCGAACGGAGCAGGTTTATCTGGTGCCGCGCAGCGATGGGCGACTGGTCGTCGGCTCAACCCTCGAAGACGCCGGCTTCAAAAAGCAAACCGACGTAGAGACGATCCAGCGACTATTCGATGCCGCGGTGCAGATCGTGGGGGCACTTTCGGCCGCGAAACGGCATGAGGACTGGGCAGGACTCCGGCCCGGAACTCCCGACGAGTTGCCAATTCTCGGCGAGACTGACATCCAGGGCTACTTCGTAGCGACCGGCCACTACCGCGACGGAATCCTGCTGGCGCCCGTCACGGCGCAGATCATGACCAGGCTGATACTTCATGAGCCAGTTCCACACGATCTTCTGCCTTTCTCTCCGGCGCGGTTTAATTCATAACCCTTATTCACCACAGGGGCACTGGGACACGGAAAAAACCAACAGAAAGCGTACGCCAGACAGATCGTCCAATTTCTATGTTTGAATCAGCTTTTTCCCTATGCCTCTGTGTCACTGTGGTGAAACCGGTTTTCAGTCGTTATACTGAAGCGTTTTCGCGAAAGGACCAGTCATGGCCTCGCCTGCCGTCGATTTTGCCCGTCAGAATCAGCAGCGTTTCTTAAATGAACTGAAGGACCTCCTTCGTATTCCGAGCGTCAGCACCGCGCCCGAGCACAAGTCCGACGTGCAGCGCGCCGCCGACTACGTTGCCGGCGAGCTACGCCGCATTGGCATGGAACACGTCGAGATCATCCAGGGCAAAGGCCACCCGCTCATCTACGCCGACTGGCTGCACGCCGCGAGCAAGCCGACCGTCCTTTGTTACGCCCACTACGACGTACAGCCGCCCGATCCATTGAACGAATGGCTGTCGCCGCCGTTTGAGCCGGCCGAGCGCAACAACAACATCTATGCCCGCGGCGCGGTCGACGACAAAGGCCAGCTATGGATGCAGGTCAAGGCCATCGAATCGCTGATGAAGGCCCATGACGGCAAGCTGCCGGTGAATGTGAAGCTCATCTTCGAGGGCGAAGAGGAGGTCGGCGGCGAATCCATCGCCGCATACCTGCGCAAGCAAAAGGCAAAATTGAAGGCCGATTTCGCCCTGGTCTGCGATACGGAACTCTTCGCGCCCGACCTCCCGACTTTGTGCGTGGGCCTGCGTGGCCTCATCTACAGCGAAATCGAAGCCGTCGGCGCCAAGGTAGATTTGCACTCCGGAATGTATGGCGGCGTGGCCCCGAATCCGTTTTTCGCGCTGATCGAAATCATCAGCAAGCTGAAAGACGCAAAAGGCAAGGTCCTCGTTCCCGGCTTCTACAAGAACGTGAAAGCCCCAAGCACCGCCGAACTCAAGGCCTGGAAGCGCCTGCCCTTCGATGAAGAACACTATCGAAAAACCGAAGTCGGCTCGACCAAGCTTACCGGTGAGCCGGGATTTTCTGTCCTGTACCGCACCTGGGCGCGGCCCACGCTTGAAGTGCACGGCATGCCCGGCGGATTCACCGCGCCGGGAGCAAAGACCGTCATTCCCGCGCGGGCTTTTGCCAAAGTCTCGATGCGCCTGGTGCCCAATCAGGATCCGGATGACATCCTGAAGCGCTACACCGCCTACGTAAAGAAGCTCACTCCCAAAGGAATTCAGACCAGCGTCAAGCTGTGGAGTAAGGGGCCTGCTTGCGTGGTCGGGACCAACAATCGCTTCATCCAGGCTGCCACCGAAGCCTTGCATGAGGTCTTCAACAAAGAAACCGTCTTCATCCGCTCCGGCGGATCGATCCCGGTGGTCACCGATTTTCAGGACGTGCTGAAAATTCCTTCCGTCATGATGGGCTTCGGCCTGCCCGACGATAACCTACACGCGCCGAATGAAAAGTTCCACATCCCGAACTTCTATCGCGGGATTGAGTCCATCTGCGTGTTCTTCGAGAAGCTGGGGGCTTAAAGGCTTTCACCGCCGAGGTCGCCGAGAGCGCAGAGAAAACCAAATTCTTGGCCACGGATTTACGCCGACCAACCCGGGTCGAAAACAAACGGAAGATCGGTCGAAATCGGTGTTGATCCGCGGCTGTCTTTTTCTCAGCGACCTCGGCGTCCTCTGCGGTTAAAAGCTTTTTGACGGCTTGCGAACAAAGAACCGCTGCTTGTCCACCTCGGCCGGGACCGCCACGTCGAAGAATCCCACCATCATTTCGTTGTAGGTCTGCTCGCCCCACTGGACATAGCTGTCCGGATCTGGATTGTGCGGGTTTGACCTTGAATTGTCGTACCAGGCGACCGCTTCGAGCTTCGTGCCAGCAGGCAACATGCGTGGCTCGGCCAGGCGATAGCGCAGCTGCCAATAAAAATCGTAATGGACGCGCAGCAGGGTCTCGCGCGTCTGGTCCTCATGCACCAGGTTGTACTCGAACTGTTTTCCGCGCAGGTGCATGTGGGGAAAAAAGTTCAATAGTTCTGCGTCGTTCGGCAGCGTGCCTGCGACCACGACCTTGTAGTTGCCGGCATTGGGGGGAATGGGGATGCGATCGTTTTCGTTTGCGAGTTGCAGGGTCAGGATTCTTTTGGCAGGAGGCGATTTCGAAAATACCAGGCCGAGGCTGGTTAGGTCGCTCGCGGCATGGCCGCTGGTGGTGTAGTGCATCTGGAAGACGAGGTCGGAATGCGCGGGGACGAACTTGGCCATACCTTCCGGCCAGTGGTCTGGCGAGCTTCCCGGTGCATAGACCAGCAGCAGGTCGCTGGTGGTCGAGTGCGCCTCGTGCATGAGATGGGGATCGTGCAGGCTCGATGCGGTAAACGGCTTTCCGGCCGGCGCGCCGCGCAGCCATTGCGACTCCGGCTGGCGAATGTAAACCACGGCGTGGTGCACGTGGTCGCGCGCAGACGGGCGCAGCTCCGACATCTGAATCCATCTCCCTTGGCTGAAATGGGTGGAAACGATCTCGTATGTGTACTCGACGTCTCCGCTCGCGGGCAGATGGACAGGGACCGGCATTTTCACTATCCAGTCAGGTTTCGAAATGTTCCATCCCTGAACCCAGTGCGGCGGCTTTGGCGCGTCCTTCAAGTTTCCTTCGGGAGCACCGGCGCTCGCCCAATCCGCGAGTGTTTGAATTTGTGCGGCGGTGAGCGAGTTGTCATTCGAAAAGTGCCCGCAGCACGGGTCGGCAAACCAGGGCGGCATCTTTCTTTCTTCGACTGCTTTCGCGATTGCCTTCGCCCAGGGCCGAGCGTGGCGGTAACTGACCAAAGGAAAGGGAGCGATCTCGCCCGGCCGGTGACATTGCTGGCAGCGCTGCTCGAGAATGGGGAGAACGTCGCGGTAAAAAGCCGGCCGCGCGGCGCGGGCAAACAAAGGTAAGAAAAGCAGAGAGCAGCAAATCTGAATCGCGCGGCGCACGGACTAAGTCCTCAGCTGCGCCTCCCGCAGCCTCCGGGCGGCGGTCTCCGGGGAGACCGGCGAGTAATAAACCTCTTTGAAGGTGTAGGACTTCGCCTTGGCGGCCAGGATCGGCAGGATCTCGATGTGCCAGTGATAGTCGTCGTCGAGCGTCTTCCAGTACCCGAGGCTCGCCGACTGGTGCGAGCCATTGGGCGAGGTGTGCAGCACCATATGAAACGACTCGGTGATGGTGCGGATGCGCGCAAGCGTGCGCTTCAAGAGCCCAGCGAGGTCGCGCACCGGGCCGGGACGCGCCAGTGCGAAGCGCTCGAAGGAAGCATCGTGGGTGCGGCAAAGAATCCAGGTCTCGTAAGGCGCGCGGGTCGCATACGGGCACAGCGCCACAAAATCCCCTCGGACCTCGACCAGTCTTTGCGCCGTCTGCAACTCCTGCGCCACGATATCGCAGAACACGCAGCGCTCTTTCTGCTTGAAGTAGTCGAATCCGGCCCGCAATTCGTAGAGCACGCGCCGGGGAATGAAGGTGGTGGCGGCCAGCTCGGAGTTCGGGTGCTCGAACTCCTGCCCTGAGCCGATGCCGAAATTCTTGTAGATGCTGATATAGCGGAAGCGGGCATCGCCCTTGAGGTCCTGTATGCGCTGCGCGGCCAGCAGCAGAAACTGCTCGAGCTCAGCATCATCGGCCTGCCACAGCTGGCGGTTGTGCTCGGGATTTTCGACCAGCACCTCGTGCGCCCCGAGCGGCGGCATGCGGTCGTAGAGGCCTTCGCCGCGGCGGTCGAGCCTTTCCTCGATGTGGTAGATGGCGGCCGGGTGGACGACGGCGCGCGCCGACCACGGCCCGCCGCGCAGTGCGGCGCGGCTCGATACCTGCTGCAGACGCGCTGCCGAACCGGGACACAGAGGACACTCGGTGGCCGGGCGCTGCGCGGTCTCGGGGATATCGTCGCCGGTGAGCACCCAGGAGCGGGTCAGAGGATCTTTGCGCAGTTCCATAGTCGGACAATCAGCGAGCAGAAATTATCGCACGGGGATGAAAAACCTTGAACCGCAGAGAACGCCGAGAGCGCAGAGAAAGCAACTTCACGTCGGCGCGGATTCACGCGGGATGAACGCGGATTTGATCCGCCTGTGAGTCCATGCAAATCCGTGGCCAGGAAGTTTGTTTCCGGCACGAAGGTAGTAAAGGACGCGTTTTCCACGCGCTCGCACAGCTGAGCTGAACTTATAATTCGCAAAAGGCATCCAGGAGTTCGGGTGAGATTTGTCGCTCTCATACCGCGAATTTAGCGGACATGGGTATCAAGAACCGATTGAACCGATCCGCGTTCATCGGCGGCGAAATGAATTGGTTTGCCTCAGCGAACTCTGCGATCTCGGCGGTGAAACGCTTTTAACTGGTAACGGCAACTGCATGACCGACCCCTCCACCCCGCTGATGCGGCAGTACAGCGCGATCAAGAAAGACCACCCTTCCGCCCTGCTCTTTTTCCGTCTCGGCGACTTCTACGAGATGTTCTTCGAAGACGCGGTCCTGGCCGCGAAAGAACTTGAGATCACCCTCACCTCGCGCAACAAAGAGAAGGGCATCGCCATTCCCATGTGCGGGGTGCCTTATCACGCCGCCGAGGGCTACATCTCAAAACTGATTCGCCGGGGATATAAAGTCGCCATCTGCGACCAGGTCGAGGACCCTCGGGTGGCAAAGAAGCTGGTGCGCCGCGAGGTCACGCGGGTGGTCACCCCGGGCACGGCGGCCGACAGTTCGCTCGGCTCTGAGGAAAACAATTTTCTGGCGGCCGTGGTCTCCTCCGACAGTCGCTCAGGCTTTGCCGCCCTCGATCTTTCAACCGGTGAGTTCCGGGCCACGGAGTTTTCGGGCGATGGCGCCCTGAAGCGCATTCATGACGAGCTCGAGCAGTTGCGTCCCAAAGAAGTGCTGTACGCAAGTTCAGCGCCGCTGTTTGACGCACCCGGCACTACCGGGACAAACGGAGCCCCTGCCCGTCCAGTCGCGTCAACCGCAGCACCCTTTGCCCTCACCCCCATCGAGGATTGGATCTTCTCGCCTGACCACGCCGTTCCCTTGCTTGAAAACCACTTCGGGGTGCTATCGCTCGAAGGCCTGGGCCTCGCCGGCAAGCCGGCGGCATCGTCTGCCGCCGGAGCCATTCTTCATTACGTCCGCTCCACCCAGCGGGGGTCGCTCGACCACGTGGACCGCATCGGCTTTTACGAGCGCCAGGACGCGCTGGTGCTCGATGCGGTCACCGTGCGTAATCTCGAACTCGCGGAGCCTCTGCTTGCCGGCGGAGACCCTTCCCTGACGCTCTTCCGTTCGCTGGATTCAACCGTCACCCCTATGGGCCGGCGCCTCTTGCGCTCATGGATGCTTCGGCCGTCGTTAGACGCAGGCGAAATCAACCTGCGGCTGGATGCGGTCGAAGAGCAGGTCTCGAAAACCATCGCGCGTGAAGAGCTGCGGCGGTCGCTTGCAGGCGTGCTCGATCTCGAACGCCTGCTGAGCCGGGTCACGCTCGAGACCGCAAACCCCCGCGACCTGATCGCGCTCGCCGCATCGCTCGGAAAGCTTCCCTCGGTCCGGGCGTCCCTGAAGGAGCTGCGCTCGGAGCGTCTGCGCGAGTTGCACGAAAAGATCGACGAGCTCTCCGATGTAAGCGGGCAGATCGAATCCACCATCATCCCGGAGCCGCCGGTCTCGCTCGCCGAGGGCGGCGTGATCCGGCGCGGCGCGGATGCGGAACTCGATCAGTTGCACGACCTCAGCCGCAATGGGAAACAGTATCTCGCAGCCATGGAGCAGCGGGAGCGCGAGCGTACTGGAATTTCCTCGCTCAAGGTGCGCTTCAACTCGGTCTTCGGTTACTACCTCGAAATCTCAAAGGCCAACCTGCATCTCGCGCCCCCCGACTACGAGCGCCGCCAGACGCTGGTGAACGCCGAGCGCTTCTCGACCCCCGAGCTCAAGGAGTATGAATCGAAGATCCTCGACGCCCAGGAGAAGATCGTTGAGATTGAGCGGCGCATCTTCGCCGGGCTGAGAGGGGCGATCGCCGCAGAGGCCAAGCGCATCCGGCAAACCGCGCTCGCGCTCGCCGAGGTGGATGTGCTCGCGGCCTTTGCGCACACCGCCATGCTGCGCGGTTACTCCCGGCCCGGGTTCGACGACTCTTCGGACATTGAAATCGTCGCCGGCCGCCATCCCGTGGTCGAGCAACAGGACACCGCATCGGGATTTTCAGCAGCCGACGAGGGTTCGAGCGGGCTTCGAAAATCCTCCCGCTTCGTGCCCAACAATCTGTATCTCAACTCGACCACTCACAACGTGCTGGTGCTCACCGGGCCCAACATGGGTGGAAAGTCGACTTACCTTCGCCAGACCGCGCTCATCGTGATCATGGCGCAGATGGGATCGTTCGTGCCTGCCGCGAAGGCGCGCCTCGGCATCGTTGACCGCATCTTTACGCGCATTGGGGCGAGCGATAATCTCGCGCGCGGGCGCTCGACCTTCATGGTCGAGATGACCGAGACCGCCGCCATCCTGAACAGCGCGACGCCGCGATCGCTGGTGCTGCTCGACGAGGTGGGCCGGGGAACCGCAACCTACGACGGCCTGGCTATCGCCTGGGCGGCGGTTGAATACCTCGATGGCCGGGTGCGGGCAAAGACGCTCTTTGCCACCCATTATTTCGAGCTGACTGAACTGGCCGAGCAACTCTCCGGCGTCAAGAACTTTCACGTGTCGGTGAAGGAGACCGGCACCGGGATCGTCTTCCTGCGCAAAGTTGAACCGGGTCCCGCCGACCGCAGCTACGGAATTGAAGTGGCAAAGCTTGCCGGTCTGCCGGAGGAAGTGGTGCGCCGAGCACGTGAGGTGCTGGCGGAGCACGAGAACGTCGAAGCGCGCATGAGCGCGCAACTGGCTTCGGGAGAAGCGACCGTGCCGCGCGCGGCCCAGTTGACCATCTTCACGCCGCTTTCACAGCCGGTGCTTGAGAAGCTGCGCGAAACCGACCTCAACCGCATGACCCCGCTTGAAGCCCTGAACCTGCTGGCGGAGTTGAAGCAGCAGGTGCAGTAGCTTCTTTGCCGCAAAGACCATTTCACCGCCGAGATCGCAGAGAGCGCAGAGAAAGAAAATTCTTGGCCACGGATGTACACCGATCAACACGGATGAATCCAGCTATTTCGATATAAAAACTAGAGCCTGGGCTGGTATCGCAAAATGTCTTGTCAACCAAGCCGCTTACAGATTTTCAAATCCGTGTGAATCCGTATCCGTGGCAAAGAAGTTCCTTTCCTCTGCGCTCTCTGCGGTGAATGGTTTGCTCCGCGAGATCCGCGCAATCCGCGGCGTTTTTTCCGGCTGCCGCCTCAAGTAGAATAGGCCTTCACCTTCATGCGAAAGTCTACTTCTGCTGACAGTGTCGGCCAGCTTCTGGTCATCGGGTTCGACGGCACCGAGATGTCGCCGCAACTAGCCGGCCTGCTCGCCCGCATCCAACCGGCGGGCGTGATTCTTTTCGCGCGCAATGTCGTCAACGCCCAGCAGACCCACCGGCTGCTGCGCGACTGCCAGTCCTCGGTCGAAGCGCCGCTCTTCACCTGCGTGGACCTCGAAGGCGGACGGGTCGACCGCTTCCGTAACGTCACTGGCCCGACGCCCTCTGCCGCGGACGTCTTTTCGACCAGCAACCGCAAGCTGTTCAGGAAGCACGGCGCAATCATCGGCAAAATCTCGCGGGCCATGGGCTTTAACCTGGATTTTGCGCCGGTCCTCGATCTGGCTTTTGAAGCGTCGCGCAAGGTGATGAGCTCCCGGGCGTTTTCCACCAACCCGCAAGAAGTGATCGCCTATGCCCACGAGTTTCTCGCGGGCTTGCATGCTTCAAGCGTCATCGGCTGCGGCAAGCATTTCCCCGGGCTTGGAGAAGGCAATCTCGATTCCCACCACGATCTGCCGGTCATCGAAAAATCGTTCAGGAAACTCTGGCAGGAGGACCTGGTGCCCTATTGCGTGATGAAACACGAACTGCCCATGGTCCTGGTCAATCATGCGAATTACCCCGCGGTCACGCGCGACCAGCTCCCCGCTTCGCTCTCGAAGAAGTGGATCGCTGGGGTTCTGCGCCGGCGCATCGGCTACCAGGGGCTGATCGCCTCGGACGACCTCGAAATGGGCGCCCTGCTGAAATCTGCGCCCATCGACCACGCCGCCACCGAATTCATTCGCGCCGGGGGCGATCTGTGCCTCATCTGTCATGAGCAGGAAAACGTGGAGCGCGCGTTCGAGACACTGGTCAGCACCGCGGCTCGCGACCCACGTTTTCGCAGGCGCATTTCGGAATCGGCGGCCCGGGTTCGCGGCTTCAAGAAGAAATCTCGTGAGCTGCGGCGGCGCATTCCCGTGCCGTCGCCGGAAAAGATCAGCCGGCTCTCGACCGAGCTCTGGGAATTCTCCGAGCAAGTCCGCCTGTCGGGTCTTTCGGTCGGCGCCGCAGGGGCCGGGCATTGATCGTCGCCGGCGTGATGAGCGGCACCTCCGCCGATGGCATCGACGTGGCCCTGGTCGAAGTCTCGCGCACCGGCGGAAGAACCGGTGTGAAGCTTCTCGGCCACTCGAGCTTCGCTTACCCAGCCCGAGTCCGCAGCGCAGTGCTCAAGGCCATGAACGCCGACCGCGCAAGCGTGGCCGACCTGGCACGGCTCAACTTTTTGCTGGGCGAACTCTATGCGGAAGCCATCCTGCGCACGCAAGCCAAATTCAAAATGAAAGCGGCGCTAATCGGCTGCCATGGACAGACGCTCTATCACCAGGGAACGCCCGCACCATTTCTGGGTAAGAAGCTCGCGGTCACCTGGCAGACGGGCGAAGGCGCGGTGATGGCTGCGCGCACGGGGGTTCCGGTAGCCTCGGATTTTCGTCCCGCCGACATGGCCGCGGGCGGCAAGGGCGCGCCGCTGGTGCCCTATCTCGATTACCTGCTCTATCGCGACAAGCGCGTGGGCAGGATCGCGCTGAATATCGGAGGCATTGCCAACCTGACGGCCATTCCCGTCGGGGCTGCGCCCGACGAGGTCATCGCCTTCGACACTGGCCCGGGCAACATGGTGATCGACGCTCTGGCGGAGCGCCTCTTCGGTCAAGCTTGCGATCACAACGGAGCGATCGCCGCTTCGGGGCAGGTGAACGAGAAAGTAGCTTCCAACTTTCTGCGGAAATCATTTTTTCGTGCCCGGCCGCCGAAAACCGCGGGCCGCGAGGAGTTCGGGCGGGAATTTGCTCGCGAGCTTATAACCCGGTTCTCCGCCAGGCGAAAGCGCGATGCGGTTGCGACGGCCACGGCGCTCACTGTGCTTTCCATCGCGCGGGCGATCGAGCGCTTCGTCTTATCACGCGACAAGTTTTCAGAGATCGTCGCCTCAGGCGGCGGCACCCGGAACCCCACGCTGATGGCGTGGCTGGCGAACGAAGCCGGTGAACTTGGCTTGAAGTTGCGCACCTCGGACGAATTCGGCATTCCCTCGGAGGCAAAGGAGGCGGTAGCTTTTGCGGTGCTGGCCTTTGAGACTTGGCACCGCCGTCCCTCGAACGTGCCGTCGGCCACGGGAGCCAGGCGGCCGGCAGTATTGGGGAAAGTTTCGTATCCGTAAAGCAGTGGCTAGTGACTAGTGGCTAGTGACTAGTTGTTAGATGAATCGCTAACCACTAGCCACTAGAAACTTGTTCCATGCCTGTTTACATCTCTCTTCTCCGCGGCATCAACGTCGGCGCGCACAAGCGCATGAAGATGGAGAAGCTGCGCAACTCCTGCGCGGAGCTTGGATTCGGTCAGATCGCGACCTACATTCAGAGTGGAAACCTGATCTTCAAGGGCGGGAAGCTTTCGGCTGAAGCAGTGTCGAAGAAAATCGAGAAGCAGATCGAATGCGACTTCGGCTTTCACGCTGACGTCATCACGCGAACTGCGGACGAACTGAAGACGATCATCGCTTCGAATCCACTGCTCAAGGAAACCGCTACAGAGGAATCGAAGCTGCAGGTGGTATTTCTTCCCGGTGAGCCCGGCGCTGAAGCAATCAAGAAGCTCGAATCGCTCATTCTTGCACCCGACCGGGTGCGGGTCGCAGGGAAAGAAATTTATTTCTACTTTCCGAACGGCGTCTCCGGCAGTAGTTTGTGGAAGCACAATCTCGACCGCGTCCTGGGGATTTCCGGCACCATGCGGAACTGGAATACGCTGAACAAACTGCTTGCGATGGCGGAGAACTGCAAGTGAGCCGCCAGCCATCAGCCATCAGCCATCAGGTCAAACCTAACCTGGTTGCGACCCTTCTACGCTACCTGGTTTTGTTGCTGCTTTGTTTCGTGTGCTGCGCTTTTCTCTCCTGCTCTCGGCGCTCAACTGCGAACGAACTGGTCATGATCATCGAGTCGAGCCCGGCCAATCTCGATCCGCGGGTGGGGCTCGATGCCCAATCGGAGAACATCGACAGCCTCCTGTTCGACAATCTGCTTTCTCGCGACGAGCACTTGAACGTGCAGCCGGGGCTGGCCGAGCGCTGGGAGATTCCGGACCCCAAGACTTACGTTTTTCATCTGCGCGCTGGAGTGAAGTTTTCTGACGGGCGGCCGCTGACCTCGCGCGACGTGAAGTGGAGCTTCGATTCCCTGCTCGAGCGAAGAGTCCGAAGCACCAAGACCGGAACTCTCGCTCTCGTCGAGCGGGTTTACGCACCTGACGAATCGACCGTGGTCTTTCACCTGACCCAACCCTGGGCCGGGTTGCTGTGGAACCTTGCGGGCGGCGAGGGCATGGGAATCGTGCCGTACGGCAGCCTTGCCGCGTTGAGCACCAATCCGGTTGGTTCAGGGCCCTACCGCTTCGTCAGCGCCGAGCCCGATCGTGAAGTCGTGCTTGAGCGCAACGATCTTTACTGGGGTGAAAAGGCCAAACTTGCGCGCGTGCGTTTCATGGTCGTGCCGGATGCGACCACACGCGCGCTTGAGTTGCGCAAGGGCAGCGCTGACATTGCGCTGGAATTGAATCCCGACATGGTGCGGACGCTCGAACGCGAGCCGCGGCTCGAGGTGCTCAGCGCTCCCGGCACGCGCCTTGCGTACATGGCTTTCAATCTGCGCGATCCTATCTTGAAGGACGCGCGCGTTCGCAAGGCAATCGCCTGCGCGCTCGATCGCGAGCCCTTGATTCACTCCTTGTGGCGCGACTTCGCCCGGCCAGCCGCGAGCGTGCTGCCGCCTGAGAGCTGGGCTTACGATCAGGCATTGCAACCCGTGGCTCACGACATGGAGCAGGCACGCCGGTTGCTTGATTCCGCCGGGTACGCGGCCGTCAACGGCATACGCTTTCATCTCACCATGAAGACCTCGACGGAAGAGAGCTCGCGTTCGATGGCGGCAATTTTTCAGCAGCAGTTGCGCGAGGTCGGAATCGCGCTCGACATCCGCAGCTTTGAGTTCGCAACTTTCTTTTCCGACATCCAGCGCGGGGAATTTCAGGTCTATTCCCTGCGCTGGATCGGCGGCAACGAAGACCCTGAAATTTTCGGCTACGCATTCGATTCATCCAAGATCATCCCCAACGGCGCGAACCGCCAGTTCTACAGCAATCCTCGCGTGGATGCGTTGATAGCCAAAGCCGGGGCGGAAATTGATCAAAACGCCCGCAAACAGGACTACGCCGAAGTGCAGCGCATCCTGGCCGAAGACTTGCCCTACATTGACCTCTGGTATTTCAATAATGTGATGGTCCATTCGCGCCGGGTCACAAACCTGCGTCTCAGTCCGTCGGGCAACTACGATTTTCTGAAGACGGCAGAACTCGAATAGCTCTTGGCTCTTGGCTCTTAGCGGTGGGCTCCCGGGTTACTCGGCGAACCCGGCGTAGTCTCTGCGAACTCTGCGGTTGAAAGCTTTTTGGTTTGTTTGCCTGGATCAACCCCCAAGAGCCAACAAACGTTTTCTTGTACTATCGAAATAATGCGAACGCTCTTCATCGGCGACATCTTCGGACGCCCCGGGCGAACCATCGTCCGCGACAAGCTCAAGACGGTTGTCCGCGAACATCGCATCGATCTGGTGATTGCGAATGGAGAGAACTCTGCCGCCGGATTCGGAATCACACCAGCGCTGGCGGAAGATCTATTCGACCTCGGCATCGACGTCCTGACGACCGGCAATCATGTCTGGGATAAACGAGAAATTTTGGATTACTTCGCGTCCGTGGACGGCAATGCGCACGGCCCGGCCCGCCGCGTGCTGCGACCTGCAAACTACGCGCAAGACTTGCCCGGTCGCGGACTGTACGAGGGAAAAAAGAAGGACGTTGCTTATGCAGTCATCAATCTTCAAGGCCGGGTTTTTATGGCCGCCAACGACGATCCCTTTCGTACTGCAGACCGCCTGTTGAATCAACTCAAAGCCAAGGTTGTGTTCGTGGACATGCACGCCGAAGCCACGTCGGAAAAAGTCGCGCTCGGCTGGTACCTCGACGGGCGCGTCACGGCTGTGCTAGGGACACACACGCACATTCCTACGGCCGATGAGCGCGTGCTGCCGAAAGGAACCGCGTACATAACTGACGTGGGAATGACCGGGCCCTACGAAGGCGTGATCGGCGTCAACAAAGAGCAGATCATCGGGCGGTTCCTGAACAACATGCCGGTGCGATTTGAGCCGGCGACGGGAGATGTGCGCCTGAGCGCCGTCGTGATTGAAAGCGACGATTCAACCGGTCATGCGCGATCGATTCAACGGCTGATGCTGACGTAGAAAAAGCTTTAAACCGCAAAGTTCGCAAAGTGATCGCGAAGGGCGCAAAGAAATTCCCGCCGAGCATTGACGCCGGCGTACTCGGACCTTTTCCCTTTGCGACCTTTGCGCCATCCTTTGCGATCTTTGCGGTTAAGAGCTTTTAACAGCAGAGATCGCCGAGTTAACGCCGAGGTCGCAGAGAAAAACGGTTCACCACCTTCTTTAGTTCATTTCTCTTTCGAGCGGGCAACAGGTCCAGCGCAGTCAGGGCCAGAGCTGCGTACGTATTCCGTGCGGCCGGACTCTTCGCTAAGGCTTCAAGATGCAGGCGCACGGTTTCGATATCGCCTCGCGCAATTGGGCCGGTGAAAGCCTTGGCCGGACCGAATGTTTGATAGTTCGCTAAGGTTTGGTTGATGATCGGCGGCATTCTTCTCCGCGCTTCGCGGCTAGAAATCCCGGCCAGTCGCGCCGATTCTTCTGCGTTCGCAAGCAGCGCCACCAGCAGCGGGCAAATCATGGTTGCAAACGCGTGATAGGCTGCCTTTTCCTGTTTGCGAATTCGTCTGGGAGCACCTTTTAAATTCCGGACGATCTCAGCTGCGAACCTGACCGCAGCCGCGTCGCCTTCGATTGCAAAGGTCGCGCCCTTCAAGTGTGGGAACGATCCCTCTATGAACGTCATCAGCGGGTGCACTGAGGCGACCTTGGCGCCTCGCTTGCGAATCGCAGACAACGCCTCGCTCGAAAGCACTCCGCTCGAGTGAAAAGCGAGTTGCCCTTTCCATGATTTCCCGGTGAACTGGTCCGCCGTCCTGGCGATCTGCGAATCAGGCAGACAAAACCAGACCAGATCGGAATCCAGCCGCGCTGTTTTCTCGCTTGACGCCCTGCCGCGCACTTTTTTCGCAAGGATTTTCGCTCTGGCCAGTGATTTGGCAGTGGGCCGGGCCACGAGCTCCTCAATCCGGTACCCGGCACCGTTCAACTGTACGGCCAGCGCCGAACCCAACCGCCCAGGTCCAACGATCGCAATCGACGGATGCTTCACGCGGGGAGCATAGCAGGAGCGCCCTAAGAGTGCGAACTGCGCAGCTCTCGTATATTGGAGCTATGCCCAAAGCGAAAGCGTCACAAAAGAAAGCCCGCGTCGTTTCATCTCGTGAATCCTACCGCGGGCCTGTCTTCTGGGTCACAACTGACGATGTCCTCGAACCCTCGGGCGTTCGAGTCCGCCGCGATGTGGTCCGGCACTCCGGATCGGTGGTCATCCTGGTGGTAAGAAAGGGGCGCAACGGTCCTGAAGTTCTACTCGAACGACAATACCGCCATGCTGCTGGGCGGTTCCTATACGAACTTCCCGCCGGAAGAATCGATCCCGGCGAGAAGGAACTCCAGGCGGCCAAACGCGAACTCCTCGAAGAAACCGGCTTTCGTGCACGCCGATGGAAGCGCGTCCTGCACTTCTGGGCCAGTCCGGGGTTCGTAGCCGAGGCAATGTCTATCTATCTGGCGACCGAACTTATACAGGGAAATGCTGAGCCCGAGGAAGACGAAGTGATCGAAATCAGGTTCTTTCCGTTAAAAAAAGCCGTCTCCATGGTCATTCAGGGAGGCATCCAAGATGCGAAAACCATAGCCGGCGTCCTCTGGCTGGATGAACAGAGCAGACGTACCTCGCGCAAGCAGTAAGTCTCTCTCCCTGGCTTGACAGCCAAAAATCAGCGGACGCACAATGGCAGGAAATTGAGGCTGGGCGCAGGCAAGTGCACAGCCCAAGGAGACGTACGTGGATCGTTTGAAAGGTACAGTGAAGTGGTTCAACAATGCGAAAGGCTACGGGTTTATCGGCCGCGAAGATGGACCCGATGTGTTTGTCCACTACAGCGCGATTTCGAGTGAGGGCTATAAGAGCCTGCAGGAAGGCGACGCAGTAGAGTTCGAAATCGTACAGGGACAGAAAGGACCGCAAGCCGCCAACGTAAGCAAGAGCGCGTAAAAATCGTTTCCAATCGACGTTCGGGAGAGTCCACCCACTCTCATCGCCACACTTGTAGCTTGCAATCGACAAGACTCCAGCATCCAGCATCCTGCTTTACCACGCTGCCTCGAAAATTGTTTAATCTTTCCCTGTGGACAATAAATCCATCGCCGGCGTTCTCTACGAGACCGCCGACCTGCTCGAGATCGACGCACAGGATTCCTTTCGCATACGTTCGTATCGCAACGCCGCCGAAGCCATCGAAGGCTTGCCTGATCAGATTTCCGACATGATCGGCGAACCTAAGAAAGTGCTGGCAGTTCCGGGCATCGGCAAGGGCATGCTCATCAACCTGCAGCAAATGATGAAAGAAGGCCGGCTGAGCCTACATTCGGAGTTGCTGCAGAAATACCATCCCTCCATGCTGCAGCTACTACGCGTGCAGGGGCTCGGGCCGAAGACGATCGCACTCATCTGGAGCGCCTACAAGGTCTCGGACCTTGAAGGTGTGGAGAACCTCGCTCGCGAAGGCAAGATTCGCACTCTGCCCCGCATGGGCGAGAAGCACGAGAAGAAGCTGCTCAAAGCGATCGAAGACTATCGCAAGATTGCCGGACGTTTCTTGATCGATACTGCTGAAATCCAGGCGGCAAAAATCATTGAGCATTTGAAAACTTACGACGGAGTTGAAAAGATCACGCCCGCGGGTTCGCTTCGGCGTGGACGGGAAACGGTTGGGGACCTCGACATTCTGGTGACGGGGCCGGCTTGCTGCAACGACACGGAACGCCAAAAGCTGATTGACCACATCATCAAACTGCCGGGATTGATGGAAATCATTGCCCGCGGTGAGAACAAGGTCAGCTTCCGCATGCGCGGCGGCATGCAAGTGGACGTTCGTTTTCTCGCCCCGGAGTCTTTTGGCGCCGCTATGCAATATTTCACCGGATCGAAGTCGCACAATGTCACGCTGCGGCAGCGCGCCTTGAAGATGGGCTACACGCTGAGCGAATACAGCCTGGCAAGGCTGGACGATCAAAGCATAGTGGCATCGAAATCTGAAGAAGATATCTACGCGTCGTTAAAGCTCGATTACATTCCGCCGGAACTGCGGGAGAACGCCGGCGAGATCGAATCCGCGGAAAAACACGCGCTGCCCAGATTGATCGAGCAGAGTGATCTGCAAGGCGACGTGCACATGCACACCGTCGAGACCGACGGCCGCAACACGATCGAGGAGATGGCCGAAGCGGCGCGCGAGCGCGGCTACAAATACATGGCCATTACCGACCACTCAAAGAACCTGGCGTTCGCAAATGGATTGGACGATAAGCGTGCAGTTGAGCATATCGCGAGAATTCGTGCTGCTAATAAAACCGTGGGCGGAATCCGCATCTTTGCTGGGATTGAAGTCGATATCCTCGCCGATGGTGCGCTCGACCTTTCCGACTCCGTGCTCGAGCAGATGGACGTGGTCATTGCCAGCGTGCATTCGCACTTCGATCAATCGCCGGAAGAGATGACCGAGCGCCTGTTGAAGGCAATCTCAAATCCGAATGTGTCTTTGATAGGTCATCCTACCGGACGCCTTCTTCTGCGCCGCGATTCTTACGCATTCGATATGGAGAGAATCCTCGAAGCCGCGGCCCGCAATAAAGTCGCGATGGAATTAAACGCTTATCCGGACCGGCTGGATCTGGGTGATCGCAACCTACGCATGGCGAAACAACGGGGCGTGAAGATCGTCATCAATACTGACTCGCACCACACCACGCACATGGAGAAGATTCGTTTTGGCGTGCTGCAGGCGAGGCGCGCCTGGCTGACGCCGAATGACGTGCTTAACACGCTTCCAGTGGATGAGTTTGCAGGTGCGATGAAACACCAGTGGATCTAAGTCGTGGCATTCAGTGAAGACGCGGGCGAGGGCGCCCATTCGACTTCTCCCTTCGGTCGTACGCTCAGGGCAGGCTCCGCGCCACACTCTCCCGCCAACGCGAGTAGAATCTGCATCGTAAGGAGGTTGTTATGGCTGATCCGTTATACACGCCTCCGCCCCAGGCACCTGACGAGCCCTCTACTGGTTTCGACATCGCGGAAGAATACGGGACTGCCCGCAAGTCACTGCCGCCAGCAGGCATCGTGGCGATCTGCGTAGTTGTGGTCGTCGCCCTGTTCGCGATCTATGGCTTTACCCACAAGGCGAAAGCACAGTCAACCGGCAGCATTGATGACGTTGTGGTAGTGCCGGTGCCTGGCCAGGATATGGTGCTTACAGCAATAAACGTCTCGATCGAGAGCCATGACGAGAAGCCCAGGTGGATCAAGTCCATTCAAGTCTCGGCAGATGTGAATGGAAATAAGCTCAGCGACGACGCGATTCCCGCTGTGGATGCGCAGCGCTATTTCATTGCCTTCCCGGACTTGAAGCAGCACGCGCTGGATCTATTGACTCTCGAAACCCGAGTCAACGCGGGAAGTAAGTTGCTTGGCACGGTTGTCGCCAGTTTTCCGGTTAAATCGGATGCGTTCGCTGCGCGGAAGTCGTTGACGGTCACGATCACGCCATATGACGAACTTCCGATCGTGATCACCAAGTAGCTATTCGTGTTTTTGCAGGTACTTCCTTCGCACCATGTGGTTGTGGCTGGCGGGATTGAGTTCGTCGTATTTCAGGAAGCTGATCGATCCATCCACCTCTAAAACGCCTAACGCCACCTCGTGGTAGTTGCAGATTGCATGCTCGCGCATCGAGCGCTCGAGTTCGTCCATACTGACGTGCTCTTTGGCCATGTGCGCAGCGATTACCTGGCCGTCATGAATGAGCAGACTCGGCTGGCCTTGCACAAGCTTGCGAAACCGTCGGTTCCCGCCGGAGAGTTCCGCCACGACGTAGTTCAGGACCAATAACGTAAATGCCGCAGCAATTCCGCCTAGTAAGGAGTTGTCGGGCCCGGTCATGGCGTTCTGCACCGAGTTAGAGAGCAAAAGCAGTAGCGTGAGATCGAAAGGCGTCATCTGCCCGACCTCGCGCTTGCCGCTGAGGCGCACGCCGATGAGCACGACGCCGTAAATGGCGATGGTGCGCAAGACAATTTCGACAATAACGTGAGTGCCGGGGAACATAGGTTTGTCCTAGGTATGTGCTAGAATACACCTAGGATACTGCTATGCCAACCTTATATGTCGAAAACATTCCTAAGGACTTGTACGATGCACTGCGCCATACTGCCCGCCAGCATCGCAAGTCCATCTCGGCGGAAGTGACCGCAATCCTTGAGGAGCACATCGTTACTCCTGCCGAACTCAAGGCGCGAAGGCTTTTCTTGCGTCAACTGCAAAGGCTGCGTGGCGAACGAGGCGTTACCGCACGCCGATTTCCGTCGTCCGAAGAGATGCTGCGTGCGGACCGCTCGCGGTGAAATCTTACGTCATTGACGCCAACGTTGCTGCGAAATGGTTCCTTCCAAGCGCCACCGAACCTTTGGCCGCTGAAGCCTTGGCGCTCCTCAAGCGGCATGCTACCGGCGACCTTCGTTTCCTGGTTCCTGACTTATTCTGGGCTGAGTTAGGAAATGTCTTTTGGAAGGCTGCTCGTTTGGGGAGGTGGTCGAGTTCCGAAGCGCAACGCGCAGCGCAGCTAGCGCTCGAACGGCAGTTTCCTACCATGGCAACCAAGCCGCTTCTCGAGGATGCTCTTGAGATCGCCACAAATTTTGATCGCACCGTTTATGACAGCCTATACATCGCGCTGGCCATCGCCGCAAAAGCCGACTTCGTGACCGCGGATGAGAAACTAGCCAATGCGGTGGCGGCGCAATTCCCCGTAAAGTGGCTCGGGGCCCTTATCTAAAAGCTGAGTCTTCGCAGCCGCAGAGAATTCGCAATCACCGAGACCGAACTCAAACTCATTGCCGCGGCGGCAAAGATCGGACTGAGCAACAGTCCGAAGAACGGGTACAGGAGTCCGGCTGCAATCGGAACCCCAACCGAGTTGTAGATAAACGCGAAGAACAAATTCTGCCGGATGTTCTTCATGGTGGCGCGGCTGAGCTTGCGAGCGCGCACAATCCCCGCGAGGTCGCCTTTCACCAGCGTGATGCCGCCAGCTTCAATCGCGACGTCTGTTCCCGTGCCCATAGCAATGCCGACGTTGGCTTGGGCGAGCGCCGGGGCGTCGTTGATTCCGTCGCCGGCCATGGCGACGATCGCGCCTTGTTGCTGGAGCTTAGAAACCACGTCGGCCTTTTGCGCAGGCAGAACTTCGGCTTCAAAGCGAGTGATCCCGAGTTCCCTCGCGACCGTTGATGCGGTCGTCCGGTTGTCCCCGGTAACCATGATGACGGCGATGCCGTCTTTGCTCAGTTCGCTTAAAGCCGCAGGCGTCGATGCTTTCACTGGATCAGCGATTCCCACTAATCCAGCTAGACGGCCATCTATGCCGACAAACACCACAGTTTGGCCGCGTGAACGCAGTTCGTCCGCATCGTTCGAGAACGAATCGACGGAGATTCGCTGCGCCCGGAATAGGGACCCGTTGCCCGCCAGAATCGACTTGCCGTCGACCATTCCCGAAATTCCCTGTCCAGTGTGAGACTGGAAGCGCTCAACCTTCGACAAATTCAGGCTCCGCTCGCGCGCCGCGCTGACCAGAGCTGAAGCCAACGGGTGCTCACTTCCCTGCTCGAGCGAACCCAGTGAACTGATCACTTCGTTTTCTGGGAAGTCCCCGATGACTTTGATCGAGACCACGCGCGGCTTGCCTTCTGTGAGCGTGCCGGTCTTGTCTATTACCAGCGTGTCAACCTTTTCGAGGGTTTCAAGCGCCTCTGCATTCTTGATCAGCACACCCGCGTGTGCGCCGCGGCCGGTGGCGACCATGATCGCCATCGGCGTCGCCAAGCCGAGCGCGCAGGGACACGCGATAATCAGCACGGCGACCGCGTTGACGATGGCATGAGCTAGCCGAGGCTCGGGGCCCCACACCGCCCACACCGCGAATGTCATAACTGCAACGGCAATTACCGCCGGCACGAACCAGCCCGAAACTCTGTCGGCGAGGCGCTGAATCGGAGCGCGGCTGCGTTGTGCCTTGCCCACCAGTTCGACGATTTGCGCCAGCATAGTCTCGCTGCCGACGCGTTCGGCGCGCATGACGAAAGAGCCTAAGCCGTTCACCGTCGCACCAATGACGCGGCTGCCGTCAGATTTTTCAACCGCAACCGATTCCCCGGTGATCATGCTTTCGTCCACTGAGCTGTGGCCTTCGATGACCACTCCATCTACGGGAACCTTGTCGCCCGGACGCACACGCAGCCGATCTCCGACTCGCACTTGCTCAAGCGGAACGTCTTCTTCTTTTCCTTCCCTCAGCAGCCGGGCAGTTTTTGGCGCAAGGTCGAGCAGGGCGCGAATCGCGGCCCCTGTCTGACTGCGTGCGCGCAGTTCGAGAACCTGCCCGAGCAGCACTAATGCCACGATGGCGGCTGCGGCTTCGAAATAAACTGCCGGGCGGCCGCCCATCTCGTTGAGGGATGCGGGAAAAAGTCCGGGAGCGAGCGTTGCGATGAGGCTGTACAAATACGCGACGCCGGTCCCCATCGCGATCAGGGTGAACATGTTGGTTGAACGGTTGACAACTGAAGACCAGCCACGCTGGAAAAATGGCAGACCTCCCCACAACACGACCGGCGTCGCAAGCAGCAGTTCGATCCACTCCAGCCAGCCGGCCGGAAAGAAGTGGGCCGGCCCCATACCTGCGATCATCGGTGCCATGGCAATGGCAAGCAGTGGAGCGGTCAGAGCGACGCTGAGCCAAAACCTTCGCGTCATATCACGCAGTTCTGAATTCTCTTCGTCGTGGACCGAAACCGTGCGCGGCTCGAGTGCCATGCCACAGATCGGACATGCGCCCGGCCCCGGTCGCACGATCTGGGGATGCATGGGACAGGTGTATTCGGTCTTTGTCCGTGCGACAGGCCGCTCTGGTTCAAGCGACATCCCGCAGGCGGGACAAGGCCCGGGCTTCTGTTCCCGCACTTCGGGGCACATGGGACAGACGTAATCTGCCTCTTGGGCGACCGGCGGCGGCGATACGGGCACCGCTGGTGGCTTCGGAGCTCCCAAAGTTACCAGGCCACTGCCCAACGTTTTCGGTGTCAAATACTGCTCAGGATTTTCTCGGAACTTCTGCGCGCAACCTGGATGACAGAAGAAATAAGTTTCGCCCGCATGCTCAGCTTGCGGTTTCGCCGTCGCAGGATCGACCATCATCCCGCAAACCGGGTCGCGCTTGAGAGTGGATGCTGACGGAGAACTCATTTTGAACAAAGTCAGAAGTAAGAATCCAGAATGCAGAAGTCAGCAACAGGCGCAAAGTCTCAGCCGACTAGGTGCGTGCCGGCTAAATGCTGAGCGCTAACTGCGTTGTTTTACCCCTGCATTCTGATTTCTTACTTCTGCATTCTGAATTCTTACTTCTGACTTCTACAGATTACAGAGGAAGCCTGCGGGATTCTGCCGTGACGCAATGGTGTATCTTAGCTGCGGAGGGTCTTGAGCCAAAATGACTCAAATGGAAATTTCCTATCGCTACGCCGGTCAACCAACCGAAGCGGTACTACGCGCCCTGGACAATGTTCGGGAAGTCTATGGAATTCGGCGGCTTCGATTCAACGAGAAGGACCAGGTCGTGCGCGTAGAATATGACGCTTCCCGGTTTAAAGACCCAGTGGTAGCCAACCTTCTGCGCGGCGCCGGTCTCGACATCCGCGAAAAGCTCGCGCTTGCCTGATTCGTAAAGCCAGGTGAATTCTAAAGGGATGGATTGCCTTGCAGAAAATGCAAGGGGCGCCCAAGAAAACCTCTGGCCGAAGTTATTCTCAAGTGCGCCCCGTTGCGCGCCACTTCGTCTGCCATCCAACATAGCATGCTCTTCGCCAATTGCAAGTGGTTGAAAAATAGAAGTTATCCACAATTGGACGCTGGTAGGAATTGCCGCAGGACGGAAAGAATTACTGACTCGCCCGATCCGAAGATTGGTTGGTATCAATCGAATACGGTCAAATTGATTTGCTCAAGGCTTGACCGTGAGGTTTCAAGTTCCCGTGCGGGCGGATTTGGTTATAATCGAACCGTCCCACTCGATTGCACGCGCCCTTAGCTCAGTTGGATAGAGCGTCTGGCTACGAACCAGAAGGTCGGGAGTTCGAATCTCTCAGGGCGCACCATATTACATCCCGATCCCCTCGCCAACGTTTGGGATTTCGCCTCGCGAACCCGGCTCAAGTTCGAATCTCTCAGGGCGCACCATTTTCCCTCATCTCTGCGGGCCTTTTCCGATAGAATCCGTTCGCGGCCCCGTAGCTCAATTGGATAGAGCATTGGTCTTCGGAACCAAGGGTTGGGGGTTCAAATCCCTCCGGGGTCGCCAGTACCAGCAAACCTGGGTTGCCCCCCACCTTCGTGCCATAGGCTGGCACCACTCGGCTATAGGCACAAGCCTCGAAAATTCATATATTTACGCCCGTGATCAAGGTCACGTCAGCCTCGAAGGTTCACACAGAACGTGCAGAGATTTGCGCATCTTTCATCTCTGGCGATCAAGGTGCGGAAACCAAACTGGCTGTTTTTCAGCAACTTACAATGCCATCAACTTTGGTAACTAAGGTGCATTGTAAGTACCTAATCTGCGTGTAAACGTTGGGGAGGGGCCGAATCGCAGGGCCGTCAAAGCTCCTCACAATTTGACTGTGATTTCCCCCACAGTTGCATAACTCTGGAGGAGCATTATGAGACGAGTACTCTTGTTGGCTGTGCTGGCGCTGGCTTTGCCCATGACCGCCATGGCCAGCAGCATCGATTATGCCGGCTTTGCCACAACCACACCTGCCTCGCTTACAGGTGGAGTTACTAACAATGGCAGCCTGGTTCTGACGTTTCACCAACTATCCGTAAATGGTGGCGCTTCGGGCCCCGGCACGATTACGATTTCCTTGACACTCGGCGCCGCTAGTTCCTGCGGAACGGGTTGTCTGACCGCACCGATCGCATCTGGGACAGTCCAGGTCTGGAATAGTGGCGGCACCCTTCTTTTCACCGGCACTTTTAGCGGCGGCGCGGCCTCTGAGAGCGGCGGAGTCAACCTGACGCTGGCTGGCTTTACCACGGGCGGAAACACCGTCGCAGGAGTTTTGAAATTTGGCCGTACCGGCTGGTTCGGCAGCAGCGACACAATCGTGACTCCCGAACCCGGAACACTCGGCTTGCTTGGCACCGGTCTGATCGGTATGGCAGGCCTTGTCCGGCGCAAGCTGCGTGGATAACCTTTAACCTTCTTACTGATTCGAGCCAACGAGTCACTTGCCTCAAAAGCCCCGCCCCAAAAGCGGGGCTTTTATGTTTGGCGGATGGTTGAGAATCCGATTACCGCGGTAATCCACTCCTGGCGTTGCCGGTTGACCCTGCGGCTGAGTCCTTCTTAAATTCTTTACAGGGGGCTTCTCCATGAAGGACATCCACGAGGTTCTGCGGCGCAAGCAAGCCCAATACGCTCAACTCGGCAAGCAGATCGAAATGTTGCAGCAGGCGGCGGAAAAGCTTCGGGAAGTTGCGCCTCTGCTGGCAGAAAATGAGGACGACGATTCGTCGATTCTGGTCGATGCGGATGAGCCAACGCCGGTCGCGCAGCGGGCAGTTGCTGCCCATGCGCCCGCGCCAAGCCAGCCCTCCGCGGCTAAACCCATTTCACGCGTCGCGCCTCGCTGGCCGTAGGAAGAGTTGTTCGCTTAGCTGCCCCGGTTTGGCTTCCACTTATTCAAAAATGCAAGCAGATCCTCAGGACCCAGGATGCGCGCGTCCTTAAACTCGCCATTTCTCTGGCTGTAAAGAAGCTTTCCCGCCGAGTCAAGCACGGCCACTGCAGGAACTTTGCGGTCCATTGGGACTTGATACTGGTTCAGCAGATCGGCGTTCTTGTTCCCATCACCGATATCAACGTGAACGACTTCAAAATTCGTATTAAGGACAGGAGCTACGTCGGGGCGATGAAACGCTCTCTCCAGCACGTGGCAGTCGTAGCACCAATCTGCGCCAAAGACCACCAGCACGTGCTTATGCGCCTTAGCGGCCCGAGTGAGCGCGGCCTGGACTTCTTGCCGGGCATTCACTCCGTCGGGATAAAGCTTTTCCGCCACCGAAAGCGGCTGCTCCAGTTTGCACTCGTCGGTGCGTTCCGCGGCCAACAGCTTCCATGAGTTGCCCTGCAGCTGCCAGAGTTGCGTCAGCACCACATACAGAGTGCGGCCCGGCGGAGCGGTATGCACCGTGGCTTCGAAATTCACCTGATGAATACCGGGCTGGGGATCAGCCGATTGCGAGATCTTCAGTTCCACTCGCGTAGCCCGCAAACCTGCCCAAAAAGCCGCGTCTGATTCAGCCGATATCTCCGAGGATGCTTTGGTGACAATGCTGATCCTCGCCGCCGGCTGGGTGCTGTAAAGGTCCTTCAGCGCGCCTGCGTCACTGCGGACTACCGCGGCCTTCCACTGCTGAAGTGGGGCGAACGCCGCCCCGGTCTGAGCAGAACCCAGTCCGGAAAAAATCGCTAAAATTCCGCTAAAAACGATGCAATGCCGCATGAGCAGAGGTAGGCCTTTCAGTATAACCAGTTTAGACGTAACGTCCGGCACCCCGTAACCGGGCCGGTAATCCGGTGTTTGCGGTATTGCCGACTAAGCTCCCGGAAGCGCCATAATGACACATACTGCGTGGTTCCCGCCCAGGAAGCGGAAAACGCACAGCTGTCCAGCCATGCCAGTTCGGATTCTTATCGCCGACGATGACGCCTCAATCCGGCGCCTCCTGCGCCGCCTGATCGAGAGCCATGAGGACTGGAAGGTCTGTGGCGAAGCACAGGATGGCAACGAAGCCATCAACAAGACCAGCCAACTCAATCCCGACGTCATTGTGATGGACCTGGCGATGCCGCAAATGAATGGACTGCAAGCGGGGCGGGCAATTTCCCAGAAAGCACCCGAAACTCCTCTGTTGCTCCTGACTGTGCAGCAGGTTTCTAAAGAACTCACCACTGAGGCCCGGCACGCCGGTTTCAAGGGAGCTATCTCGAAAAGCACAGGAAGCGAAGTGGTAAAGGCGATTGAAGTCCTGCTTCAACGGCATACGTTCTTTCAGCCTGTTCGGAGCGACGTCTTCGCCTGGTAGCGTTTTCTAGGTCATGCCACAGACCGGAGCGCCATCCGCAAGCCACCGTCGGGCTTGGGCGGCATCGCGCCCGAAGAAGAAGCGACCCAGGCCCCCATCCGATTTGACAGATCGTTTATCTCGCCGAGCGACTGTCCGCTGAGAAGGCCATAGACAAGCCCGGCCGTGAACGCATCCCCTGAGCCGACTGTGTCTTTAATCGAGACCTTGAACCCAGGATGCCGGTCCGCATTGGCCTGGTCTCGAATCAGGCTTCCTCCCGCGCCATAGGTTACGCAAGCCAGCCGCAGTTCAAACTTGTGAATAAGCTCCTGGCAGAATGCCGCGTCGTCCTCAGCATCATCGCGTATGGAGAGGAGCTTTCTCAAAATCAGCACTTCATCATGATTCAGTTTTACGATGTTGGCGCGTTTAAGAGATCTTTCGATCCTCTCGCGAGAATAGAAATTCTGGCGAAGATTGACATCAAAAACCCGCAGCGCGCCTTCGCGAGTTGCATCGAGAAACTGATAAATCGTGTTGCGAGATCTCGCGGACCGTTGTGCCAGCGATCCGAAGCACACTGCGTCGGCCGAACTCGCGACGGACTGCCATTCAGGCGACCACTCCATGAAGTCCCAGGCGACGCCTTCGACGATTTCGTAACTCGGCTGGCCAGACGAATCAAGACTAACTTTCACGGTCCCGGTCGGATGTTCACTGTCCGTTTGCAGGAAGTCGCGGCCGATCCCCGTCTGGCAAAGGCGCTCGCAGATTTCCTTACCCAGTTGTTCGTTTCCGATGCGGCTCGCGACCGTTGCACGGCTGCCGAGCAGGTGCGAGCAGTAAGCAAAGTTCGCCGGAGCGCCGCCAAGTTGGCGGCCGGAAGGCAGAAGGTCCCATAGGATTTCGCCCAGTCCGACGACGATTGGGATGGAGGTCATTGCTGGAGTATGGCGCTTCGACGATTGTCGGCCTTAATTAAGGACGCGTGCAAATCCGCGGCTAGGATTTCTTTTTCTCCAACTCAGCCCGCGCCGCCAGCAACTGCTTGCGCTTCTCGGGGTCGACCTTGGGGTACGCAAGCTTGAGATCGCTCAGCGTGTCAACGATAGCCGCCGCAACTACCAGCCGCGTGTACCACTTGTTATCTGCGGGAACCACGTACCAGGGCGAATGCTTGGTTGAGGTCGCAGCGATCAATTCTTCGTAGGCATTCATATAGTCGTCCCAGCACGCGCGCTCGCGCACGTCTGCGGCTGAAAACTTCCAATTTTTCTCCGGTGTATCGAGGCGTTCCAGGAACCTGCGCTTCTGCTCGCGCTTTGAGACATTCAAAAAGAACTTTCGCACCACCACACCATTGTTCGAGAGATATTTTTCGAAGTTCTTAATGTCTTCAAACCTTTGCTCCCAAATATCCTTATTGATCAACTCCTCCGGAACGCGTTCGCCTTTCAGGATCTCTGGATGGGCCCGCACCACCAGCACTTCTTCGTAGTAGGAGCGGTTGAAAATTCCAATGTGCCCGCGCTGAGGAAGGCATTTCGTTGTACGCCACAGATAGTCGTGGTCAAGTTCTTCCGGCGATGGGGCTTTGAAGGAAAACACCTGGCACCCTTGCGGATTCACGCCCGACATTACATGTTTGATCGCGCCGTCTTTGCCGGCGGCGTCCATGGCCTGGAAGATGAGCAGCACTGCCCAGTGGTCCTCCGCATAGAGCTTGTCCTGCAGTTCCGACATTTCGGCGATGCCCTTTGCCAGCAGCTCTTGTGCGTGCGGTTTCGAGTGAATGTGCGCAGTGGACGCAGGGTCGAAATCCTTCAGCCGAAACTTCTTGCCATGGTCGATGCGATAAGGCTTGGAGAACTTGCTGGCCCAAGACATGGAGGCTCCCTCTATGAAAAATGCGAGTCTAACAGAGTGCTGCTCCCGAAACGGACGTGATCGAAGCGCGCTAACTAATATCAGTCCGACAGGACGAACCAGCTGAGGCCCAGACGGTAGTCCTGGTACGCCTGGATCAGACCATCGACACCCTGAGGGAAGGCTGCACCTTCCCACATTGGGAAGCAATAGCAGGAGAATCGCGCAAACTCGTTGCCGCCCTACTCAAACTCTCATAGAGTTTCAAAAAGTCGTATCGAGGCATTCCCAGTCCCGGAGCGACGACCCAATGTCACATTCCTATTCGAGTAATCGCATTCATGTTGTGTTCAGCATTAAAAATCGCGAGAAGCGCATCCCTTCCATACTGCAAACGAAACTTTGGCCCTACATGGCCGGTATCGCCCGGAATCACGGCTTCGAGGCGATCAAAGTTGGCGGCATCGAAGATCACGCACATGCCCTGCTGATTCTTCCCCGGTCGATGCCATTGGCAAAGGCAATTCAAAGCTTGCAGGCGTGTTCATCAAAATGGCTGAATGAGACAATCAAAAACTTCGCATGGCAGGAGGGTTACGGCGCGTTCAGTGTTAGCGCATCGCACACGCATGCTGTCATTCGGTACATTGAGAATCAGGCGACACATCATGCAAAAATGAACATTGATCAGGAATTCATGCGGTTGTTGAAAAAGTATGGCGTGGATTATGATCCGGCTCGCGTGCTCGGTTGAATTGGTCGTCCCTCCGGGACTTGGGTCATCGTCTCCGCTACCCAGCCCTGCCGGGCTGGGCTAAGCTGGGTCGTCCCTTCGGGACTGGCCTACGTAACGGCTCACACACGGGCGAAGAAGTCGTCGCTTATACCTCAAGGCGTTTTATGAGAATCCGCTACAGCCGTGTGAACTGCGCTTAGCTCTTTCAACACTTCCCGCAGCTTTGTGGATTCCAGAGCGTTCGTACCATCCGACTTGGCTTCCTTGGGATTGTCGTGAACTTCCATGAACACGCCGTCCACCCCAGCAGCGACTGCTGCTCGGGCAAGTAAGGGAATGAACTCAGGCTGCCCCCCGCTGACCGCATGATCGCCTTCTGACTGGGCTGACGGAAGCTGTACCGAATGCGTTGCGTCGAAAACCACCGGCGCAAATTTCCGCATGATGGGCAGCGAGCGCATGTCCACCACGAGGTTGTTGTAGCCGAAGCTGGCTCCGCGTTCCGTGACGAACACGCGATCGTTCCCTGCCGAGCGACATTTCTCGACTACGTGCTTCATGTCCCAGGGCGAAACGAACTGGCCCTTCTTGATATTTATCGCGCGCTCCGTCATGCCGGCTGCGACGACCAGATCAGTCTGACGGCAGAGAAAGGCCGGGATTTGCAATACGTCAGCGACCTCGGCGACCTTGGGCACGTCCGTCGCCTCGTGAACATCAGTGAGGATTGGCACGTGGACCTCGTCCTTAACCTTCTTCAGAATGCGCAACCCTTCCGCTAGTCCCGGGCCGCGGAAGCTGCGGATCGAAGTACGGTTTGCCTTGTCGTAGGAAGCTTTGAAGATGAACGGGACATTGAGCGAGCGGGTCACACCTTTGATGACTTCCGCCATGAAGAGGGCGTGCTTCTCGCTCTCGATCACGCAGGGACCGGCGATCAGGAACAGATTGCCGGAGCCGACGTTGATGCCGTCAATTTGGAAGGAAATGGACAAGAAAAGATTCTAACCGCAGGGAGCACAGAGATCGCAGAGAAAAGCTTTTGACCGCAAAGAACGCAAAGGACTCGCAAAGAGCGCAAAGATGCAAAGGCGCCCCTTCGCGCGCTTTGCGACAACTTCGCGAACTTTGCGGTTAAAGGCTTTGGCGTTGTGCCGGGGATTCCACTACCGGCTTCCTACCTTCACCGGCCGATGAAACATTTCCAGTTCAGCGGTCGTTTTCTCCGTCTCCCGTTTGCGCGTGCGCTCATACGCAGCGCCGATGAAGGTCCTGAACAACGGATGCGGCTCGAGCGGCTTCGACTTGAATTCGGGATGGAACTGGCATCCGATGAAGTGCGGGTGGTCCGGCAGTTCGACCATTTCGACGTATGTGCCATCGGGAGTTGATCCGGAGATGCGCAGGCCAGCCGCCGTCAGTTGCTCTTCATATTCGCGATTGAACTCGTAGCGATGGCGATGGCGTTCGCTGATCTCGTTCTGCCCATAAATTCGATGCGCCAGCGTTCCAGGCTCAATCTTGCAGGTCCACGCGCCCAGCCGCATGGTGCCGCCCAGTTCTTCCACGCCACGCAGTTCGCGCAGTTTATAAATCACGCGGTGCGGAGTCGCCGGATCAAATTCACTGGAATTCGCTTCCGTTAATCCGCAAACATTCCGCGCAAATTCAATGCATGCCGTCTGCATGCCCAGACAGATTCCGAAATATGGAACCTTCTGCTCGCGCGCGTATCGGATCGCCTGCAGCATGCCCTCGATTCCGCGCTTGCCGAATCCGCCGGGAACCAGAATGCCGTCGTAGTCGCGCAACTGCTCGTCACACGCTTTTTGCCCCGCCTCGAGCCCTTCGGCCTCGATCCAGTTCACGTTCAGTTTCAGATTGTGCGAAAGCGCGCCATGCACCAATGCTTCCTTCAGCGACTTGTACGAGTCTTCGTACTCAACATACTTGCCAACAATTGCGATCTTCACGTCGGCCTTGGGGTTGTAACACCGGTGGACCAACTCTTCCCAGCGCTTTAAATCGCGCTCCTTCGCTTCCAGCCGTAAATATTTCAATATCAGCAGGTCCACGCCTTCGTGAGAGAACACCAGCGGCACTTCGTAGATGGAAGCTACGTCTTTCGCGGTGATGACTGCTTCCTCTTCCACGTTGCAGAACAGCGCGATCTTCGACTTGATGTCTTTTGAAAGAAAACGATCGGTGCGGCAGAGGAGGATGTCGGGCTGAATTCCGATACTGAGCAGTTCTTTCACCGAGTGCTGCGTCGGCTTCGTCTTCAACTCCTGCGCCGCGGCAATAAACGGCACCAGCGTGACGTGGACGAACGTTGTATTGTCGCGACCAAGTTCCTGCCGCATCTGACGGATGGCTTCCATGAACGGCAAAGATTCGATGTCGCCGACGGTACCACCGATCTCTACGATCGCGACGTCGACGTCCTGCCCGACCTTCTTCATCGCGGACTTGATTTCGTTGGTGACGTGCGGAATCACCTGGACGGTCTTGCCGAGGTAATCGCCGCGCCGCTCTTTGGCGATAATCTGCTCGTAAATGCGGCCGGTGGTCCAGTTATTGTCGCGAGAAAGTTTGGAGTGAGTGAAGCGCTCGTAGTGGCCAAGATCGAGGTCGGTCTCGGCGCCGTCGTCGGTGACGAAAACCTCGCCGTGCTGAAACGGCGACATGGTTCCGGGGTCAACGTTCAGGTAGGGATCAAACTTCATCAGGTTGACGCTGATGCCGCGGCTTTCCAGCAGGCACCCGATCGAAGCCGCTGCCAGTCCCTTGCCCAGTGAAGACACTACACCGCCGGTTACAAAGATGTACTTTGCCGACATCGTTTCCTCGTCTCAATTGTGTTTGGAAGTTTGTGCAGGCTGGGGTGCACGATCAATTATGCCAGAAGGTGAGGCGTCAGAAAACTGGAATTTTTACGGATGCTTGACAGCACACCGGGAGGGGAGCAGTAAATTACCAGGCAGCCATGATTCGCATCTGCAAACATGCCGATGTTACCGAGATCTGGGCCATCATCAACGACGGCGCTTCGACTTACAAGGGGACGATCCCGACGGACCGTTGGCATGAGCCCTACATGTCGCAGCAGGAATTGCAGCGGGAAATCGAAGATGGTGTGGTGTTCTGGGCCTTCGAGGACGATGGGCAAATCCTCGGAGTAATGGGAATTCAAGAGCTTCAGGACGTGACCCTGATCCGCCACGCTTACGTTCGCACAAGCGCACAGCGGGGCGGCATTGAAGGGAAGCTGCTTTCCTACCTTCGGAATCTGGCGAGGAACCCATTGCTGATCGGCACCTGGGCCGACGCGAAATGGGCGATCGGCTTTTATGAAAAATACGGGTTCACTCTAGTTTCACGCGAGGAGAAGGAACGCCTCCTTCGAAAGTACTGGAGCATTCCGGAGCGGCAGATCGAAACCTCGGTTGTGCTCGCCAGCCCGGAATGGCAGAAAGCGAATAATCAGGCATCCGGCGGGGCGGTCAGCGGTTCATAATTACTGTATGTCAAGCGGCAGTTTGGCCCGATTCGGCAGCTTACTGATTACCATACTCGTTGTCGCCGCACCACTTTCTCTCGGACAAAACCAAACCAAACGCCTGGTCCTCAAAGACGGCTCCTACCAGATCGCGACCAAGTGGGAGCTCAAAGGCGACCGCGTCCGGTTCTATAGCGCCGAGCGTTCCGACTGGGAGGAAATACCCGAATCGCTGGTTGACTGGGACGCGACCAATCAATACGAACGTGATCGCGCCGCCGGCAAAGACACGCCTGAAGCAATCGCGCTCGACAAAGAGATGGAGGAAGCGCGACAGGAAGAGGAGTCGAAGTCCCCGCATGTGGCGCCGGGGTTGCGACTGCCTCCGGAAGGCGGCGTGTACGCGTTCGACACCTATCTTTCCTCGGCCGAGCTCTTGCCTCTCGACCAGACCAGCGGCAAAGTCAACAAGCATACGACGCATAACATTCTGCGCGGGGTCATCAATCCCGTCGGTGGATCCAAACACACCATCGAGATCCCCGGGCCAAGTTCGAAGGTGCAGGTGCATGCCGCCCTGCCAAGCATCTACCTCAACGTTGACTCAAGTGCGGAAAACGCGGAAGACGAGAAGACCAAGGGCCTCGAACTTCCCTGGGACCGCTTCCGCATCGTGCGCGCGCAGGTCAAAGGCGACAAGCGAATCGTGGGCACATTGAAAACCGCGGTATACGGGAAAAGCAGTCAAGAGCAGGAGATGATTTCCGCGAGTGCAGAACAACTCGGCGAAGGCTGGTTGAAGCTGACGCCTAAAGCGCCGCTCGAAGCGGGCGAATACGCGATTGTTGAGATGCTCGGCAAGCAAGGCATGAACAGCTACGTGTGGGATTTCGGCGTGCACGCCAATGCGCCTGCCAACTTGGCTGTGATCAAGCCCGACCAATCAGAGATGAAGAAGGCAGCTGAGCCGCAGCCTGGGTTGGAAAAGCGCGAATAGTTTTGTGGCACGGCCGGCTCGTCCGTGCTCTGCGACGCGCACAGGCGGGCCGCCTGTGCTACATGGCCGTTCGTTGACCCTGTCCAGCGCGGCATTTAGACTGTGGGAGCCGTGAAAATTTATCGTCCTGCCAAATCTATCCTTTCCGATATTCAGCGCACGCTTGCCGCGAAGCCGTCCATTCATCATTCTCCTCTGGGAACAGTTGCCGGGCTTTTGTGCGAGGGCCGGCACTACAGTTGGGTTGGAATTTATTTGACTCTGGACCGGAAATCTGCGCCCGCGCTGCTTCAGGATGCAAGCGATCTGCGTCAGAACCAGATTGCGCACCCGACCACGCGCAAGAAGATCATCGTGTCCATGAAGATCGCGGGACGCGAAGTCGGGACTCTCAACGTGGAGAGCTCACTCGAAGACTCGTTTGGCTCGGAAGACCGGGTGCTGATCGAGCGAGTCGCAGGACTGCTGGCGAGATTCTTGACCAGCACTGGCAAATATCTGGTTCGGAAAGCGGCGAAACCAGTCGAGTCCGCGATGCCCAAAGCTGCGGCGGCTTAACAGCTACGTTGTAGAGGCGTTCCCTGCTACGTCTCTACAGGGCAAATTGCCCTATACTGCCCCGAGTGTCCGCTGCACCCTCATCCCGCCTTGCCTACATCGACTGGCTTCGTGGCTTAGCTTGCCTGTTGATGTTCCAAACGCATTGTTATGACGCCTGGCTCGGCGGCGAGGCGCGTAACTCTACCTTCTTCATGTATTCCCAGTTAGGCGGAACCTTCCCTGCGCCTCTGTTTCTCTTTCTCGCGGGAGTTTCTTTCGCGCTGGTCACCGACAAACTGCTGCAGAAAGGCCTTTCTCCGAACCAGATTGCAAAAACCACGATTCGCCGCGGCGCGGAAATTTTTGGCCTAGGCCTCCTGTTTCGCGTCCAGGAGTTTGCCATCTCTCTGGGCTGGGCACCGTGGAGTGATCTCGGCCGCGTGGACATACTGAACTGCATCGGCGTTTCGATGATGCTGATGGGACTGATGTGCTGGGCGGTGCTTTGGAACAGAAGTGAAACACGCAGGCCCGGACTCCCCGGTCCGGATGGGCGAATTACGCTCGCGGACTGCCGTGCAGAGCGCGGCTGGGCGGGTGAGGGCACCCGCCCCTACGCAAGCTTGCTGGTCTGCGCGGCTGTCGTTACCGCAGCCATCGCCCTTCTTGCTCCCCTTCTCTGGACCACATGGCGTCCGCAATTTCTGCCTTGGCAGCTCGAAACCTACGTCAATGGCGTGCACAACCTCGGCGCTCCACAATCGTGGCTATTCCCGATTTTTCCCTGGAGCGCCTTTGCCTTCGCGGGGCTGGCGTTCGGCTTCATCCTGGCAACGGACCGTGTCAAGAAAATGGGAGCACAGACTTTTGTGCTCGCGGCTATTTCCGGCGCAGCCTTCATTTATGTTTCAAAATACTTCGACTCACGGCAGTTGCAGCTCTACCCCATCTACGACTACTGGCACACCAGCCCCAACTTCTTCCTGATCCGAGTTGGCATGCTACTGCTCCTGCTGTGCGTGGCTTATGTGTGGTGCCGATGGGGCCTCGGCCAGCGCGGATTCAGCCCCCTGATTCGGCTTGGGAATACTTCCCTGCTGGTCTATTGGGTGCACATTGAATTTGTGTATGGACGATTCAGTATCTTGCCGCGGCGCAGCGAGACGATCTGGGGCGCAACCGTGGGCCTGGTGATTATCTTCGTTTCAATGCTGGCGCTGTCGCTTGTACGGACATCGTTAAAGACGAGGCTGAGAAACCTAAGCTTCTGGAGTTCTCGCGCGAGGGCAACCTGATCAAGGCCTCTGCCCAGCGGTGATTAGAAGTTTCAGCGTTTTCTCTGCGAACTCCGCGGATTTCCTCTGCGTCCCCTGCGGTCAAAAGCTTTTAACCGCAGAGATCGCCGAGAAAATCTCCCGCATACGAATAGGTGGTTCTCTCACTAGTGCGCTGGCGCCGGTGCCGGTTGCGTCTGAGTATTGCCGAAATCGACCTTGGGCACCGCCCTCGACCCCTCAGATGCTTCGAAGTATGCGTTGTTCGGCTTGAATCCAGCACTCGCCGCGAACAGACTCGCGGGAAACTGCTGCACATAAGTGTTGTAGTCGCGCAGGGTGTCGTTGTAGCGTTTGCGCTCGACAGCGATGCGGTTTTCCGTGCCTGCAAGTTCGTCCTGCAAACGGAGAAAGTTCTCGCTGGACCTCAATTGCGGATAGTTCTCCGCCAAGGCGAGCAGCCTGCCCAATGCGCCGTCCAGGCGCTGATTGGCTGCGATCTTGTCGGCTGGCGCACTTGCATTGAGCAACTGCGAGCGGGCTTGGGCGATCTCGCCGAACACCGTCTGTTCCTGCTTGGTGATTCCCTTCACCGTGTTGACCAGGTTGGGAATCAGATCGGCGCGCCGTTGCAGCACGATGTCCACCTGCGACCACGCTGACTTCACGGTCTCATTTTTTTGGACTAGCGTGTTTTTTACGCTGATGTACTTTCCCGCAATCAGCAAAATCAGAACTGCGATGGTTATTAACGCGATAACAAATTTGCTCATAAGTTTTCCTTTGCGCTGGCGTCAACCGCCTAAAGCAGAACTCTGCATTGTATCTACTGCCGCCGCAACTTTCTCGATCCCGCTCAAATAACCGGCAGCGATATCGGCGGCACGAAGCTGCTTGCGGTCGAGCCGCTTCGCCCGCACCTCGATTAACTGTACGAATGGAGACGCATCGAAGTTCAGGCGCGTGGCCAACTCCTTGACCGCATCCAGCGAGTGTTGGCGCTCAGCTTTCCCCATTTCCACCAGAACATGCCGGAACAAAGTCGTAAACGACGAGAGCGACTGCAGCATAACTTCCCACAACTGTGCATCTTTGGCGCCCGCCAGCATCACGTGCTGCCGTAACAAAAACAGCTTCTCACGAAGTTCGTACTCGAGCTGCGAGCGATGCAGATGCATCGGAACTTCCAGAGTTTTCAGAACGTCTTCGCCCCAAAGGACGCGATAGCGCTGCTTCATGTCGAGAAATTCAATCGAAAATACGTCAGCCGTGGTCTTGAGTTCCTCCGGAGTCAGCACAAGGGGAGGGCGGTGTTTCTTGCCTCGCCACCAATCGACGACCGGGGAAATACTGTTGAGCGCGGCGAAACTTGTGTTGCGAACCACGCAAAGTAAATTCAGATCCGAATACTCCGGATGGAACTCGCCCTGGGCCGCGGAGCCATACAGAATCACGCTGACAAGATCCTTATCTGTCGCGGTTTTCATTCTCTCTACAAATTCAGAGATCAGTTTTTCTTCCGCCATGCTCCTCCTTACTGTGTAGCACAGCCGGCTCGGCTGTGCTGGACTGAGCTTAGCCCGAGAGCCGTTGTGCACAGGCGAGCCGCCTGTGCGACATGACTCACCAGCTGCCTCCCGCACCACCGCCGCCGGTTGATCCCCCGCCAAAACCTCCAAATCCACCGCCTCCCCCACCGCCGAAGCCGCCTCCACCCCATCCGCCGCTTCGGTATCCGCCGCCGCCCCATCCAGGACCGCCACCGAGCAACAGCCACCAAAACAGAACTTTTCGCAGCGGAGTGGCCAGGATGAAGATCGCCAAAAGTATCAAAGTAACAACTGCCCGAGCTGATAGCCCGTGCCGCGCGTCTGGTTCCGGCGGAGCTCTGACTCCGGTCAACTGAATTCCCGCATCCTGGGCAATCACTGCAGCCACGCGGTTCGTTACGAGTGAGATAGCACCGTCGTAATTGTTTTGTCTGAGCAGCGGAACCGCATCGCGTCCGAAGCCGCCAACTTTTCCATCCGGGAGGATGGGCTCAAGTCCGTATCCGACGGTCGTCCAGTATTTGCGATCCTGGACCGCGTATAAGATCAGAACGCCACGATTTGTGGATTTACTCCCAACACCCCACGCCTGATACAGTTCCACGGCGTAATCGACAACGTCCTTTCCGTCGAGCGTATTGACCGTAACAACCGACACCTGCGCCTTCGCTTTCATATCCAGCTGCTGGCAGATATTGTTGAGCTCGCCCGTAGTCTGCGCACTCAGCACGTGCGCGAAGTCATTGACGTAATTCGAGGGATGGAGCTGCGAAACCGGCTCGGCGAGTGAAGCAACGCAAAACAGCGCAACAACTGCCAGAATTGCTCTTGGATGGCGCACTAACGGTGATTGTATAGGAGCGCTGACGACCGCTCGGTTTCGCTGAATCTAGGGTTTCTTCTTCTGCTTCTGGTCCTGTGCTTTTTCTGCCGCGATGAGGGCTTTCCTAAACTCCTCCACTGCGCGGACTGGTGGCGAGCGCAGCGAGTCCTTCCCCACATATCGCCAGACCGGTGAGCTGTCCAATGGATACTCGACGCGCCCGCGATACACAGCCAGCATGTCATCGGAAGGCCCAACTTCTGTTTGTACGCGGGGCCGCGTGTCTTGAGACTGACCTGCGGTCTGGCTCAGATCTGGCGGATGTCCGCGTTGGCCTCCAATCCGGATATCTCCTCCCTGACCAGGCTGCAGAATAACCGGGCGGTCGTCGATTCGGCCGCCGGTGACCGTCGGATCCACCGAGCGTCCAGTTCCCTTGCGGACGGCGATGATCAGGTCGGCGGTCTGCGCGGTCAAGGCAAGTTTGAAGCGCCCCCACTTCATGATTGCCCGTTCCACGTCTTCTCGGGTAGTGCTATTCGCGCCGGGGTCGGCAAGGGGCTCGCCCGCTTGTGGCTCAATGGCCACCAGCACGGTTTCTGCGGCCACTACATCGGCCGGCAAAATGATTCTGTCTTTGGAAAAAGCAGAAGAACTCGGCAGGAATGCAAACGCGAGAGCAACTAGGATCCGAGGCATCAGACACCTCACCGACTAACCGGCTGAACCAATCATATCCCCGGTGTACAGTTTGCTAAAGAAGTCAATGACGGCACGTTCTGCGAAGTTTCCGTCGTACCCGTTCCGCTCGCCGACATAGGAGCAGTGGCCGCCGTCATCCGTTTCCACGAAAGTTATGTTGGGATTAGCAGCAATCTTCTTTCGCGTTTCCGGCAAAATGCGGATGAAGGGGTCGTTTGCGGCATTGAGAATGTATGTTGGAACCGTGATTTTATCGAGCACATTCGCGGCTGCCGCGCGCGCATAATAATCGGCGGCCCCTTCGAAGCCGCAATAGAACGCGGTCACTTTGTCATCGAAGTCGCGCAAGCTCTTCAAGCCGCGCAGACGCGATAAGTCATACTTGCCGGGAAAGCACGCCGCTTTGGCCTGCATGCGCGCCTTCAACTTCCAAAGAAAATACTGCTCGTAGAGGCGATTTGCAGGAAGATGCAGCGCGTCGGCCGAAGCCGCCAAGTCCATTGCGGGACAGACAGCAGCTACTCCGAAGAACTCTTTCGGCCCGTTATCTGCCCATTCACCGGCGAGTTTCAAAACTATGTTTCCGCCCATGGAAAAACCGCATAGGGCGAATCGAGTAATGCTGTCGCGTTCAGCCAGATCTCGAGCAACTGCCGCAACATCCGCCGACCTTCCCGAGTGATAGAGCGTTGGCGCCAGCCGGTCGGTGCCGCCGCATGTCCGCTGGTTCATCAGAACCACGTTCATTCCGGACGCGAGCCCTTTCTCTGCAATCCCCATCATGTACTTCGACTCAGTCGATCCTTCGAGGCCGTGCACGGCAATAGCCGTAAGAGCTGCTCGGCGGTCCGGTTGCCAATAACAGTGGCAGAGAACGGGAACACCCGGTTCTACCTCGATCAGCCGCTTTTCGGACTCGCCCAGAGAAAATTTCCTGGGCAGCAGAAAGCTGGCAATCGTCTGCACATGGCCACCCGAAAGGAAACGCCGAGGGCGAAACGCAGTTTCACGGGAGTGCCTGGAGGGTGCGCTCACTACTGAAATTGTAATTGCAAGCGTTTACGTACAGCATTTCCTCTGGATTTCTCAGAGCAACCTCGCGCTGCCAATTCTCAATCTGAAATCCAAATCCAAGTAAGCAAGGAGGAGGCCGAATGAATTCCCGAAAACTGAGTAGCCTGGTTGCAGGCCTGGCGATCTGCGGAACCATGGTGTTGTCAGCCTCGCCAAAAGCGTACGCCAACGACGACAGCCGTACGCGTTGCCGCGGCCGAGTGGAAAAAGCGGAACAGCATTATCGCCAGGAGGTCCGCGAGCACGGTAGACGTAGCGGCAAGGCCGAAGAAGCCAAGGCGAAATTGAACCAGGAGTGGGAAAAGTGCTATGCCGACGATCGCGCCTGGTACGATCCGCACCGGAGCGAATGGCGGCACGACCGGGATCGGGACCGCAACTATGACTGGGACCACGGTCGCGACGACCATTGATTTGAAATGTTCACGGGGCAGACGAACCTGTCTGCTCCGTCATTTCTTTATTTCATCGCTGCCATGTTTCGTCTTCTTAACTCTCATACGGCACGAAGCGATGCGTTTGAATGTAGAATTCTTGAGCGCTGCCTGATCCTTTCGAGAAACGAGAGTTTATGAAACGACGCTTGGCGAGTTTTGCGCTTTTTCTATTCGCGCCGTTGGCATTCGCAGCCGATCCCGGCTTGCATGTGATCAAAACTTACAAGGTTGGAGGCGAAGGCGGTTGGGACTACCTGAAAGCCGACCCTGATTC
>Ga0310813_10000181_pt1 | contig 46745 bp, 62 predicted proteins | sample YN3metagenome_FD_203086 | JGI IMG/M metagenome (GOLD analysis project Ga0310813, IMG submission 203086) | Soil microbial communities from experimental microcosm in Duke University, North Carolina, United States - YN3 | ecosystem: Engineered > Artificial ecosystem > Soil microcosm > Unclassified...
TGACCGTCCCGCCCCCGAGGCCCCAGCCCCAGCGGAACGCGGCAAACCGCGGCCCTGGGGCCTTGTGGGTGAAAGGACGGGAGAATGGGAAACCCCTACACGAACACGCGCCCCAGCAAGGTCTCTTGCGGCGGGGTCAACTGGATCTCTCACGAAACCCACAACGTTTCGGACGACCTGGCCAAGGTTCTGGAAGCCCGGGACCCGAAGACGAAAGCTTTGACCCATCCCCTTCGGGCGGGGAAGACGCCGATCCTTCGGCCCGGCCGCGTGGAACCGCCGCCGGAAGAACCGGCCGTGAAGGTCGCTTCGCTCGGGGATCTGGACCTGACCCGGGCCCTGGCTCAGGTGCGGCTTTGCCAGGATATCCAGACGCTGGCCGCCTGGCACGCCACGGAAACCAGGACCGAAATCCTGGCGGCCATCGATCAGCGCGCGCGGGAACTGACCAACAAGGCGTGACGCGTGGCCGCGCTTCCGTTCCCCATCGATCTGGCCACCTGGCGGTCCCTGTTCCCTGAATTCGCCACGGCCCCGGACATCCTGGTCCAGTCCCGCATTGACCAGGCCGCGCTACGGATCGAACCACTGGTCTGGGGGGAACGTTCGGGAGAAGGTCAAGCGTTCTTGACCGCCCACCTTCTGACCCTTGCCCCGGGTGGTCAGTTCGCCAGGCTTCAAAGCGACAAGGGGAAAAGCACCTACGGGACGCAATTCGATCAAATGGTGGTCGAAGTTACCGCGCTGGTCATGCGAGTGATCTAACCATGCCCGTTTCGGACAGGGACAAGGGCTTTCGTGCTCTTTTCGGCCGGCTGGCCGGGGCTAAGGGCCTGTCTCTGACGGTCGGGATTCATGGTCCAGAAGGCTCGGAACCGGCCGCCGGAGGCGGGGAACTGACCGTGACCCAGATCGGAATCGTCCACGAATACGGCCTTGGTAACGCATATAAAAAGAAGCCTGGGGGACGGTCGTTTATCCGCGCATGGGCGGATGAGAATAAGGAACAGAACCTGGCGACCCTGGCCAAGATCGCCCAGGCCGTGGTCCAGGGCAAGTTTGACGCTCGGACGGGTCTGGATAGGGCTGGGCTCTTGTTCGTGGCCCAGGTTCAAAAGCGAATTAAGGCGGGGATTCCGCCCGCGCTTGACGAAAAGACGATCGCGGCAAAGGGATCGGCCACGCCGCTGATCGATACTGGGCAACTGTGGTCCAGTATTCGTCACAAGGTTTCAACGGAAGGTGAACAGAAGTGAACCTGACCGTGATTCGGCCACTTCTGAAAGACCAGGTAGCCACCCTGGTTGAACTTCCCACGGTCTGGGAAGACGAACCACGTCCCTTCAATCCGGGGGCGATTTGTATCCTGACGTTTACCACCATGGGATCCCAGGGCTGGGACGAATGCAGGACCCAGCAAGACCTTAACCAGTCCCGCGGTTTGGAGATGCAGGATCAATGGTGCGGGAATCGGTTCTTTACCCTGACGGTCAGGGTGGAAGCCCTGGATCAGACTGATGCAGACTTCGCATACAATCACCTGTCCACAGTCCGGGACAGGTTCTGGTTCCGTGGCGTAGCAGCGGCGTTCAGGGCCCAGAATCTGGCGATCACGGAACTGGAAACGACCGTGGACCTTACCGCGCCCCAGGACGATCGGAACCGATCGATCGCAGCTTTCGATGTCAAATTCGCCGCTCGGACCAGTACCCTGGATCCGACCCGATACCCCTATATCGACCCGCCGCCCGTAACTGGGACCTTGCGCCAGCCGTAGGTCCCGCGGTAAACTTTCAAACGGAGCTAGAAGAACATGGGCCTGGAAGAAGTTGTCAACCTGACCATTACCACCGTCAGCCAGGGCCCCAGCCGAGCGTCTTTCGGTCGCCCGCTGATCATGGCGTACCATAACGTGGTTCCGGGGATGATCGTGCAATACAACTCCCTCGCCGAAATGACGGACGCTGGATTCCTGGTCACGGATCCGGCGTATCGCGCGGCGAGCGCCGTGTTCAGTCAGAACCCCCGGCCCACGGCCGTTTACATCGGGAAACGAACGCACGCCTATACTCAGACCCTGGAATTCTATCCACTGAATACGACCGTCGGGTTTCACTACACCTTCGAGGGCGTGGACTCGGCCGGAGGTGTTACCGCGTTCGATTACACCGTCCAAAGCGGGGACACCATCGCCCTGATCTGTACCGCCCTGGCGGCCCTGATCGACCCCATGGCGAACGGAACGGCGACGGCCGCGTCCACGAAGGTTACCTGGGCGTCCACGGCCGGGAAGCTGGCCAATTTCCGGAAGCTTCCTCGGATTCAGGACATGAAGGTCAAGGACGTGACCGCAGATCCGGGAATTGCTTCGGACCTGTCCGCAATCGAACTTCTGGACGATCTGTCCTGGTATGCGATCGGTTTCGACCACGCGTCCAAGGCCGTGATCGAAGCCGTGGCCACCTGGGTCGAGTCCCGGCGAAAGATCGCCCTGGTCAACGTCGTGGACTCGGAAGCGTCGGACAATTCGATCACCAACGACGTCCTGTCTGATCTGAAAGCCGGCGCATACATGCGAACCGAAACCCTGTTCAGCCAGACGGAGGTCCTCTCCTACTCCGCACTGGCCTGGGAAGGGGTCATGCTGCCCAAGGACCCGGGAAGTGCAACCTGGTCTTTCAAGACCCTTCGGGGGATCACGGCAGACACCCTGACGGGCAGTCAGAAGTCCGTGATCCTGTCCAAGCGAGGGAACACCTATACGACCGTGGGCGGGCTGAACGTGACCCAGTGGGGCCAGGACCCGGACGGCGGGTATACCGATATCGTGATCGGAACGGACTGGCTGTATGCGCGGATTCAGGAAGCCGTTTTCGGAGCGTTCGCCGCGAATGACAAGATCCCTTACACGGATAGCGGCGTGGACACGATCCGGAACGTGGTCATGGGCGTTCTGAAACGGGGGATCCTGTCCGGGTTCCTGGCCGCTGATCCGGCCCCGGTCGTGCAAGCGCCGAAGGTGGCGGATATCGATCCGGCCGAGAGAGCAAATCGCAACCTCCCGGACGTGGAATTTTCGGCCACGTTGGCAGGGGCGATCCACACCGTGGAAATCAACGGACGTCTGAGCGTCTAAGGGGCGAGCCATGGCCGAAGAAACGAAAGTCTATGACCTGGGGGAAGTGACCTGCAATTTCCTGGGGATCCCCCTGGACCAGATTGGGGGCTGGGGCGACGGTGGCGGGATCGAAGTGGAATATGAGGGGGATTCCTTCGATTGGAAAAAGGGCGCCGACGGGTCCGTGGTCCGGTCGAAGACCTACGAAAACAGAGCCACGGCTAAACTGGTCGTCCTGCAAACCAGCGCCGTGAACAAGGTTCTGTCCGCCCTTCTGAATGCGGACAATGCAGCCAGCAACGGGGCCGGGGTCGGCCCGGTCCTGATCCGGGACCGCCAGGGCCTGACCGTGATCTCTGGATCGAAGGCGTGGATCAAGGGCCGCCCCAAGACTGTCCCGTTCAAGGGGACGGCCGAGAATCACGAATGGCTGATCGCGATCTCGGATGTCACGGACTTCATCGGAGGGAACTGACAGACAGGTCCCGAGCCTGGCGATTTAGTATCCTGGGCCCTCCCGTCCTGGGGTTCTGAATCGCCAGGCTCGGGGCCTGTTCATTTTACGGGAGAAACAATGGGCGTCAGCAAAGAGAGAACCACGATCGGGGATACAACATACGAAATCCAGACCTTCGGGACGAAGAAGGGACAGGCGGTCCTTTTGCGTCTGTTCAAGACTCTGGGCCCGGCGGCGGCCGAGATCACGTCCAGGGGCTTCGACGGGATCGGCCAGGCGCTGGTCCTGGCGTCCACGAACACGTCCGACGCTGACCTGACCTTCGTCCTGGATTCGCTGGCCGAACAGACCACGGTTTACCTCCCGACCACGACCACGGCCGGATCCGGGGCCGTCGGGATCAAACTGTCCGATCTATATGACAACCATTTTGCTGGCCGCTGGGACGAATGGGCCCTGTGGATCGGCTGGGGGGTCCGGGTCAATTTCCAGTCTTTTTTTTCCGGAAAGGCTTTCGGGGCCATCCTGGAAAAATTCGCCCAGGCGGCGTCCGAGTCCGAGTCCCCGAAGGGGTAGACTGGCTGTTCTGGCGGGTCCTGACAGACAAGCGAGTCAACGTCACGCTCAGGGAGTTGGAAGAATACTGGACCCTGGACGATCTTCTGGACTGTCATGCGGCCCTTGACGCTCTAGACGAAGCGGCGGACGAAGCTGAACGCAGGGCCGAAGAAGAAGTAAAGAGACGCTAAATGGGCGCGTTGCGCGAAATCCTGGCTAAGTTCGGTTTCGAAATCGACGATTCGAAACTGGATTCCCTTCGGGACAGGGTTGATAACACCGCGTCCAAGATCAAAGACCTGGCGGACAAGTTCGCGGGCGGGTCTCTGAGCGGAGCGATCAAGGACTGGATCGGGGACGTCAAGGAAGCGGCCGGGGAATTCAAGGGCCTGGCCAAACTGACCGGGACCAGCGCCGAAGACATGCAACGCTGGACCACGGCCGCGAAGTTGTCCGGGTCCAGCGTCGAAGCCCTGGCCACAGGGTTCCGGGTCCTTCTCAGGAATGCCAGCCAGGCGTCCAGCGGTGGGGAGTCGGCCCTGGAAGACCTGGGGGACGGGTCTCTGGAAGCCGTTCTGTCTGGGAAGAAGGCCCAGCAAATGTTCAAGGCCCTGGGCGTGGACGTGAAAACGTCTACCGGGGAATTGAAAACCGCGTCCCAGCTTATGGGGGACGTGGGCCTGGGACTGGCCAAGATCAAGTCCCCGGCCGAACGCGCCGCCCTGGCAACGAAACTGTTTGGGCGTCAAGGCACCATGCTTCTTCCCCTGTTCGCTCAGGGGGAAGAAGGTCTAAGGGGGTTCCTGGACAGGATTGACGAACTGGGCGGCGGCGTCAGTTCGGACGCCCTTAAAGCGCTCGGGGACAATTCCAAGGCAACGAAGGAATACGACGTTGCAACCCTGTCCTTGAAAAGCGCGATCGTGACCGAACTTCTTCCGGCCATGACGAAGAAGATCAAGCTCCTGACAGACGTGTCTGTCTGGTTCCTGAAAACCCAGAAGGGGACGGAAATCCTTCGGTCCGGGATATTGGTTCTTGGGGCCGCAATTCTTTATACCCAGCGTCAGGCCGTGATTGCGGGTCTTCGCACGGCCGTTGCCTGGGCACCTACGATCCTTCTGTTCGCATTCCTGGCCCTGGTCGTGGACGACGTTTGGACCGCCATGAAGGGCGGTGATTCGGTCCTGACCAGGACCGGAAAGAAGTGGCTTGAATTCCTGGCGGGATCGTCCAAGAACGCCGAAACCAATCAGGCGGTTTGGGACGAATTCATCAAAACGATCAAGGAAACGTCCTGGTCCGACATCTTCGGGGGTTCGTTGGATTACTGGAAGGCGGTATTTGCGGGAATGCTCCCGGATACTGTCAAAGAATTTATCTCCTGGTTTAACCAGGACCTTCCAGCCGGAATCAAGAACGGGTCAGCTTCGTTCGTGGATACGGTCGTGGCCGTGTTCAAGAATATCCAGAACAAGCTTTATACCTGGCCGCTGGATCTGGTTGACGGAATCATCGAAGGGTTCGTCAAGGCCCTACAGGACCGTGGGTTCAAGATTTCGGACGCGTTCGTGGAGCAATTCCACGAATCGATTAAGAAGGTAAAAGACGCCCTGGAAATGCACAGCCCTTCCCGGGTTGTGTTCCGGATGGTTGATACCGGCATCATCGGCGCTTCGGTTTTGGCCCTGTCCGAAGGTGCCAAGCGGATCGCTGACCAGGCAACTCAAACGTTCGCACCCATGGTCCCGGACGCCGCTGGGTTTGCACCTACGGTCAAGGTTCCTACGTTCGCCACGGCCGGGCCCACTGGACCCACCATGCGACAGGTGAATCAGTCCAACCAGGTCAAGATCGTCCTGGAAGGTAACATCCCGGACGCTTACCGCGATGCAGTCCGGGAAGGCGTCGGGCTTGGATTCAGCGACGAGCGGCGGGGCATGCTGGCCGCGCTGGAAGACCTGGGGCCCTGATCATGGCCGTATATATCCTCCCGGACAGTGGCCAGTCCCTGATCGTAACCTTCGATCTGGTCGTATCCGAAGGCCACGAATCGACCAGTGAAGTAACCGAACACCCTGTGGAACGGGGATCCAATATCGCGGATCACGTCCGACAGAACCCCCAGGGCCTGACCCTGGAACTGTATGTGACAAACACGCCGATCGAAGACCTGGGTCGGGGCGCGATCAGTATCCTTCAAATCGATGTCCCGACGTATACCCCGCCACTGGCCCCGACCCCTGGGGCCCTGTTCAGCGCGGCCGAGAACGGAATCAACCAGGCCATCCGCGGTAATCCTGGACCCGTCAAGGCCCAGGTTCTGGGGTTCCCCAGTCCCTTCGATCGGGTCAAGGAAGTCCACGACGCTCTTTTGGATCTGTGGAAGAACGGGATCACTTCGTCCGTGGTAACCAGCGTGATGACCTATGACACGATGGTTTTAACCCGGATCAACATGCCACGAACCGAGCCAGGCGGCGCAACGTTTAACCTGGACCTGAAACAGATCCGCACCGTGACCACGGCCAGCGTTGCCGCCCCGAAACCGGCGGAAAAGCGCGGAGCCCCCAGCCAGTCCAAAGGGAGCCAGTCAACCAGACCCGTGGGAAGCCAGGACGCCGCTAAAGCGTCGAGTCTCGCAACCAAGGCGCTGGAAGCCCTGGGCCAGCTTTTGCCCTGATGACTACTCCGATCGAAATCCCGGTCGCGACGGACACACCCCTGTACACCCAGCGAATCACGCTGGACGGGGTTGAATACGTGTTCAAATTCGATTGGAACGATCGGGAATCACGCTGGTACTTCGGGCTATTCGCGATCGATGAAACCCCGATCGTTACCGGGATCAAGGTCGTGGCGAACTGGCCGCTTCTTCGCAGATTCACGGCAGAGAAAGTACCCCCTGGCGTGCTAGTGGCCGTGGACCTGTCCCCCGAGCGGGGAGAGTCCCCGACCTTTACGGAGCTGGGGTTCCGGGTCCGCCTTCTGTATTATCCGAAGAATGACTGACACCCTGCTTTTCAAGCGCGCGGTCCGGGTCGTGGTCGACACGATCGAAATCAAGGACCTGGCCATGACGTTCCGGGTCAAAAAGACCCTGAAACCGGAACCGAATACGGCCGAACTGACGGTAAGGAACCTGAATCCTGATCATCGTTCCCACCTGGAACAGTTGAAAGTTGCCAGCGTTTTAATTGAAGCTGGATACGAAGGCGGAACGTCAACCCTGTTCCTGGGTGATCTTCGAACGGCGATCAGCACAACCGAAGGTCCAGACATCGTTACCAAGCTTTCGAGCGGGGACGGGGAAAAGGCGGTCAAAAAAGCCAGGGTCAAAACGACCATGAAAAAGGGAACGGCTACACCCCAGAAGGTGTTACAGGCCGTGGCCAAGTCTCTGGGGGTCGGGGAAGGGAACCTGGTCCAGGCCCTTGGACAACTGGGCGGGATCGCCAATCACTTTTCCGAAGGCGTTGTGATGTCCGGGTCCGCCTTCCGGGAAATGAACGCCATTTGCAAGTCCCTGAACCTGGACTGGTCAATTCAGAACGGGAAGCTTCAAATCCTTTCCAGGGGGAAGACCCTGGACGGTCAGGCGATCAAACTAACCAAGGACACTGGGCTGATCGGATCCCCAACCGTGGACAATGACGGCGTGTTGACCGCGGTCATGCTTCTGGCCCCGGACGTCTTCCCAGGTCGCAAACTGGTCCTGGAATCCCAGCGCCTGAAAGGTCAGTATCGGATCGAATCCTGCGAATACTCGGGAGACACCCACGGGCAGGAATGGTACTCTAAGCTGGAAGCGAAGCGTTACTAACCATGCCGCTTTCAGTTGAACCTGGGGAACTGTTCCGCCGGGCCCTGGACAGCAGGGCGGCAGATATCTGGACCGCGTTCCCTGCCCGTGTGGTCACCTACGATCCAGGAACCCAGACCGCTGACCTGGAACCCCAGGTCCGTCGACCTGTCACGGACGAAGACGGGGCGATCGACGGCGAAGACCTTCCGGTTATTCCGAACGTCCCCATTGTCTTCCCCAGGGGCGGCGGGGACACATACGCTATCACCTGGAAGATTCAACCGAACGATTTCGTATGGGTCCACGTTTGCACCCACGCGATCGGCAACTGGCGGCGGACCGGCGAGGTTTCAGACCCGGGAGACGTCCGAACGCATAGCCTGGGGAACTGTTTCGCCGTTCCAGGTGCGGCTCCGAATTCCAAGACCCTGGCTCAGGCCAACGATTCGGACGGGGCCCTGGTCATCGAAGCGCCACTGACCAAGATCGGAAAGGACGCTACAGATTTCGCGGCCCTGGCCGCCAAGGTGAACAGCAATTATCAGAAGATCATTAACCTGTTCAGTGCCTGGACCCCAGTCCCGAACGATGGCGGAGCGGCTCTCAAAACTCTTACGGCGTCTCTGACCTTCGATGATGTGTCAGCGGCTAAAACCAAGGTGAAATAATGTCTGATCCCCTCGTTTCCGACGGCGACTCTGGTCTTTCCCTGCGAGAAGTGGATCCGGGGGATTCCGCCGATGGCCGCAAACGGGAGGCAACCGTCGATCGTACGGGCGCAATCCGGGTCAACATCACTGGGTCGACATCCACCGTAACGGATCCGGCCGGATCCGCGGTCGTGTCCACGACCCTGACGAATTCCAAGACCCTGAAAACGGGGGCTGGACGGCTTCTGTCCCTGGACCTGGAACTGGAACCCGGATACGCTACCGGAACGGTCTATCTGGAAATCCTCGATAGTGCCACGATCCCCTCGGATGGGGACGTGTCCGGAACCCCTTCTCTGGGGTCTTACAGGATCGAACACCAGATCGGAACCGCGGACGTCTACCCGCTCGAAAGCTCCCGGGGGGATGCGTTCACGGACGGTTGCGTCGTCTACCTGTCGACCACGCGCTATCCCACGAAGACGATCGTAACTGGGGGTCCCTGGGCCTGGTTCAACGCTGCAACGGGTGAAGCATGATTCCTGTCCGTCCCCAGATCGATCTGTCGGCCGTTCGAACGATCCGGACCTACGCCCCGAACGGGGTTGCTGATTCCGCGCCCCTGAACGCTCTCATGCGGGAATCCGGAGTCCGTGAGGTCCGGATGTTGGCCGGGACCGCGATCCTGAATGACACCGGGTCGGGAACTGGCGTTCTCGTGCCCAGTAACATCGTCTGGATCTGGCATCCGACGAGCACACTCCTGTCGACGGTTCCGGCGAACGTCCTGAATTACCCCATCGGGGTTGCGACATATACCGCCGCCCCCGGAGAGACCCCGACCACGCTTCAAGCGAACACGGTTGCGGGCAGTCCCGTGATTCATACCGTGGGACCCATTTCGGCCGGGGTTGCGATCACGTTCGGGAATACGATCACTAATCGCGTGGTCGTCCGGACCGTTCGATCCGTATCCGGGTCCGGTCCCTATATCCTGACCCTGAACAAGCCTGTCCCCTTCATGATCTCTGCGGGGGAATCCGTCACTCCTGGCGTGTTCACGTCCAACATTGAGATCCACGGTCAAGGCGGGCTCTTGTCCGGAGATGGCAATAACGGATTTGAACTGAACAAGGTTCAAGGGGGTTTGGTCGAAGGCGTCCGCGTTGCTGGGTCATTCGACACGATCATTCTATCGTGGGATCTCGGGGGGAATGATGTCGAATTCCGGAACTGTGATGTCGACGGCCGGGGCCTGTCAAAGATCCTGCTTTCGGTGGAATCGTGTAGCGAATTCCTGGTAAAGGATTGCAAACTTCACCACAGTGGCCAAACGGACACGGAAGCCGTCTGGATCACGGACAGTGACGGGGCCCTGATCAATAATCATGTCTTCGCAAATAACAGCCAGGGGATCCAGGTAACCGGGGACCTGGGCGTGATGATCCAGGGCGGCAAGATCGAAGGCCACACGACCCAGGCGGGGATCCTTCTGAACGGTGCAACGGCCACGTCGATTACCGGGGTAACGTTTTCGGACAATGCCTACGGCGTCCGCTGTCTTACGAGCGCGGAACGGGTGTCGATCTCCGACTGTACTTTCATCCGGTGTACTTCGGCCGGCATTTACCAGGATGCCGGGGAACTGTCCGTGTCCAACATTCGGACTACCGCCTGTCTGTTCGGGATCGAAAGCGAAGGTGGGCACCTGGAAATCAGGAACTGGCGCTCCGAATCGGACAGTAACTATGCCCTGGTCATGGGCCTGTCTGGGGCGGCGGACGTCCAGGTCCACGGTTTCAACTGGTCCGGGGGGAACACCTGGGCCGGAGTGTTCACCGGATCCGGGTCAAAACTGGATCTGTGCGACGGTCTGATCGCTGGTGGTACTAGCACCTATGCGATCAACGTAACCGGGGCAGATTCGATCTACGTGGAAAAGGTCCGAAGTACGGGCTGTCTTTACGGTGCCCATTCGGCTGGCGTGGCATCCGTGTGGCGATTCGGAAAGGGGGTGGACTTCTCTTCCGCTTCCGGGGCGGATATCCACCTGGACGGGTCCGCGAAATCCAACGTCGGGACCCTTACTCTGAACGGTGCCACGGGCGTTGACGTCAATTTCCCGATCCTGACCACGGAAGAAGTGTCCCTCTCCCGTACCACGGCCCTCGGTACGCCGTCCGGGATCGTTACCGTGACCAAGACCGTTGGAACCAAGTTCACGGTAACCGGCATCGCGCTGGACGTGTCCACGTTCCGTTATAAGGTCGAATGATCGCCGAACTTGCACTGGACCCTGCAACGGGGGACCTGGCATTCCCGCCCAGGATCATCCACGGGATCGAAGCCATAGCCCAGCGAATCCGGGTCCGCTTCCGTTGGTTCCTGGGGGAATGGTTCCTGGATCAACGCCAGGGCGTTCCGTATTACGCTCACATCCTGATCAAGAACCCGGACCCAATCTTGATCAGTTACGTGTTCCGTCAAGTCCTATTAAAAACCCCCGGAGTCGCTTCGGTTTCCAACTTCCAGGCATCGATCGATCGCCGTTCCAGGATGCTGACGGTGGACTTTGAAGCGACCCTGGACGATGGTACAATCCTGACCGCGCAAGCGGAACCCTTCATTATCAGCGCCTGAATATGACCGTCGGAACCTATTTGACCGCCCAGGGATTGAATATCCCGACCGTGGAACAGATCCTGGCGGCATGTTCGGCCGAGCAGAGATCCACGATTGATTCGCTCCTAAACACGGATGCGGACGGCCCCGTCGGTCAGCTTTCAGGCATCTTCGCCAGTCACCTTCGGGAAGCCTGGGAAGCCCTGCAAATCGCCTACAACGGCGAGAACCCGGACGCGGCCGAAGGCTTCCTGTTGGAAGCCGTGTCAGCGATCACGGGAACACTCCGCGCTCCTGCTACCAGGTCCAAGTTCGTCGGGGCCCGCAAACTTCGGATGACCCTGGGCGCAACTACTCCGGTCCCGGCGGGGACTACGTTCCACGTTTTGGGGGACCCGAACACGTCTTTTCACACGACCGAAGACATCACGTCCACTATCGCGGGTGACTACTTGGTGTCCGCGGAATGCGACGTTACCGGCCCGGTTCCCTGCAATGCCACGACACTGACTGAGATTTCTACGCCGGTCGTGGGCCTGAACGCGGTTATCAACGATTTCGACGCAATCCCTGGAACGAACGCTGACAATGACGCCGAACTTCGGATCAGGCGTGAACAGGAACTGAGGGCCACAGGTTCAGGAACGATCGACAGTATCCGGGCCGATCTTCTGGGGATCGCTCTGGAAGATGAATCCAAACCGATCCAGGAAGCGATTATCCTGGAAAACGTCAACGATACCACGGACGGGAACGGCCTTCCGGGTCACTCGATTGAGTGCCTCGTTTACGACGGCGTAGGTCAGGACTGTCCCGACGATACAATCGCGCAAACGATCTGGAATTCGAAGCCGGCAGGGATTCAACTTTATGGCGGTCTAACTGGAAACGCCGTCGATTCTCTGGGTAACTCTAGGATCGTCCCGTTCTCCAGGCCCACGTCCAAGGAAGTTGTATTGCTAGCAACGCTGACCCTGGCGAATCCGAACCAGGTCCCGTCCCAGTATCTGGCCGTGGTTCGCGCCGCTGTCATTGCCGAATTTGCCAAACGTGTCCGGGTCGGGTCCGTGATTCGGTGCAATCATTACGAAGCGGCCATCCTGGCGATCCCTGGGATCGATGATGCAATCGTCCAGCTTGCGTTCAACCCACCCGGAACCCTGAACCCCGCTGGAACAAATCTAACCCTGGGCGTCAGGGAGATCGGTTACATTCAAACCTCTGGAATCAGCGTCGCATGAACATCATTCAAACCGTCCGCGGTCAGTGTCAGGGATTGGTTCTGGGCTGGGGCGTCCCCGAAGAACAAAACCAGACCCTGGTCGAAATCTTCCCCCGCTGGGCCCTGACGTTCACGCCTCGGGCCCCGGCATTCGTCACCTTCGATGACTATGCGAACGCTCGTCGGGAGACCAGGGTTCCCAGAGAACATCCGGTGATCGCCCTGGGGATCGGAGAGGGCTGTACCGCGATTCGATGCCTGGCTGTGTCGGGCTTCCTGAACGTGGCCAAGTTCGTCACGATTCAGCGCCCACAAGTCCCTGAAAAGGATCTCTGGATCTGGGAACGGGTCAAGGACAGGCTTCTGGTCCTGGACACGTTCGATCCGGCCGCCCTGGTGGCGAGTCTGAAAAGCTGACCATGGCCGAAATTCTGGACGCCCTGATCCTGTTCTGGTTGGTCGGGACCTGGTTCTATGAGGGCCACCATCGGCGTTGCACTGTAAAGACCAAGTGTTCCGATTGTGGTAAGGAATCGGAAACCACCTGTTTCAGCGGACACGAATAGCCCGTGGCCTACACACCTTCCAAAACGACGGACCACACTGAACGCGGACTGACCAAGTTCCTGGAACAGTTCAAGGGCCAGCCGATCCTTTCGGCCCTTCTTCGGTCCTATCTGAACCGCGTCCAGGAACTGGAAGACGCGATCTGGGAAGTGATCCTGATTCGTGGGATCGACGAATCCGAAGGCGTGAACCTGGACGCGATCGGAGGAATCGTCGGGCGTCCGCGCCTGGGTCTGGGGGACGTGGATTATCGTGTGGCCCTTCGTGCCCAGATCCGGATCAATAGGTCGTCCGGAACCCCCGAGGACATGATCGTGGTCACCGGCCTTTCGATTACGGCTGGCGAATCGTTCACTTTCGAAGAAGCTTTCCCGGCCACGGTCGTAATCGAAGTCCTGGGCGTGGCCGTCTTTAACATTTTGGTCCTTTACGACAACCTTCTTAGGACCAAAGCGGGCGGGGTTCGATTGATCCTGGAATACTCCCTGAATCCGACCGCGGACAACTTTACTTTTTCCGACGATGACACGACGCCCAGTGATACCCTTCGGGGCTGGGGCGATGATTCGCCCGTGACCCTGGGCGGCTATTGGATTGACGTTGCAGGACCCTGACCATGCCTGTTTCTAAGCCTGCCAAACTTCCCCGCTGGGCCACGTCCGCCGGTCGCACCGTGGAACCCCCTGAAACGGGAACCACGACCACTTCCAAGGATTACGGATACATCCTTGGGACACGTCCCCCGGCCCGGATGATGAACTGGTGGAAGAACCTGGTTTATCAATGGTGCCAATACCTGGACGACCTGAACGAACAGGATTTCACGTCCAGTGGTTACGGTCCGTGGACCGAAGAACACGACTATACTGGTGGAGATTCCGGACGCGCCCCGATTACGATCACGGCCGCCGCTTCGTCCGCCGCCCCCGGTATTTCTAGCACTGGGGAAGGCGTCGGGGCGGGTGGCGTTTTCATCGGAGGGGCTAACGGCCCCGGTGTTTACGCCACGGGAAAAGGTGGTCTCGCCGGGACTATCAGCAATGGTGACGGGGCCGGGGCTGGCATTCTGGGGACCGGCGGTTCCGGGGGTGGACCCGGCGCACAATTCCAGGGCGGATCCGCGGGCGGATACGGGATCAGTTCCACAGGCGGGCCCACGTCTTCCGGTGGCCTGTTCGTGGGAACAGACGCCCAAGGGATCATCGTCCTGGTAAACAATGCCGGGACCAGCGGCAATTACCCCGGGGTAGACTCGACCGGCGCCGGGACGTCCCCCGGAGTCAAGGGAACCGGCGGTTCCGGGGGCGGAGCTGGGGTTCAGGGCGTGGCCGGCGCGTCGGGGGCCCTGGGTGGCGTGTTCACCGGGAACGCTACGGGATCGGGGATCCAGGCCACGGGCGGGTCCACTGGCATGGGCGTGGACGGACGGGGCGGCACTGGGGGTAATACCCTGGGGGTCCAGGGGACGGGCCACGGGACCGCGGGGGGCGTCCTGGGCCAGGGCGGGTCCACCAGCGGCCCAGGCGTCCAGGGCCTGGGTGGGGCCAGCAATGGCGATGGGGTCCAGGGGACGGGAGCTGGGACCGGGGCCGGTGTCCGAGCCACAGGTGGCAGTACCGGCCCCGGCCTGGTCGCAACCGGGGGCGGCGGCAATTCGTCCGGGGTCACGGCTACGGGATCCGGGACCGGAGTCGGTATCTCTGGAACCGGAGGGGCGTCCGGCGGAATCGGCGTCCTGGGAACAGCTGGGAATGCCACGTCCCCGGGCGTCAAGGGGATCGGTTCCGGGAGCGGAACCGCCGGGCCCGCGATCCTGGCCCATGCTTCAAATAGCAACAATGACGCCGCCGTTGTGGTGGATCAGGGAACGATCCGATTCACTGGTTCTAACCCGTCGATCAGTGCGAACCTGGGCACGAACGTGATCACCGGACCCACGATCGCCAAGTCCTGGGGTTGTCTTCTGATTCACACGGACGCCACAACCCCCACCATTGCCTTCCAGGGGGATGGCCACAACTACGATACGGCTTCAATCGAAGCGGATCATACTACGGTCGCGGTCACGTTCCTGACGCCTATGGCGAACGGGAATTATGACGTAGAAATCAAGGTGCGTTTCCCTGGCGGGGCGTCACATTACAAGATTGCGATCCCGGTGGAAGACGGAACCCAGGCAATCGATGCAAACGGGTTTGCATTCAGAGTTTGGGACCTGACCGCGGGGGCCATCCTGGACCTGAAAACCGCAATCGCAGGATTTTCTGATTTCGTGGTTACCTGGCACGTCTTCGCGCGTCAGTAACCGAGCGGAACGCACCGTCCGACCGGACGGCCAGCGTCAGAACAGCAAGCAACGCACACGAACGGTGCATTGTCGGGGCAGTCTCTAGAGGCCCCACAATCGAACGCGTCCGCTGAATCGGAACACTCAGTCAACCCACTTGCGCAGAATTGATCAATCTGGATGCCCCCGTCTCCAGAGTAGACGATCAAGACAGATTCAATCGGTCCCGAGCCACAAGATACCAGACCCAAAAATGCAACCAAAATAAGCCTTTTCATTTCTCCCGGTTTCCTTTCTACCCTTCGACCGCGGCCAAACGTTGCCGCGCTGCTTCAATCGCTTCCCCCAGCTTGGGGAACTGGGCCATAGCCCGTTCCAACGTCCGCCGACCACAGCCGAATCGGGCCGCGGTCGGGGTCAGGTTCCTGGTTTCTTCGTACACGACCACGACCTGGGCGATCGTGGCGTCCCTGGTTGCCTGGCACGCCAGGGCCGTCCGAAGGTCCGACGTCTGGCCCTGACCCTGGACAGGCGGCGGCATGGCTAGCGCCCCTCCCGGGCCCGCCTGGCGTCGTCCAGGGCCTGGTCCACGTCCACGTCCGCGACCCGCACGGCTCCACGTTCGTCCAGCCGCCAGACGGCAACACGGCCCAGACGGGCCACGACCTGGACCAGGGTCGGGAACACGACGGCGAACCCGATCGGACCCCGATACATGAGCCCCCGACCGATCCAGCCCAGGACGATCCCAGCCACGACGCACAGGACCGCGCACAGGACCGGGATCACGGCTTCACCTGCCCGCGGACTTCCTTGACCAGGGCCTGGGCGTCCGTCTCTTCTTCCTGACTCGGACCCGTTTCCGTGATCCCAGCCGTTTTCATGTTCAATTCCAGGGCCCGGATCAGAACCCGCAACTGAGTAGCGGTCAAACGACGGGCGATCACGTACAGGAATGCTCGCTTGATTTCGTTGGTCATTCCACACCTCTGACCCCATCATACGTCAACCTTGACGCATAGTCAACCCAGAAACACGAAGGCCCTGGACGGGAGGGACGTCCAGGGCCTTCGGCCGGCGGGTTCGGGTCGGGCTGTCAGGTGATGGTGTCGGCGTCCACGGCGGACGTGGCCCAGCGATCCCCGTCCTTGCGGAAGGTCACGATCATGTCCTTCGTGGTCATCTGGCCGGGGACGGGCTTGCCGTCCGCGCCCATGACCGGGACCGGGACCGGCATCTTGTGGGGTCCCGCGCCGGCCAGCTTGACGATCTCGCCGATCTTCGGGGCGGCCTGGACTTCCAGGGTGTGGACGTCCTTCCGGGCGGATTCGATCACGGCGAAGTCCACGCCGATCGCTGTCATCTTCGCGCGCTTGTCTTCCTGGGTCAGCTTCGGATTCGACATCTTGTTTCGTCTCCCGTCTAGGGTGTGATTGGTTTATCTCACGCCCCAGGGACGAAATCAAGCCCTAGAACACTTCCGACATCGTAAAACCGCGGGTCACGATCCGACCGCAACCCCCGGAACAGGTCTGAACCTGTTCCACGGCCTGGCCATCGTCCGGGAAACGCACCTGGTTACGAGCGGCCCAAGCGGCGTCCAGGGCTTCGGACGAAGACGCACCCATCAGACGGGCCTGGGTCCCGGCTTCGTGGGCGGCTTCGGCCTGGCGTTCGATGAATGCCGCTTCGCTGTCCCGCTGGCGCTGGGCCTGGACCACTTCGGCCGGCGGACATGCCTGGACCACGGGCGGCGGCGCGTCCACGTCCACGGGGACCACCTTGCTGCCCCTGACCGTCCTGGCGTACCGTTCAGCCAGACCTTGGTCCCCGAACGCGGGGGACGTCGTTTTCTTGCCGCTCCGATCCAGGAATTCAACCTTCCAGGCCATGGTTCAGCCGTCCTTCTGGCCGGGTTCCCTGGGTTCCAGGTCCCATAGAACGCGGGTCAGGCTTCCTTCGGCCATGGCCAGCCGTGTCAAGTTCATGTGACTGATCCCGGCCCTGTCCAGGGCCCTGGCCACAAGCTTGATCTGGACGATCATGTCCGCCAGGGCGGTCAGGGCTTCTTCCTTGTTCATGTTCACGTCCCTTCGGGCCGAAGCCCCGTTCGGTCAAGCCAGTCCTGGGTCAGGTGCATGATCTCGCCCATGACCCGGCCCATGTCCCGTTCGTGTTCCGGCGTTCCCGCTTCGGATCCCCTGGGGAGATAAAGCAGGGCAACCAACCGGACCTTTCGCACGTCCAAGCCCCAGGGGATTCCGTAGTACATGATCGGGTCGGGGAAGCTGACCAGACAATCCAGCGCGGAACGCCCAGGCGGCTGGATCACGAAAAAGTCCGGACAGGCGAATTCGTAAGGCCGGCGGGTAAATCCCTGGATCGGACCGTACCAGAAGCTGGGCAACCCGACCCGGGCGTTATGCGGCCGGCCATAGATCACGGCCAGGACCCAGATCAGGATCTGGCGGGTCGAGGTTGCGGGCGCGAAGACCACTTCCCAGATTCGGGCGATTCGTTCCAGGTCCAGGCGGAAGAACCGCCGCCTGATCCGCCGCTTCTTCTCGCTTCGGGCGCTCATTTGGGCACCTTGAACCGGACTTTGACCTGGGTTCCCAGGGTCACGTCCAGCCGAACGGGGAACCGGGCTTCCACGGCCACGGCCGCCAGTTCCGCCATGTCCACGTCCACGAACCCGGCCAGCTTGTAAGCCCCAGCGAACACAACCCGCCGGGGATTGCCGATCAACAGGTTCCAGCGCCCGAACACACCACTGATCGTGATCTCGGGATCCTTACGGAACAACTTGTAGAACAGGGCACGAACGCGGGGGATCTCGGTTTTCGTGGGGTTGGACAGGACGATCACCCCGCCACTGATTTCCAGGATATTGTTTGCCATGAGACACTCAGTATACGTCAGGGTTGACGTACGTGTCAACTAGGCTCAGGGATCTGGAACGGCGGCTGGGGGACGTGATCCGGGATGGGGTCCGGTCCAGGACCAGGGAACGGAGTGATCGGAAGACCAACAATCAACCCTCCCGGGGTAGCATAGAACCAGGACGACCAATCGGGGACCCCTTGCACGCCCAGTGCGGTCAGATCGTCCACGGTCTTGTCCGTGTTCCCGAACCAGCTAATCACGGTCACCCGCTGACCGGGAAGCGCGGGAAACATCGGGATTGCTGCCACGTCCTGATCAGGTTCGGGGGTCTGGATCGGCTGAATCGGGACCCAGTTCTGGCCGTCCCATTCCTTATCCCCCAGGACCTCCGAACCTTGACCAGTTGCGCTTCCGCCGCCTTGGTCACGTCCGGATGAATGGGCGCGTTCAGGGGATGGGGCTGGGCCGCATAGAACGCTTCCCGTGCCGCATCGGACGCCGCCTTTTCTTCCTTGACAATCTGGCCCAGGTCCCTGTCATCGGCCGGCGAGGCCCCGCACTGGACCAGAAGCCTGTCCAGGTTCGGGTCCACGGGTTCCGGGGCCGGCGGGTTCATGATCGCCCGGATCTTTTTCGCGGCCAGGGTCTGGAAACCGATCGATGCCCCTGCACCACTGGTCACGCCCAGGGCCGCATAGGCCCGGCGCAAGGTCCCCTCGTCACGGGCCCCCATGTCCAAATCCAGGGCGATCGGGGCAAACGCCAGGACCACGGCCAGATCCGTGTCCGTCAGGGGGTCCGTGTGAACGGGTTGATCGTTGACGGTATTGACGCCCCGAACACGATCCGCCAGGTCCAGGATCTGGGCCCGGAAGCCCTGGGACGTGGCCGCGTTCAGTTCGTTCATCGCCCAGAAAACCAGGGCGCGGGCCAGAATCTTGCGCTGGGGAACGGTCAGGGAGATCAGGGTTGCGAGCGTGGCGATCGTGGTCGGAGTAGTCATACCAGGACTATACGTCAATGTTGACGTACAGTCAAGGCCCGGATCACTTTTTCTTCGTGATCTCGACCCGGACCCCCAGGTCTTCCGGCCCTTCGGCGTCCTTGCACGCCTGGGCCCAGATCCGGGTCAGGGCCTGGTCAGGGGGCAAACACTCCCCGGACGTCGTGTCGAAGGGCTGGATCCCGACCCGGTATGACGTGTCCAAGACCCGCCGGATCATGGCCTGGGTCAGGGGCGGGTTCTTCGGGGCCAGGCTCGGGATCTGGGCGATGGCCGCCCTCATCGTTTCTTCTCCCGCCCCCTTGACGAAAGAGCCGGCCGCTTTGTACCCCTGGGCCGCTTCGCCGAACAAGTCCAAGACCCGGCCTTCCGCGGCCCACGCTTGCATTTGAAAATCTTGCTCCCACGCCCACGCCCAGCCAAGCTTCGTCCACGCCCTGGTCAAAATCGCCAGTTGATGTTCCGGAATCAGCCCGCGGGCAGGATTCAGGAAAACGGCCTTGGTCAGGATCTCACAGTCGGATCCGGGGCCTTCCGTAGGCCTCCCCTTCATGACCCGGGCTTCCAGGCGGCCCACGGCTTCGATCAGGGGACCGTGGGTCTTCGTCTGGGCCCAGGCCGCCAGATGATCGATCATCGCCTGGCGTTGCGGCTTCGTCAGGGCGCGGACAGCCGCGCCGGTCGTGATCTTGTTCGTGATCATGTTCCCGTCCTTTCGACCCGATCGTGGGCCTGGACGGGAAGAATACGTCAGGGTTGACGCACGGTCAAGAGACCTTGACGCCGCATCCGTGGGCGGGCAGGGCGACGCCGCTCCCGGTCTTGGTCACGGCCACCGTGATCCAGTCACCTGCGACGGCCGCCTGAGCGGACCCGGCTGCGATCGAAGTTCCGCTGACCCAGTTCCCGGTCCCGCCGCCGCCCCCGGTCTTCGTGGTCAGGGTCCAGGTGTGGGTTGCGCTCCCCGCGTGGTACAGTTTGAACACGATCGACCCGTAGTTCGAATCGTTGGACGTGAGCGTCCCCTGGGGCGTGATGATCGGGTCCACGTTGCAGGAACCGAACACGGACCCGATCACGGTTTCGGACGTCGTGTCCGCCGCCAGGGAATCGGCCGCGAATTGTTTCTGGATCCCGCTGGCCGCCAGGACCGAAGCGGCAGCAGCCGTTGCGCTGGACGCCGCGTTCGTCGCCGAACTGGCCGCACTGGTCGCACTGGAAGCGGCGGCCGTGGCCGAACTGGCGGCGGCGGTAGCGCTGGTGGCCGCGTTCGTTTCCGACGTGGCCGCGTTCGTCGCCGAAGTGGCGGCGGACGTTGCGCTGGAACTGGCCGCGGTCGTGGGCGCAGGAATGGGCAGGGGTCCGGTTCCGTACCTGACCGCCGCGTCACTGGACGTGATCCCCTTGATCGGTCCCGGAACCACGTCCCCCGCGCCGAAGCTGTCCGTCACCTCGGTATCGGATCCGTCCGTCCAGACGATTTCCCCGGCGGATGCCGCTTGCATCCAATCGGCCCATGCCCCTTCCGTGGTCACGATATCGATCGGGTCGACGATGGCGCCGTCCGAAACCCTGTAGAACTTGTGAGACATCACCCACCTACCCTTTCCTGAATCTCCCGAAGCTTTCTCAATTCGTCCAGCCCCAGTCCGGAAAGGTCCGGGACCGTTTCAACCTTGTCCGTGCTCTCCCCCAGGGCCAATCGTTCAACCCTGACCCCGATTCCGATCGCCCGGATCGCGTCCTTTATCTGGACTTCGGTCGATCCAAAATCCGGGTTCTGTTCCAGAATCTTGATCAGCCGATCCACAACCAGGGTTCCAAGCTTTTGAAGCTTTCGCCCCGCCAGACCCTGGCGTTCCGCTCGGGTTCTCGCGTCCTCGCGGACGACCTGTTCCACGGTCTGGGCCCTGGCCGCGTCCAAGTATCGGTCCCAGGCCGCCGCCCGAAGGGTCCAGCCGTCATTCCAGGCCAGGGACTGGGCCTGGGACCAGGACAGGGGACAGCCAGGCCACGGAACGCGCCGTGGCAGGGGTTGCAGTAGGTAATCCTGGAACAGGGCCCAGCTTAGGTCCGAGTCAAAGGGCTGACGGACCCACGGCCGGGCGGGGTCGAAGTCCACGCCCCAGAATAGCACAAGGCCCCGGGACCTTGCGAGTCCAGGGGCCTTGTACACGAAGCGGGCTGGTGTCAGGCGGGCTTCGACGTGTCCACGCCCAGGATCCGAAGCGTGATCAGAACCCCGTCCCACATCCAATTCCCACGATCCGTGTCCCAAGTCACGCGATCCGGGATCATGCCAGCCAGCCCCTTATCCGTGTCGATGGGTTCACCGAAATAGTCCGGGGTCCCGGGCGTTACCTCTACCGTGTGATCCGTGAGAACCGAGATCAGCGCCTTGTTCAGGATTTCGAGTTTTTTCACTTCGACCCCCAGGCCAGGTTATTGGCGTCCCATTCCGCCTTCCCGACCGTGGCCTGTTGCACCTGGCGGCGCGTTTCGTTCCAGCGCCAGCCCTTCCAACCGCGATAGCCGTTGGTCGTGGATTGGTACACGAGCACGGTTCGATCACGATACGAATTCGCCAAAAACTTGGCGTTAACCCGGGCAGAACGCCAGGCATGGGGTCCGGCTTCGATCGTCAAGACCACGCCGTCGGGCCCGGTTCCACTGAGTCGAATCTTATAGGTAGCCATGTTCACGTCCCTTTCCTTGATCGGAAATCCGTCATTGTCCAGGCCGTCCAAATCCCCGGGCCTGGCGTTCTCTTGCGTGATCTCTCGCGCCGCGTCCAGTGCCGTCTGTCGCTTGCCCATGATGAACCCTCTACCAGTTCACGCCGATGACCTTTCGTCCGCCGGGACCCTTCGTATAAAAACACGCATCGTCCGAATCCTCCGCGCGGATCCACGGGAAGCCCTTGGAAGTGCAATCGGGACACGTCAAGATCGTCCCGGGTTCCGGATCCCCATTCCTGGCCTGGAAAAGGATTTCGCGCGAACGCATGTCTTCTTCCCGGATGGGGAATCCGTACGCGTCTTTTTGCCCTGCCTTTTTCCCGCACTGCGCGCAGCAAACCTTGCCCATGTTCCCGTCCTTCTTACCCATGACTATACGTCAGGGTTGACGCATGGTCAAGAGAAAAAACGAAGGGCCCCGATCTTTTTTCGACCGGGGCCCTTCGTGGACGAACCTGAACCTACGCCAGCCAGTATTCCGCGCCCTTGCCGCGCTTGCCGTTGAACTTGACCAGCTTCTGGGCGACCAGGTTGACGATCGCGGACTTGAAGGGCTTCGACGTCGGGTCCAGGCCCAAACCCTTGGCCACGGCCGCCGGACCGTGTTTGCCCGCGTTCGCCTTGAACCAGGCCAGGGCCGCTTCCTGAGCCTGGGCGGTCAGGGACTGGTCCGGCGGCGTCTGTTCCGCCGGGGCCCCGGTCTGATTCGAAACGGCCAGCGCCGAAGCGCCCAGGGCCGCGTTCACGGCTTCCAACTTGGCGAATACCGCCTGGGCCAGGTTCGGATCCGTGGCCAGGATCAGGTTCAGCGCGGCCAGGTCTCCCTGTTCAATCAGTCTACGAACCATCGTAATTCCTCCCGGTTGTGGGTGAAACGCGCCGAACCTATCCCTGATCCCGGATTCGGTCAAGGTTCCGAGCGTTTCACGACCCGGATCCTGGAATTCGCCGTGGTTTCTGACCCGATCCGTGTCGCAGCCTATCCCACATCCACCCACCTGGAAGGCGTGGCCACGTGTCCACGTGGCCAAGGCGTGGCCAACCGTGTCCAGGGGATCTAACTATGCGAAATCATTACCGTGTCCAGCATGTCCACAACATTTTACCTAACAACTGGAATGAAAGACAGTGCATGATCGGGTGGGATACTTCCCTACTAACCCGGCAATATCGTTGTCCCACCCGAGAATATAGCGGGGGGTTTTCTGCTGGACATCTTGGACACGAAAAACCCTGTTTCCGATGAAACCCCTTTCCCGCAAAACCCAGTCCGTGGACACGGCCGCCAGGTGGTCGGATGTGGGACCATAGATTTCTAGGTTTTCTTACTGGTTGCGACCGGACCGGAACTGGTTCCTAATTCCAGGGTGCCACGTTACCAGGCCGAACACGTCCCGCCGCACCTGGGGCCAGCCCTTCGGGCCGCTCGCCTTGGGGCCGGTAAGACCCTGGCGGAAAGCGCCCAGGCCGCGTTCGTGGACCTGACCACGCTAGAGAACTGGGAGCAGGGGCGCACCGATCCCAGGTGCGGCCAGGTCTTGCGGCTGGCCCTGTTCTATGGCGTCCCTCCGCTGGACCTGTTCGGCTATGTCGTTTGAAATTCGGTTCAGCGTATTCGATCACGCGAAGGACGGGATCCCGAAACCCCGGACGATGACCTGGGACGAATTCGTCCAGGGTCTTGGTCCCGATCATCGGACCGACATCGAAGACAAGCGACGAGTCCCCGCCTTCTCCCCGGCGGAATTTCGACCCGGCCCCAGTCGAAAAGAGGAACATGTAACGCGGATCTGGTTCGGGGTCCTGGACCTGGACATGATCACGACCGTGCAACTGGCGGCCGTTTGCCAGCGTCTGGAACATTTGGACGCCGTTTTATATACGACCTGGGGTCATCCAAACGTCGCTAGCCGCGGATTGTGGAAGGTAAGAATTTGCGTTCGCTTCTCCCGGCCGGTCGAAGCCAGGGACTGGCCGCTGGTCTGGCCCGCCATGTCCGCGTTCTTTTGCGGGTTGAATGACCCCAACATGAACAGCGCGAACGAAATCTATTTCGGACCCAGTGTCCCGCCCGGAACTGATCTTCGTCTTTGCCATTTCATCGTCTTCCGGGGTGGGGCGCTGGACGTGGACCAGCTTCCCCAGGTCGCATTCGGCGAGAACCCGAAGGCCCCACGGGGCGGAACCGAAAAGATCACGCGGGAACGCCTGGAACGCCTGGCGCTCAGGTGGAAGCGATCACGGGATCCCTATCGCTCAGAAATGGGTGAGACCCTACACAAGGTCACGAAGGGGGAAGCGTTCGCCGAACCGGGAAACCGCGATAATGTCCTGTTCCAGTTGTGCTCGGACCTGGCGAAAGCCATTCCCGACGGGATCCCCGAAAGCCTGGCCGAGCATTTCGCCCATTCGTTGCAACTGTGTGGGGACAACCTGGCCGGGGATATGGCCAAGGTCAAAGACAAGTTCGAACGCGCCCAGGAAAAGGCGGCGGCCGAAGTGTTCGCAGCTGAAATGGCCCAGGTCAATGAGCGGAAGCTGAGAATCCGCCAGGCATGGGCCCACATCGATCCGACCCGTGAAACCGCGTACACGGAAGACGAACTTTCTGCGATGGCCGAATCCTGCAAATGCACCAGGGAAGAACTAAAGAAAAGGTGGATCATCCAACGGGGGACCCTGTTCTACGTTCTGGGTCCCGAAGGTGTTTACAGCCAGCCCTATGGGCGGGACGACGTTTGGAACGCGGTCCTTCGTGACCTTGCGCCGGCCGATTCCGCCGGGGTAGAACTGTGGACCGAATCCGCGAACGGGGAACCCGCCCGAAAGTCTATGCCCAGTCTCATGGGCGAATATGGGTCCGTTGCGACCAGTTACGTTCTGGACCTTCGTGCCCAGATCGCGTCTTATGACTCGGTTCAAAAACTGTTCATTGAAGCGCCGTGTCCGCTTCGGCCATTGCCCCCGACCTGGGACCGTGATGTGGCCATGTGGCTTCAAATTCTCACGGGGCCGCACCATGACAACGTTCTTAACTGGTTGGCCCAGGTCACCAATCTGGATTTGACTTGTGCGGCACTGATGCTGATCGGCAAAAAGGACACGGGGAAATCGCTTCTGGCCATGGGCCTTTCCCGGCTGTGGACCACGGAAGGGCCCACGTCCCTGGAATCGGTCCTGAAAGAGTTTAACGATCGCCTGGCCCGGTGTCCCCTGACATTCGCCGACGAAACCTTGCCCAAGGACTTCCGCGGCTACGGCCGAACGTCCGAGATCCGGGAGTGTCTTTCCGCCAGGACGCGACCCTTTAACAAGAAATACGCCCCGGAAGCCAGTATCTTGGGCGCGATTCGCCTGGTTGTGGCCGCGAATAACGAGAACATCCTGTCAATTAACGAACACCTGTCCGCCTTCGATATCGAGGCGATCGGAGATCGGTTCTACCGCGTCCCCGTCGATCCCCGAGCGGCCGAATGGTTGCAAATGTGCGATACGGCCAGCTTCATTAACCAGGACCGAATCGCAAAACACGTCCTGTGGCTTCGGGACAATTACCCCGCCAGACGGGACGGCCGGTTCCTGATCAAGTCCACGGAAAAGGAATTCGTCCGTGGTCTAACGACGCAATCGGGAATTCGGTCCAGTGTCTGTCAGTGGTTCGTTGGGTATCTCAAGTCACCCAACCGAATCGATGCTCGGGGGGACTTCGGGGTCATGGTCAAAAAGGGGAAGCTGTATGTAACCCCGAACGTCGTTTATGAAGGATGGGACGCCTATATCAAGGGGGAACCAGCCCCGAACCTGGGGAAGCTCGCCCAGGCGATCACGGAACTGTCGACACGGCGAACCCGGGTCACGTCCCCAAAGTTCCGCGGGCAGGACGCGCCGCACTACCGGGAGATCGACACCGACCACCTGTACGCCTGGTCAGACCGTACAGAGTACGCCAGCCGGGAGGACATCGATCAGGCGCTGGCCGTCGACACGGAATCCAGGATCGTCCGGACCATGACCGTTCCCAGCCGTCTGAATTAGTCCACGCTGAAAACACTGTAAACGCGGGAACTATGTCTGGATCCGCACCTAACGCGCCGCGTTAAAGACCAACCGGAAAAAATCGGAAAAATAGTGTTGACTGGTTGCCCAGGGCGGTCTAGGTTCAGGATCGTCCCGACACGTTCTCAGGTGGACGGGCGGCGGGATGCAGGGTCAAGGTCCGGACAGGTTCGGGCCGAAGGTGGGTCCACGGACGCGGTAACCAAGAATAGGAGGCGGAAGGCTCGCGCGAGTCCGTCGCACGGGTTCATGTCAGAGAAGAACGCCAAACCGAAACGACGTCCCCGGGCCGGCTGACAGCCCGGGGTCCTGTCCCGTTCGTCTAGTGGTTAGGACGGTGGCCTTTCACGCCGCCAACAGGGGTTCGATTCCCCTACGGGACGCCAAATTCCAAGGTCCGGAGTTATGAACCGGGCTTCACAGGGTCCTGGCCAGGAACCCAGCCGGGCGGGGATTGGCGCCCCCAGAAACCCACACCCAAGAAAGTAAACAGGGATATGAGGGAAATCCGCGCGGCGTCAAAGGGCGACGCATAGCACGGTCCGCCGGGGCCATCGGTGGCGGTCCCTGGCGGATTATGGGCGCGTTAGTTTAATGGGCAAAACAGCCGGCCGTTAGCCGAATGTTTCAGGTTCGAACCCTGGACGCGCCCCTGGTCCCCTTCGGAAGGGAGACTGAACAAGAGCGGTTATGACTGGGGCCGAAAAAGGGCTGCGTTCACGGGTCCTTCGGTGAAATGAATCCTCCTCCCCGGTTACTTCCGAATGGGACCGTTTTCTATGACCCCCGGTAAGATTCGCTATTCCCTTGTCCCGGTTGGCGCCCTTCGGGCCGTGGTCCAGGTTTTGACCCTGGGCGCGGCGAAGCATGGGGACCGCGGGTACGAATCAGGGGATCTTCGGGACGAATACCTGGACGCACTGTTCCGACACCTAGAAGACTACCGGGCCGGGGAATGGCTGGATAATGAGTCCACCTGGCCGCATCTTGCCCACGTAGGGGCGAACGCCCTGATTTTGCTGGCCCTGGAAATGCGAGTCAGGACCAAGGATCCGAGACTATGAGCGGGAAGAATGCCACGACCCAATTCCGTGACACGTTCGGGACCGAATCCACTTTCGCGGGCGGGACGAAGAACCCCAGTGAAATCGGGATCGTGGGCCTGGATCCCAGTCACCCCCTGTATATCAAGGGCTTGGACGTTCCGCTGGACACCTGGAACGAAGACCTGTGGGACCAGGCGCGGCTGTCCCTGGCCCTGAGCGATCCGATCGACCCGGCCAAATTCCTGATGAACATCGAAGCCGGGGCGCAGATCGATCCCGTACGAATCGTCAAGCGACGGGAACTGGTCCTGGCGTTCAACGGCCGCCGCCGCATCCTGGCGGGTCGGGGCGCGAACAAGCTTCTGATCAAGCGAGGGGAACAGATCGAAGGGTTGATCGCCCTTCCCGTGATCGCGGACAAGTCCACGGACGTGGAACTGGGGGTCCGCCTGGCGAACGAAGGCGGGCTGATTGAACCGCCCTATATCAAGGCAGCAAATGCGGCCAGGCTTCGGACCAGGGGTAGGTCCGATGAACAGATCCTGGCCGTTTACCCCATCGAACCTAACACCTTGGCGAACTGGTTTGCCTACGCGGACAATCTGTCCCCTGCGATCAAGGCGCTGATCGAACAGGGGCCGAAGGCCGAACGCTTGCCGTTTGCGATCGGCGTGGAACTGGCCAAGTGGTCCGGTAAGGGAGAGCACAAGGCCCAGGAAAAGGCCCTGGACTATCTCCGGGCTCAGGGCGCGAAGTTGACCGGCGAACGCGGCCGGGAGAACGCGAAGAACGTGATCCGGGCGGTCATGGCCGGGACTCTGGACCAGGGCGGACCCAAGGTCACGTCCGACGATGAACCCCCGAGCGTACCGCCGCCCCCGGAGCAAAACCCTACCAGGGCCCACGACCCCGCCGGGGCGGCCAGGGACGCGGCCACGGCCCCGCCGCCCCCGTCCAGCGGCCCCAAACGATCGAACGGCCCGAAGGTTACGACCGAAGCGCCGAAGCTGTCCTGGCCGGCGATTCGCCAGGTAACCGCGCACCTGGAACCCAGTGACGCCGATCCACACAAGACCAGCGAAGATCGCCTGGCGTCCGCGATCATGTCGGTGATCACTGGCCAAGATCCTACCGCGGACGGCCTGGCCGAATGGCCCCGGGTCCAGTCCAAGTTCCGGAAGGTGGTCCGCTCGGGGGACGGTGCGCCGGCCGTGGTCACGGCCCGACCCGCAACCCCGCCGGCCGTGAAAGCGGCCAACGTTCCCCAGGACCCGAAGGAGGCGGAAAAGGACACGATCCGATCGATCCCCTGTCCAAATGTCAAATGTAAGGGTGGACGCGATCAAGCGACCAGGAACCTGTGCAATACCTGTCACGGATACACGAAAATCAGCCCGGCGAGGGTGCGAGAGATTACCGCCACGAAGAAGAAGTGACCATGTTCCTCGGACCCATTCAGGAAGCTGACTCTTCGGGACCCGAAATCTGCGGATTCTGTTTCGCGGCCCCGGGAGGGACGTGCATGTCCGGGATCGGGGAAGCGTGTTGCTACGATTGCGCACAATCGTGTCCCTGTGGTGAACCCATGACTCCCAGTGATTCGAAGTGTGAAATTTGCCGGGATAAGGAGACGAAATGAAAATCACTCACCTCGTGTTCGTGGACGTGGAAACCACGGCCTTGAAGGGCCCCGCGTCACAGGCGGACGCGATCATCGAAGTGGCCGCCGCCCGCGTGGAGCTGACCAGCCGTCGGATCGAGGACCAGTTCGAAACCTTGATCCGGCCGTGGGGGGAACAGTCCACGCGCTGGGGTCTGGGCGCTGGGCGGGGCGATATCCCGGACACCTGGAAACTGGGCGACTTTCACACGAAGGCGGGCCACTTCGACGGCGTGGACTGGTCCACGGCCGTTGACCTGGACGTGGCCCTGGACGTCCTGGCGACCAGATTCCTGATTGATGGCGCTACGATCGCCGGTCAGAATCCGGGCTTTGACCTGGACCACCTTCGGCGTGATTTCGTGAATCATCACAGGCCGTGGCCGAAGCTCGATTACCACGTGATCGATCTGGTGACTGGGGCCATGTTCCTGGCCATGGCCGGAAAGGTCGAAGGGTGTTCGCTGCGACACGTGATCCCTTGGGCCTATGTTGACCCGGACCGGAAGCAGGCTCACAGGGCTGGACAGGACGTCAGGGACGAGATTCAGGTCTTCTTCGCCATGGCGGATCAGTTCATGCACGGGATCCGGCCGCAGATTTCGGGCGGTCCCATGATCGGATGGGGAGAGCCGCTGTGATCCCGGCCTGGGCCACGTTCGGGCCGTGTTTCTGGGTCCCCCTCGCAAAGTTCTTGCGGAAACCTTTGATCGTTCAATACTGGGAATGGCCCATGTTCCGGATCGTGGGTGATTCGGGGCTGGTCCCTGGCGAACATTCGACGGTGCGCCGGCCCTGGGATCACAATGTGAACAGCCGCGTTGCCACCGCTCAAAGGTGGTACGGCTGGGGCTTCGAAGACGTCCCGAAGCGTCGGACCTGGACGTGATCCGGGGCGCGTTTCTCCTGGCGTTCGTCCTGTCTCTGTTCCTGATTAGGCGCTGGACATGACCGGAACCTGCTCTAGGTGCGGCGCGATGCCCGATGATCAATGCCGGGGCGGCTGTCCCAGGACCCAGGCCCAGTTCCGCGAATGGGCCCTGGGCGTACACGAGGGGAAGACGGGTCAGCCGCTCCGGAAAGAGGATCCGTTCTATATCGTGGGCTGGATTCGGGGCCGGTTACAGTGGAAGCAACGATGACACCTTTTCAGCGCCTGATCTTGGGGATGGCCGCCGGGCTGGGACCGCTTCCGAGCATTTCGCCGCCCAGGTTCGAACTTCTTCCGCCGGACCCGATCCCGGAACCGTTGGACTGGAAACTGTCGGATTTCAACATCCGGATTCCGTCGGCCGTGGTGGTCCAGCCCTTCCGGGAACCGGACTTCTGTGAATGTGGGCCGCCCTGTCCGGGGACCGGAAATCCTAATCGACGGTGCGCCCTTTGCGGGTTGAAATTCCCGCCTTGTCTTCCTGACTGTTCTGAACTGGGCGGCCATCTTCGCGCCTGTCCGAACAATAACCGTCCACCGAAGTTCAGGCCACGACCCTGGGCCGAGCGAATCGCCCGACGGAAGCGGCACTGGGGCAAGGTCAAGGCCAGGCGATGAACACTTACGACCTGTCACAGGTTCAGGTGCGTTTCGGTGGTCACGAATTGACCTGGCGATCGTGGGACTGGTCCGCCAAGCGAAAACGAAACAGGCCGAAGCGTCGGCCCCTGGCCGAACGCCTGGAACGCCGCCGGAAGAACTGGGAAAGGGTCAAGGCCAGGCGATGAACGCCTGGGCCGCGCGGTATCTTAGTTTTTACGCGTCCACGGCAATGGCGGCGCAATGCGCTGGATTGGCGTTGCCGATCAATGCGCCCGTGGAACCTTACGTCCTTCAAGCCCTGGAACGGGGCTGGACTGGACATTGGCTGATCACTGACCGCGGGGACCGCGAAGCCTGGGCCCTGGCCGATCGACACTATACCCGCCAGACACCTGGGGCCCGGTCCTTCGTGCGTAATGGTCAAAACTTGGTTTTCGTGACCAGGTGCGGGAAAGCAGCTTGGGTTTCGTTCCGACCGACCCCCGGCAAGGCCGAACGCTGGGACGATAGGGAAGCGATTGAATGCGCCCTGTTCAGGAACGAATCCACGATCCTTTCCTCGGATCTGATCCGGGAAGCCAGGGCCTTGACGGTGGCGATTTGGGGCTGGCCGAAGGACGGGATTATTACCTGGGTAAAGCCTTCGGCGCTCAGGGCCGGGAACGTGAATCCAGGGGCCTGTTACAAGCGAGACAAGTGGAAGCACACTGAAACGTCTAAAGACGGAAAACCCATGCTGGTTGCCCCCGAAACCTTGGCGCTGGATTGGCGCCTGTGGGAATTCAAGCAAGGTCGGGGCGGGAAGCTGCGAAAAGAACTGACAGGGTGGGACGGGAAGTCTAAGCGAGTATGAGCGGCGCGCTTACCTGGGAACTGGAACGGGACCTGTACCTGGCCAGCCAAGGGGCGTCCGTGGACCAGGACCGTCCCCTGGGCCCAGCCGATATCCCGCGCCTGGAACAAGCCCTGGACCTCATCCGCCAGGCGTGCGACCATGCCAAGAACGTGAAGAAGCCGGACCTTTGCTGGAAGTGTGGCGCGGCCATGCGGCCGGGTCTTCGGAAGACGGTCCACGTCAAGGTCCCGATTCGCAAGCTCGCATGACTGATCCCAACGTCTGTCACGGATGCGGAAAGCCCCAAAAGGGCGGCGTGGTCACGATCTGTTCTTCGTGCGGAAACTGGGGCCTGTTCGGGCCCGAGTGTCTGTCCGTGCATAATGAAGGGTCCTGTTCAAAGCATGTAACGAAGTGTGACTGGCTGACCAGACAACCCGCGGGCGGAACGGACGTTCACCTGGTTCGTGGAACCAAAACGGGGGACCGCGATTACTTCTCGGCCAGTCAGATCGAACACTTCGCCCTTTGCGCCCGGAAATGGGCCTGGCGCTACCTGGACGGGATTTCGCTTCCGCCGAACCCTTATGCCGCTTTCGGACTCGACGGCCACGGCCAGATCGAAAAGTATCTAGTCAAGGGCGTCCCCTTTGACCTGACCACGGATCCGGGCGAAGCGGCTATGGCTGGACTTCATTTCCTGCCACGACCTGGAACCGCTAACATGGTCGTGGAAGGCCAGTTCACGCTTGACGCCTGGGGACATAAATTCCTAGGCTATAAGGACATTCAAATCAATCGACGGATCGGGGACGACGTTCTTCCGGACCGGGCCCCGATTGTGGAATCGAACCTGGTTGACCCGTTGCACGGCAAGATCATTCCGCTGGTCATCGATCACAAGTTTACCGGGTCCTTCAAGTGGAAGAAGACGGCCGAGATCCTACGCAATGACCCCCAGGCCGTCTTATATGCCGCCCATGCGATGGTCGAAACAGGGGCCCCGGCCTGTGATTTACGGTGGATCTATTACAAGAGGGTTCGGCCCTGGAAAGCTGAACCAGTGGATCTTCGCGTTTACCGGGAAAACCTGGAAGCGCCACTGACGCAAATTCGGGCGCTGGCCGATGAAATGGCCCGCTATAAAAAACAAGGGGTCAGGGCTCTAGACCTTGCCCCAAATCCAGGCGCGTGCGGGGCCTTCGGGGGCTGTCCTTATGCGCCGAACTGTGGACTCAGCCCCCGGGACCGGATGATCGGGATTATGTCGGACCAATCGTTGGAAGCTCGCAAATCTGCATTCCTGGCGAACATCGGGGCCCCGCCCGGCGGCCAGCCGCCCCAGCCTGGGGCCACGACCCTGAACCCGTCCCAGGGGTTCCAACCGCCCCCGGTAGCGAACGGTGCGCCCCCGGGCGCCTGGGGTCAGCCGCCGCCCCAGTTCGCGCCCCCGGGACCGCCCCAGTTCGCACCGCCGCCCCAGAACGCGGCCCCGGTCGTAGACGAACAGGTTCTGGTCCAGGCACGCGCGCGACATCCGGGCTGGAACCCGGGCGAACAGTGGTGGAACGGCGGGGCCTTCGTCCAGCCCGGGGATCCGGCGTACCCCCCGATCTTCGCCCAGCCGCCCCAGGGAACGCCGCCGGGCCCGCCCCCGAACCAGGACCCGCCCCCGAACAGCGCGGCCGAGGAAGGCGGGAAGGGGAAGGGTGGACGGCCGAAGAAGAACCAGGAAGCGATCGAACTGGCCGCTTCGGGGCTGACGATGATCGGGAACGGGTTCCTGACCGTGGCCCAGGCCCTGGGCAAGGGCCTGATCTGATCTTCCGTGTTCGTCGAAAGTCCCAGCGTCCGCGCCGTCCAGCATTCGCGGGAACTGGCTCGTATCCAGCGTCTTCCGCGCCGAACCTGGTCTGAACAGGATTCCGCCGGGTTCGCGGAACAAGTATCAGCCGCCCTTCGACGTCCGGGCGGGGTGATGACACTTCGGCCGATCCAGGCAATGGCGCTTCTGGACGCTGGGACTTTGGGGGGTCTTATCGGCCCGATCCGAGTAGGGGGCGGAAAGACTCTCATTTCCCTATTGATCCCCTACGTGATGAAAGCGCGCCGGCCGCTACTTCTGACCCGTGCGAACCTGATCGATAAGACGAAACGAGAAATGCGGGAACTGGCCAAACACTGGCCGATCCCTAATTTTATTCGGATCGTCAGTTACGAATTACTGGGTAGAGCCAACCATGCCAAACTCCTGGACGACTATCAGCCCGACCTGATCGTTGCGGACGAATGCCACAGGCTCAAAAACTTGAAGGCCGCGGTAACCAGGCGCGTGACCCGATACATGGATCAGGTTCCAGCAACCAGGTTCGTGGGAATCAGCGGAACGATCATGAAACGATCGATCCGCGATTATGCCCATTTAATGATCTGGGCCCTGAAACCGATCAACGCCCCCGTACCGTGTTCGTTTTCCGAAGTGGAAGACATCGGGGACGCGATCGACGAAAAGCCGAACAAGGGTGAACGTCAGGTCTTGCCGGGGGCCCTGTTAACCTTGTTCTGTACCCCGGAAGAACGTCTGGAAAAGGACCAGGTGGCCGCCGCCCGGAAAGGGTTCGGACGCCGCCTGATCGAAACTCCTGGAATCGTAGCCACGTCCGGGGAACACGACATTGGGGCCAGTTGCACGATCCAGGCCCTGGAATGTGCCGTCAGCCCAAAGGTGGACGAAGCGTTCAGGATTCTTCGGGACACTTGGACGACCCCCGACGGCTGGCCGATCTCGGACCCGATGACCCTGTGGCGTCATGCTCGGGAACTGGCCATGGGGTTTTATTACCGCTGGGACCCCAGGCCGCCCGATTGGTGGATTCAGCCGCGCAAGGAATGGGCGCAGATGTGTCGCTACATCCTGGGGAATAACCGCCGTGCCCTGGATTCGGAACTTCAAGTGATCAACGCGGTAGACTCGGGATTCTACCCAGAAGCGAAACCGATCCTGGAAGCTTGGCGGAAGGTCAAAACCCTGTTCACGCCGAACACGGTTCCGGTCTGGATCGATGACAGCGTGATCGACACGGCCGCCCGCTGGGCCATGGCCGCACCAGGAATCGTATGGTGCGAGCATGTAGCCTTCGGAGAAAGGCTTGCCTGGAAAACCAATCTAGTATATTACGGTAGGAAGGGCCTGGACGGACGGGGCCGACCCATCGAAGGCCACGACCCGGCCACAAGCCTGATCGCATCCGTGAGATCCAGCGGGGAAGGGCGGAACCTTCAAGCCTGGAACCGGAACCTGGTTACTTCGTGTTTCACGTCAGGAACCGAAGCTGAACAGCTAATCGGCCGGACGTTCAGACCAGGCCAGCCGGCGGACGAAGTTACGGTGGACGTCATTGTGACCGCGATTGAACACATTCTGGCGTTTGAACAGGCAAAGAAAGACGCCAGGGCCCAGGAAGAAAAGCTAAACCAGGCTCAAATCCTGAACTTCGCGGATATCGTGTTTCCGGGGCTAGAAGAAATCATGTCCAGATCAGGCCCCCGCTGGACGAAGTGAAGGGAGAGTTTCGCCTATGAGCGCCTTTTTTGGACTCGGTTCGGCCCCCACGTTCGAACGTGGAACGTTTTTCAATGCGGGGTCCCGACACGATGTCATGATCAGTCGGTGCATCCTGAAATCGTCCCAGTCTTCGGGGGACGGTCTGATCGTGGAAGTGGACATCCTGACCAGTGCGCCCACGGGCGAGCTTCATCCGGACACGCATCAACCCTTCGTTCCTTTGCCCGCGGGGACCGACGGGACTTGGTGGCAGGGTCTGACGGACAAGAACGTCGCCCTTCCCGCGATCAAGTCCTTCGTGTTCGCGGTCCTGAACCTGGGTCTCCTGGATCCGCGCCGCACCTGGCTGGAACAGCCCGTCCCCGGGTCGGAACACTGGCGATGCAACAAGACTCGCCGGCCCATGGCCCTGATCGAATCGCTCATGATCTGGGCCACGGAAGAACCCAACATCTTCCAGGGGCTGTTCCTTCACCTGGACACCAAGTTCACGAAGACGAAAAAGGGCGGGCCGTTCACGATCCACAACTGGCATCCCCAGCCCCAGGCCCTGATTCAGCCGGCCCAGGTGGACCAGTTCCTGAGCCAGGCGCGGACCGAACCGAGGATCGCGGAACCGCCGGCCCAGTCCCCCGTCCCGACCTGGGGCCAGGGTCCGAGCCAATCCACCTGGGGACCGCCGGCCGCGCCCCAGGCCCCGCCCCAAGCGCCGCCGGGCTGGAGCCCGCCCCCGACCCAGGCCCCGCCGTGGGGTCAGCCGCCGCCCGTCCAGGCTCCGCCCTGGGGTCAGCCGCCCCCGTCCTGGACCCCGCCGCCCGGGGCCCCGAGCGCGCCCCCGTCCCCGTCCCCGCCCTGGGCCCGCCGCTGATTTCTGGCCACCATGATCCCCCTGTCCCTGGATACTGAAACGGCGCTGATTCGGCCCGGGGTTCAAATCCCCGAACTGGCTTGCGTCGCGATTCAGTCCCGGGGGCTGGGGGTTCGTGAACTGTTGCACTGGACCGAATGCCGCCAGGCCGTGGAATGGGTCCTGACCCAGCCGGACGTCCTGATCTTCGGCCATACGATCGCCTATGATATGGCGGTTTTTGCGGCGCATTTTCCCGACCTTCTTCCGCTTATTTTCGCCGCTTACAACGCGAATCGGATCACTTGTACGGAAGTTCGCGCCAAGCTTCTGGACATCGCCACGGGTCAACGGAAGTTCTACACGGACGAAGACGAAGGGGCCAAAAAGTCCGGTTACAGTTTGGAACTTCTGGCGGAACGGTTCCTGAACCGGACGCTGGATAAGAACACCTGGCGTCTTAAATATGGCGAGCTTCGGAACTTCCCGATCGCCCTGTGGCCCGCCGGGGCGCGGAAATACCCCCTGGACGATACCGGGGCCACGGAAGACTTATTCTGGATCCAGGAACAATCCGCTGATCTTCTCGTGGACCAGTTCCGCCAGGCCAGGGCCGCGTTTTGGATCAAGCTTATGGCCGCCTGGGGACTTCGGACAGACGTCCAGGGAGTCCGAGCGCTGGCCGAGCGAACCCGCCAGGAATACGAATCGATCGCCAAGGATCTTCGAACGGCCGGATTGCTTTGGGGCGTCCGGCCGAAAGGGGCCAAGAACTGGGGGAAGGCGGGTTCAAGAAACGTCAAGGCCGTTCGTGAACGGGTCCGGACCGCTTACGCGCGAATGGGCAAGAGCCCGCCCCAAACTAAAGGCGGGGACACATGCGCCGACGGCCAAACTTGCGAAGACTCGGGGGACGATGTTCTGATCAAATACTCGCAATATGCGAGCCTGGGGAAAGTCCTGTCAACGGATATCCCCTTGTTGGAAGGTGGACTGACTTGTCCGATTCATTCCAAGTTCGATTCCTGTAAGGACTCTGGTCGAACCGGGTCCAGTCACCCAAACGTCCAGAACCAGTCCCGCAAGGGTGGGGTTCGGGAATGCTTCGTCCCCAGGTGTCTAACCTGTGGGCGGGTTCATACCTCGGAAGACGTAGTTAGAGCGCACTGTCTATGTTGCGGCCAGCCGCCCACGGTCTTTATTTCGTGCGACTACTCCGGGGCCGAACTGTGCGCGCACGGTCAAGTGAACTTGACCCTGATCGGTTGGTCCGCCCTGGCTGACGCAATGAACGCGGGCCAGGATCCGCACCTCATGATCGCGGCCCAGATCCTGGGACGACTATATCCGGACGTAAAAGCGGAATACGATCAGGATCCCCGTCCAGCGAACTGGGACAAACTGGACGAGCTTAGGCAACTGGGTAAGATCGCTAATTTCGGGTTCCAGGGCGGTCTAGGTGCAAAGGGCCTGGTTGCATTCGCCCTGTCAATGTTCGGGATCCGGCTGACGGAAGAACAGGCCGCAAGCTTAAAAAAGACCTGGCTTGCCACTTGGCCGGAAATGGCCGACTACTTCCGGATGATCAACCGAGCCGTGAATCAGAACCGGCCCCAGGTCACGCAACTGTTTTCGGGCCGCGTCCGCGGGTTCAGCGGCCTTCGTGCGTACACGGAAGCCTGTAATACGATGTTCCAGGGCCTGGCGGCCGATATGGCTAAGGCCGCCGGTTGGTATATTATCCAGGCGTGCTTTGACCCGTCTTCGCCCCTGTATGGTTGCCGAATCGTGAACTTCGTTCATGATGAATTCATCCTGGAAGCGCCGGAAGACCGGGCGCATGAAGCGGCCCTGGAACTGTCCAGGCTCATGATCAAGGCGGCCGGGGAATGGCTGCCCCAGGTGCGGATCGCGGCCAAACCCCAGGTAATGCGCCGCTGGTCCAAGAAAGCGAAACCCGTCTGGAAGAACGGCCGGCTGGTCCCATGGGACCTGAAAGTGGCGGCCTGACATGAGCCTGATCACAACCTTCGATTCCGGGGAGTTTACAGGTTGGGCCCAGGGCCGGAACGGTCGCCTGTTGGCCGCTGGTCTGGTTCACGTCTTTCCGCATAAACCCATGGGACAACTTCCCATGGCCCAGGGCGGGATCGTGACCATTGAAAAACCCGTCCACCGTCGCAACGGCCGAACGGTGGACCCGAACAAGATGATCACCTTGGGGATCAAAGTCGGGCGCTTGGTAGAAACTTATCTGGTCCTGGGCAACGAAGTGGACGTGATCGTCCCCAGTGATTGGAAGGGCGGAACGCCGAAAGAGATTCAGAACAAGCGCGATCAAGGTGCGATGACACCGGAGGAAATGACCATCGTGGGGCCGGTGATCAACGCGGTAGCAGAGTCCTACCGAAATAATGTCTGGGATGCGATCGGGATCTTCTTCTGGACCGCCCGACGGCAGAAAGAACGAACATGAAACTGGAAGCATGGGTCAAGGAACGGACCGCGACCACGGGAACCAGCAAGCGCGCGGTCCTGGAAGACCTGGCGGAACGGGCCGGCGTTGCCTACATCACGCTGGAGCCGATCGCCCGTGGAGCCCGTATGGGCAACTACGGGAAGGCCTTGTCCGTGTCCGAAGCCACGGGCTGGAAGGTCAGCGTCCTGGACCTGTGCGACCCTGACCCCGAGCGGACCGCCGCTCACATCATCGCCCAGTATCAGCCCCAGGTTCAGCCGTGAACCCGCGCGCGGTAAGGGATGAAAAGGGGAGGGCGGTTCTGGCCCAGGCCCCGAGTGGATCGGGTCTCTGGACGTTCCGGACCAGACCTGTGAAAGATGAAGGCTCATCCAACCTGGTTGGGCGGACCGGGGAAATCATCACTAGAACGGTTCATACTGTGATCCTAGAATCAACCCGCGAAACCGCTGTGGAAGATCGCTTGTTCGTGGACGCCCGGAAACGGGCGGCTCAGATTCTGGAAGTGGACCCACTGGAACTGGAACTGATCAAATGTCCGACCTGACTAAGATTCGAAGCGAGATCGACCCCGAGCAGGTGGCCGTGGATCAGGCGCTGATCAAGCTTCGGGTGCTGGTCATCGGGGACGAAACTACCCTGACCTGGGCCGGGGACCTTCTGAAACAGGCAAAGATCCGGGTCAAGGAACTGGAAGACAAGCGGAAGGAAGTGACGCGGCCGATCCTGGCGGCAAAAGCGGCCGTGGATTCGATGTTCAAGCCCTTGACCGAACGTTACGGCCAGGCGGAAGCGATCTTGAAGGGGAAGATCGCCGAATACATGCGGGCCCAGGAAGAAGAACGCCGCCGGATGATGCTCGAAAGCGCGGCCGAACACGCCGCTGGGGGGACACCTACCGCGATCATTCCGGAACCCGCTCAGGTTCAGGGCGTGACCATGCGAAAGGTCTGGACGTTCGAAATCGTGGACCAGAACCTGATTCCCCGGGAGTTGTGCTCCCCCGACACCACGAAAATTCGGGCGGCGGTTCACCTCGGGGCGAGAGATATTCCCGGGGTTCGGATCTTTGAAACGGATAACATGGCGGTAAGGACATGACCCGCGCCGTTCAACTGTCCGCGGAATCTGTCGAGCATTACGGTCCGGATTACCTCGCCCCTATGATTCGGGACGTCTTCGGTGGACCCATCGATCTGGACCCTGCTTCATGTCCCCAGGCCAATCAACTGATCGGGGCCACTTGGTATTATTCGAACCGCGGTTTGGAAAAACGCTGGTTCGGAAGTATGTACGTCAATCCGCCAGGCGGCCGGATTCGCTATCCGACCAAGTTTCACAATCAGGCGGCGGTCTGGTATGCGACGCTTGCACATAGGTTCGCCCAGGGTCAGGTCGCCCAGGCCGTGTTCATGGTCTTTAACCTGGAACTGATCCGATACGCCCAGGGCTGGAAGGTCAGACAACCGTTCGAATTCCCCTATTGCGCTCCGAAAGAACGGATCGATTTCTGGAAACCTGGTCCCCAAGGACGTCCAGTTCCCCAGGGCGCGCCAGGCCATCCGAACGCGATCATTTACATGGGCCCGAACGTGGACAGGTTCGCCGAAGTGTTCCGCGCCGCTAGACCCGGGACGGACTGGGCTGGGGGGTATTGCTACAACATTCCACCGTTTTAGAGGTGCAACCGTGCGCGATTGTAAATGCGTCTGGAAACGCAACCGGCGGTTTCTGATCTGCTCTCAGTGTCAACCGCTGGTGATCATTGAATCCCCTTTCGCTGGGGACCAGGCCATGAACGTGGCCTATGCTCGGGAATGCCTGGCCGATTCCCTGGCCAGGGGGGAGGCACCGTTCGCCAGTCACCTGCTCTACCCCCAGGTCCTGGACGATAACGTCCCCGCTCGTCGGAAACAGGGAATTGAAGCCGGCCTGGCCTGGGGTCATACCGCTGACCTGACCGCGATTTACACGGACCTGGGGATCTCCGAAGGAATGAAACTGGGGATCGAACGCGCCCAGAAAGAGGGGCGGCGCATTGTTTATCGCCAGATTCGGGCCGAAAATCCGCCGCACTACTCGGATCGTTAGTGGATCTGTTCAGTCTCGAAGCGCGGATCGCAACGGACCGGGCCATCGTCAGCCAAGGGACGTTTTTCGATTTTTTCCAGATGGCCTGGCCGCAAATCGATCCCGCGCCACTGGTCCTGAATTGGCACCTGGAAGAGAAGTGTAGTCACCTGGAAGCCGTGTCCAGGGGCGAGATCCGACGGCTGGTCATTAACGAACCGCCGGGGTCAGGCAAATCGAACACGGTAAACATTCTGTGGAACGCTTGGGAATGGGTCCACCGTCCTGAAACGAAGTTTCTTTTCGCTAGTTTCGACGTTTCCCTAGTCGGGACCCGGGACGGCGGGAAGCTGATCCGCCTTCTGTCCAGTGACTGGTTCCGGTTGCGCTGGGGAAACTTGCTCTTCCCCGGTAAACCAGCCGCTTCGATGTTCGAAACCGTGGCCGGCGGGTTCCGGTTCTCGACCAGTCCAGGGGGCCGCGGAACAGGTCGACACGGGGACATTCGCGTGATCGACGACCCGATCAAGCCCCGGGACGCGGCCGGCGGGGCGACCATGACCAAAAACGCCCTGGAATCCGTTTCGAAATGGTGCGCCGACACCTGGGCCAGCCGCGCCACTGACCGGACGTCGGTTCGTGACGTCCTGATCATGCAACGGCTAAACACGGACGACCTGGCCGGGGAATGGCTCCGCGCTGGGAACTGTGTCCACCTCCGGTTCCCTATGCTTTACGACCCAGACCGGCCCTGTAAAACGGCCTGGGGCGGGGACCGAAGAACCCAGAAAGACGAGCTTCTTTTCCCGAAACGATTCCCACTGGAAGAAGTTCTGGACATGCGGGACGGGACATCCCCTCTTTCAATGGGCCCGGATGTATTTGCGGCCCAGTGCCAACAGGAACCAGTCCAGAAGGGCGGCGGAATCTTCCGGGAAGAATGGTGGCGCTTCTGGGATTACCAAGAGGGGATTCCCGAGCCTTGTCTATGCAATAAATGCCGGCCGCTGAAACGGACGATCCCCGGCTGTCCAGACGCCCCGTCTAGGACTTGCCGCGTTCTTCCACGTCAAAACGTCCTTGACCTTCAATCGTGGGATTGCGCGTTCAAGGACACGAAGACATCTGATTTCGTGGCCGGCGGCCTGATTCGGGTCGGGGAAGGGGCCGTGTTCTTGGTCGAGTGTCGGAACGAACGCTTGTCCTTTACTCATACGGTGGAAGCGATCCGGGTCATGTCTCAGGCCAATCCACAGGCGTATGACAAGCTGGTCGAAGACAAGGCGAACGGGGCCGCGATCGAAGACACACTGAAAGCCGAAATCCCCGGGATCACGCTCGTAAACCCAGAAGGCGGGAAAATCGCCAGAGCGAACGCCGGATCGATCTACATGAGCGGCGGCCGATTCTATCTCCCCCATCCCAGAATCGCGCCCTGGGTCTGGGCGTTCATGTATCAACATGAGAACTTCCCCAGGACCGTGAACGATGACATGGTGGACATGGTATCCCAGGTTCTGGTAAGATTGAAAAAGCACGGCGAAGACTTCTCCAAAGCCATGGCCAAACTACGGGGCGAAGCAGCATGAGCGGAACGATCTGGGAACGAACCCTGGGACTGGTCGGAAGCGCCCTGCGATCGGATTCGTGGGAGAATTTTTGGACGGGTTTTGGAACCAGACGTGACAAGACCCAGGGCGGCGCGTTCAACCCGAACGCGCGTTTGACGGACGTTGAACTGACGCACCTGTATCACCATGATGATATCGCGGGGCGGATCGTGGACCTGGTTCCGCGGGAAATGCTTCGTCAGGGCTTCGGGATCACTTGCAAGGACCCGGAAGCGGCCCAGGTCGTAGCTGCGAAGATCAAGACCCTGGATACCGTCAATCACGTCAAAAGAGCCGCAATCTGGGGCCGACTGTTTGGCGGGGCGCTGGTCATGCTCGGGGCGGACGATGGTCAGGACGCCCGTCTTCCGCTGGACGAATCCAGGATTCGATCGTTCACCTTTCTACAGGTGTATGACCGCCGCCGGGCCCAGCCGGACACCTGGTACGAAGCGGCCACGGATCGGAAGTTCGGCCAGCCCCAGGTCTACCGCCTCACGAACTACAGGACCGGCGGCGTTTCCTATGTCCACGAATCACGCCTGATCCGGTTTGGTGGGGCCATTACCGGGGATTATGAACAGTGGCAAAACGTGGGCTGGGACTACTCCGTCCTTCAAAAGCCCTACGAAGCGATCCGCGCCTTCCAATCCGTCTACCGGGCGGCCGAGATCATGATGGCGGACGCGTCCCAGGGCGTGTTCAAGATGCGCGGTCTTCTTTCGATGATCGCGGCCGGGAAATTGAAAGACCTTCAAACCAGGGCCCTGTTCCTGGACGAATGTCGGTCCGTGGCCAGGGCCGTGTTCCTGGACGCCGAAGGCGGGGAATCGTTTGATAAGGTCCAGACCACGTTCGCGGGCGTGGCCGAAATGCTGGATCGGGAAGCCAACCGCCTCGCGGCGGCTACGGAAATCCCGGTTACCAAGCTTATGGGCCAGGCCCCGGCCGGTTTGAACGCCACTGGGGCAAACGACGTTCGGGGCTGGTATGACACGGTTCAGGCGGACCGCAAAACCGAACTGGAACCGCGCCTGGAACGAATCGTCCGCCTGGTTTCGATCGCGGAACGGGTCGGGGATCGCCAGTTCGGGGTTTCGTTCCTTCCCCTGTGGCAGGAGACCCCCAAGGAACGAGCGGACCGTTTGAAGGTGGAAGCTGACACGGCCAAGGTCTGGATCGATGGGGAAGTTTTGTCCCCCGAAGAAGTGGCCATCGCCCAATTCAGTGGCCCCGAACCCCAGCCCTATCGGATCGATCCGAAGACTAGGATCCAGAACCAAACACTGGGCCCGAATGACGTCCCTGGGGCGACCCGTCCGACCCCGAACCAGGGTCCTGGGATTCAAGGACAGGGACAAGACAGCCGCTATATCCAGGGACACGGTGAAACGCCGTCGCCCTAGTTCGCAAAAACGCCGGTCCAGCGGAATCAAACCACCGCTGGGGGTCGCGTTGTCGTATGCCGCCGCAATCCGGGGCTGGCTGGAAGACCTTCAAGCCTACATCCTGAAAACGGTCCTGGACGGCTGGGAATCAAACAGGGTCGCGTTCCCGGGGACCGTTCCCAGGACTGACGCGTCCGATTTCGTCGGGACCAAGATCGGGGGAATCAATCTTTACCTGGAAGAACGCCTGGACCCGTCCAAGCTGACCCCAGAGATCGCCAAGTTTGCAAAACGGGTCGCGACCAAGAACGGGGAAGAAGTCCGGCGGCTGATCGGGATCTCGGCCGGTGACATCGGACTGAAAACGACGCTGGACGGGTTCCAGGACCGGAACGTGGGTCTGATCAAGACCCTGGCCGGGAAACAGATCGACGACATCCGAACCCTTCTGGAACAAGGGGAAATCGGGGCCTGGCGGGTCGAAGAACTTTCACAGAAGATCAAGGATAGTTTCGGGGTCAACCAGTCCCGGGCCGATCTACTCGCCAGGGACCAAACGCTGAAACTGAATGGGGACCTGACCAAGGTTAGGCAACAGAACGCGGGGATCACAAAATACATCTGGACCGCGGTCGGGGACGATCGGACCCGACCCATGCACGCTGAACTGGATGGCACGATTCAGCAATGGGCGGTTCCGCCGCAAATCTCCCCAGACGGGCGAACGGGCCATCCTGGGGAAGACTATCAATGTAGGTGTACCGCCTTTCCGGTCCTGGACGAACTGGAAGAACCCGGCTAGGCTCTAGGGCCTATGATCGGCGTCTTTCGCTATGACGTCGGGACCCTGGGGGACCTGCAACGCACGCCCCAGGGCGGATTCAGGATCCCAGCTTTCCCTACGCGCGTAGGTGTCTTCCCCTATCGCATGGCGGACGGGACCACGCGGCGAGAGTATCGGCCGCCGGAAGAAGTCCTGGATCCGGCTAGTCTCGCGACGCTGGCGCATGCCCCGGTCACGGATCTACATCCGGAACAGGATGGGGTCCGAGTCCCGGTAACCCCCGATAACTACAAGGAACTGGCCCTGGGCCACGTGGCCGAGAACGTCAGGGCGGAAGGGGATCACGTCGCTTGTGATGTCCTGGCCCAGGACGCTGGCCTGATTCAGAAAATCGATCAGGGCCTTCGGAAAGAGTGTTCTTCCGGCTACACGTGTCAGATCGACCCTACGTCAGGGACCACGCCCCAGGGCGAAGTTTTTGACGTGATCCAGCGTCATATCCGCTATAATCACCTGGCACTAGGCCCCGAAGGGTGGGGCCGGGCCGGCGGGACCGTGGCCTTGCGGTTGGACTCGGGGGACGGTATCCAGGACCCCCAGAAGGACGAACACGTGGAAAAGGAAACGATCGACGGCAAGGAATACATCGTGGGCTCGGCTGAATGGCGAGCGGCCAAGAACGCTGTACTGGCCAGGATCACGGCCGAGCGGGACGCCGCCCAGGGTCGGGCGGACGCGGCCGAACAGGGCCTGGCCAGAGCAAAGGCCGCGGTTCCCGATCCCAAGGTCTTCCAAACCGCGGTTACTCGCCGCGTGGCCCTGATCACGGACTGCCGGCGCGTGGCCAGCGCGGCGCGTGTCACTTTCGACGAAGCGAAGGCCGCCGTCGCCGACGATCAGAACCTGATCCTGGAAGCGATCATGCTTCTGGATCCCACGTTCAAGGCCGAAGGGAAGTCCCCCGAATACCTGGCCGGATATTTCGCGTCCCTGGTCAAGGGTCTGGGCGCGGGGGAAGCGGCCGAAGGGCTGGACGCCAAGAACGCGACCCAGACCACGGGAACGCCGCCGGGCCCCATGCCGCCCCCGGGGACCCAGAAGACGGACGCGGCCCAGGGGTCGATCTTCTCGGCCCGCCAGGGGAACCCGATCACGAAGACGGACGCGGCCGAACAGGAACCCGATCCGGAAAAGGCGCGGCAGGAAATGCTGACCCGCAACCGGAACGCCTGGAAACCGTCCCAGAAGACGAACTGAGAGGAACCGCCTATGGCCTTCGTTCAAATCCCCCAGATCGATTACCCCCTGATCCCCGGGCCGGCGTTCCCCGGCATGCTGGCCGATTCGGGCGATCACGACATCGCGACCGGGATCGCCGAAGTGGCCCTGGACGTCGGGCTGGGGGTCGTGGTCGGGTCCGTGACCAGCCCAGGGTTCGGAACCGGGACGGCCGGCGCGTCCGGACCCAGCGTCAAGCTTCCCGCCAGTTCGGGGGATGTGGCGAACCTTCTCTGGGGCGTGACCCAGTATCTGGCCGCCCGCGAACCCCAGCCGGATATCGCGCCGAACCGCTACCGGATCGGAGACGCGATCCCGTGCGTCAAGGTGGGCCGGATCTGGGTTCAGGTGGACGCGACGTCCGGCGCTTCTCTCGTGGATCAGGGTCCCGTGTTCCTGGTCTATTCGGGTGCGAACGCGGGCAAGTTCCGCGGGGATACCGGGGGAGGGACCGCGGCCCAGATCACGAACGCCAAGGTTCTGACCGGCGGTCTGGCCGGCGGGGTCGCCAGGATCCGCGTGAACCTGCTCTGAGATCAGCCAGGACGAAGAAGGGACGATCAGGTCATGTTCAACCGACAAAGGGTAGAAAAGCTTCTGGCCGATCTCGGGTTCCGAGCGGACGCGGCCGAACCGGAATGGCGGTTGGACAGCGGTGAAACCGCCGCGTTCACCCGTCAACTGATGTGGATCGAAACGGCGATCTACGAAACGGAATATCCCGAGAACCGGGCTCGCCAGTTCATCCCGGAAGACGGTTCGGTCGCGAATTGGGCCGAAACCTACACCTGGCGGATCTGGAACTGGGCGGCCATGGCCACGCTGATCAGCCGCTATTCCGATGATTTGCCCGCGGTCGACGTGATGGCCGCAGAGAAGATCCAGAAGATCGAATCTCTGGGCGTCAGCTTCGGATATTCGATCCAGGACCTCCGCGCGGCCAGCCGCCTGAACATGCCGCTGGATACCGAGAAAGGGGATCTCGCCAGGAGAACGATCGAAAACAAGATCGAAAATCTGGCCGTCTTCGGGGACGCGACGTCCGGGCTTCCCGGCTTCGTCAACATGCCCAACGTCCCGATCCTCAGTTCCCCCACGGACCTGACCGGGAACTGGCTGACGGGCGCGACCCCCAAGGAAATCTTGGCGGACATGCACGCAATGCCGAACGCGGTTGACGAAAACACGAAGGGGACGCACAAGGCGAACACCCTTCTTCTTCCGCGCCGGCATTACCGCCACATCGCGACCACGACGCTCAACGATTTCACGTCCGAAACCATCATGACCACGTTCCTGAAACAGTCGGACACGGTTCGCCAGGTGGATCAGTGGAACTATCTGGACACGGCTTCGAACGCGTCCGGACCGCTGGCCGTCTGTTACGAGAAGAATCCCCGCGTGGTCAAGCTGGTCATCCCCCAGCCCTTCGAAATGATGCCACCCCAGGCGGCAAACCTGGCGTTCAAGATCCCGTGTCACGCCAGGTACGGCGGGGTAAGCTGGCGCTACCCCATGGCCGCGGTTTACGGGGTCGGACTGTAGCCTTCCCAGGACCGTCCCGCCCCCGAGGCCCCAGCCCCAGCGGAACGCGGCAAACCGCGGCCCTGGGGCCTTGTGGGTGAAAGGACGGGAGAATGGGAAACCCCTACACGAACACGCGCCCCAGCAAGGTCTCTT
>Ga0310813_10000182_pt1 | contig 46511 bp, 39 predicted proteins | sample YN3metagenome_FD_203086 | JGI IMG/M metagenome (GOLD analysis project Ga0310813, IMG submission 203086) | Soil microbial communities from experimental microcosm in Duke University, North Carolina, United States - YN3 | ecosystem: Engineered > Artificial ecosystem > Soil microcosm > Unclassified...
GGATCCTGCTCAACGTCACGCCCCACATCAATCCGGACGGGCTGGTCACGATGATCGTGGCGCCTGAAATCTCCGATGTCGCCTCGCAGGCGGAGGCCGTGGTCATCACGAACGGGGTGACGTCGCCTACGTTCAACGTGAACAACGCCCAGACCACGGTCGCGGTCCGGAACGGGACGACGGTCGTCATCGGCGGCCTGATCCGCGATTCGCTCGACGACACGGTGTCGAAGGTCCCCGTCCTGGGCGACATCCCCCTGCTGGGCTGGCTCTTCTCGAACACGTCGAAGCGCATGATCAAGCGCGAGCTGATGATCTTCCTGACGCCCTACGTCGCGTACACGGCCGTGGAGCTGGAAGAGATCACGCAGCTGGAGAAGTCGCGCCTGAAAATCATGGATCCGCGCGACATCGAATCGGAAAGCGACCGCTGGCTGGAGCGGATCCGCAAGTAACCCCTTCATGAGGAACACTGCAGCGATGATCCGGTCCCTTCTTCTTTCGGGCGTGCTCGCGGCCGCCGTCGCGCTCTCGGGCTGCGTCACGCAGAACAACGCCCCCGCGGTCGCGGAGTCGCACCGCCTGGTCGAGGACGGCCGCGAGGCCGTGCGGCAGGGCCACCTGACCGAAGGCGGCCGGCTCTTCACCCAGGCCGTGAAGGCCAACCCCGAGAACGCCGAAGCCTTCTACGAGCGGGGACGCTGCGCGATCCAGATGCGCCTCGACCCGAAGACGCCGGGCGACAGCCGGGCCTACGAGGAGCGGGCGGTGGACGACTTCTCGACGGCGATCCGGAAGAATCCCGCGTACGCGGACGCCTACTTCAACCGGGCCATGATCCTCTCGAGCCGCGCGCAGTACAAGCCGGCGGTCGACGATCTCCTCAACGCCGCGCGCTTCAAGCCGTCGGACCCGGAAGCCCACCTCTGCCTGGGCGAGCTCTACGAGAGCAAGTTCGAGGATCGGATGATCCTGGCGATGGACCACTACGAGAAGTACGTGGACCTGGGCGGCCTGGACCCGAGCGTGCGGGAGAAGGTCCGCATCTGGAAGGACCTGAAAAAGCAGGTCGGCGGCCCGCTGCCCGCGCCGTCGTCCAAGGCTCCGACCCCCGACGAGGAGAAGAAGGCAGCCGAGCTGCACCTGAAGGCGCTGGAGCTCCTCAAGCAGCCCGACAAGACCGAAGCGGTCAAGGTCATGGAGGAGCTGCTGACCAATTACGGCCACACGAAGTACGTCCAGGAGAAGGCCCGCGCGCTCCAGGCGGCCGTGGCGGCCTTCAAGAAGAAGGACGCGCCCAAATGAGGCTCGCGCTGCTCCTCTTCCTCGCACTGCAGGCGGAGGCGCCGGTCGCGAAAGAAAGGGAGCGCATCCGCGCCAAGGCCCCCCTCACGGACGCCCAGAAGGCCGAGTACGCCAGCCCCGAAGGCCCCGCCGCGAAGCCCCGCGCGTCCTACACGTTGACGGTCGTCCCGCTGGAGTTCTCCGACCGGAAGCTCGGCACGCGGGATCTCCAGAAGCTCGTGTTCGGCGGCGTGGCGGAGTACTTCACGAAGGCCTCGGCCGGTCGCTTCAAGCTCGACGGCAAGGTCGCCGAGCGCGTGGCGCTCGAGGTCGAGCGCGCCGCCTTCGAGCGGCGGGACCTGGAGAAGGCCCTCGGGGTCCTGCCCGCCTGCGACGGCGTGGCGTTCGTGACGGCCGGAGGCCTGTCTGCGCGCGGGACGCCGCTCTGGCCCCACCGGGGGGTCGTCCGCTCCGGCGCCCGCGAGGTCGACTACTTGCTCGTGCCCGAGGAGGCGGCCCCCGCGATCGTCGCGCACGAGTTCATGCACCTGCTCGGTTTCGCCGACAAGTACGACGACGAGAAGGCCTCGGTGGCCGACGCCTGCATCCTGGGCACCGGCTACTCGGTGAAGAATCCGCCCCCGCCCTGCGTGGAGTGCCGGATCAAGCTGGGCTGGGCCTCGGCGGCATTGGTCGACCCGACCCGCGCGTCGGCGGTCCAGCTCTCCGCGGATCCGACCCGCGCGCTGCGCATCCCGCTGACCGTCGACGACGACGAGGCGCTGCTGCTGGAGATGCGCGACCGCCTCTTCGTCTGGCACCTGGGGGGAGGCCGAAAGATCGAGCTCGTGGGCCGCTATCCCAGCGAGGCGAGCGACCGGCTGACGCCGCTCTCCGAGCCGTCCTTCCGCGGCCGTTCCCTGGGGGCGCGGCCCGTGTGGATCACCGATATCCGGGTCGAGGACGGCAAGGCCTGGTTCCGGGTCGGGCCCGAGGCGCCGCTCACGGCGCTCGAGGAGTGGCGCCGCTCGCACGTCGGGAAGCGGCTCGGCGACTAGCCCGACGTCCGCCCAGAAAGAACCCCCCTGTTTCTGTGTATAGATTCCTGGGACTCTTGAACCGACTCTTTGGAGACCGACCCTCATGAAAACGATGGCCGCCGTCCTGCTCCTGCTCGCGGTCCGCGCCGACGAGTGGACCGACCTGATCGGCGAGAGCGGGCTTCAGAAGTGGAAGGGCGGCGAGTGGGTCGTCGCGGGTGAGGCGTCGCTCGGCGAGGGCGACGGCAAGAAGCTCGCCTGGAAGCCCGGCGCCGGCGTGATCGTCAACGGCAAGGACGGCCGGACCGCGAACCTCTTCTCGAAGGACGAGTTCGGCGACCTCGAGGCGCACGTCGAGTTCATGGTCGCCAAGGGCTCCAACTCGGGCGTGTACTTCATGGGGCGCTACGAGGTCCAGGTGCTGGACAGCTTCGGCGTGAAGGACGTCCACTACAGCGACTGCGGCGGCATCTACCAGCGCTGGGACCCCAAGCGCGGCAAGGGCCAGGAAGGCTACGAAGGCCATCCGCCCAAGGTGAACGCCAGCAAGCCGGCCGGAGAGTGGCAGAGCTTCGACGTGGTGTTCCGCGCGCCCCGCTTCGACGCCGAGGGCAAGAAGACCGCGAACGCCCGCTTCGTGAAGGTCGTCCACAACGGCCAGGTCGTTCACGAAAACGTCGAGGTGACCGGGACGACGCGCGCCGGGGCCTGGGAGGACGAGAAGCCGCAGGGTCCGCTGATGCTGCAGGGCGACCACGGTCCCGTGGCCTACCGCAACATCCGCGTCCGCCCGCTGAAGGACTGAGCTTCCCGCCCCAGGCGTCCGGGCGGCTAGAATCGGTGCGGGACGTAGCCCATCAACATCAGGATCACCAGGATGAGCAGCAGCAGCCCGAGGCCGCCGCTGGGATAGTAGCCCCAGCTACGGCTGTGTCCCCAGGCGGGCAGCGCTCCGACCACGAGCAGCAGCAGAACGACCAGCAACAGCAGGCCCATCGGGCCCTCCCTTCAAATCCACTGAGCTACTTACGACGGGATTCCGAAGGGCGTCACAGGGCTCAGCGGGCGGGCGGGACCTCCGGGTCGGCGGGCTCCTGGTAGCGGCGGGCGCCGCTCCGGTACTCGTCCTCGGTCCGGCGGAGATTCGCGAGCGCCCGGCGGGGCATCAGGTGGGCGCAGGCGGTCAGGACCGCGTTGATCAGGCTCATCGGGGCGGCGTAGGACCGCGTGAAGAGCGGGCTCGAGGTGGGGGCGACGAGAAAGCCGTCGCAGTGCCGGGCCAGGGGCGTCGTCTCCGCGTCCGTGAGGCCGAAGGTCGGCACGGAGCGGCGGCGGCAACGGAGCACCGCCTCGACGGTTTCGCGCAGGCAGGGGCCGAAGCTGATGGCCACCAGGAGGTCCTTCGGGCCCAGCAGCCCGACCTTGTGGAGCAGGTGCCCCGACGTGCCCGTCGGCGCCTCGGCGTCGAAGCCGAGCGGCAGCAGCCCGTAGGCCAGGAACCACGCCAGCGACGCCGCCAGGTCGAGGCCGACCACCAGGATCCGGCGGGCCCGATGGATGCGGCGGGCGAGCTCCCGGACCCCGCGCTCGTCCAGGCCGGCGCGCAGTTCCTGAAGGTTCTCCAAATCGCGGACGACGCTTTCCCGGACCTGGTCGTCCAGCCCCCGTTTCCCGCGGACCGCGGCCCGCATCTTCGCGTAGGGCGTGATCCGCGTCACGAAATGCCGCCTCAGGTCCGCGGAGAATTCGGAGAAGCGACGGTAGCCCAGCGCCTGGATCGTGCGGACGATCGTCGCCGCGTCGACCTGGTACTGGCGGGCCATCTCCCGCGACGAGAGGAAGACCGTCTCGTCGGAGCGGTCGAGGATGGACCGGATCAGGCGCTGCCGGCGGGCGTTCAGGCGCGGCCGCGCTTCCCGGATGCGGGTCTCGAGCTCGGGCGGGACGTCCTTGGTCATGCGAGTCCTTGATGCAACGCTTGTTGCATTTATCGCGTATTCTTGTCTAGAATGCAATACCTGTTGCACGTGAGGACGGGCCATGAGTCGGCTTGAGAACGCGGGCGTCTCCCGGGAAATCCGCGAGCACTTCAACGAGGTGGTCGAGCTTCGCCGCCGCCTCCACCAGCACCCCGAGCCGGGGTTCAAGGAGGAACGCACGGCGGCGCTGATCCGGGCGAAGCTCCGCGGCTGGGGCATCCCGTTCCGGCCCCTCTGCGGCACGGGCACGGTGGCCCTGCTGGAAGGCGCGCGGCCCGGCCCGACGATCCTGATCCGGGCCGACATGGACGGCCTGCCGATCCGGGAGGAGACCGGCGTCCCCTACGCGTCGAAGGTCCCGGGCATGATGCACGCCTGCGGCCACGACGGGCATGTCGCCATGGCCCTGATGGCCGCCAAGCTCCTCCGCAAGCGCCGCGCCTCGATGCGCGGGAACGTGAAGCTCATGTTCCAGCCGGCCGAGGAAGGCCCGGGCGGCGCGCGGCCCATGGTCGAGGCGGGCGTGCTGGAGCGGCCCGCCGTGGACGCCGCCTTCGCCATCCACCTGAGGAACGACCTGGGGATCGGCAAGGTCGGCGTGAGCGACGGCCCCGTGTACGCCAGCTCGGACGACTTCCGCATCACCGTGACGGGCAAGGGCGGGCACGCGGGCCGGCCGCACCGCGCGGTGGACCCCGTCGTGGCCGCCGCCCAGATCATCTCCGCGTCCCAGAACATCGTGAGCCGCCAGGTCGACCCGACGAACGGCGCGGTCGTGACCTTTGGGACCCTCCAGGGGGGCACGAAGGCCAACATCATCCCGGACCGCGTGGAGATGCAGGGGACGATCCGGACCTTCGGCGAGAAAGTCCGGCGTCAGGTGGCCCGGGACCTGGCGCGGATCGGCAAGAACGTCGCCGCGGCCCTGCGCGCGAAGATGGACTTCGAGTACCGCCCGAGGTACCCGAGCGTCGTCAACGACCCGGCGCTCGCGGAGCGGGTGCGGACGGTCCTGCGGGGCGCCCTCGGAGCCCGGGCCCTGGTGCATCAGGGCCGCTCGATGGCCGGGGAGGACATGGCGTTCGTCCTCCGCGAAGTCCCGGGCGTCTACCTCTTCGTGGGCTCGATGAATCGGGACAAGGGGCTGGACCAGCCCCACCACTGCGCGCGCTACAACTTCGACGAGGCGGCCCTGGGCGTCGGGGTCCAGGTGTGGCTGTCGCTGGCGGGCGCGTTCCTGAACGGCCCCGCTTGATCTCCTACTTCGTCTCGTACCAGACGCGGACGACCTGCATCCAGGTGACGTTGAAGTCGCGGCTGATGCTGGTCACGGGGGATCCGCTGACTCCGGCCCCCTGGCTGGGGATCATGAGGGTCTCGACATTGAGCGGCCGGACGCCATTCTCCTTGAGCCACTGGTCCGCCGTCCGCACCACTCCGGCGAGATCTTCATAGGCGCCGGCGCTCAGAAACCCGGGCGCCTTGAGTACCGCGGGCTGGAAGTCCTTGAACATCAGCATGGCACCCTCCTCACCTATTGGACGGGACCCGGTCGTTGGCGTGACGGTGGGTCGTCAAGACGCCTGGACGCAGACGTCGTAGGGACGGCCGGGGACGCGGCCCAGCGTGATGGCGCGGCGGGGCAGCCCGTCGCGCGGCGCCTCCCCGAGCGGGCAGGTCGGGCGGTCCAGCTTCCCCAGGAACGACGCGAGAACGGTCTGGTAGGCCAACCCCTCCGACTCGGCGTGCGCCGTGAAGCAGGCGTAGTCCGGCTGCTTCGCCGCCACTCGGAGCGACTCCTCGACGAACTCTTCGGGCGTCATCCGGCCCAGGCACTCGTCGAGCGTCGCGAGCGTCACGGGCAGCTGCGGAAGGGACCCCTCCTTCCCGTCGAAGACCGGCAGGAAGGGCGCCGGGCCGCGGGTGTCGCTGGCAAACGCGAAGCCCGCCTGCTGCTCGAGATCGAAGAGGTCGCGCGAGAGCAGCCAGGCCGGCGCCGCGAACGACGCCGGCGCCGCGCCCAGGATCGAGCGGTACGCGTCGATCATCTTCGAGAACTCCTCGCGCAGCGTCGCGGGGTCGTACTTCGCGAGCTTGTCCTGCCAGCGGCGATGGTCCCAGCCGTGGACGCCGATCTCGTGGCCCTCGTCGCGGATGCGCTTCAGCGTGTCGGGAAGCCCCGCGCCCACGAGCGGCGACGGCAGCAGCGTGCCGTAGAAGGCGGTCGCCCAGCCGTAGGTGGACGCGGCCTTCGTGCGGAGCATCTTGAGGGCGAACTTGGGGTTGAGGAGCTTCAGGAGCGCGAGGCCCGACGCGTCGGGCCCGAAGGTCACGTAGAACGTCGCGCGGGCCTTCGCGAGGCGCAACACCTCGAGGACGCCCGGGACGCCGTCGCGCAGCCCGCGGAAGGTGCAGACGTCGACGCGGAGGCAGAGAGGGTTCACGACGCCCTCCGCGACATCAACGCTTCTTCTTCTCCAGCGCGGCGGAGGTGAGCGACGGCTTGGACTCGCTCTCCTTGCGGAACCAGTTGCAGGTCGCGGTGAGGGCCCCCACGAGCGAGGTCTTCGGCGTGACGCCGAGGATCTTCTTCATCTTCGTGATGTCGGGGACCCGGCGGGGGATGTCCTCGTAGCGCGACCCGTAGATCTGCTCCTGCTTCACGAACACGAGGTTCTTCTTCGGATCGCGGCCGCAGATCTTGTTCATGGTCTCGGCGAGCTCGAGGATCGTGGTCTCGCGGTCGTCGCCGATGTTGAACACGCCGCCGAGCGCCTGCTTCTTGAGGCCCGCCGCCATCGTGCCGCGCACCGCGTCGTCGATGTAGGTGAAGCAGCGCGTCTGCAGGCCGTCCCCGATGATGGTCAGCGGCTCGTTGCGCAGGATCTGCCCCATGAAGATCGTGATGACGCGGCCGACGTCGATCTTGTCGAGGCGCGGACCGATGATGTTGAAGTAGCGCACCACCGAGACCTCCAGGCCCATGCGCTGGAAGGCCCACGCGTAGTGTTCCCCCGCGGCCTTCGAGGTCGAGTAGCACCAGCGGTCGGTCGTCGTCGCGCCGAGGACACGGTCGTCCTCCTCCTTCCAGGGGACCTTGGGGTTGCGGCCGTACACCTCGCTCGTGGATGCGAAGACCAGGCGTTTCCCGTGACGATGCGCGAGGCGCAGCAGGTTCAGGGTCCCCAGGATGTTCACGTTGAGGACGTTGAAGGGGTCGTCGACGTAGTGCTCGACGCCGACCACCGCCGCGTGGTGGTACACGAGGTCGGCGCGGATCACGAAGGCTTCCATGGCGGCCTCGTCGAGCACCGAGGCCTTCACGTAGTGGAACTTGGGGTTGTCGAGCAGGTGGCGGACCTTGAGGTTCATGCCGGTGTCGACGGACCAGACCTGGTCGCCGCGCTTCAGGTGGCCTTCGGCGAGGTGCGAGCCGATGAAGCCGCCGCCGCCGGTGATGAGGACCTTCATTCTATTCTCCGAGCTTGCTTCCTTTGCGCAGCACCGGTCGCGACGACGGCTCGTCCGGGAACTCGCAGCGCTCGATACGATACGCTCCGTCGCCCGTGGCGACAAGACCTTCATCGATGAGGGTGCCCGGGGCGCCCTTCCCCGGCGCGGGTGACCCCTGCCATACCATAAGCTTGCGGCCGCCCAGGAACGTGAAGGCGCCCGGGAAGGGATCGGTGACGGCTCGGACCAGGCCGTCGATGCGCCTCGAGGGCTGTGCCCAGTCGATGCGACCGTCGTCGGGTCGCCGCCGGCCCCGGTAGGTGGCCTTCGCGTCGTCCTGTGGGATCCGGGGCGCCGTTCCCGCGCGGACCGCGGGCCAGACGTCCCGCATCAGGACCTTCGCCTCGTCGACCGCGCGGAAGAAGAGGTCCTTGGCGGTGTCGCGCGGGCCGATCTTCCAGGAGCGCTGGGCGACGATGTCGCCGGCGTCGGGGGCCTTGACCATATGGTGCAGGGTCACGCCCGACTCCTCCTCGCACTCCACGAGGGCCCAGTTGATCGGCGCCCGTCCCCGCAGCCGCGGGAGCTTGGAGCCGTGGAGGTTGAGCGCACCCCGCGGAGCCAGCCGCAGGACGCTCATCGGGATCATGTTGCGGTAGTAGAACGAAAGGATGAGGTCGGGCTTGAGGCCGCCGACGGCCTCCTTCAGGTCGCTCTCTTCCCCGTAGATCAGGGGAACCTTGGCGGCCTTGGTGACTTCCGCGAGAGAGCGATACCAGCGCTTTTCCTGGGGATCATCGCGGTGCGTGACGACGGCGGCGACATCTTCTTTCTGGGCGAGCAGAAACTCCAAGCCGGTGCAGCCCATTTCACCGTAGCCGAAGAGAACGATCCTCATGAAGAAGAGCTCTCGACGGGTGCCCCGTGCACCTTGCGCACGACAAAACGGGGGCGCTGGCGGACCTCGCCGTAAATGCGGCCGACGTATTCTCCGAGAATGCCCATGCCGATGAACAGGCCGCCGACCATCATGAAGAGCGCCGCGAAGAGCGTGAAGACGCCGAACTGCGCCCACTGGTCGCCGCGGATGATTCGCATCACGAGGATGTAGAGTGAAAGGATGAACGCGAAGAGGGCCACCACGGCGCCGAACCAGCTCAGGAAACGGAGCGGCAGGAACGAGAAGCCCGTCATCAGGTCCATCTGCAGCTTGATCAGCTGGTAGAGGCCGTACTTCGAGGTCCCCCGCGAGCGCTCGTTGTGGTTCACGGGGATCTCGGTGGTTTTCTTGGCGTACATCATCGCCAGCACCGGGATGAAGCTCGAAAGCTCCTTGCACTGCGAGATCTGGTCCACGACGTTGCGGCTGTACGCGCGCAGCATGCAGCCGTAATCGGTCATGCCCTGCGCGGCCCGGTTCCCGCTTCGCGTGAGGCGGTTGACCAGCTTCGACGCGAGCTTGCGGAAGAGCGGGTCCTGCCGGTTTCGGCGGACGGAGCCGACGACGTCGTAGCCCTCCTCCATGGTCGCGACCAGCTTCGGGACCTCCTCGGGAGGGTTCTGCAGATCGGCGTCGAGGGTGACGACGATCTCGCCCTTCGTCTGGGCGAGACCCGCGAAGACCGCCGCGTGCTGGCCGTAGTTGCGGTTGAACTCCACGACCTTGATCCGCGGATCCTTGGCGGCGTAGGCCGAGAGCATCTCGAGCGACTTGTCGGCGCTGCCGTCGTCGACGTAGACCAGCTCCCAGGGCTTCCCGATGGATTCGAGCGCCTTGGTCATCCGGTCGTTCAGCTCGGGGAGGTTCGCCTCCTCGTTGTAGACCGGAATCACCGCCGAGACATGCGGGCGGGCTCCGCTCATGCGAGGACCTTCCGGACCGCCGCGATCACGTCGTCGGCGTCCTGGTCGGTCATCCCGACGAAGAGCGGCAGGGAGCAGATCCGGCTGCACACGTAGTCGGTCTGCGGGAGCTTCTTCGCCCCCTTCTTGTAGAGGCTGGTCCGATGCACCGCCTCGAAGTGCAGCCCCGAGCCGATGTTCTCATCCTTGAGCTTCGCCATGAACTCGTCGCGCTTGTCGACGAGCACCGTGAAGAGGTGCCACGCGTGGCGGTGCGCGACCGCGGGCGCCTTGGGGAGCTCGAGGCCGGCGACGCCGGCAAGCCCCGCGAGGTAGCGCTCCGCGATCTGGCGGCGCCGATCGATGAAGCCGTCCAGCTTCCGGAGCTGGTGGATCCCGAGCGCCGAGGCGATATCGGTCAGGTTGTACTTGAAGCCGGGCAGCACGGTGTCGTAGTGGGCCGTCGCGGCGGAGCCGTAGGCCTTCCAGGCGTCGCGCGAGACGCCGTGGAACTTGAAGAGCTTGACCCGCTCGGCGAGCTTGTCGTCGTCGGTGGTCAGCATGCCGCCTTCGCCGGTCGTGATGTCCTTGATCGGGTGAAAGCTGTAGATCGCCGCGTTGCCGTGGCTGCCGATCCGCTTGCCCTTGTACTCGGTGCCGACGGAGTGGGCGGCGTCCTCGATGATCTTGATCTTCTTCCCCGCGATCGCCTTGAGGGCGTCCAGATCGGCGGGCGCGCCGGCGAAGTGGACGGGAACGATCGCGCGGGTCTTCTTGGTGATCTTCTTGGCGACGTCCTTGGGGTCGATCTGCCGGGTCGCCCGGTCGATGTCGGCGAAGACCACCTTGGCGCCGAGCGCGACGGCCATGTTGGCGGTGGCGGGCCAGGTGAGCGAGGGGCAGAGGATTTCGTCGCCCTTCTTCAGGTCGAGGGCCCAGTAGGCGCAGTGGAGCGCCGCGGTGCCCGACGAGAGGGCGAGCGCGTGCTTGGCGCCCACGTAGGCGGCGAAGTCCTTCTCGAACTGCACCGTGCGGGGGCCCGTGGTGATCCACCCGGAGCGGAGGACCTCCGTCACCTCGCGGATCTCCTCCTCGCCGATGCTGGGGCGGGAGAACGGGAGCATGGTCGCCCGCGTCGGGGCTGCGGCCGTGGTGGTCATGGATGAACCCTCAAAAGGTACCGGGATCGGCCTCGGTGGTCCAGCATCGAGTCGAGGATCTGGACGTTCCGGCCGTCCTTGACGAGCCGTTCTTGCTGAGATTGCCCGGCGAGGTAGTAGCCGGGGTCGCCTGCCCGGAGCGGCAGCGCCGCGCCGGCGTAGAAATGGACCAGGCCCTCGGCGCCCTCGGGCGCGGGGACGTAGAGCGTCTCCCCGGCCGGCACCTTCCGGGCCGCCTGGCGACAGAAGTCGGCCAGGACGCCGTTTTCGGGATTGACCCGGACGTTGACCAGGAAGCCGTAGACGAAGAGGGCCGCGACCAGGACGCCGGCCATGCCCAGGCCGGCCGCCTGGGGACCCCGGCGCCACGCGATGCCCGCGATGACGGCGCCCGCGGCCGCCGCGACCAGTCCGATCGTGGGGAGCTGAGCGGCGATCTTGCTGACGTTGTCGCCGGTCCAGACGCCGGCCGGGAGCGCCGCCACCACCCCGCCGCCCGCCGCCGCGAGCCCTCCCAGGGCGAGGAAGCCGCGCTTCAGCAGCTGGGGTGCCTCCGCGCAGACCGCGGCGAAGATGGTCCCCGCCGACAGGGCCAGCGAAGGACACCAGTAGGCAAGGTAGTTGACCCGTTTCGCGGAGGAGGCCGTGAAGAAGAGGGCGACCAGGCCGAACCAGGCGAGCGAGAGCGCGACTCCGGGGGAGCGCCGCACCTTCCAGGCCAGCGGGAGCACGAGCAGCCAAGGCAGCAGGAAGTGGACCTGGGAGAAATAGAAGAAGCGCCCGCGCTTCTGCTGATAGCCGCGGGTATAGGCGTCGAGGTTCTCGAGGAAGAGGTTCTCGTTGATGAACGCCCAGCCGTTGATCTTGTACATCGCGAGGTACCACGGGACGACGATCAGGAGCGCCGCCGGGATCCCGATCCACAACTTCATCTCCAGCAGGAGCTTCCACTGGCGGCGCAGCAGGAACCACGCGAGACCGCCCAGCCCCAGCATCGCCACAGCCAACGGCCCCTTCGTGAGGATGCCCAGCGCGGTGAACAGGTACATGAAGGCCAGGTCACGGATCTTTTTCTCGCCCTCCGCCCACGCGAGGAAGCGGTCGAAGGCCGCCGTCGCGAAGGCCATCGTCAGGATGTCCGCGCGGCAGACGCCGCTCTGGACGAAGAAGGCCGGCAGCGTGGCGAGCATGCCCGCGACCGTCAGGCCCGCGGCATCCCCCGCCAGGCGGCGGGCTATTTGGGCGCTCACCGCGATCAGGGCCAGTCCCGCGAGCGCCGTCGGCAGCCGCATGGCAAACTCGCTGAAGCCGAAGCAGGAGCCCGACGCCGCCAGCAGCCAGTAGGCGAGCGGCGGGTAGGCGGGGAACGTGACGCCGCCGATGCGGGGCGTGAGCCAATCCCGGCCCGTCACCATCTCCCGGGCCACTTCGGCGATCTGCCCCTCGTCGATGCGCGACAGCGGGGCGCGGCCGATGACCGAGAAAAGCAGCGCGGCGTCGAGGATCAGAATGAGGGCCAGGCCGCGCCCGAAGGGGATCGACTGGTTCATGGAAGTGCATGATTCTACTGAGGGCCCCCTCCCTGGGGAATAAGGATTTACGGTTCGAATGTCCCATCCGGTTGATTGCCAGCGAGTTGACTTAGGGTAGGGCCTGAGGGATGATGCGGGGCATTCATGGACTCCCCTGACGCCCCAAAGACTCTCTCGCCGGAGTCGCTCTCGCCGGACAAGGACGGATGGCTGCTCATCGGCTTCCTCGCCCTTCTGTTCTGCTGGAACCTCGGCCGCGTCGAGTTGAGCGTCACCGACGAGGCCCGCAGCGCCGTCATCGTCCGGGACATGGTCGAGGACGGTCACTGGCTCCTCCCCCGCACGCCCGACGGCTACCTCTGCGAGAAGCCGCTCGCCTACTACGGCACGGCGGCGCTGCTCGGGACGCTCCTCGGGATCAACGAGTGGACGCTGCGCCTCGTGTCGGTCTTCCTGGGCATCGCGACGCTTCTGATGACCTGGATCCTCGCGCGGCTCTACGGACCGCCTCGCGCGGCCCGGATCGCGGTGGTGGCGCTGGCCTCGAACATCCTCTTCATCGGCTCGGCGCGCGACGCGATGGTCGACATGACGCTCGCGTTCTTCCTGACGGCGGGGTTGACCGCGCACTTCGCCGCGCGGCTCGGCCGCCTTTCCCCCATGAAGGGGGCCTTGCTCGCCGGCCTGGCGTTCGGGTTCGCCCTGCTGTCGAAAGGCCCGCTGGGGCTCGCGTTCCCGATCGCGGTGGTCGGCGGCGATGCGATCCTGGAGCATCGCGGACGCTTCTGGCGCGCGGCCGTCTGGTGGAAGGAAGGCCTTGTCACGGCCGTCGTGGCCCTGGCAATTGCCTGCCTCTGGTACGTGCCCGGCATTCTGCGCGGCGGCAAGGAGTTCGTGGAGACCTCCATCCTGAGCGAGAACTTCCGGATGCCGGTGGGCGAGGCGAAGGGAATCGGCGTCTCGCACAAGAAGCCGCCTCTGTATTACCTGGGCATCCAGCTGGCATGTATCCTCCCGATGCTGCCTCTCCTGCCGACGCTCGTCGGCTGGGTCCGCGATTCGGCGTCCGGCGTCGCGCGGCGCAATCTTCTCGCGTGGCTCTGCTTCGGCTTCCTGCTCTTCCAGATCCCCGTGAACAAACGGGTGTACTACCTGATCCCGCTGCAGCCGGCCGTCGCAGTGATGATCGCGCTGGCCGCCGAGCGGGCACTCCGCCGAGAGTCCGACGTCGTCCTGCGCCGCTCGGCCATGATCGCCGGCAGCATCATCGTCCTGGGCGTCGTCGCGCTGGGCATCGTCGGCATGACGCCTTCCATGCTGTCGTCGATCCGCGACGGGACCGTGTCAGCGGCGTTGGGTCATCAGAAGGTCTGGATCGCCAGCGGCTGCTTCATTCTGTTCCTGGCCGCCGCCCGCCTGATCCAGGCGTCGACGTCCGGGGCCCGCGTCGGATGGTCCTGCGTCCTCGCCGTCCTGATCATCGCGTTCCGCTTCGGCGTCGGCGATCGCGTGGAGTCGGAGTTCAACCGCACGCGCCCCTTCGTCGAGGCCATGGCCCCCGAGGTGCCGATCGCGCAGACGCCGGTGATCATCCCACCCATCCGCGGCTACAGCCTCGAGTTCTACTGGCCCCGTCGCCTCGTGCGGGACGAGGCGCTGGCGCAGCATTCCCGCTACATCCTGGTCCCCCGCCAGAAGCTCGCGACGATCCCGACGCCCTATGAGACCTTGGGGACCTGGAAGTACGGCCCCGAGGGTCGGGATGACGTCCTGCTGCTCTGGCGAGAGCAGGCGCGATGACGCGGATCCCGCGTCAGGTCGCGGTCCTCATCCTGTTCGTCACGCTGATCCGCTGCATCCTCACGCTGCAGATGGACCTTCTGTCGGTGGAGAGCTACCTCTGGGTCTGCTCGCAGCGACCGGCTCTCGGCTACTACGACTACCCCGGCATGATCGCGTGGATGGCTTGGCTCTCGACGGCGCTCTTCGGCCATTCCCCTCTCGGCGTGCGCGCGGTCATGATCGCGGGCGGCGCCGCGATGATCTGGTTCGTTTTCCTCGCGGCCCGGCGGCTCTACGACGAGCGGGTCGGGCGGCTTGCGGCGTTCAGCGCCGGGCTCGTGCCGATCTTCTTCGCGTTCGCCGCCGAGGCGACGCCCGATGCGCCCTGCCTTCTCTTCTGGAGCGCTACCGTCTGGGCGCTCGCCCACGCGCTCTCGGGCGACTCGCCCCGCTGGTGGTACGCCGCGGGCCTTTTCCTGGGGCTCGCGATGGACTCGAAGTACCACGCGGTCTTCCTGGGCTTCGGCGTCTTCGGTTTCCTCCTGCTCAGCCCCGATCAGCGGAGCTGGCTCCGGCGGAAGGAGCCCTGGCTGGCGGTGCTGGTGGCGCTCGTCGCGTTCCTGCCGACGCTGATCTGGAACGCGCAGAACGGCTGGCAGTCCTTCGCCTATCAGGGCGTCTCGAGGCTCCGCGAAAGCGGCTTCAAGCCGAAGGAGCTCTTCCGCTTCCCGCTCAGCCAGCTGCTCCTGCTGACGCCGGTTCTCTGTGTCGCCGCGTGGGCGGCGGGCGGCGCGACGATGTGGCGCTGGCGCCGGGCGGACTGGCGCGACCGTTTTCTCGCGGCGCTCGGAATGCCCATGCTGGTCTTCTTCTATCTCGTCATCTTCAGCCGGCCCGTGCGGGGCCACTGGCCCGTTCACGGGTACCTGACCGTGCTGATCCTGTCGTCGTCGCTGATCTTGCGCGGCGGGATCTGGGGGCGGCGCCTTACGGTCGGCTCGCTCACCGTCCTGGCGGCGGCGTATCTCGTGTCCCCGCTCCTCGGGGTCGTGATCCCCGAGCCGCAGCGGCGCGGCTGGACGCTGCTGGCCCGGGAGCTCGGCAAGCACAAGGCGGACTTCGTGGTCTGCAACGAATACCATCTCGCGTCCCAGATGGGCTACCTCCTGCAGACCCGGGAAGCCTGGGAGCTGACCCCGGCGGGCCGGCCGTCGAAGAACTTCCCCAACTGGTGGCGGCGGGACGAGCATCTGGGGAAGAACGCGGTGATCGTGTACGACTCGAGACATTTTCGGCAGGAGGCGGAGCGCGTGCAGAGCATTGCCGACGCGTTCGAGCGCGTCGATCCGCCGCGCGAAGTGATCATTCCCCGGGTCCGCTTTCTGGGCCGCGGCGAGGATGAGGGCTACATGATCTGGAGCGCCTGGAACTACCGCGGTCCGAAGAAGGTGATCGGCAACGAGCCCGAGGACGACCCGTGAGCCGTCTGCCTGTTTGGGGGCGCTGGCTGCTCGCCGTGACGCTCGTGCGGGCGATCTTCGCCGCGCTCCTTCCGCCCACGCCGGAAGAATCCTATCACTGGAACTTCGCGCGGCACCTCGACTGGAGCTACCTCGATCATCCCGGGATGGTGGCCTGGCCGATCGCGCTCGGCCGCCTGGTCTTCGGGGACACGGCCTTCGCGATCCGGGTCGTGCCACTCTTCTTCGCCGCGGGCACGACAATTCTGCTCGCCCGGATGGCGCGGAAGCTCTACGGCGAGCCGGCGGCCCTCTGGGCGGTCCTGCTCCACACGATCCAGCCGGTCACCTACGTGACGTCGGCGTCTGGCTACCCCGACTCGCCGCTGCTCTTCTTCTGGACGCTGGCCATGACGCTGGTCTGGGAGGCGCTGGAGTCGGGCCGCGGCGTCGCATGGATCAAGGCCGGCATTGCGCTGGGGTTCGGGTTGAACTCGAAGTACACGATCGTGTTCTTCGGCGTTTCGGTGCTCGGCTATCTACTGACGAGCGCGCGCGACCGACGCCACCTGGCCACGCCCTGGCCGTATCTCGCGGCGGCGCTGGCGATACTCCTCTTTGCGCCCGTGCTGTGGTGGAACTACCGCCACGGTTGGGCGTCGTTCCGCTACCAGTCCGTCGAGCGCTTGGGCTCCATGAACGAGTTCCATCCAAAGGCCTTCCTCAAGTACGTCGCCCTGCAGTGGGGCGCGGTGGTGCCGCTGACGCTGCCGCTGGCGGTCGTCGCGGCTCGGCGGGGCGCGCGCTCGGCCCGTCCGGAGGAGCGCTATCTCTTCTGGTGCTTCGCGCCGATGATGGCGTTCTTCATGGCCGTGTCGTGGACGATGCCGATCCACGTGCTCTGGCCCCTGCCCTGCTGGCTGGGCCTGACGGTCCTGATGTCGGGGATGATGGCGGAGGGCGGCGACGCGATCGCGTTCGCCTATCGCCGCGCGGCGCCCTGGATCGCGGGCGTCATGGCGGCGATCGTGCTGCTCGTCGGCATCCACGGCGCGGTGCTGCTGCCTCGGGTCCCGCCGCTCTCGCCGACGCACGGCTGGGACGTCGTGGCGGCGCGCGTGCGGGAGCTGCGGGCGGAGCTGCGGCCAGGGAACTTTGTCGTGGGACTCGGGAAGAAGTACTTCGTCGCCAGCCAGCTCGCTTTCCAGCTTCGGGCGCCCGACGAGGTCTACGGCCGCCCGGTGCTCGGGCAGCAGGAGCTGCAGTACAACTTCTGGACGGACCCGGAGGCGCTGGCGGGTCGCGACGCGGCGATCGTCGTCGAGGCGGGCCACGAGGACCCGGCGGCGCTCGCGCGGTCGTTTCGCTCGGTCGAGTCCGCGGGCGAGCTCGTCGTGCCGCTTCGGGGCGGCAAGCCGCTGCGCTTCCTGCTCTATCGGGGCCGCGACTACATCCCGACGCCGCTGCCGCCCGAGTTCCCGCACTGAGGCTACCCTTCGCTCTTTGACGAGGGTATGCTGCTCCCATGAGGTCGTCGGATAACCGAGCGTTCAAGGAGTGGGCAGTGGTCTGCCGCGCGCTGGGCCAGGGCCGGCAGATCCTGATCCTGCGCAAGGGCGGCATCGCGGAAGGTCCGCGCGGCTTCGAGGTGACGGACCGTCAATTCTTCCTCTTTCCCACCTACCTGCACCAGGCGCCATCGAGCGTCGTGCCCGAGTGGCGCGAGGCGCTGGCGGCGGAGAGCGTTGATCCGTCGCCGGGCCGCGTGTCGATTTCGCTCTACGCGATCGTGTCCTCGTGGCTGAAGATTGCGTCGATCGAGAAGCTGCGCGCGCTCGAGGGAGCGCACATCTGGTCGGACGAGATCGTCTCGGAGCGCTTCAAGCGCTGGTCGGAGGAGAGCGTGACCGCGCTGCTGGTGAGGGTGTACGCGCTGCCGACGCCGGTAGTGCTCGACTCGCTTCCGGCCTACGCGGGCTGCAAATCGTGGATCACGCTGTCGGAGCAGGTCTCGCTGGAGGGTGCGCGTCCGGTGATCGCCGACGAGGACTTCGAGCGCAAGCTGGCCGAGGTGCGGGCGGTCACGTCATGAGCGGTCGCTGGAACGTCGCGATCGCCCTGCTCTTACTCTCGTTCGGGTGTGCTGGGCCTGGAAAGGAAGGGACGCGCGTGTTGTCCGCGCAACTGGTTGAGAGCGGCCACGCTCCCGTGAACGGCATCCGGATGTACTACGAGGTCTACGGGCCCGCGGGAGGGACGCCGCTCGTGCTCCTTCATGGGGGCGGGTCGACGATCGAGGTGACGTTCGGGAAGATTCTGCCGTTCCTCGCGCGCGGTCGTCGGGTCATCGCGCTCGAGGAGCAGGGTCACGGCCGGACGAGCGACCGGGACCAGCCGGTCCGCTTCGAGACGTCCGCCACCGATGTGGCCGCCCTGCTCCGCCATCTTCGAATCGAGCAGGCGGACCTGTTTGGGTTCAGCAATGGCGCGAGCGTGGCGCTGCAGGTGGCGATCCATTATCCCCAACTGGTGCGGAAGCTCGTCTTCGCCTCGTCGATGACGAAGAAAGAGGGGGCTCGTCCGGAGTTCTGGCAGTTCATGGCGCGGGCGGAGTTCTCGAACATGCCGCAGCCGCTGAAGGACGCGTTCCTGAAGGTGAACCCCGACCCGCAGAAGCTGCGGGTAATGCACGACAAGGATCTGGAGAGAATGCGGCACTTCGCCGACGTGTCCGACCGGGATGTCGCGTCGGTCCGCGCGTCGACGCTGATCCTGATCGGCGACCAGGACCTGGTGAAGCCCGAGCACGCCGTAGAGGTGAGCCAGCGGATCCCGAAGGCGCGCCTTATGATCCTGCCCGGAGGCCACGGGGAATACCTGGGGGAGCTGATCATGGCGCCGAAGGACTCGCGGATGCCGGAGCTGACGGCGGGCCTGGTCGAGGAGTTCCTCTCGGCGCCCTAGCAGGGCGACTCTACAAAACAGTTGGCATGAACATCTCGACGAAACCGAAGGCGATCGGGGTCGCGTTCGGCATCTTCTCCCTGGGCCTGCTCGGTTGTCATTCCGCGAAGGACTCCGGAGGGCTCGCCGGTGAGGCGGCCGCGCCCGAGGCCGTCGGGCGGCGGGATGCTCGTCGGCTCATGCAGCGCTTCGAATCCGGGGACTTCTTTGTCCCAGCTCCTGACGAGACCGTCAAGCAGTCGGGATGGGAAATGACGAACGAGAAGGGGGCGACGTTCATCCGCAGCACCCTCGACCGGCAGGCCTCGCGGCTCGTACCCATCGGCAGGGAGGCGGTCCCCGAGCTCGTCCGCTGGCTGGAGCATCGCGAGATGCAGATCCGCTACATCGCCCACAAAGCCCTCGAGGAGATCACGTCTCAGAAACCGTGGTTCCCCCACTTCGCGACCCTCGAAGAATTTAGGGCGAAAGGCTGGCTCGAGGAAAGCCGGAAGATCTGGATGTCCTGGTACGCGCATTAACATACAGATCGCGTGGGATGCGGGGCGCCCCATTTGCCGACAGTTTTCCTACTAACTCCCGGTTTAGATCCGCTCTCTAAGTTGCCGCCCTCTTGACGATCCTGTAATGCACCGCCGCTTCCGAAGCCTCGAAGCCGGCCACCTGGTAGTCCTTCTCGATCCCCAGCCCGCCCATCAAGCGCTCCCCTTCCCCCACGAAGACCGGCGACAGGACCAGGTGCAGTTCGTCGATGAGGCCCGCCTTCCAGAACTGGCGGACCGTCGAGACGCCGCCGTTGATTTTCACGTCCTTGCCGCCCGCGGCGGCCTGGGCCTGCTTCAGGACCTCGGCCGGCGTGCCGGTGACGAAGTGGAAGGAGGTGCCGTTCTTGAACGGGATGCTGGGGCGGGGATGGTGTGTCAGGACGAAGACCGGGTGCTTGTAGGGAGGCGCGTCCCCCCACCAGCCCTTCCAGGACTCGTCGGGCCATGGGCCGCGCAGGGGACTGAACATGTTGCGGCCCATGATGGAGGCGCCCACGTTGTCGAAGCCCTTGGAGGCGTAGTGGTCGTCCAGGCCCTTGGTGCCGGTCTCGCCTCCGATCATGGACTGGAAGGTATTCGTGGGGAAGAACCAGTCCATGATGTGAATGGCGTCCTTCCCGAAGGGCTGGGACTGGCTCTGTGCCAGCCCGGCGGAATAGCCGTCCAGCGAGCAGGCAAAGGACCGGACCACGACTTTGGGCATATCAAGCCTCGAAAGGGGATGAACCACTATAGCCGGACGAAAGTGGCAGCCGCATAGGTCTTAAGGATCGCACCAGTACGGCACAAGAATTCCAGAGAGAGGTCGGAGTCTTTCAGCTCAAACCGTTTTCGAGTTTGGCGGCAAAACTCAGGACCGAGCGCCCTTCGGGCGTCAGCGAGGTTCCGCCTCCTCCCTTGCCGCCGTGCGCCCTGGCGATAAGCGGGGTCTTCCAGATCTCGTTGATCTCCTTCGCCCAGACCCAGGACGTGCGATAGGTGATGCCGAGCGCCTTGGCGGCGGCGGAAAGGGACCCCGCGCGCTCGACCGCCTTCATGAAATCAATCCGGTCGTGGGTCAGCAGCCCCTGCTCGCCGACCAGGGAAACCCGGAACTTCGCCTCCACCGGGACCTCGGGCGTCACCACGACCGCTTTGACGATGGCGAAAATTGGTATCCCCTTCCGGATCCGAAGATCCTTCGCCGCCGCGCGGGTGATGACGGCCGACAAGGGAAAGCCTACGTCGACGTCTACCTGGATGCCTCCCGGAATGAAGCGAAGCGTCCGGACGTGACCGGGCAGGACATTTCGTGCGCTCACTCTTCCGGGGTGGCCTTCACAGAGGAGCACGTCCTCCGGCCGGATCCGGATCCCGATCTTCTGGCCCCGCCGGATGCCGTCCCAGCGGCGCGCGGCCAGTCTGGTCCGGCCGAGCGTGAGCCAGGCATGCGAATCCCTGGGATCGCAGGACTCCACGGTCACGGAAAACTGGTTGACGCTCATGAACGCTTCGACACGCCTGTCCGGCGCTGGGGCAAGATGTGACTTGTTACATATCGCATCTTCACTCCCTTTCGTTATGTGTAGGACTATACAGCATGCACCATTCTAGATAAAGGAGAACGCATGACGCTGCTCGCCGCGATGGTCCTCGTCGTCGCTCTGCCCCGGCTGCCCCAGGATGATTCCGGCGACGGGGGCTCTCCCGCGGCGGACGACGTCCGCGTCGCCCTTCCGAGAGAGCTGAGCTTTCAAGAGACTCAGGAGGAGCGCCTCAAGCGCGTCGAGGACCAACTCAAGCGCCAGCAGGACAAGATCGACGAGCAGCAGAAGAAGATCGATGCGCTGGAGCGGCAGGGTCCTCCCAAAAAGGGAGTCGCTCTCAAGGCGACCTTCACTGAAGGCTTCCACCTCATGGACGACGAGGGGAATTTCGATCTCCACGTGGGCGGCCGGGTAATCCTGCACCTCCGGGACGTCATGGGCCTCCCTCACTCCTTCGGGGCTCCGCCCGCGGGTCGCACGCAGCCCGACACGCTCTACGTGAACTCGTTCTACCTCATCCACGAGGGCACGATCTTCGGGGAGTGGGGATACCGGGTGACGGGAGAACTCAGCAGCAACACGGCGGGACCGGTCGCCCGGCCCGAAACGACCTACGTCGAGTGGAAGAGGTACGAGGAGTGTTCCATCCGCGCCGGCAACATCAAGCTGCCGATCAGTCCGGATACCATCAATTCGCCGCTGTTCCTCGACGAGATCGAACGTTCGGTCCTCGCCTTGTTCGTGCCCAACTTCGAGCTCGGCATCATGGCCTACGGGAGCCTTTGGGGCAGCACGGTCACCTGGCAGGCGGCCCTGTCGAACGGCCGGAGCTTCACCGCCGGCCAGGGCCGGGGCCGGAACGACGACGACGGCGCCAAGGAATGGGTCAGCCGGCTGACGTTCGCGCCCTTCGTCCAGGACAAGGGGAACGTGCTTCGGCTCCTGCGCGTGGGCATCGCCGGCAGCGTCGGAAGCGCGACCAAGGTCCCCATGCAAGCCAATTTCAACCTCGCCTCGACCGAGCTGGCCGTGAGCTGGCTCACTTCCAACACCAACGATTTCCTCGACGGCCGCCGCAGCCGGGCGGCCGCGGAAATCGCCTGGGCTTACGGCCCCGCATCGTTTCGCGCGGAGGCGCTCTACCGGAGCGACGAGGTCACCCGCCCGACGGCAAATGTCGATGAGCGGCTCCTCATCAAGGCCTGGTACGCCCAAGCGGGATACGTCCTCACCGGGGAGGATAAGCTGCTCGACGCGCGGATCAAGCCCCTCCGTCCCTTCAACCCGGGGGAAGCCCACTTCGGCGCGTTCGAGCTCGTCGCGCGGGTCGCGCTGGGATCCCTGGAACGGGGAACCCTCGAGGCGCTCGCGACCGATCTCGTCGCCAACACCAATCGAATGGGAAGCGTGACCGTCGGCATGAACTGGTGGCCCGTCCAGAACGTCCGGTTCTCGATCGACGGGATCCGGGAGCAATACTACGGGGGCATCACGTTCCCCCCGACGAACGTCCGGGAGAGCCACCTGTACGGGATCCTCGCCCGTTTTCAGGTCGACTTCTAAAGCGGGCTAGTAGTCGTACTCGGGGTACATGCCCGAGGCGACGTCGTAGTAGCGCGCGGGGTGGCGGTCGAAGGTTCGGGCGCACTCTTCCGAGTCGAAATAGTAGGTCTTCCGGAGGAGATCCCGGAGGGCGGCCGCCTTCTTCTTCTCAACCACGTTCCCGCAGACCGGGTCCCGCACGGATTCCGTGAGGCGGTCGTTCAGCGTACACCCGCCCGTCGCGATCAGGCAGACCGCGACGATCGCGGAAAGGGTCCGGCCGTTCCATCGAGTCGTCATGGCCGCACCGAACGTTGGATCGAACGAGATCGCTCAGCGACCCCAAGAACAGGATACCACCAGAGCGAACGCGACCGCCGCCAGACCTTCCGGGGTGCTCGCATCCCAGCAGCCCGGAAATTCTCTTTACAAATTCTTTACACGAGCGCGGCAGCAGCCGCATAGAATGTATGGTGAGGATGAGCAAGACGTTCGGCTCAAGAGTGGTCGCCGCTCTGGCGGTCCTCCTCGCCGTCACGGCCTCCCGTCACAACTTCCCCCTGCGGCAGCCGCCGCTCATCGCTCCGCAAGGGACGTCCCATCAGGTCGTCCAATCGTCGGCGCCTGCCAAGAAGTACGAAGGCGTGGTCCCCAGCAGGCGCCACGTCGAGAATCGCCGCGCGGAGTGGGTGAAGACCCTGGGCTTGGCCGCCGGCTTGCACCCCGTGCTGCGTTCCGCGCTGGACCATCAGGACGATCTCCTTCGGAACAACGGGGATCGCCTCGATCGGTCGACCGATCGGAGCGCCGTTCTGACGGCGCCAGGATATCTCCTCGCATTCCTTCCGTCCCACCCCTCCCGAGCGCTGCCCCCTCCCGCCTAGCGCCCTGCCGGGCGCCCGTTGACGTCGTCGCCTGATCTGTTGTTCCGCACTCCGCCCGGCACTCCGTTGCTCCCGTTTTCGATTCCCTTTCATGTGGGAGATTCTGTATGAGACCGAGCGGCTCCATTCCAGAGCCCCGGCATTGGAGAGGTCGTGGAACTACCGCCGCGCTTCTCGCCGTCCTCCTCATCACGGCCGCGGGCTGCGACCGCAATGCGGACTCTGCCGCCGCCGCGGGAACGACGGCTGTACGAGTCAGGACCGTCAAGCCGGCTCGTCAGGAGGTCGCCCGGAAGGTCGTCCTGCCGGCCGGTGTCCGGGCCGACGCCGAGGTGACGCTCTACGCCAAGGTCACCGGCTACCTGAAGACCATCGCCAAAGACCGGGGCGACCGCGTCAAGGCGGGTGAGCTCATCGCGCTCCTGGAAGTCCCGGAAATGATCCCGGAGATCGCCCACGCCCGAGCCTCCTTCGCCATCGAAGACTCCACCTGCCGGCGCCTCGACGCCATCCGGAAGGCCGAGAAGTCCGCGGTGACGGACCAGGACCTCGACCTCGCCCGCGCCAAGCGGGACATGGCCGAGGCGACCCTCAAGCGGCTCGAAACGATGAAGGGCTACACCGAGATCCGCGCGCCGTTCGACGGCTCGGTCACCGAGCGCTTCGTCGACCCGGGCGCCTTCCTCCAACAGGGGAAGATCGTCTCGATCGTGGATACCTCCAAGGTGCGCGTTCTCGTGGACGTCCCGGAGGCGGAAGTTCGCTTCGCGCAGGCCGGCACCCCGGCGTCCGTCCGCTTCGACGCCATCCCGGGCAAGTGCGTGAAGGCCTCCGTCTCACGGACCGCCGGCACGCTCGACCCGATCCTGCGGACCATGCGGGTCGAGCTCGACATTCCAAATCCCGAGTTCTCCATCTACCCGGGCATGTTCGCCCGGGTCGAGCTGGGCGTCGAGCGTCGCTCGAACGCCCTCGTCATCCCCAGCAAGGCCGTCACCATCCTCCAAAACCATTCCTTCGTCTTCGTCAACCTCGGAGGAACGGCGAAAAGGATTCCCGTTACCGTCGGAACGGCGGAGGGGGATTGGTGCGAAGCCGCCTCCGGCCTGACGGGAGACGAACTTCTCATCGTCCCCGACGGCAAGGCCGTGACCGAAGGCATGGCCGTGACGACGGAGGGAACCTGATGCGACTGCTAGGGACCCTACTGGCGGCCGCGGGACTGCTGGCCGTGGGGGGCTGCGCTCCGGCGGAGCCCGCCTATCCGCCGGAGGCGTTCGCTTCGGAGCGCTCGCCGGCGCCCACCGCAGCGTCCCCTGCCGCCGCGCCGAAAACGATCGACCTGACGAGCGCCCTCCGGCTGGCCGCGGGGGCCCACCTCGACATTCTGGACGCCAGGGCCCGAGTCCGCGAAGCTGAGGGCCGGGCGTCGAGCGCGGACGGGTATCTCCTGCCCGTCCTCAGCGTCGGCGGGGCCGTGAGCAACGCGCGCGGCACCCTTCAAAGCTCATTCGGACAGCTCCAGGAAGGGAACTTCTACACCGTCAGCGCCCTGGGCACGCTGCGGATCTCCGCCAACGTGGGTGAATCGATCTGTCGCGACCTTGCCGCGCACCGCCTGGTCGAGGCGGCCCAGGGATATGAACTCGCTCAGGTTCAGCGAACGCTGTTCGATATTTCGGTCGGCTACCTCGCCCTCGTGGAATCGGACGCGACCGTCCGCATCCAGGAGCAGTTCGTTCAGGAGGCTCAGACCCTCGCTCGCCTCACCCAGGCGCGTGAGGGACAGGGTCTGGGAAGCGCGCTGGACTCCGAGCGCGCGAAGGCCCAGGCGGCATCCGCCGAGCAGCGGCTCCTCGCGGCGCGCAACGAACGGCAGCGCCGCTCCAAGGGGCTCGCCGCCTCGCTGCGTCTGGACTCGACGGTCGACCTCCTCCCCACGGACAAGGACCTGGTGCCGGCGACGCTCGTCTCGCCCGCGGAGAGTCTTCAGGCGTGGCTCGGTCGAGCGGCGGAGCGGAGGCCGGAAATCCATTCCTATCAGGCCGCCAGAGAGGCCGCGCGGAACGACGTCTCGGCGGCCCGCTGGTCCGTGTGGGGGCCGGAGGTCTCCGCAGGCGCGGCGTGGGGCGGACTGGGGAAATCCTTCGGCAGCGTCGACGAGCGCGAGAGCTGGATCGTGTCCGTCGGTTGGACCTTTTCCCTCGGCGGCCCCGGGCGGATCGAGGCGGCCGAGGCCCGGACCGCGCAGGCCGACATCGCCCTCGAGCGCTTCCGCGACCGCCTCCAGGCGTCCGTCGCGGCCTCCTTCCAGGAGCTCGCGCTGGCACGGCAGAGCCTGGACCCTGCCCAGCGGGAGGTGACGGCCGCGGAGGCGGCGCTCCGGATCGCCCGGGCCAACTATGAAGGCGGCCTCCTCCCCGAGAACGACTTGCTTCTGGCGCAGCAGGCGGCCGACCAGGCGAGACTCCGTCGGCTGGCGGTCGTGGCCCGCTACAACCAGTCGCAGCTCCAGCTCCTGGCGGACTCGGGAGTCGCCACCGTTGACACGTTGACAGGAGGCGCGGCGCCGAAGTAGCGCCCGAGAATCAGCCGATGGACATCATCCGTGGAGCCCTCCGGCGCCCGATTACCGTCGTGGTCATCGTGCTCGCGGTCGTCCTGGGCGGGTCGACGGCGCTCACCCGCATCCCCAGAGACATCTTCCCGAACCTCGACGTCCCGGTCATCTACATCGCCCAGCCCTACGCCGGCATGGACGCGGCACAGATGGAGGGTTTCCTTACCTACCGCTACGAAATCCAGTTCCTCTACGTGAGCGGCATCGAGCACATCGAGTCGAAGTCCGTCCCCGGGCTCGCCCTGATCAAGCTGCAGTTCTACCCGGGCACCGACATGGCCAACGCGATGGCCGAGACCATCAACCAGATCCAGCGGGCGCAGCGCTTCATGCCCAAGGGGTCCGTCCCGCCGTTCGTGATCCGCTTCGACGCCGGCAGCGTTCCCGTCGGCAACCTCGTCTTCTCGAGCGAAACCCGATCCCAGACCGAGCTCCAGGATTTTGCCGTGAACCGGGTGCGGCCGATGTTCTCCTCGATGCGGGGCATCTCGGCCCCGCCGCCCTTCGGCGGCAGCGAGCGCTCGATCGTCATCCACCTCGACCCGGAGCGGCTCCGCGCCCACAACATGTCGCCGACCGAAGTGGTGGAGGCGCTCAGCAGCACCAACACGATGAGCCCGTCGGGGAACGCGCGGATCGGGAGTTCGATGCCCATCGTGTCCCTCAATTCGATGGTGTCGAACATCAAAGAGCTCGGCAACGTCCCGATCCGCCTGGGCACGACCCCGGCCGTCTTCATGCGCGACGTCGCCACCGTCGAGGATGGGGCCGCGGTGGAGCCCGGCTATGCGCTCGTCAACGGCCGCCGCACCGTGTACATCCCGGTGGCCAAACGCGCGGAGTCGTCCACGCTGGAGGTGGTCAACCGCCTGAAGGAGAACCTCCCCCGCTTCCAGGCCGCCGTGCCTTCCGACGTGAAGATCACGTACGAGTTCGACCAGTCTTACTTTGTCACGCGGTCGATCCACAACCTCGCCGTCGAAGGCCTCCTGGGCGCGCTGCTGACCGGGCTCATGGCCCTCCTCTTCCTCCAGGACTGGAGGAGCGCTCTCGTCGTCGTGATCAGCATCCCGCTCTCCATCCTGATCGCCGTCATGGGACTCTGGCTCACGAACCAGACGATCAACCTGATGACGCTGGGCGGCCTGGCGCTCTCGGTCGGCATCCTGGTCGACGAAGCCACCGTGGTCATCGAGAACATCCACACCCACCAGGCGCGCGGGAAGCCGACCGCGAGGGCCGTCTACGACGCCACGAAGGAGGCGCTCATCCCGGGACTTCTGGCCATGCTCTGCATCCTCGCCGTTTTCACGCCGTCCTTCTTCATGACCGGCGCCACCCGGGCGATGTTCGTCCCGATGGCCCTCTCGGTCGGCTTCGCGATGGTCGGCTCCTATATCTTGTCGATCACGATCGTCCCGATCCTCTCCACGTGGCTCCTGAACGGACACCACTCCAAGACTGCCCCCGCGGCACGGCCGTCGCGGCTCAGCTTCTCCCGCGTCCAGACGGGATACGGAGCCGTTCTGGGCCTGTTCCTCCGCTTCCGCGCGCCGCTCGTCGGCAGCTTCCTGGCCCTCTCCCTGCTGACGATCGTGGTCCTGGGCGGCGCCCTTGGGACGGAGATCTTCCCGCAGTCCGACGAAGGACAACTGACCCTGCGCTTCCGCGCCGAGGAAGGGATGCGCATCGAGGAGACCGAGAAGGTCGCCCTGAAGGTCTTGGACGTCATCAAGCAGGAGGCAGGACCGAACAACGTCGCCTCGACGCTCGGCTACGTCGGCGCCCAGTCGTGCGACCACCCCATCAACGCGATCTATCTCTGGACGAGCGGCCCCAACGAGGGCGTGCTGCAGGTGCAACTGCGCCACGGCTCCGGCATCCACGTCGAGGAGTTCAAGGAGAAGCTCCGCAAGAGCTTCGCGGCGCGGGTGCCCGGAGTCGGGTTCTCCTTCGAGCCCAGCGACATCGTGAGCCGCGTGCTTAGCTTCGGCGCGTCCACGCCCGTCGAGGTCGCCGTCAGCGGCCCCAACCTGGCCGGCAACCGGGAGCTGGCCGAAAAGATCGTGGCCGAGCTGGGCAAGATCCCCTCCCTCCGGGACCTGCAGATCGGGCAGACGCTCGACTACCCGACCGTCCGGGTGAACGTCGACCGCGAGAAGAGCGGCATGATCGGTCTCTCGATGCAGGAGATCGCCGATTCGTTCGTGCCGGCCACGTCGAGCAGCCGCTACCTCTCCAAGAATTTCTGGGCCGACCCCAAGTCCGGCGTGACCTACTTCGTCGAGGTCGAGATCCCGGAGCAGCGGATGGACTCCGTCGAGGAGGTCCGCAACATCCCGGTCGTGAAGAACGGCAAGAAGTCCGTGCTCATGCGCAACGTTGCCGACGTGAGGGAGGAGACGACGCTCGGCGAGTACGACCGCTACAACCTCCAGCGGCAAATGGTCGTCACGGCGAACATCGCCGGAGAGGACCTGGGGCGCGTGTCCAAGGCCGTGCGGAACACCCTGACCTCGATGGGCGCCCCTCCCCGCGGCGTTGCGGTGTCGGTCCGGGGCCAGGTCTCCACGATGGACCAGATCTTCGGCGGCCTCCAGTCCGGTCTCGCGGTCACCGTCGTCGCGATCTTCCTGCTGCTCGCCGCGAACTACCAGTCCTGGAAGCTCGCCTTCGTGGTCGTCTCGACGCTGCCGGCGGTGCTGGCGGGGGTCGTCGCGGCCCTTTTCTTCACCGGCACGACCCTGAACATCCAGTCGTTCATGGGCGGCATCATGTCGGTCGGCGTCGCGGTCGCCAATTCCATTCTGCTCATCACCTTCGCCGAACGCTTCCGGAAGGAGGGCATGACGTCGGAACAGGCTGCCGTCGAGGGGGCGCGGAGCCGCCTGCGGCCGATCCTGATGACGAGCCTCGCGATGATCGCCGGCATGATTCCGATGGCGGTCGGGGCGAGCGAAGGCGGCGAGCAGGCCGCGCCCCTGGGTCGCGCGGTGATCGGCGGGCTCGTGGGGTCGACGGCCGCGACGCTCCTGGTGCTCCCCACCATCTTTGCCATGGTCCAACGGAAGGCGTCGTCCGGCTCTCCGTCGCTCGACCCCGACGATCCGGCGGGTGGGCACTTCTCCCCGGCGACGGAGGTCAAGCCATGAGGCGTCCGCGCGGTCCGTCGCCCTGCCCGATCAACGACGGCAATGTCGAAGACGGGACGACCGTCGAGTCCTGCGGCGCCCGTGGGATCCGCATCCTCGTCGTCATTCTCGCGCTGACGGCGTCCCGCAACAACTTTCCGCTCGGGGGCAGCGGCCCGTTCACGGACCCGCGTCCTTCATCCTTCGGAAGCCTGATGTCGCCGGCGTCCAAGCGGCACGAGGGGGTGATCCCGAGCCGGCGTTTCCTCGAGTCCCGGCGCGCCGATTGGGTCCGAGCGCTCGTCTTGGAATCCCATCGCCCCTCGCCCGAGCGGCCGGCGCTGCCGTGTCTCGACCCGATGCAGTGCCCCACTTGCCGACCGGCGGAGACGTCACTCCTTTTGCACGGGGTCCTGACCCGGCCGGCGTACCTCTGCCCGTTTTCAGGAATCTCCTCCCCGACGTCGTTGCCGCCCCCCTCCCCGCTTGGGGTGAGAGACGTCGGAACACGTCCTGGAGCGTGACCCCAACCTAGAGAGGAGGTTCTGTGAAACGGTGCATTCTACGCGCCCTGTCCGTCATCGGAATCATCGGCGCGACCGCCGGATGTGCCCTTGCTCCCGCGTCCGCCCCGTGGCGCGACGATCAGAAAGTGATCGCCGCCCACCCGGCGGGGGCAATGGGGTACCTGACCGTGGAGACCCAGGAGTACGGATCGCCCGATGAAGGCGTTCAGCCCCACCAGCGTTTCTACGTCTACGATCAATCCGGCCGCTACCTGGATTACTACCCGAACGACCTGTCCTATCCGATCAGCCTCGTTCCGGGCAAGTACGTCGTCGTCAGCCGGTATTGCGGTCGGAACAAGCGCGTTCAGGTGGAGATCAAGGATGGGTACAACACCTATGTCACCCTGAACGACTTCAAGCAGGCTCCGATGATCGAGTAAGCCCCGAAGAGGATCGTTCTTTCGCCGCGGCGCGCGCCTCCCGGAAACGCGGGGGGCGCGCCGTGGCGGCCGTTCCCCTGCCCATTCACCAGTTCTCGCAACTCTGGACCCCGCCTCGACCGTAGTCCTGTTTTAACGTTGTTTCTTTGCACAGCCTTAACAATACCCTTGCATGGCGTTAACCATCCCTGAATAGGCTACCTGCAAGACTTGCCCCCTGTTGGGGGCGAATGGGGAATGATGGGAGGGATCATGAAGGCACTCTGGCTTAGCGCAATCCTGGTCGCCACGGGATGGACGTCTCTTGCCATCGCGGACGACGACGAGAAGAAGCCGACCGCGCCGGCCAACGCTCCGACGGAGGACCAGCGGCGGATCGAGAAGCTCGAGAAGGACCTGGAGGCGCTCAAGGCCGAGAACGCCGCGAGGAAGGCGGGCCTTCCGGAGCGGATGAGCCTCGACCAGGAGAAGAAGGAGCCGCCCAAGTCATCCGATGTCGAGTTCAAGGCGACCTTCACCGACGGGTTCCACATCAAGACCACGGACGGGAATCTCGACCTGCACATCGGCGGCCGCTGGCTCGAGGAATACCGCTATACCTTCAACCGCCCCGTCGAGGGCGGCGCCCCCCGGACCTCCACGAACAGCTTTTATATCCGCGAGGCGTTCGTCTCGCTGGACGGAACCCTGTTCACCGACTTCGGCTTCAAGCTCAACGGCGACTTCTCGCCCACCACGGGCGCCCTGATCGAAGAGGCCTGGGTCGAGTGGAAGGGCCTCAAAGTGGTCCGCTTCTTCTTCGGCCAGTTCAAGGGCCCGAACAGCATGGAGACGACGGATTCGCCCCGATACCTGGAGGCGATCCAGCGCTCACCGATGTCCCGCTTCGTGCCGGGCATGGACCTCGGCGTTCGTGCCGAAGGCGGCTTCGGGGACGGCCTCCTGACCTATCAGCTTGCCGTGACCAACGGGCGCAGCCACGTCGTGAACGCCGGTCGAAACCAGATCGACGACAACGACGGCAAGGAATACATGGGCCGGCTCGTCGTGGCCCCCTTCTCCAGCGAGAAGGAATCCCCGCTCTACGGCCTCCGCCTGGGCGCCTACGCCAGCTTCAGCCACATCGGCCAGGACGGCAACATCAACCCCACCGGCTGGCCGGGCAACCTCGCGACCAACGAGCTGGCGGTGACCTACCTCATCTTCCCGGCCCCGGCGGTCCCCACCTTCCGCTTCGCCGGCGACCGCTACCGCGTCGGCGGAGAATTCACCTACTTCTACGGACCGTTCATGCTCCGCGGAGAGGTGATGGAGCGCAACGATGAGTTTGTGATCGCCGCGACCGGCAAACACGACCTGCTTCAGACCATCGGCTACTACGGGGTGGCGACGGTCGTCCTGACGGGCGAGAAGAAGCTCCCCAACACGCGACCGATCCCCATCCACCCCCTCAACGTCAGCGAAGGGAATTGGGGGATGGTCGAGTTGATCGCCCGCTACGCCGGCGCCTCCCTGTCCCACACGGAGCTCCAGGAGATGGCCGTGGACTTCACCCAGAACTCCAACCGGGTCCGGTCGATCACCGTGGGGGTGAACTGGTGGCCGACGCAGAACACCCGCTTCTCGGTGGACTACGTTTCGGAGGACTACTTCCAGGGGATTCAGCTGTCCGGCGCCAAGCACGGCGCGCATCTCAACGGCGTGCTCGCGCGATTCCAGGTGGATTTCTAAGGGTCTGCCCTTGGGGCGGGAGAACCCGATTTCTCGTTCTCCCGCCCCCCTCATCCTCGGATCCGGCGAAGGGCCGGATCGACTATCGAGGGCTCGGGGCTTCCTTCGGCAGAACGACCGTGCCCGCCCGCAGTTCGTCCGATCCCCGCAGCGCCACCGAGTCCCCCGCCGACAGGGTTCCGAAGACCTCCTGGAGGGGACCCGTCGACACGCCCAGCTTGACGTCTACCCACTCGACCTTGCCCCCGTTCACCCGAATGACGAAGGTGCGCTCCGTCGTCACCACGACCGAGGTGGGGGGGACGAACAGGGTGGGCTCCGAGCGCTTCATCTGCCACTGCACCTCGGGGAACATGCCCGGCGCGAGACGACCGTCGCGGTTGTCGACGTCCAGCTCGACCGGGAGGGAGCGGGTCTTGAGATCGAGCGCCCGGGACGTGCGGGCCAGCGTCCCCGAGAACGACACCCCCGGAAAAGCCGGTACGGTAAAGGGGACGACGCCACCGTCGGTCACGCTCCCCGCCGCGATCTCGGGCACCGGCACGACGAGCCGCAAGGTGGCGACTTCCTGAATCCGGAGCATCGCGGCCGATCCCGCGCCCGACGGCGAGACGAGGCTCCCCTCGTGGACGTTCCGCTCCGTGATCACCCCGTCGAAGGGGGCGCTGATCTTGAGGTACGTTTCGTTCTGCTTCCACCACTGGACGCGGGCCCGATCGGCCTCGACCACCTTTTCGGAGACCTCGACCTCATTTCCGGAGACGACCCCCGGGGTCGCCGAGGCTTCCTTCAGGCGCTTGTAGGTCGCCAGGTCCGAGCCGAGCTTCGCCTCCGCCTCATGCCGCTGGGCCTCGAGCTCGGGCGCTACCAGCTGGACCAGCGTCTGCCCCTGCTTCACGACCGACCCGCGGTCCACCTCGATCTTTTCCACGAAGCCCTGGACGCGCGCGTAAAGGGCGACGTCCCGCCGGGCGACGAGCTCGCCCGAGAGCTTCATGGGCTTGACCAGCTTCTGCGAGGTGACCGGGACCACGCTGACGGCGGGCGGGCCCGAGGGGCCCGCGCTCGGGGGCGGCGGCGCCGGCGGCTCGCAGGCTGCCAGAAGGAGCGTTGCCCAGATCCAGTGACGGCGCATCAAGACCTCCCGGCATCCTCGGGATGCAGCGACGGCGACGCCGCGCGGGCGCCGCCGAGCAGGATGGAAAACAGCGACGGCAGGATCCCCAGCACCGCCAGGGACGAGGCCGCCAGCCCGCCGATGACCGCCCGTCCGAGCGGAGCCGACTGCTCCCCGCCCTCCCCCAGGCCCAACGCCATCGGCATCATGCCCGCGATCATCGCGACGGTGGTCATCAGGATCGGCCGCACCCGGCCACGGGCCCCTTCAAGCGCGGCGTCCCTCGCGGACAGACCGCCCCGTCGCCGCTGCTCGGCAAAGCTGACCATCAGGATGGCGTTCGCCACGGAGACGCCGATCGCCATGATGGCCCCCATGAAGGACTGGACGTTCAGCGTCGTCCGGGTCAGCCAGAGCGACAGCGCGACGCCCGCCACGACCGCGGGGACGATCAGCAGGACCGAGAGGGAGACGCGGACCGATTGAAAGTAGGCGATCAGGAGCAGAAGAATGACGACGATCGCGACGCCGAGGCCGAGCTTCATCCCTTCGAGGGTCTGGAGCATCGGTTTGACCTGACCGCCGTTCTCGATGGAAAAGCCGGCAGGCAAGGTCCCGACGCGGCGGATCGCCTCGTCCACGTCCCGCGCCACGCTTCCCAGGTCGCGGCCCGTCACGTTCCCGGTGATCGTCAGCATCCGGCGGCCGCTGTCGCGGTCGTACTCCCCGACCTGCTTCCCGTAGGCCGCGCGGGCGACGTCGCGCAGGAAAGGCCCGGAGGCGCCGGCCGGAGTCACCGGCAGGTTCTCCACGTCCTCCACCGACGAGATCCGTCCTTGCGGGACTTCCACCTGGACCTGGAAGGCGATGCCGGTGTTGGGGTCGCGCCAATAGGTCGGCTGCAGGTAGCGGCTTGACGACGTCGCGGCCACCAGCGTCTTCCCGACCTGATCGACCGTCACCCCGAGCTGGCCCGCCCGCTCGCGGTCGATCCGGATGTCTACCGCGGGGTAGTCGAGCGGCTGCCCGAACTGCAGGTCGCGCAGCCCCGGGATGGTCTTCATCTCCGCCAGCGTCTTCTCGGCCCAAGGCCGGATCGCCTCGGGGCGCGGGCCCTTCACCGACACTTCGATCGGGGTCGGCGCGCCGAAGTTCAGGATCTTGCTCACCAGGTCGCCTGCCTCGAAGGAGAAGGAGACGTCCGGGAAACGCTCCGCCAGCTTCGGCCGCAGGCGCTCCTGGAATTCCTCGACCCGGTAGGGGCAGGACTTCCGCAGCGCGAGGAGGAGCACCGCCTCCTGGGGACCACTCGTCCAGAGGTGGATCGTGTTCACCGGGTAGCTGGGGGGTTGGACGCCCGTGAAGTCCAGCGTGATGGCGACGTTGCCCGCGCCGGCCTCTTCGCGGACCGCGTCGAGGACCTGCAGGGTGAGCAGTTCGGTCCGCTCCACCCGCGTCCCCGTGGGCGCCCGCAGCCGGAGCTGCAGGAACCCTGTGTTCACGGAGGGGAAGATGTCGGTTCCCAGGGTCCGCTCCGCCCGCGTCGTTCCCCAATAAAGGACCCCGACGCCGGCGAGGAGGTAGAGCGCGGCCAGGGGCCAGCGCAGCTTCAGAAGCCCCCCTTGAAGGGTCGCGTAGGCCCGCGACAGCAGGGGCTCGCGGTCCGCGGCGTGGCGCTCGGGGAGAAGCCAGTTGGCGAGCACCGGGACGAGCGTGCTCGAGAGCACGTACGAGGCGAGCATCGCGAAGCCGACGGCGAGCGAGAGCGGAATGAACAGGGAGCGGGCCACGCCGGTCATGAAGAACGACGGCACGAACACCGACACGACCGACAGCATCGCCAGCAGCCGCGGCGTGACGGTCTCCCGCGCCGCCTCGAAGACGGCCTGGCGCTTGGGCTGGCCCCGGGAGAGGTGCGTGTGGATGTTCTCGATGGCGACGGTCGCCTCGTCGACGAGGATGCCGACGGCGAGCGCCAGGCCTCCAAGAGTCATCAGATTCACGGTCTGTCCGCTGAGCCAGAGACCGGTGAGCGAGGCCAGCAGCGAGAACGGGATCGTGACCCCGACGATCAGGGCGCTGCGCAGGTCGCGCAGGAACAGGAGCACCATGAGGCCCGTGAGCGCCGCTCCGAGCAGCCCTTCCATCGCCAGTCCACGGATCGCGCCCGTCACGATCGGGGACTGGTCCAGCTCGAACGACACCGTCACCTCGCCGGCGACCCCTGTGGCGCCATCGAGGATCCCCTGCATCTTGGGGAGGTTCTCCTTCACGACGTCGACGACCGCGAGCGTCGAGGCGTCGGCCCGCTTCGTGACGGGGATGTAGACCGTCCGCTTTCCGTCCTTGTGGGCGTAGCCCGTCACGATGTCGGTCCCGATCGCGACCTTCGCGACGTCGCGGAGCAGGACGCTCGGCCCCGCGCCGCTACGGATCGGGAGGCTTTCCAACTCGGCCGGGTCCCGGACCACCGAGTTCACGGGGGCCAGGCGGTTGAACTCCCCCGTGCGCACGTTGCCCGCCGGGAGGATGACGTTTCCGGAGGCGACCGCCTTCACGACCTCTTCGGGCGACATGGAGAGGGCCCGGAGTCGCTCGGGGTCGACGCGGATCACGACGGTCCTCTGGTTGCCGCCGAAGGGAGGCGGGGCCGAGACCCCCGGCAGGGTCGCGAAGGTCGGACGGACGTTGTTGAGCGCGAAGTTCTGGATCTCGCCGACGCTGCGCGTGTCGCTGGCGAAGACGAGCTGGCCGACGGGCACGCTTCCGGCGTCGAAGCGTACGATGAACGGCGGGACGGTGCCGGGGGGCATGAAGGCGCGCGACCGCTCGACGTAGGAGACGGTCTGCGCGAGGGCCTGGCTCATGTCCGTCCCGGGGTGGAAGAAGAGCTTGAGCAGGCCGACGTTCTGGATCGACTTCGACTCGACGTGCTCGATGCCGTTGATATAGAGGAAATGGTACTCGTAGTAGTAGACCAGAAAGCCTTCCATCTGGCCGGGGTCCATGCCGCCGTACGGCTGCGCGACGTAGATGACCGGGAGATTGAGGTTCGGGAAGATGTCGCGCGGCATCCGCTTCAGGGCGAATCCGGAGCCGAGAGCGAGCGCGATGACCGCCACCAGCACGGTGAAGGGGCGGCGCAGGGCGAAGTTGATCAGGCCCATCCTACTTCTTCCCGTCCTTCGCCGCGGCGACGAGCTTGAGGAAGGGCTCCATATCCCCTTGAACCCGCGCCGACGCCGCCAGCGCCCGCCAGATCGTGAGGCGCGCCAGGTGGTTGTCGATCTCCCCCTGCGCCAGCAGGCGCTGAGCGTCGGCGACTTCGGTGAGCGTGCCCAGGCCCGAGTCGTAGCGGGCCCTGGCGCGGGTCACGGCGTCGTTCGCCGCCTTCAGCTGGACCGGGGTGTTCTCCGCGATCTTCCGCGCGGTGTCGAGCGTGGTCCGGACGCGCGCAGACTGCATGCGGAGCGAGAGGTAGATCTCGTCGCTCCGGGCCCGCTCCGCCCGCTCGGCGCCTTCCTCGGCGAGACGCCGGGCGCTGATCTGGTAATAGTCTGTCACGCCGAACGTGAGCGAGAGGCCGGCCGCCCAGTTGGGCCGCGTGGGAAAGAGTCCGTCGGAGGGATCGAGGTCCCCGGCGGCGTCGAACCCGCTGCCCCTCCCGTTCACGCCGGCGAGCAGATTGATCTTCGGGGCATAGGCGTGGTCGAGGGCGTCGTGCCGGGCCCGCGCGGACTGGACGGCGGCGGCCTGCCGCTCCAGGAGCGGGTGGCCCGTCAGGTCGCCGGGCGGCGCGTCCTGCGGCGGGAGATCCAGCAGCGGCCCCGCGTCCGCGTCCGCCGGGAGCTCGGTCATGCCCATCGACTCGGCGAGGGCGATTCGGCTCGTCTGCAGCGTCTGCTCCGCGAGCAGGAGCTGGGTCCGGGCGGCGGCGACCTCGGCGTCCGCGCGCGAGGCGTCGGCTCCGGGGCGGAGCTCGCGGTCGGCGAGCGCATGGACCGCCTTCGCGAAGACCTCCCAGCGCTCGAGGTTCGCGCGCATCGCCTGCAACGTCTGGAGGGCGGCGAGGTGGGCCAGGAACGCGTCGGCCGCGCCGGCCCCCGCGTCGAGGCGGATGACGCGGACGTCGGCCTCGGCCTGCCGCGCGAGCATCCGAGCCGCCTCGGTCGACGCCGAGCGGAGGCCGAAATCGAGGGGCTCGTAGGTGAGGAGCGCGCCGGCGTTGCTGCCCCAGCCGCTTTCCCAGGACCGCGATCTCCCGACGGGCCCCGAGATGGCGGGGAGGACGCCCTGGGGGAAGGTCGTGCCCGAGATGTTGTTCCGGGTGGCGCGGATCTCCTGCCACACCAGGTCCAGGCGCGGGAGATAGGCCGTGTCGGCGAGGTCGATCCCGGCGTTGGCGACGTCGATCCTGGCGCGGGCCGTGCGGATCGCCGGGGCGTGAAGCTGCGCCGTCGCCACGGCGCGGCGGACGTCGAGGGGGCCTTCCGCCGGCGGAGCGTCGGCCCTCGCCGGGGGGGCCGGCGGGATCGGCTCCGTTTCGCGCCTGCTCCGGGCGCAGCCCGCCGTCGCGAGGCCGCATCCCAGGAGGAAAACGAAGACCCTCATGTTAATCTGTTGTAAAGGATACGGAACGTTCCGTTAAAGGATTTGTGGCGCTGGAGGAGGAAGAATGCGAGCGACCCGACGCGAATTCATCCGGGCGACCGGGATGGCCGGCGCGGCGCTGTGGGCCGCCCAAGGCGGCTGCTCGTCGCCCGGGGCCGCGCGCGACGAGGTCGACGAGCTCATCACGCGCCAGGAGACGCCCTACAACGCGGAGCCCCGCCTGGACCGCCTCGTCCAGGAGTGGATCACGCCGACCAAATCGTTCTACGTCCGGAGCCACGGCACGCGGCCGGCGGTCGACGCCGGCGGGTACCGGCTGAGCGTCGAGGGGCTGGTCGATAAGCCGACGAGTTTTTCGCTCGAGGATCTCGAGGGAATGCGGGCCGTCTCGCGGCCGGCCACGCTCCAGTGCGCCGGCAACCGGCGCCTCGAGCACAGCAAGGTGAAGCCCGTCGGCGGGGTCCAGTGGGACGCCGGCGCGATCGGGACGGCGGAATGGAAGGGTCCGCGGCTGGCCGACGTGCTGGCGAAGGCGGGCCTGAAGTCGGGCGCAAAGCACCTCTGGTTCGAGGGACTCGACACCGTGTCGCTCAAGGACCGCCAGACCGCCTTCGGGGGTGGGGTGCCGATCGAGAAAGCGATGCGCCCGGAGACTCTGATCGCCGTGACGATGAACGGCAGGCCCCTGTCGCGCGAGCACGGCTTCCCCGCCCGCACGATCGTGCCCGGCTTCATCGGGGCGCGGAGCGTGAAGTGGCTCGGCCGCATCGTGGTCTCGGACCATCCCTCGGAGAACAACTTCGTCGCGAGGGATTACAAGATGTTTCCCCCGGAGGCGACGCCCGAGACCGTGAAACCCGAGCAGTTCGGCCCGATCTACGAAATGGTCCTGGGTTCGGCGATCTGCAGTCCCCGAGCCGGGGACCAGGTGACGGCCGGAAGGATCACGGTGCGGGGCTATGCGGTGCCTCCGGGCGAGGCGGGAGCCAGCGTCGCCCGGGTCGAGGTATCGTCCGACGACGGCAAGACCTGGACGCCGGCGCGCTTCCAGGGAACCAGGAGCGACTTTGCCTGGCAGCTGTGGGAGGCCCAGGTGAACGTGCCCGGCGGCCCCTCCACGTTGGTCGTCCGCGCGACGGATTCCAAGGGAAGGACTCAGCCGGAGCAGGCCTCCTGGAATTTCAAGGGCTACCTCAACGACTCCTGGCACCGCGTGCGGATCAGCGGCTCCTAGCCTCCGATCCCGCACCCGTTCACAAAGTGGAGTAATCCTTGCCCGCTCCCCCCTCATCGGGTACCTATAACTTTTTCAAATGCTTTACATTTGAACTGCTGATGACCTTGGGGAGCTCGGGGGAAGGCCCCGGGGCGGGGGCCACCACGGGCACGGGAGGGAACGTCGATGCTTAGCTCACTTCTCGCGGTTCTCCTGCTCAGCGTTGCCGAAGCGCAGGACAAACCTCAGGCTCCGCCGACCCCGCCGAATCCGCCGCCGGCCCCTCAGGCCGAGGCGAAGTCGCAGCCGGCGTCCGGCGGCCCCCTGAACTTCGAGGTCGGGGGAAACAGGATCAGCCTCTACGGCATCCTCCGGATGGACATGTACTACGGGACGGCCCGGGTCAATCATAACGAGTTCACGTACTACGCCCTCTCCCGCGACCCGTCGCAATCCCCCACCATCCAGGAGGGGCACAATTGGATCGACTTCACGCCCCGGCTCAGCCGCTTGGGCGTCAAGGTGGACCGGGACTCCCTGCCGTTCTGGGCGAACGCGAAGGTGAGCGGCGTCCTGGAGTTCGACTTCCAGAATCGCGCGACGAGCGAGACCAGCGGCCTGGAGAGCGAGTCCCGGGAACTTCCGCGGCTCCGTCACGCGTACGTCAAGCTGACCTCGGGCGGGTTCTCGATGCTCGCGGGGCAGACCTGGGACCTCATCGCCCCGCTCTGGCCCGTCGCCAACGCGGACGGCATGATGTGGAACTCGGGCAATCTCGGCGACCGGCGTCCTCAGCTCCGCTTCGGCTGGGACGCTCCGATCTCCGACGACGCGGCGTTCAACGCCGCCGTCGCGCTGGCGCGCACGGGCGCGATCGACCGCAAGAACCTGGACGGCCCTACGGACACCATGAAGGACGGCGACGACTCCGGCCGCCCGATGCTGCAGGCCCGCGTCGGCCTGGCCAGGCTGCTGGGCAAGCGTCTCGACGTCGGGGTGTGGGGTCATTACGGCTGGGAGCGCACCGAGCTGCCGATCGTCGGCAAGAACCACTTCTACACCTCCAGCGTCGGCGCCGACCTCAAGATCAAGATCATCGACGAGCTGACCTTCGCGGGCGAGATCTGGTACGGGAAGAACCTGAGCGACCTGCGCGGCGGCATCGACCAGGGCGTGGACACCGTCACGGGCAAGGAGATCGTGGCTCGCGGCGGATGGGCCGAGCTGGTCGCGCAGCTCGCGACCCCTTATGCGGTCGCCGTGGGAGTCGGCGTGGACGACCCCCGCGACGGGACGTTGTCGCAGGCGACCCAGCGGTCCCACAACATCGCCCCCTACATTTGGAATCGCTACGATTTCGGCGGAGGTTTTGCGATCGGCGCCGAGGCGATCTTCTGGGCGACCGACTATTTCAATCTGGAGTCCGGTCGCGCCAATCGCTACAGCCTCTTCGTGACGTACGCTTTCTAATCAGGGATAATAATATCTTCCCCGCTGGTTCTTGAGCATCTCGGAAGGAGAGCGCCAGGAACGCAGGCGCTTGAGCGCGTCGACCCCCGCCTAGGAGTTCCGGGCCTTCTCCAGACGCTCGTCGAGCTCCTGGCCTCCAACGCGCTGAGCGAGGAGTCGAATTCGACGCCGCCGATCTCCAACGGCGAGATCTTCATCCGTACCTAGAAGAACCTTTATTGCATCCGCGGGAGCAAACCCTGATCGCGAGTCTCAGAACCTGAAGTTGAAGCTGCCGGCGTCGACCTGGGCAAGAAAATCGTCCAGCGACGCCGTCTGCTCAATGGCATCGGTCCATCCGCTGCTGACGTTAGGGACGGCCATCACGCGTGGGCGGGCTTCCCGAAGATCCACCGCAAGATGCTCGCCGGCGCCGTCATCGCCGATGAACAGGATCCCCGGGTGACTGGCGGCAAAAGGCTGCCGGGCCTGGGCCCTGCTCAGGGATTCAGAAGGCCGATGCAAGTGCAGATAACAGGTCTCTGACAGCCAACCGCGGCGCAGCCAGGAGGCCTTCTGCAGATGGCGTCGCCAGGCTCCCGGCAGGGCGATTCCCAAGGCGCGTTCCGCGGCTTCGAATTCCGCGTCGGGCACCGGTCCTCGAAACTCGCTCACTTCCTGGATGGCTCCAACGAGGCAGGCATTGAGCGCCTCGAGGTCCTCGGCGGGGATCCAGTACTCCAGGATGTCCTTTCCCCCGACTTTCTGGACCGGATACTTCTCGAGGAAGGATCGGGGGACGTAGAACTTGGTCACATAGCCGACGCCGCCCTGGGGCACATTCCATTCCCGGGTGATCCGCGTCGCGTAGGCTTGGTTCAGCACCGGGTAGAAGATCGGCTGCTCCGGCAGTCTCGGCGGCCATTTCTTCCAGCCGGATTGGGCCACCAGATCGAGCTCGGCCTGTCCGGTAGGACGCCAGAGCGTGACGGTTTCCTGCATCGGTTCAAGAATAGCCCTGCAGGGTGAGCGGGGAGTTGAAAATCATCTCCCTCGGAGGAGAGATTCTTGTGCTTTAGCAGAGGGGACCGGCAGAACTTAGTTATTGCTCTATCGGAATGCAAGTTGTCGAGCTTCATCGACAAGGTACCTCCTAACCCATCTTTGCCCAGTCGGATCCCGGTGCGGGAATGGGTACTGATGTGTCCACGCGTCTAGTTCCCCTCTCCTTCCTACTAAACTTGGCTACCGCACCGATCGGAGGGGGTCTCCCAGAGTGCAGAAAGGTACCTTCCTGGTTTCGGAAAAGACTCTACCCGAGCTGAGGAACCAGGTGTCCGGGAGAGCCTGCTGAGGCCAAGAGAAGCCCTTCCCGAACCCTACTCTTTGGCATAGGTTGTCATAGGTCCGTCATATATTGCGCCGATACCCCCTCTCGTGTTTAAATGGGTTTTCGGAGGGCCGGGAGGCCCTTCCGGGCCTTTAGCCTGGGTGGCGGAATTGGCAGACGCGTCGGTTTCAAAAACCGATGGCCGCAAGGTCATGGGGGTTCGATTCCCCCCCCAGGCACCATCAGGAGGAGACAATGCTGACGCGCCGCCAGATTCTCGCCGGGGGACTCGCCCTCGCCACGACCGACCTGACGCTCCGAAACATCTGGGCCGCGCAGGGCAAGGAGCCGAAGCCCCTCGTCCACTGCCTGTCCAACGAGACCTACAGCCTGCGCGACCTCTACGGGCAGAAGAAAATCGATCACCACACGACGGCCGCCTTCCACAAGGAACTCAACATCAAGGGAGTGAGCCTGAACGACCTCTACTTCAAGTCGTGGGACAAGGACTACCTCGACAAGATCCTCGAGTCGTTCAAGACCGCCGATCGTCGGATCACGGCCCTGATCATGGAAGGAAACCTCGCCACCGCCAACGAGGACAAGCGCAAGAAGCAGGTCGAGTCGAACACCGCCAAGCTCAAGGCCGCCGGGTATCTGGGCGTGCCCGTCGTCCGGATGAACCTGGGAGGCGTCGACAAGGGCGAGGATAACCAGAAGGAAGGCGTCGACCGCTGCGTCGCCGCCTTCAAGGAAATGCTCCCGCTCGCGATGGACCTGGGCATCCGGATCACGATCGAGAACCACGGCGGCGTCTCGGGATCGGTCGAGGGAATCCTGGGAGTCATCAAGGGGACCGATCCGAAGTGGGTGGGCAGCAACCTGGATTTCGGGAACGCGCCCGTCAACCACAAGCCCGAGGTGTTCGAAAAGCTGGTCCCGCACGCCTACCACACCCACGCCAAGCTCGCCGACTTCAAGGAGGACGGGGAGGCGACGAATTCGGATTACGGCAAGCTCCTCGGAATCCTGAAGGCCGCGAAGTACGCCGGAGCCGTCTCGGTCGAGTGGGAAGGCAAGGGCGAGGCGGTCCAGGGCATCAAGCGGACCCGGGACCTCATCCTCAAGCACTGGCCCGAACTGCCGAACTAGAGCGTCAATCGTGGGCGATGACGAGCCGCGCCGGCCCCAGGAGGCCCGACGGCAGCGGGCGGCAGCGCTTCCACTCGACCGGATCGGGAAAGCGGACGCCGAACTTGGCGCGAAGCGCCGTGTAGTCGGGTTGCGGCATCCCGAGCACGGCGTTCGTCCACAGGTTGGTCACCTTCACCTGAAGAGAGTTCGCCCCCTCGTGGACGAACGGGCTCACATCGATCCGGTACGGACGCTTCCACGCGACGCCCGCCTGCACGCCGTTCACCCAGACGTCGGCGATCTCGCGGACGTCCCCCAGGTCCAGCTCCACGCGGCCCGACGAGGCCCCCGGAAGCTCGACCGTGGTCGAATACACGGCCGTGCCGGAGAAGTGGAGCAGACCCGGCTCCTCCGTCCACGACCCCAGCCGCGTCAGACGTAACGGTGGCCGTTCCTCCACCTGGAGCGTCCACGCTCCGCTCAACTCCAGCACGCGCGACGGGCGCCCGGACGGCGGTCTCGCCGGGGCGCCCGGGATCCCGCTCGAGACCCGCAGGATCATCGAACCGTAAGGCTCGAGGTGGAGCTCGCCGTCCCAGTCGTCCGACACCCGACCGTCCATTGGATTCCAACGCTCGACGCGCCGGCCGGTCCCGCGAAACGTGGGCCGGAACGACTTCTCCTGCGGCCCCAGGTTGACGACGAAATAGAAGTCCTGATCGGGCAGGCCGCGGTGGACGAAGGCGACCTGGGGATCCTCCGGCTCCAGCCGGAGATCGGGTTCCGCGAGACTCCGGAGCACGGCGCGGAACTCCGCCTCTTCGGAGGCCACGAAGACGGCGCGACCCCGGCCGTACGTCGGGCCCGCGAACAGGTCGCCGACCAAAGCCTTCAGCTTCTGGGTACGGGCCTCCCGGTCCTTCCAGCCGTAGGCGACGTCCGGGAGACGCCGCGTGGCGACGAGGCAGCCGCCCTCGCGGACGAAGCGTGCGAGCTTCTCCACGTCGGCCAGCGGCATCCCCGTCAACCCCGGCAGGACGACCACGCGGTAGTCGCCCAGCCCCAGGCGCAGGCGTCCGCCGTCGACGTCGGCTTCCGGGAGGGTCGAGCTGTCGATGCCGTCGACGCCGTAGCCGGCGCGGATCAGGCTGGAGACGACGGGGGTGTCCGCCGCGAGCGCGGCCTCCAGGCCGAATTCGTGCGCGGGAGGGAGCGGCCCCTTCAGCAGATCGAGGACGGCGCCCGAGAGGGACAGGTCGGGCCACATCCGGTAGGGGCGCCGGGGGGGACTTCTCTGCGGATCCGCCGCCGCGGGCGTCACCGCGAACGCGTCGTCGATGGGAAGGTAGAGCGCGACGTCGTTCACCGGGCGGCCTTGCTGGAGAACGAAGCTGACTCGCTGGATGTAGGCGGCCAGGAGCGGGAAGTACGGCCACCAGGTCTGGGTGTGACTGATGAACGGCCCCCAATACCCGATCCAGCCGGGCCGGCCGGCCGAAGGAGGCGTGTTCAGGTATCCCGTCGGCATGAGCGCATTCGCGCCGGAGACGAAATGCATGTCCGAGACCAGCTTCAGCCGCTCCAGCGAGTCCTCGGTCCGAACGACCTCGCCGCTCTTGAGCTGCCCGACGTTGGTCCACGCCTCGGCGCCGACGACGTTCCGGCCATACAGGTGAGCGCCCGAGCTGGCCCAGCGCGTGAGATTGAAACAGCGCCAGTCGTAGCATTCCCCGACCGGCAAGTCGACGTAGCGCGAGGCGACCAGGGAGACGGGAGGGACGCCGTAGGGCTCCATCGACAGCGGCACCCCTTTGCGATGGCACCACTCCTGCAGGGGTTTCACGAAGTTCTGGGTCGCCATGTCCGAGAGCGTCTGCCAGAAATCGTGCCGGACCTGGCGGGCGTCGGGCGTCTCCTCGCCGAAGAGGAGCGGCAGCAACGGTTTCAGGTCGTAGCCCTGGAGCCGCTGGAAATGGTCCAGGACTCCCGGCGTCCAGTTCCCCTCGAACACTTCGAAGCTGTCGCACCAGAAGGATCGCGCGCCCTTCCCCCGGACCGCGTCGAAGATCTTCTCGCCCGCGACGTCCAGATGGCGATCGAGCGCGGCCCGATGGTAATGATCGAGCACGAGGCCCTCGCTGCCCAGGGCCGGCCTCTTCACCTGCATCCCGGTCGGCAGCGCGACCACGGCGCGATCTCCGGATGTCGCCACGACTCGCTCGCCCGGCTTGGGAGCATCGGCCGCGGCGCGCAGGCGGAGCTTCTGGCTGCCCAGCTCCGGAGTGATCCATGGGCCGCCGTAGGGCCAGCCCGTGCCCAGCGTGACCTCGAACGTCAGCCCCAAGTCCCGGCTTCGCTGGGCCGCATAGCCCAGCAGGTCCAGGAACTCCGGCGAGAGGAACGGGAGGTTTCGGATCCCTTTTTGGGGATCGTCCGGCGACAGGGGGTACATGGGCAGGAGCACCGTCCCGCCGATCCGCGCCCGGCGCATGTTCTCGAGATCCGTGTCGATGCCCTCGCGCGTGACGGCCGGGCCGAACCAGATCCAGTAGACGGTCATCCGGGCCCGGTCGGGAGGGTCGCGAAACTGATCCGCCAGATCCTGCGCCCGCGTGGAACAGCCCGCCGCCAGCACGGCGGCGCTCGCGACGATCCAACTCCACGAGGCTCTGGTCATGAGAGTCCCTTCGATTCGAAGACGCCCTAGATAACCGTTCGGAGGAACCTCGTCACTCTGTAAGCGCATCGCGACGCCGCGGCCCGGGCCAGGAATTGTTCCCCTGGCCTGCCCCGGGGCGACTCAAGCGCGGGGGCGGCGTCCTGATCCTGGACCTCGACCGCGCCGGCCTCCCGCTGAAGGACGCGATCGCGGCCGAGCGGAGCGCCGACCCCGTCGGGGAATTCGAGCGGGCGTGGAGGAACGAGGTAGTCGCCCGTGCCATGGAACGCGTTCGCGACCGATTGAAGGTCGACGGCCGGGAAACGCAGTTCCAGGTCTTCGAAGCCTACGACCTCGCGGCCCCGCCCGTTCCGCTTCCACCGGAATCGCAGCCGGACAGGGCGAGGGAACAGAGAAGGACAGCAATCCGCCGCATGTCGGTCTCCTTGGGCATGGATCCGAGCGAACTATTCGGATCGCCCGGAGAGAACGACACGAAGGGCGCGGACTTCTTGCGGCGAAACGATCTCTCTGATCGTTATATGCTTGATTCCCTCGCCCTCCCTTCCTAGGATCCAAAAGTTCAGATTTCTTCAAATGAGGGGGATCCGATGGGCCGTCGCATCAATCCGCTGATCATCCCGCTGGGCACCTTCCTGCTCGCGATCCTGCTGTCGCTCGCCGCCGGGGCGCGGACGTCGCGCCTCCTGGCCCGCGTCGCGGCGGGGCCGACCTGCGACGATCCCGTGACGCTGCCCATCTGCGTCCGGAAGATCCTCGAGGCGAATGGGGGAAGCGGCGGGTCCACGATGAACTTCACCCCCCAGGCGTTGAGCGACCTGGAGAAGGCGATGAACGAGATCTGGGCCGCCTGCTGCATCTCCTTCACGCTGACGGCCGGAAGCGACGTGACGCTTCCCGCCGACGCCTTCAAGGATGGGAAGCTGCCGGTCGCCAACTCCGACGGCCAGACCGTCAAGCTCAACGAGGGAACGAAAAAGCTGTTCAAGCAGATGAACAGCACAAAGTGCCTCAATCTCTACTACGTCCACGACGCGATCGCAGCGCCCAAGAGCGCCGGGGACCTGAAGGGGGCGGCGCTGATCGGGGACAACGGGATGGTGGTCGACGACAACGTGAGCGGCGCGCTGGACGCCCACGAAGCCGGGCACAACCTCGGCCTCAAGGACGAGACCGGCGAGGGGAACCTCATGAACGGCGTCGACTCGGGCGGACAGGTGCAGAACGGGCTGAGGGAAGATCAGTGCAAGACCGCCCACAAGCTGGCCAAAAAGTACCTCAGGGACTTTGCCAAGGCGAAGTAGTAGAATCGCCGTATGAACAGGCGGCTGGGGACCCTTTCCGTCGGCTTGCTGCTCCTGGCGCTGCTGGTGACGCTGCGCTTCTGCGGGGCCGGCCGCCGGCCGCCCGCGACGCCCCCGTCGCCTCCCGCCCCGGCCTCCACCGCGAGCGGGACCGGGCCATCCGCGCCGACGCCCCCCGCCGCGCAGGAACCCCCGTCCGCGCGCACGCCGGGCCAGGCAATCCCCCCAGTTCGCGAGCAGCTCCGC
>Ga0310813_10000184_pt1 | contig 46303 bp, 43 predicted proteins | sample YN3metagenome_FD_203086 | JGI IMG/M metagenome (GOLD analysis project Ga0310813, IMG submission 203086) | Soil microbial communities from experimental microcosm in Duke University, North Carolina, United States - YN3 | ecosystem: Engineered > Artificial ecosystem > Soil microcosm > Unclassified...
AGATAAAACCTCTCAGCCTCACCCTACAATATACCCACGCCTCCTTCGCTTTCTGGTAAGCGCGCACATATTTCACTCTCATGTTTTTAAAGAACTTTACAACAAGACGCGCATTCTACTACTTATCCGCGGGGTGTCAAGGGGCATTAAGACTAATTATCTGCTTTTTGTCTTAATATTATTTTTGCAAAACGACGTTTCCCCATCTGCAGCACAAATTGATCTTCTTTTGCACTAAATGCCATTTGTCTCTGCGTAACACGCTCTCCATTTATACGCACGCCACCTTGACCCAGTAAACGCACAGCTTCAGAAACACTTTCAACCAACTCAGCCTTGCGAGCAATCTGCGCAACATCAACTGTTTCGCCTTCAACTTCTATTTCAACCTCAGGCATCACATCCGGCAGCTTACCTTTCTGGAACTGCGCAATAAAAGCCTCTTGCGCCGCCGTGGCCGCTGCTTGCGAGTGAAAACGCGCTGTTAATTCATGCGCTAGCAAGAATTTAATATCTCGTGGATTTTTTCCTTCACTGACTTCATTACGATACCGCTGCAGTTCATCCAGACCAATAAAACTAATTAGTTCAAACCACAACCACATTGTTTCATCCGAGATCGACATCACCTTACCAAAAATTTGCTCGGGCGATTCATCAATACCAATATAGTTATTCAGGGATTTAGACATTTTTTTGATCCCATCTAATCCCGGCAATAGTGGTAGCGTAATAATCGTCTGCGGCTTCTGGCCAAAATGTTTTTGCAGCTCTCTGCCCATCAATAAATTAAATTTTTGATCTGTTCCACCCAGCTCTACATCTGCTTTCATTGCGACAGAATCATAGCCCTGCATCAATGGATACAAGAATTCATGGATCGCGATTGGTTGTTCATTCGTATACCGCTTATGAAAATCATCACGCTCCAGCATTCTCGCCACCGTATGCGTTGAAGCTAATTTGATCACATCAACTGCGGTTAATTGATCAAGCCATGTGGAGTTAAATTGGATTTTTGTTTTTGCCTGATCTAATACTTTAAAAACCTGGCGCTGATAGGTCTGTGCATTTTCTTGCACCTGCTCGCGCGTGAGCGGGGGTCTTGTCTCATTTTTACCCGAAGGATCGCCGATCATGCCAGTAAAGTCACCGATCAAAAAGACAACATCGTGACCAAGTTCCTGAAATTGGCGTAATTTATGCAATAGCACCATGTGGCCCAAATGTAAATCAGGCGCTGTGGGATCAAAACCGGCCTTAACGCACAAAGGACGACCACTCTTTAATTTTTCAATTAATTCAGCTTCAACGAGCACTTCCTCAGCACCGCGACGAATAATCGCTAACGCATCATCAATGGTTGTTTGCATATCAGGCCTTAAATTTACTTTAATGAAGAGGCAGAATTATGGCACAATACTGGCCGAATAAGGAAGCATTGGAATGACAATGGAACTTTACTTAGGTTTAATGTCCGGAACAAGCGCAGATGGCATCGACGCAGCCGTTGTGGACTTCAGCGCGCAATTTCCCCACGTTGTGGCAACGGCCTATACGCCTTACACGGCTGAATTACGAGAAAAAATTCTCTCGTTATATCAACCTGGCGAGAATGAAATACATCGTCTAAGCGAGCTAGATGTGCAACTCGGCCAAATATTCGCGGCAGCTGCCAATAAATTACTACAAGAGCACACTATTGCGCCGCAAACAATCCGCGCCATTGGCAGCCACGGACAAACTGTACGACACCATCCCCACCAGCCGCTCCCTTTTACATTGCAAATTGGGGATCCCAACATTATTGCTGCGGCAACTGGCATCACGACCGTTGCTGATTTTCGTCGTAGAGATATTGCGTTTGGCGGACAAGGCGCACCTTTGGTGCCTGCTTTCCATCAACATTTATTTACCTCGTCGAAAATGAATCGTGTGATTGTTAACATTGGCGGCATCGCGAATGCAACCTTCTTGCCTCACGATCCCAAACAACCCATTATTGGTTTTGATACAGGCCCTGGTAATGCGCTGATGGATGCATGGATTCATACGCATCAACAGAAAATGTTCGATCACGATGGTCGCTGGGCAGCAAGTGGTTATGCTTCCACGTTACTATTAGAAAATCTTCTCAAAGAACCTTATTTTCACCAACCTGCACCGAAGAGCACGGGTCGCGAATATTTTAATCTTAATTGGCTAAATCAACACTTACAAAAAATAAATCAAAAAATTTCTCCCGTTGATGTACAAGCCACGCTTGCGGAATTAACCGTACGCACCATTATACTCTCAATTAGAACGCACTTACCGCACGGTGAAATACTGGTTTGCGGCGGCGGAGCACGCAACTCGCTGCTGATGTCGCATCTTCAGGCGCTGGCCAAACCACATTTCACGATAGAAACTACAGAAAAATACGGTGTAGATCCAGACTGGGTAGAAGCCATGGCGTTTGCGTGGCTTGCTAAGCAAACACTGAACGGTAAACCGGGCAACCTGCCCTCTGTTACTGGCGCACAGTCGCCTTGTGTTTTGGGTGGCATCTATTATAACTAATAATTTTTAAATTTTACTTAAGCGACATTTATAAGACACCGTATGGCAATATTGAATTTATTCATACCAAGCGATCCATCACGAATATACTGCACTCAATATACAAGGTTGAAAAACGTCCGCTGCGCGTAGCAACAAAAGAAGCTGCTATTCGTGACTTAAAGCGTATTGGCCGTAATACACATTTATTACAACAGGAAGAAGAAAATGAGTACTAATGAAGATTTCAATGCACTTATTGAAAAAGTAATGCAAGATAAAAAATTTTCGTATATACCCATCGTAATGCCTTCCCCCTTAGCTACTGTGCCTACACATTTTTCATTAAAATTGCTCACGCACCTACGGTGCTTAAAAACACGTGCGGATTCCATTACCCCAGGCTGCGCGCTCCGCGCTTACCTGGGGCTATAAAGCTTTCGGTCGTAAACGACCTCATAAAACAACAACGCAATCAGGTCGTTTACGACCGAAAGCTTTATAGCCCCGGCTGTGGATTGCGAAGCGAAGCGTAGCAATCCGAAGGCCGGGGTCATGGCAACCTACCCATGTTTTTAAGCACCGTAGGTGCGTGAGCGATTTTAATGTAGGCAGTCAATCAGTTTATACAGATTAGTGAATAATGTTGATGCCTGGTTGTTCAGACATCAGGCGTCTGATATGTTCCACCATACGCATCAATAAAAGTTTTTTTGTGCTGCCTGATCTCCAGATAATGCCGATAGTGCGTTTAGGTTTTGGAAAAGCAAACGGCAAGTAGCGAAGACCTTGCTGAGGTCTGCAAGCAAGTGTCGGCATCAGTGTTAGGCCAAGATTGGTAGAAACCATATAGCGTAAAATTTCTAAGCTTGCTGCTCGAAAATTTTTAGCTTCCTCTGCATGCATTTTTTGACAGAGCAAAATAGTTTGATCACGAAGACAGTGCCCCTCTTCAAGTAAAATGAAATGCTTGCCATTTAAGTCCGTCGCATTGATTATTTTTTTCTTCGCCAAACTGTTTCTTTCAGGAACGGCTAAACGCAATTCTTCCTCAAATAAAGGTTGCACAGTAAATTCTGAGTGCGTGACAGGTAAAGATAAAATGACAGCATCCAGTTTTCCTTGCTTCAAACCCAATATAAGCTGACTTGTTTGTTGTTCTGTGAGATAGATAGATAATTTAGGAAAGCTCTCTGTTTTTGCTAAGTCTGGCAACAGATGAGGCAACAAATAAGAAGTTAATGTCGGAATCACACCTAAATTCAATTCACCACTAAAAGGATCTTGGGCAGATTTAGCAAGTTCTTGTATGGTCTCGGCTTGCTGTAAAAGTTCTCTCGCTTGTTCCGCAATGATTTTTCCAATGTCCGTTAATAATACGGATCGACTCGTGCGCTCTAAAAGATCGACGCCTAAAAAAGTTTCTAGTTTTTTAATTTGTATGCTGAGAGAGGGCTGGCTTACAAAGCACGCTTTCGCTGCTTTACTGAAATGTTTCGTTTCGGCCAGTGTCACAAAATATTTCAAATCACGTAAGTTCATAGATCGCGCCCCGCCTATCAATAGATAGAAGCAATGATACTGATAGAATCAATATATTTCAATTATTAATCGCAATCAGATAGCCTTGGCGGATATTACACAAATGGAGGTCGTTTTAAATGAAGAAAATATCTTACTTATTGATTATAAAGAAATTTTTAATTACGCTGACACTGGCAGTTTTTGTTTTAACACTGCCTGGCTGTGCAAGCATGCATTCACAAACTGGCATGGAAAAATCTGTCTCTACCTCTTTTCAGGCTAGCGGCAAGCAAGCAACTCCTCTTTCGAAGCAACCATACCATGCTATGGCGGAAGAAGAAGAGACATCCGAGAAAAGAGACTTTGTCTTAAAGTCTGTTTTGGTTGTTGGCGCTGTATTAGGCGTTGCCGCTGTGATTGGCTATGTGATTTTGCCCGCATTAGCGACAGCGGGGGTGGGGGGACAAGCAGGCATGGCTAATATAGCAAGGGCACCATAGCGATGCATTAACTTTCTAGCCGTTAAACTTTGCCGTATGCCTTAGCTTCCCCCAACCAGCGGTCCAGCAGTGGCTCGATCATCTCGGGATATTCGTTCATCAAACGCTCTGCGGTTAACTGCACATCATTCAGCAAATCACCATCGCGCAGTAAATCAGCGATACGAAAAGAAAGCTCTCCTGTTTGACGCGTACCTAATACATCACCAGGGCCGCGTAGTTCTAAATCACGCTGCGCGATTTGAAAACCATCTGTTGTCTCTCTCATCACTTGCAAACGTTCTCTCGCATAGTGAGAAAGCGGCTCTTGATAGAGCAACAAACAAAAACTTTCAATGGAACCTCTGCCAACACGACCGCGCAACTGATGTAATTGAGATAATCCTAAACGCTCCGCGTTTTCTATCACCATCACGCTGGCGTTTGGTACATCCACGCCAACTTCAATCACCGTTGTTGCAACTAGTAATTGAATATCTCCTGCTTGAAATGCAGACATCACAGCCTCTTTCTGAGCAGCAGCAATACGTCCATGAATCACACCAATTTTAATATGAGGCAATGATTCTTGTAGTTGCACACTGATCTCATCCACCGCCTGGCACGCAATCACATCAGAAGCTTCTATTAAGGGACACACCCAATAAACTTGCCTACCCGCAGCGCATGCTGTTGCAACACGTGCAATCACTTCTTGACGTCTGGTGGATGCAATCACAGATGTCAACACTGGCGTACGACCCGGTGGCAACTCATCAATGACCGAACAATCAATATCCGCATAGAAACTCATCGCGAGGGTGCGTGGTATAGGCGTCGCCGTCATCATCAATTGATGGGGACATAAACCACCATACACACCCTTCTCTCTAAAAAAAGCACGCTGTTGCACACCAAATCGATGTTGCTCATCAATAACCAACAAAGCCAATTTTTGAAACACCACTTCTTCTTGAAACAACGCATGCGTCCCTAACACCAACTGCGCCTCACCAGAAGCAATTGCTGATAACGCTGCCTCACGACTTTTACCTTTCACATTACCCGATAAAAACACAACCTTCAGATTCAACTGATCTAACCAACGCTTAAAAACACGATGATGTTGCTCTGCCAATAATTCTGTTGGCACCATCATCGCTGCCTGATAACCATTTTCCACCGCTTGCAGCATTGCTAACGCAGCGATGACTGTCTTACCTGAACCCACGTCTCCTTGAATCAATCGCAGCATTGGTTTATCACAAGATAAATCTTGTCGAATTTCTCGCATCACGCGCTCTTGCGCGCCAGTTAGACGAAAAGATAATGTTTCCATGAATTTTTTTATCAAAACATCTTCCCGCAATAAAGGAAAACTTAATTGCGTTTGAAATTTTTTCTTAAGAAGTAATAAACTTATTCTATGCGCTAACAATTCTTCAAATACCAATCTTTTTTGCGCAGTCGTTTCATTCTCCATTAACGATACTATTGGCGCACCTTGGGGGGGACGATGTATATATCGCACCGCATCATGGAAAGTAGGAAAAGATAAAGCTTGTAATACTGCATCAGGCACCAGCTCTATCTCTTTTTCATGCGTCATCCAACGCAAGGCCTGCTCTGTGAGTTTCCGTAACGTGTGCTGACCTAAGCCTTTTGTTGCAGGATAAATCGGCGTGAGATGTTGATCGACGGGTAGCGGTTTGTCTTCCGCAATCACTTGAAATTCTGGATGCATCACCTCCAATCCCTTTGCACCCCAACGCACCTCACCATAACAACGTAACCTGACACCCGGTTTCAGCAAAGCGATTTGAAAAGGCAGTATATGGAAAAAACGCAAATACACCGTGCCTGTCCCATCTTTTAATTGACATAGCCACTTTGTTTTTCCGCTCGGCAGCGCCGTAGAAGCGGTGAGCACACCTTCCACTACGACTTCTTCACCCGCTGTCAGACCTTTAATCGCTTGGATCTGTGTGCGATCTTGGTAACGCATGGGCAAATGCAGCAACAGGTCTTGGATTGTAGAGACACCAAGCCGATCTAGGTGTTTAGCTGTTTGCGTACCTACGCCTGATAACTGTTCAACGGATGGTATTTTTTTTATCAATTGACTTCCTCTCTCTCACGAAGCTTGATTCTCAACTGCGGGAAGTATAGAGTCTCTATGGTTCCCGCCGAGGTGGTGAAACTGGTAGACACGCAGGCTTCAGATGCCTGTGGGGGAAACCTCGTGGAGGTTCAAGTCCTCTCCTCGGCAAGGTAAGACTCATTGAATTGAATCCCGATTTATACCCCCTCATCCGCCCTGTCGGGCACCTTCTCCCAGAGGGAGAAGGCATGCAAGACTTGGCTCCAGAAGTATCACAATACTTAACGTTTGCTGTTTATTCCGAAAACAACGCATCGCCTCGCATGATTGTCTCTTTCCTGTCCGGTCCCGTCGAAATGATATCAATGGGTACACCCGCTAGTTTTTCTACACTTAAAAGATAGGCTTGTGCATTTTTCGGTAAGTCTTCGAACTTTTTAATGCCGGATGTTGACTCCGTCCAGCCCGGGAATGTTTCGTAAACAGGCTGGCAAGCAGCAAACACTTCGGTTTCTGTAGGATAATCACAAGGCTTGCCTTGCCATTCATAACCTACACACACTTTAATCTCAGATAAACCATCCAACACGTCTAACTTTGTCAGGCATAACCCAGAAAAACTATTCAATAAAATCGAGCGACGTAAAGCAACCATGTCTAACCAGCCACAACGACGTGGCCGACCTGTCACAGAACCAAATTCATTACCGCGCGTCGCTAAATGTTTACCAACGTCATCAAACAATTCTGTTGGAAAAGGACCCGCACCTACACGCGTTGTGTAAGCTTTAGTAATACCCAAAATATAATCTAAATGCCGAGGACCAAAACCTGACCCCACGCTCGCTGCACCCGCTGTGGTATTGGAAGACGTGACATAGGGATACGTACCGTGATCAATATCCAATAGCGTGCCTTGCGCCCCCTCAAACATCATATTCTTTCCTGCCGCACGATATTGCCCCAACAATGCAGTCACATCTGCACGCATCACTTTTAAGCGCGGCGCCATCTTCATCAATTCTTCAAACAATGCAGATGGCGAGATAGGTTCAACCTGAAAATAGGATTGCAACACAAAATTATGATAGTGCAACACTTCTTCCAACTTTGCTTTCAATCTATTTTCATCAAACAAATCGCCAAAGCGTAATGCACGACGCGCCACTTTATCTTCATAAGCAGGTCCAATACCTCGCCCTGTCGTTCCAATCGCCGATTTACCTTTCGCACGTTCTCTTGCTGCATCTAAAGCAACGTGATAAGGCAGAATCAGTACGCAGGCATCGCTTATCTTTAAGCGCGCTGAAGCGGGCACACCACGACTTTCCAATTCATCAATTTCCTGCAACAACGCAGTTGGAGATAACACAACACCATTACCAATTAAGCACTGCACATGCGCATGCAAAATACCAGAGGGAATTAAGCGCAAAATGGTTTTTTGCCCATCAATCACCAGCGTATGCCCTGCGTTATGACCTCCTTGGAAACGAACAGCAACAGAAGCATTTTCCATCAACATATCAACAATCTTGCCTTTGCCTTCATCGCCCCACTGACTACCTAAAACAACTATATTTTTTCCCATGGCTTTATTCTCTTTTACTCATCTTATGAAATTTCTCTAACTCTGCATGTGTTAATACAACACGCAAATGACAACAGCCTGCATCGTCTATTTTTTCAGACAATACCACATCTCTCTCATACAACATCGCACGAATAGGTGCATCTTCAGGCAGCAATACAATGTCACCTTCAATCATATTTTCGCCTAAGCGCTCAATGATAGCGGCTGTCATTTCCGCTAGCCCTTGCTTCTTTTCTGCAGAAACAAAAATACGATCTACTTGACCCCATTCATTACGATCACTTTTCACTGCTAAGCCTTGACACAAGTCAATTTTATTATAAATCAAAAGACGCGGCACATGCGCTGCACCAATTTCTGATAACACTTCTTCAACCTGTATCATATGTACATCTTTGTTTTCATCAGAAGCATCGATCACATGCAACAACAAATCTGCTTCGCTCACTTCTTCCAATGTCGCTTGAAATGCTTCCACTAAACCGTGCGGCAACTGCCTAATAAAACCCACCGTATCCGCTAAAATAACAGCGCTACTGCCACGCAGTGTCATTCGTCTCAGCGTGGGATCCAACGTTGCAAATAATTGGTTTTCGACGTACACCTCTGAGTGCGTCAACCAATTAAATAATGTTGATTTACCCGCGTTTGTATAACCCACCAAGGCAACGGTTGGCATGGCTGCCTTACGCCTCGACCGCCGACTTTGCTCGCGCTGCTTTCGAATCTTAGCCAGGCGAGCCGTAATGACTTTTATCCTTTGACGAATCAAACGCCTATCCACCTCAAGCTGCGTTTCGCCAGGACCACGAAGCCCGATACCGCCACGTTGACGCTCTAAATGCGTCCACCCACGTACAAGCCGTGTGGATAAGTATTTTAGCAAAGCCAATTCGACCTGCAATTTACCTTCAAAGCTTCTTGCACGCCTGGCAAAAATATCCAGAATAAGGCCTGTGCGATCCACAATGCGGCACTGAATAGCACGCTCTAGATTGCGCTCCTGTGCTGGCGTCAATGTATGGTTAAACAGAATAAGATCTGCCTGTGTAGCAAGCACTAATCCTCGAATTTCTTCAACTTTACCAGACCCCACATAATACTTGGAATCCGGCGCACGGCGGGTTGTGATAACAACATCCACCACTTCCGCGCCAGCTGCTTTTGCAAGCTCCTTAAACTCTTCAACCTCTCCTCCCTCTTTACGCCCTGCAGAAAACTCAACATGCACTAATATAGCACGTTCACAGGCCTTTTTAGGGATGCTCATCTCAGTGTTCTCTCTTGCTTCTCCGATTACTCATCCTGCTTAGGCACTTTATTTCCATAACCATTACTTCCATTGGTGGGTGTATACTCGTAAGAAGTAGAAAGGTTGCGCGCAGGCACAATGGTTGAGATAGCATGCTTATAAACCATCTGACTGACTGTATTTTTCAACAGCACAACAAACTGATCAAACGACTCTATAACTCCTTGTAACTTGATACCATTTACTAAGTAAATTGAAACTGGGATTTTCTCTTTACGTAATGCGTTCAAGAAAGGATCTTGTAGTGAAGGTCCCTTTGACATTTTTATACTCCATATATTTATAATAATCGAAAAGCATGGAGGATAACGAATATCGGCCGCGCTAGCAAGATCAAAATCTTTTCAATAGCGTAATGTTTGCTTTTAAGCCAGGTCAAAATCTAGTAAGCTATGCCTTGCAATCGCTTGACTAGCGATCCCGCTTATCGAATTATATTATATTATTCATTGTGTTAACAAACAGGCTTTATTATTTATGTCCAATGCGTTATCAAGAATTTGCTCCATTTGCGGCCAAACAAAATCATTGCGTGCTTTTTTACAAAGTACCGACTCTGAGCGACTGGTTTACGGCACTATTTGCGATGATTGCAGAAGCAAAAAAGCAGAATCCCATGAAGACGCTTCTATGGACGCAGATAGCAGCACGGGGAGTACCAGGCTAGAAAAGAAAATTGACAGCAAAGCTTTCAAGGAGATGAGAGCGCACGAAGAAAGAATGCATCAAGCAAAACAAGAAAAAGACGCGGAGCAGCGCAAGCAAAAAGAGGAGAGAGAAGCTGTTGTCCAAGAAAACAAAGAAGAAACAGCGACAAAAAAATACCGCTCTTTCCTAGATAAAACGCCTTTAGATAAAGCGACCTTACAAGCAACGACACAGCATAAAACAGTCTTTTCCGCTACTCAAAAAGCAGAGCCTAGGCAAGGCACCTCCGTACAACAAAAGGAACCGGCAACATTACAAAAAACAATGGCGGAGGCCACAAAACAAGCGACAACAGCAGAGAAAGCAGCATCCTCATCGTCAAGCACGGAATCGAAAGAGAAACAGGCTAACAAGAACGACTCTGCATCGCTCAGCAACACCGCAGCACCTAATGTGATACGAGAAACAGGTGAAGCATGGAAAGCTTTTGTCAAAACGGGCTCCTTATATGGGGAGATGGTAAAAAGAATAAACCCGACTGCAGCCGATCCACAAGCAGCAGAAAAGCAGGTAAAAGATTTCATCAACAAGAAATGGCCCGGTAGTAAATAGTAGCAGACAGAACAGCATGTAAAACCGAACAACGCGTAAAACCGAGCCGCGCGCGTAAGCAAGCGTCACTGTTATTGGACAATGACGCCTGCTAATCATGTGACGCTCCCTCACGGTCGCGGCTCGGTAACGCGGCTCCGGTTTTACGACACAGACGTGGGAATTCACTGAAAATGCACTAACACGCCCTCAGCATTGAGTATGTATACATTCCCATTATGATGAAATAAAGAAAAGCGACTAAATTCCAACGCACCTTCTCTGACTTTCGTCAGAGAATAGCCGCTTTCTTTTTTGGCATCTAATGCCGGCTGAATAAGTATATCCGCCTTTTTAACAGCGATAGTCAAGTAGCCATAGTGTGCTTTGTTGGGCTTAGATCGAATAACAGCTTCAACATCCGCCTTATCTAAATAAATAGGACGGTTCACACTATACTCGTAAAAAACAGAAGGGTGCATTAACTTATGCCATGTTTGCAAAGTTGCGCCATGCGCATTAAAAAGACAAACATAAACTAATGTTTCATCCGACTCCAATACAACATCTTGTCTTGCAGATAACGACATTTCATCAGAACAAGCTTCTTCTGCACGAGACAAAAGCGCATTCAAACGATCTTGAATGAAACGAAACTTCTCTCCAACAGCAAACTGCTCTCGTAGCCGCTTATCTTTTTCCAGCGCATCCTGCACCAGTTGTAAGAGTTTTTCGTTCTGCTCTTTGTCTTGATTTGACATACGTCACTTAACTACTACTTAACGGGTCTTCTGGAATCAGTGCTCTGCATGCTGCAGCATATTTTCGATTTGCTTCAGCAGATGCAAGTAAGTATTCCACTGATTTCGTCGGCGTTACTTTCCCGTTTTCAGATTTTTCCCCAGGCGCAGCACTGAGTAGCGCTGTACCCAACCTTTCCGCTTGCAAAGCAACGTCTTTAAGCGCTGCTTCCAAATCTGCCGCTAAAATCGCACTGTCTTTCATAATGAACCCAACCCTTTTTACACTTGTTTGGCTTGGTCTCGTTACTCGACTTATTTCTCCTATTATCATAGCACAAAAATCTACCTAATATTGAGTTTAACCTCAGCAGCCCTGCCACCGCCAGCTTAAGCTGTTCAAAAATCCCTATTATTTTTTACTATCGTTTAAAAATCAAACATTATCATAGTTATCCGTATCATCGTTGCTGTCATCAGCATCACCGGCATCACCAGTATCATCACGGTCATTGTCCTTGAGTGTATGATTCTGGTCAGTGTTATTATCTTTCTCGTCACTCTCCTCGTTTTGTGTCGCTGTTGTTGATGTCATATCGGCACCACCTAATTGTGCACACTGGTCTTGATAACCGCGATGTGCGTTTTGTTCTATTTGATAATTTCTGCGTTGCAAATAAGCATTCCTCATAAACAAATACTCATCGTAAGTCGCTTCTTCAAAAACTTTCTGATACTGCAATAATTGTGCGCGCCGATCAACAATCCCTACTGCGTAAATTTGATATCGCAATGAAGGTGGTTGAATATGGGGATAAACAGAAAAGGCATAGTAGTCGACTGGAATGCCAACACCATCACGAATGGTATTGGGCCCAAAAAAAGGCAGTACAATATAATTAGAATTTTTGTATCCCCAAGTTGCTAATGTTAACCCAAAATCATTGATATAGAAAGGGAGCTTCATACGCGTTGCCATATCAAAAAAACCACCCACACCAACCGTGGTATTAATACCTAAGCGCCATAAATCATTTGTCATCTGATAAAAATGAAACTGCAGTAAATCGTTGATAATAGTTGGTATTGTTCCTATGTTATTAAAGAAATTATGCACCCCCACATTAAGCGGTTTAGGCATTATTTTGTTATAAACAGTTGCTATTGGCTTTAAAAAATACTTATCTATTTTATCATTAAACGTAAACATGGCACGGTTAAACGGCTCATAGGGATCTGTGATCAGCGGCGTATTAGACTCTGGCAAATCGGCATCCGCTGTGTCACTACTGTCAGTAGATGATGTCTTCGTCTCCCCCTGCACCTGCTTATCTGTTGATTTTAAACCGATACCTGTTGTTTCAGGGTCGTTGTTCGTTGCTTGCACTTCAGGATCGTTAGGGTCTGGTTCCTGCTGACTAGCAGAAGCGGTCTTCGTTGGTGTTTCAGCAAAAACACTTGTAGAAACAAGCACACCTACAGCACTAGCTGCTAAAAAATAAACAACTACAAGTAACTTTTTTATCCCGCCCTGCATCATAGCAATATCCCACATGAAAATACGGTAACGTTGAACAACAATTTGTGCTGCATCATATCAAATAAATGAATAAGATACACGCTTTCACCAAAACAAACGAGAACCCTTATGAAAAAGCCAGGACGCCCACTCACCCTCATTATTTTAGATGGTTGGGGACACCATGCCGACAGCGAGTCAAATGCTATCTCAAAAGCACACACCCCCACTTGGGATGCCTTGTGTCATACCTACCCTCACACGCTTATTGCCGGCGCTGAATCCGCTGTTGGTTTACCGGAAGGACAAATGGGCAACTCAGAGGTAGGACATCTTAACATCGGAGCAGGGCGCATTGTCTACCAAGATCTCACACGTATTGATGCAGCTATTGCTGATGGTCACTTTTTTTCAAATCCGGCCCTTGTTAATGCCATGACACAAGCCAAAAACACAGAAAAAGCCGTTCATTTACTCGGACTTGTATCACCTGGTGGCGTACACAGTCACGAGAACCACTTATTAGCCATGATCAAGCTAGCAGCACAGCATGGTATCTCACAATGCTATATCCACGCCTTTTTAGATGGCCGAGATACCCCGCCACGTAGTGCTGCAAGCTCACTACAGCGTATCCATGCTTACTGCGAACAGATGCAGTGTGGGGAAATACGCTCCTTAATCGGCAGATTCTATGCAATGGATAGAGACAAGCGCTGGGATCGCGTTGAGAAAGCTTATGATCTTCTCACCCTGGGCACAGCAACTTACAAAGCGCCTGATGCGTTGACAGGACTTTCACTCGCCTATGAGCGAGGGGAAACCGATGAATTTGTGCAAGCAACATGCATTCACCCGCCTCAAGCATCACCGGCTACCATTAACGATGGTGACATCGTTATCTTTACCAATTTTCGCGCGGATCGCGCTCGCGAACTTACTGAAAGCTTGATTGATCCCAACTTTACAGGCTTTAAACGACAAAAAATCCCTCAACTTGGCACATTTGTCTGTTTGTCTGAATATGATGCCCGCTTTGCTGTGCCCGTTGCCTTTCCCAGCCAACCCCTACCGCACATTTTTGCTGAAATAATCAGTCAGTTAGGGATGAAACAACTACGCATTGCAGAAACAGAAAAATATGCGCATGTGACTTTCTTCTTCAATGGCGGCGTAGAACAACCCTATCCAGGAGAAACCCGTATACTGGTCCCCTCTCCAGCCGTTCTCACTTATGATCTACAGCCACAAATGAGTGCTTTTGCACTCACCGACCAACTCGTTAAGGCCATTGAAGAAGGCGAATACGATGTTATTGTTTGCAATTTTGCCAATGCTGACATGGTTGGACATACAGGAAACATGCCAGCCACAGTCACAGCCATTGAAACCCTAGATACTTGCTTACGCAGGGTTGTCGATGCCCTACAAAAAGTGCAAGGCGAAGCGATTATCACCGCCGACCATGGCAATGCGGAACAAATGTTTGATACTCTTACAAATCAACCACATACAGCGCACACCTGCCACCTGGTCCCTTTTATTTATATAGGCAGAAAAGCCAGCATAGTGAAAAGCAATGGCAAACTATCAGACATTTCCCCAACAATGCTCTACTTATTAGGCATTTCTAAGCCTTCAGAGATGACGGGAGAAAGTCTTTTAGTACTCGATTAGCCCCCGAACCCCTAAAGAAAGTGTATACTGATAGAAACGGAGCTCAATATCGAAGGGGTATTTAAAATGAATATACGTTATTTGTTATTAGTCTCTTTCACCGCATTTGCCTTACTCTACTACCAACAAAACTATGCCAACACCCAACCAACACCGACAGCCGCACCAGTTACCCAACCAAACAATAATAAAACAACCACTTTCCTTGAGCAGGATAAAGACAAGGATAAAAACACCACAGAAGCGGCGAGCGATGAAGACGTCAATCGCTTTACTAACACGATCGCGCTCATTAAAGATTTTTATGTCAAATCTGTTGGCGAAAAAAATCTGCTGGATGATGCCATTCGCGGCATGGTAGCAGGCTTAGATCCTCACTCTGAATACCTCGATAAAGAAGCTTATAAAACATTGCTGATGACAACCAGCGGTGCATTTGGTGGCGTTGGCATAGAAGTGACGCCCGAATACGGCATCCTTAAAATTGTGACACCCATTGATGATACGCCTGCAGCAAAAGCAAAAATCAAAGCGGGCGATTATATCGTTGCGGTCGATGGAAAACTGGTGAGCGAAATGACTTTACAAGACGCGGTTGAGAAAATGCGTGGTAAAGCAGGATCTCCCATCACCCTAACGATACTTCGCAAGGGAGAGAAAGCACCCCTTGTATTCAAGTTGAAACGAGAAATTATTCATATTGCGAGCATTAAAAGTAAAATGCTAGACAACAATTTTGGCTATATCCGCATCTCACAGTTTCAAGAGCCCACAGGCAAGTTACTACAAGAAGCCATTCAATCATTACAGGCCAAAAACCCGGGTGGTTTAAAAGGTATCATCTTGGATCTGCGTAACAACCCAGGTGGATTACTCGAAACCGCCGTACAAGTTACGAATGTCTTCTTAGATAGTCAAAATATGACGCATAAATTTAACAACACGATTGTTTATACAGAGGGACGACTACCTGAAGCGCAATATCATGCAAAAGCAACGGGAAAAGACATGCTACATGGCGCTCCCATTGTTGTTTTGATTAACGGGGGATCCGCCTCTGCTTCAGAAATTGTAGCAGGCGCATTGCAAGATTATGGTCGCGCACTCATCGTGGGCGCAACCAGTTTTGGCAAAGGTTCTGTACAAACGGTCATACCACTGGATAAAACACGCGCATTAAAGCTCACAACAGCGCTTTATCACACCCCTTCTGGTCGCATTATTCAAAACATTGGTATTGTGCCAGATGTACAAATTGATGATTTGACCGTCGTGAAAAACAAAACAGATGAAGATCTGGCGATGATTGAACCCATCAAAGAGTACCAACTCAAGAATCATATTGGTAAGACAGAAGCGCCCAACTCGCTTATTTTAAACCGGGAAGATCTGTTGCTTGCGCAAACTGATTTTCAACTCTTTGAAGCATTAAAAATACTGCGCACCATCTACATGCTAGACACCGTCTCGGCAAAAAACAAACCGATTATCGCGCAACCCACGCCCGCTGCAACCACAGCATCTGCTGTCACACATTAGAAAATGCCAGAAAAATGGGAGTAAATGTTTTACATTTACTCCCATTCCGAGGTAAACATCACAATTATTTTTTATCGGGAGAACAACAGCAACACTTGCCTTCGCATTTCTTATCATCTTTTTTACACATCTTCTTTTTGCAGCAAAGCAGGCCGTCATAGATCAGTATCAATACAAAACCAAATACAAAGCCTTTCAATACTGCCCATAAAGCATGCTTGATACTGTCCGCCCAAGAAAAGGACATGTCGGGATAGCCTGACATTAAATGCGGCATACCATAGTACATAACCCAAGCAGACCAGAGAATGACACCAATACCTGCCGTTAAACCCAATGCTATTCCGAAAGTAAAAGGACAAATTCCACCGCAACGACTCTTGCATCTACACATACCCACCTCCTAAAAATCCAATAAGCATCACTCTGATAAAATACCACAGGGGGCTTACTATTGCGAGTGTAGAAAATGTGATGAATAATCAATAAGAACGCATCATAATAGGGAAGCAACTGTTTACTACCGAGGCATGTGTGACAGATTTTGAGATGTTGCGAGATGAAATAAATCAATACCTTAGCCACGATCACATCGTAATCGTGGAGAAGGCATTCTTGTTCGCAAAAACCGCCCATGCTTCACAAGTTCGTTATACGGGTGAGCCCTATATCACACACCCTATTGCGGTTGCCCACATCCTTGCGGAAATACGAATGGATCCCCCAACCATTATTGCTGCCATTTTACACGATGTCGTAGAAGACACCTCCTTTCAATATGAGGACATCGAAAGAGAATTTGGCAAAGAAGTTGCTACCTTAGTAGAAGGTGTCACTAAGCTGACGCAAATTCATTTTGAGAACTATGCACAGGCGCAGGCAGAAAATTTTCGTAAAATGGTGATGGCGATGACCAGCGATATCCGCATTATCCTGATCAAGCTCTGCGATCGATTGCATAATATGCGCACCCTGGGCGGCCTACCACCAGAGAAGCGTCGACGAAAAGCAATGGAGACATTAGAAATATTCGCGCCCATTGCGAATCGACTTGGTATGCATGGGTTGCGTGTAGAACTTGAAGATTTATGTTTTTCCGCACTCTACCCCATTCGCTCTAAAATTCTTAACCAAGCCGTTGCCACCGCAAGAGGTAACCGACAAGAAATTCTGGGCACCATTAGTGATCAAATTCAGGATATGCTCAAGAAAAATCATATCACATCAGCAACACTTTCCAGTAGAGGAAAACATCTTTACAGTATTTATAATAAAATGCATGAGAAACATTTATCGTTCTCAGAAATCATGGATGTGTATGGATTTCGTATTGTTGTTGATAAAATAGATACCTGCTACCGTGTACTGGGCGTCTTACATAATCTGTATAAACCACTCACACAACGATTTAAAGATTATATCGCTATTCCTAAAGCCAATGGGTATCAGTCGTTACACACCACCCTGTTTGGACCTTATGGTGTTCCAATTGAAGTGCAAATACGCACAGAAGAAATGCAAAGAATGGCACAAAATGGCATTGCGGCGCATTGGCTTTATAAAACAGAAAAAAAGGTATTTAATGAAGCACAAGTGCGTGCAAAAGAATGGCTAAAGAGCATTTTAGAAATGGATAAAAGTTCTAAAAATTCGCTCGAATTTATTGAAAATATGAAAACAGATCTCTTCTTGGATGAAGTCTATGTGTTCACACCCAAAGGACAAATTATTGAGCTACCTGCAGCAGCGACACCCATTGATTTCGCCTATGCTATTCACTCTGATGTGGGAAACACTTGTATCGCTGCAAGAATTGATAAGCGCTTATCGCCACTGAGCACGCCGCTTACCAGCGGACAACAAGTTGAAGTAATCACCGCAACAGGCGCACGACCCAATCCTGCTTGGTTACAGTTTGTGGTAACAGGTAAAGCACGCAGCAGAATCAAGCATTTCTTAAAAAAACAGCAACGCGAAGAATCACAAACATTAGGAAAAGAATTAGTCGAAAAAGCATTATTAACTTATCAATTGCAGTTATCTGATATTTCAGCAGAGATGATGCATGCATTGATTGAACACTCACAATTAGAATCTATCGCTCATTTATTTGAAGAAGTTGGATTGGGTAATCGCTCTGCTCTATTAGTTGCAAAACAGCTCTTTAAAGTAAAAACCGGCTCCTTACAAAAAGCAGAGAATGATGCGCTCACACGTCACGCACTTACAATTAAAGGAACAGAAGGCTTAAGCGTTGCCTATGCCACTTGCTGTCATCCCATCCCTGGCGACCATATTGCGGGATTGATTAAGATTGGCTATGGCATTGAAATACATACCGTACACTGTGATCATTTAGAAGAATTTCACGATCATCCGGAAAAATATATTCCGCTGTCTTGGGCAGATGATATTGAAAAAGATTTCCCTGTTGGCCTGAAAATAGACTTGATGAACAAACGTGGCAGCCTAGCCAGTGTGACACTTGCTATCGCCGAGGCAGACTCTAATATCGTCAATATTCGCGCGCAAGAGAGTGATGACTATCACTATCATATTGAAATTACTATCTCTATACGGAATCGCTTGCACCTTGCTAAGGTACTCAGAAAACTGCATAAACGAGATGATGTGATAAGGGTGCTTAGATTTTAGTCATATTGTTTATTAAAAACCCACTTGTTTATGGATTGGTTATGATATATAATGCGAGTCATTTTAGTTTCGTTAATACAAAACGAGAGGAAAGATCATGCTTAACAGAAACGGCAACGCAGTTCAACCAGCAATGGGAGACATAACGGGAAATGTCGGCCAGCTTGTTAACATACTCACCGGCGGCGACCCTAACAACGATGAGCGTTTTACGACAAACGCAATAATGAATCGAATCACCCAAGCCGCCAACAGCGAGCCCTGGAATGCGAGCGACACGCCCGTACCTGACGGCGTGCACTACCACCAATCTAACGTTTTGGTAGAAAATCGTTTGAGAAAATTGATAGCGTCTGCCCACAAAGAAAAAGTATCCGCTGATGAGCGGATAGAGAAAGATACATCTCTGAGGCTTGCGCAGAAAGGCGAGAGAAGAAGGGTATTACACAACTATCTCCCACACGTTGAGCGTAATTTCTGCAACCCACTTATTACGCAAACAAAAGAACATGCTAAGGCTTTTCACGCCTTCGTGGCAGCTTCACCACAAGGCAACCCACCGCCACCAGATCAAACAGCGTATCAAACGGCTCATGCCGATCTACTAACCACCTATGGGCGGCTGCAAGCAGAACTCAAACAGCTTGAAAAGGTTGCGGATACGCTTGGTGGCCACCCCGAGTACGCGCTAGCGCTGATATGCGCGATAGCAACAACAATGATGCTTGCACTCCTTATCATTGCCATTATTGCCTTGGCTTCTCCTACTGCGCCTGCGGCGCTGAGCGCAATAGCAACCTTCGGAATGGTAGGAACTGAAGCAGAAGTTACTGCTAACCTTATAGTGGCTCTTGTCGGCCATGCTGCAGCGTTTCTTGTATTCTTTACGAATACATGTATACATGCTTCTAAAAAGGGATCCTGTGCCATCGCTCACGATACGCTGAATCACGTTAAGCGCGATGCGACCAGCATGCAGAAATATGCAGGAAGATTATGGAACAACAACGAGCGCAGTCATTCTACAACTGCTCCTGTTAGTCCTAAGCCTTCTGGTGGATAGTAATAGATACGAACCCCCTCGATTTCATTTGCTAAAAATAGGGTCGCCGCTTCGCAATGTGAGCGCGACCTCTCGTTTTTCATCGAGCATGACAACATCAGCATCCTTGCCAATTTCAATACTGCCTTTATGACGTTCCATATTCAAAAGACAAGCGGGTTGATAAGAGGCCATCCTTACTGCTTCAGCTAAACCACATCCCGTGTATGCCATGATATTTTTAATGGCTGTTGGTAATTGCAACACACTGCCCGCCAACGTGCCGTCCGCTAGTGTTGCTTTTCGATCGCGCACACGCACAGACTGACCGCCTAACTCGTATTCTCCATCGCCCAAACACTTGGCGCGCATCGCATCACTTACCAATATCAAACGATTCGCGCCCTTCACTCGCAAACACAAATCGACAATAGCAGGATGCAAATGCTCGCCATCGACAATGAGTTCCGCCGTGACACAATCTGATAATAATAAAGCGCCAGCTGCGCCGGGTTCACGCTGATGCATGCCACGCATGGCATTAAAAAGATGTGTGGCATGCGAACAACCCGCAGCAATCGCCGCACATGTTTGTTCGTATGTCGCATCAGTATGTCCAACAGAAACAACAATACCCATCGCGCGTAACGCTTGTATAAAAGAAATCGCACTGGGTAATTCAGGTGCAACTGTCACTAACTTAATGTTCTCTTTTGCGATTTTTTGCCACCGTCGCATCAAATGTATATCCGGATCACAACTCAGGTTTCCTTGCGCACCTAATTTTGCTTTCGCAATAAAAGGACCTTCTAAGTGAATACCTAAGATTGCTGCGCCTGTTACTTCAGCTGCCCTATCAGCAACCGCCGCTAAAGCGGCTTCGATACGGTCGTGCGACATCGTCATTGTGGTTGCTAGAAACCCTGTGACACCTTCAGCCGCTAAAGCACGAGACATCACTAATAAACTTTCTGGATCAGCATCCATCACGTCTTTACCATTCACACCATGTACATGTAAATCAATCAACCCGGGTATCAAAACATACTCATGTGGGTAAGTGCGCACTTCCGCGGGCTGATGATGCGCAACCATTTGATGTGGGAAAAAAGCCTTTATTAAACCATCTTGAATCAGTACCGCTTGATCTTTCACAAGCTGATCGCCCATCAAAATTTGCATACCAGATAATATCAGCGGTGTATTCATCGCACATTTCTCACTAAAGACAGCGCACCCTGAGCAGGGGAGGCAACATGATCTCGCAAACGAGCAGATAATGCTTCACCTAAATAAGGCTTGATAAATGATGCAATCCCACCAACAAGAACAACGGGTAAAGGTGAATTCTGTTGTTGCTTTGCCAGTAAGGCGGCACTGGTACATTCAATATCTGATGCGACTTGTGTTAATAATTGTATCGCAACAGAATCATTGTTTTTTGCGTGAAAAACCACAATAGGCGCAAGTTCAGCAAACGCTGTTGGCGTTGCTTCATTTGCCCAATCTACTAAACGCTTTTGATCGTGATGAAAATAAGAATGAACAGCTTTCACTAAGCCACATGCTGACAATCGACCATCTAGCCAACCCAATGTGAGTCGCACGGCTTCTACACCCAACCACGCAGCACCTCCTCTATCATCGTGCGGAAAGCCCCAACCACCCACTTTCACTGTCGCGCCTGCTTCGATTTGAAAACCCACTGAGCCCGTTCCCGCTATAATAATCGCACCATCTTGGCCGCCATGCGCACCCACGCAAGCTGCGTGCGCATCCGACACAACAGTGAGTGTTTTAAAAAGATGTGGGTGATGAAGGAATGCATCGTAAGCCGCTTTGATTTCACAACCCGCCAGACCCACTCCCGCATGAAAGTGGTTATGCGGATCATCTAATGATAAGTGATGAGAGGCTAAGATGGGTTGTAATGTGTTATAAAGAGAAGCAATGGCTTGAGGAACAGATAAGCGAATACTGGCAGGACCACCTTTTGCTTCACCAAGCAGTTGTCCATTTTCATCTTCAACGCGTACCACACATTTGGTCGCACCACCATCGACACCAATAAAAATATTTCTCACAACGATCCTGTGCTTTCTCGTAAACGACGTTTCATATCCGACAACGAAATTTCCATCAACTGACCAGCGCGTGCCTGATCTTCTTCAATAAGAGCAGGCATCCAGGCGTGCGCGTAAATTAATTCATAACTGACTGGCCATTTACCTTCATTCGAAGCAGGAAGCAACGCCGATTCATACGCTGCCGGCGATTTTGTTAACATACCTGTGAGGCATAATTCTTCCACTAAACGCTTAGGATCGCTGTAATTTATCACACAATAATCGACGTCTAATACAGGATCTGCAAATTTTGATTGCACCAATAAATCGCCGATATCATGCATGTCCAATAATTGTGGCATATCTTTAGCGGGATAAACGGTACGACATTCTTTTAAAGAATCTACCCCCAATGCTGTTAACGAAAATAACCCCTCTTCTCTTAAGAGACGCTTACACTGTCTAAACAAAAAGGTGATATCGTGCGTCCAGGGCAAGAGTAAATTCGCACAAATTAAATCGACTGTTTGATCTGCTTGCGATAGTATACGCTGTATCGTTTGCTCTGCTTTTAAGGTATGCAAATCGATTGTTATTATTTCTGCTGCTGGGTAACGCGCTTTCAAAGCACCCTCTAGACTATCCACAGCACAACCCACATTTAAGATGCATCTAGGCTCTAATAATACCCACGCCAACCGCGCCAACATTTCCTTCGCAGCCTCGGAGGCAATCACAAACATATCATCTTCAACAGGAGAACCAACCATGCGCTTTCAAAACCTCATTTCTCACATTCAACATATGGTGTTACCAACATGCTGCCTACTCTGTGGCGACACGACAGCAGCAGCCAGCCAACTCTGTGATCTGTGCCAAACCGCCATGCCTAGTGTACCTCATTGCTGCGCGCAATGTGGGAAGTTTTTACAAAGTACCACTGCAAGACAATGTGGCGCTTGCCTATCCAACCCTCCACCCTATGAGAAACTGTTCGCACTTTACCCTTACATAACCCCCGTCACCGAACTGGTTGTTAGATTAAAATTTAGACATCAATTGGCTTGCGCAGAAGCTTTAGCTTATCAGATATTGCGAGAAGTGATAGAAAAATGGTATAAAAATCAAATGCTTCCTGATGTTATTGTCGCTGTCCCACTACATATTCATCGCTTAAAAGAGCGCGGGTTTAATCAGTCTTTAGAGATTGCAAAACCGTTAGCAAAAAAGCTTTGTATCCCGTTACATGCGCGTGGCCTGGTTCGCGTGAAGCAAACCCTAGCCCAAAGTGGGCTCTCTGCTCGCGCACGGAAACAGAACCTGCTGGATGCTTTTATCACAGCGGGAGACTATACAGGTAAACGTTTGGCGCTGGTCGATGATGTGGTGACAACAGGGCACACAGTTCACGCTTGCTGCAAAGCACTAAAAGCAGCAGGCGCCCAGGAAATTCACGTGTGGTGCTGCGCGCGAAGGGGGTAGCAATCCGTTCATCCACCCCCAATATCACAAAATTTGCTTCATAGGGCTATGTGGGGTACAATTCGCCCTGTTTTTATTTTGTAGCGCTAAAAAGAGAGTATAAATAAATGCCAAGAGGATCACAGAACATAGCCACATATCGCCATATTCCAGATGGTGCCAAAACCGCGCTTCAAGGCTTTTGGCAGGAACAACGGGGCGTACTGCTAGCAACAACAGACGCCGATAGCAAAACAGGAAAACAACATTTCGACCTCGAACGCCTTACAGAAAAATTACTGGCGCTGCTCGACTCTGTATGCAAGGACGAGCTTATAAGAAAACAAGCCAAGGCAAAGAAAAATGGCACCCCCATACCAAATGACTATACCAGTCCATATAAAGCTGAGAATTTTACTACCGAGACAACGGGGGTACACCATACCACCAAAACAATTTATACTGGTTTTTGTCGTGAATATTATCAGCACCTAGTGATATACATCAATGCACATATTGCATTCGCGCAAGCTGTAGCAGCGGGAGGAGGAAGAGAATCCCTCGAACCACTACACACTGCCATACAAACAGCTCGTTCACAATTAAAAACAACGAGTGATGCGCTAGAGAAAGAGGCACGTACAAATATAATGGAAGGCAGCAAGGATTACCGCGCCGCAACCATGTGTGCTCTGATTGTATTACTTGGCGTTGTGATCATGACCATAGGCATTCTTGCTTTATTGCCTGTTCCACCTCCGTTTGTCGTCGGGCTACTGGCCGCTATGGCGGGAATACAAGGCACAGTACCACCCGCTGCACTTAATGCGATTGGAGCATTGTGGACTGCTGTAGGCGCCTTGCTTTTAGGAGCCGGTTTGATTGGTACCATTACCTGGGGCTGTAGACACGGCACTTCCGCCAAAGCCATGGGCGTGATAAAAAGCGTGAAGTCAGGCATGAAAAGCACAGAAAGAGATACAGCAAGGTTATGGAAGAGGGTCAGTAAAGGTGCGGGTGCGAGCACAGTACCATCAACGACACCAGAACAAGGAAGTCCCTAACTGTAAACGGTTTCTGGCTGCGCTTTGCCCTGTAGCACATTCCAAACCGCCTCACAAATGGGCATCGCAATATGGTGAGACGCCGCTAATTGCACAACCAATTCTGCATTGCGTTTGCCTTCCACAACTTGTCCAATCTCTTGCTCTGCTTCTGCGACAGGACGACCCCTACCAATGGCCAAACCAAGACGACGGTTGCGTGATTGATCATCCGAACAAGTTAAGATCAAGTCGCCTAAGCCTGACAATCCAATGAATGTTTCTGGCTGCGCGCCTAACGCAACACCTAAACGCGTAATTTCAGCTAAACCACGCGTAATTAACGCACTGCGTGCATTGGCACCAAACCCCATACCATCGCTCATGCCCGTTGCGATCGCAATCACGTTCTTAACAACACCCCCCACCTCAACACCAACAACATCTGTGCTGGTATCAATAGAAAACAAAGGACTTTGAAAACGCGTAACCAATGCAGCTTGAAAAGCCTGATCGCGACTTGCAATTACCACAGCACAAGGCAGTCCCGCTGCAACTTCACGCGCAAAAGAAGGACCAGATAACACGGCATAAGCATGCGATTGACCCAACACTTCCTCAGCCACTTCATTTAACAACTGGCCGGTTTCCATATCCAAACCCTTGGTTGCACAAACCAACCGTGTTGTAGGTGAAATCAAAGATTTGATTGCAACAACAGTCTGACGAAATCCAACAGAAGGCACAACAATCACAACATCCTCTATCCCTGCTAGCGCAAGAGATAAATCTGTCATCGGGTGAATGGTATCGGGTAAAGAGATACCAGGAAGATAGCGATTGTTCGCTTTATCTGCAAGCATCGCAGCAATTTCAGATGCTTCAATGCTCCAAAGCCGCACTGTCTGGCCGCGCCTCGCAAGAGAAAGCGCCAACGCAGTACCCCAAGAACCTGCACCCAATATCGTAATAGGCTTTAGCAATGCCTGCATAAACACTCCTTTTAGAGAAGCCTACTTAATTCGCTTTTTCTTTAGTATGCTGCCCTTGCTGATCCATATGCTGAGAATAAAGCGCATCAAAATTCACAGGCGCTAAAATAAGCTGAGGGAACCCACCACGCACCACAACATCAGAAACAACTTCCCGCACATAAGGGAATAAAATTGTTGGGCAGAAACTACCTAGCATATGATGTAATTGATCTTGTTCAAAACCTTCGATAACAAATACACCTGATTGCTGCACTTCAATCAAAAAAGCTGTTTTCTTGTCAGAAGACACCGTTGCTGTGACAGAAAGAATCACTTCGTGTAAGTTATCTCGAATACGATGGCTTTTGGTTTCCAAATTCAGCTGCACTTCAGGCTTCCAATGCTCTTCTGTGAAGACATGCGGGCTATTAGGCGATTCAAATGAGATGTCCTTCACAAAAATACGCTGGATTTCAAATTTGGGGGCTGCTGCTTCAGTCATGCTCATATCCTCTTTCATTAATAAAAATTAAAGGTCAGTGGGAACCGCTGGATTCCTTTACAAGCGGCATATTCGCCGCGCTCCAAGCACGCATACCCCCTGCCAGCGAATAAGCGTTATATCCCTGCTTCTCTAAATAACAAACTGCTTTCTGCGATTCCATGCCAGCTGCACAAACAATAATAACTGGCTTATTTTTAAACTGTTTTAGCTTTTTAGCTTCTCCCTCTACCTCAGCTGCCGTCAGAGATAGCGCATCCACAATATGCCCCTGGCGATAACTATCATGAGGGCGTATATCAATGATCACGGCGTGTTGATGATTCAACATTTGTGTCGCCGCAAGTGGAGAAAGCGTTGATATTTTTGCCTTCGCTTTTATCACTTCCAGTATAACGAGCAGTAATAGTACGACAACCACCCCCATACTCAGCATGGGATGACGATAGAGAAAAGCTGTTAAATCTTGTGGGTTCATTTAGTTAGCCTATCGGCGATTTAAGTCTGAAGTATGAAGGGTATAGTGTCTTGAGGGAGAGGGCAATAGGGTCTTTAAGATTTAGTCATAAAGCAGCTGGTCTAAAGAAGCCAAATCACCAGGGAACGAGCCCTTTATCAACTCATAGAGAACATCAACCAAACAGAGCAATCTGAGCGTATTGGGGGTGACATCATCAAAAACAACAGTGACACCTAATGGCGTTCCTTCCGTCTGTTCAAAAGTCACACCAAGGCCATAACCTAAACAGAGCACACTCAATTGGTCTGCGCGCTTCGCCAGTCCAGGCATCAGCCCACGCGTAGAAAACACCTCTTCGTGGGTAAATGGACGCCCATTGAGGCTATATTGCCTATTCATCGTACGCGCAATTTTCATCATTTGCTGAGACAAGTCAGATGTTGCCATTATAATCTCCACCAAGGCTGTGCAATTTTACGTGGGCCTGCAATATAGGAACGCAACCAGCGTAAGAATACAGCCACTGTAAAACCAAACCGCTCGAGTAAGGCAAAAAAACCTGTTGCCAGAATGGCAAATATAAAGGTCCACAGACGAATATGCAGCAAAAAGATAATTAAAGGGAATGTCGCCCTATAATCGACAATAAAGAATCGTACATTCCTTGCTGAATCACGCCAGCTTGCCATCACACCCTCCTCTATCGTGAGATATTAACACAATGTGGCAGTTGCCGCTAACTTTTGATATGCTTTTGCTATTGATAGCGAACAGTAGTTCGTCATTGTGGCGTAAGGATGATTAATGAAAAAATATAAGATCTACATGCTTTTCACGCTTTGCCTATGCGCATGCACCACACCAAGACCACCCGAAGGCTTTAATCTGACAAAAACCGAATCCTCCCTTGCCGAAGCTTCTTATAGCGTCAGCCATTCTATTGTCGATTTAGCAGAAACAGCACAGGCTGCACACCCTATGCCATCACTACCACCACCAGCCAGCCCTGCTTCTTATGGAATGGGCGGTATTACGACAGTGGACTGGTCGGGACCTGTTCAACCCTTGCTCAAACAAATTGCTTTTGCTGCCAATTACAGACTTACTGTGTTAGGTACAGAACCGGCTATCCCCATTATCGTTACCGTATACGAAAAAAATGTTATGCTGGGTGATGTATTACGAAATGTTGGCTATCAGTGTGGTCGCCGCGCAAGCGTTGTGATCTACCCTGAAAGTCAAACCATTGAACTACGCTATGCCAAAAATTAGGGTCTATTGATTTGCATGATTTGTAGTGAAAAAAGAGGAAATTGAGATAACATGCATGCACGCCATCGTTATTCGCAAATCACCCAAAGCATTCTGTTGTTATTTATCTGCTGTATCCTTTTTGGTTGCGCAACACACGACATCAATAACATTGATACCACCGATATCTCGCAATTAAAACAGGCACGTAATAAACAACGTTCTGCTTCTGCCACCAAGACAGAGCTCAGCCCCTTACGTGCAAAAGCGCTTCAAGACTCAGCTATGAGTATTGGCGCACAAGGTGGGTTGGCTTGGGCCTCCCAAAGAATGAACAGCAATATGGAAAAAGACGATAAGTATCTCAATTCTATCTTTAATTTTGGCGCAATGATGTTAAGCCATGGTGTATTACCACCTGTTTTAGAAGAGGGCGACAACAGTTTGAATTTATCAGATCCAAACACCATTCGCGTCGCTGATCGCACTTATAAAATTGTACAGCAAGCACGCTTTGCAACCACACCGCCTAACTGGCGAGAATATTTATGGATGTCTTACTCAAAGCCAACACTGCCTGATAATACCTTGTTACCACGAAACAAAGATGAGCAAAAAGTCTGGCGAGAAGGCGTTGACGCTGGCTGGGAAAAAGGCATCGCGCAGTCCTATAGTATTTTTCAACAAAATCTAGCACGCCTGAAACGAGATTATCGTGGCATGCTGCTTTATCGTAAATTGTTGCAACAAAAAATGATTAGCCCACCGTTTGTTGCACGTACAGAGCTTGGCGTCACAGGTGATGGTAGCGACATGCGCATTAACGACCAAGTACTACGCATTGTTGAACTTCCCAAACTTCAAACCAATGGTAGTCATTGGAAAGCGGTGGTGATTAAAGCACATGACTAATTTCATTTTTCCACATGAACCAACACGATTGACCATTGAATCACTGAATGAGATTCTGATTCATTGCGTTAAGAATGGCGCTTCTGATGTTACTTTACAAAGTGACGAGCCCATTTTTGCTGAAATTTACGGGAAATTGAACAAAGTAACGCGTAGACGCATTGCGAATATTGAAGTAGGCGATATGCTAAATGCGATCTATGGCCCTAACGCCACCACGATTTTGATGTCTGGTAAAGATATCGATACCCATTATGAAATTAAACCTAACCGCACAGACCGTTATCGGTTTCGTATTAATGGTACAGCTTGCTTAGTAGAAGGACATGATGGCATTCAAATTACAGCGCGAACCATCCCCACAGATCCACCATTACTGGCTTCTATGCAATTACCTGAGCCCATTTTGAATGCGCTTGCACCCGAACAAGGTGTCGTTTATGTGACAGGCGCAACAGGATCCGGTAAAAGTACGCTCTTAGCTGCTATTATTCGCCACATTGCAGAAGATGCGGAAAGCCATCGCAAAGTTCTCACTTATGAGTCACCTGTTGAATTTGTTTTTGATAATATCGAGAAAATCTCTAGCATGGTGAGCCAATCTGAGATCCCGCGTCATTTACCCAGTTTTGCAGCAGGCGTACGTAATGCGCTGCGACGCAAACCACGCTTGATTCTTGTCGGTGAAGCGCGTGATCAAGAAACCATTGCAGCGGTCATGGAAGCCGCCATGACGGGGCACCCTGTTTATACAACATTACACAGTAATAGCGTAGCAGAAACCGTTCGCCGTCTTGTGATCACTTTTCCCGCTGAAGAGCGTCAAGGTCGCACTGTCGACATCATTGAAACTGTACGCCTTGTGATTTCACAACGATTGGTTCCAACAGTTGATGGCAAGCGCGTTGCGTTGCGAGAGTATCTGATATTTGATGAAAAAATTCGTGATATTTTACTAGAGACCGATATTCTCAATATTACGAACACCGTGCGCCATCTTGTGAGAACGCATGGGCGCACTATTACAGATGATGCAAATGAAAAATTCACTGCTGGTATTATTTCTAAGCGGCAGTATCAGATTATTGCGGAACAGGCAACGCGAGAAGAAAAAGAGTAGAGCGTTCGGACTCCTCCTTCTTATGGCGTGCCACCGCCACCTGGCGGATTCTCTTTCGGTTTCTCAGGCGGTGTTGCGCCAGTCCCAACACCTGATTTACTCGCTTCACCTTCCTTCTCTTTTCCTTTATCGTAGGCAGCTTGCTTCTCTGCTCGACCACGTGTCGCTTCAATGCCGCCAGCCGCTTTACCAAGACCGCCTCTAGCAGCATGCCCAGCGCTTTCTGTACCACGTTCTGCTTTACCGGCCATTTCAGCTTCACCGCCAGCACCACCAGGTTGTCCATGGTGACCACCAATCCAACTCAACACCCTATCTGGCAACACATGAATCACCGAGAAAGCTTTATTTAAAACCGAAACAACTAATGTGACATAAACGGCAAGGAAGCAAATCAGCAGCAGTGGATCACCAATACCACCTTGATACCCGCCTGACGCAATGCCGCTGATCGCAAGAGAGAATGTTTGATTTAATAACAACAATGCAACAGAAGATAATAACATCGCAGAAAACATACCAAACACCATCAATGCTGGACGCAAGAAGATACTGAAAAGATGATAAAGTGCTGGTTCTGCTTTACCCAGCAGTTCGTGCTGAGAATTCGGGCTTAATATTCCCAAACTGACCAAAGGACCCGCTACCAACATTTCTATCACACCAATCATCCAACCAATTGCACCAGCGGTGAAAAAGATAAAGGGGATAAGCGGCACATAAACAGCCAGTGTGACACCAATTCCCAGCAGAACACCCACAAAAGTATATATTGCAGGCAACAAAAACAAGATAATCAAATGCATCCCGGGACCAATAGGGTTAGTCACACCTGTCCCAAGCGCCAGGATACTAATATTGCCAGGGATAGCCATCACAGTCACAATAAGCAGAAGCGCAACCCATAGCGCTTCTGCTAATGTAATAAGCGCTTGTCCTGTGCTAATGAGTTTAGGCAGAGGATCTCTGCCAGCTTCTGATTTTAGCATGTTAACAAAGAAATTACTGAGATCTCGACCCGCACTGTTGACTGTACGACCCAATGACTCAAAACCAGGCACGTTACCTAACCCTGCCGTGGCGGCAGTCTTCACAGAGGGACGAGGAGACGCACCTCCGGGACCACTACCGCTCGATTCATCCGCTAAACCTATTAAGCTTTGCGCAGCAGTATACAAGTTTCGATATTGATTGGGATTTGTTTGTGAGTTAGGAATCCATGTCAACGTAGGTGACTGCGTACTGCTTTTGCTCTGCTGCGCAATCATGTAATAGTACCCGCCCGCAGCAATCCACCCCTCACCTTTTGCTTCTTTAAGCAATGTATTGGTGTCTTTGTCTAGGGTATTATTCGCTGCCATGGTAGTCGCCATAGCCGTTGTATACTCGTTCACAACCGTCCCGATGAATCCACCTAACTCATTATTTGGATCCATTGCCGGCCAATAGAGTGTTTCCACAATTTCATCGCTCGGCACGTAAAAATCTGAGCTGGTGCTGGGATCTGGTTTCAACGAAGCAAAAAGGCCACCACCCAAAGGACTTTTGCATTTCTGGGACAAAGCTGCGCCAGCAATACTAGACACACAGCATTCTTTGTCAGACACCTTCATTTTACTACAATAATTTAAAATCCAGGCGGGCCTGTTCTCTAAATTATAAGAATTGTAATAGAAGTTGCGATATTCATAATCGACCTGCGCAAATTTTTCCGCAATGGAATAAAGCGTCGGCACAATTGCCGCCAACTCAGCTCGCTGCGTCTTACATAACGCTGCTTGGTTTTCTGCTTGCAATGCACAAGTTTTTGAGTCCGCCATCGCACCCGCGCCCGCGCCGATGCCCGCGCCAATACCTGCGCCTACACCCGCGCCGACCGGACCAGCAAGCCCACCGATACCCGCACCAGCACCCGCGCCGGTGCCCGCACTGCTACCGACGGTATTCGCAGTACAGTCACTCTTTCTCATGGAACAATAAATTAACTTGCCGCATGCACTATTACCAGCGGGCCCTAAAAGGACAACAGGTTGTGCTGATTTATTTGCTCCGAAAAGAGAGTCATCTACATTAAAGGCGAAATTAGGCTTACCGCCACAGAAAGGATTACCAATGTTTTTAGTACAAAAATAACTTGCAGGACCGGCAGTCACATCAGGGTATGCTAATCGCATCGATGCATCACAAGACAATCCTTGAAAAAGAGCACTAAAAGTTGCCATTTCAGTAATACTGGATCCTGTTTGAGCATAAGCAGACCCCGTGATTTGTACGTAGTTTAGCCCCGTATTCCATAAGGTATCTGCAGCACCAACGCCCTGCATCACAACCCACATCATCAGCACTTGTAACGAGGAATAGCCCGATGGCGTAGGTACCAGCAGCCCAACACCCATCACTGTACGTATGGGTAACCAAATGTTATTCCATTTTTTACCCATGAATTCACCCTCATGGGCAGTCATCATGATACCGAGCGATGTGACATAAACGATAACGAGTGAACCAAGTGCCAGCACGGTCGCATTAAAAACGCGAAAAAGTGTACTCAAAATATTCACATCGCCCGCACTCAAACCACCTGAGCCCATGTGAATCACACCATGCATTTTGCCAAAAAGCAGTGATAAGTATCTTGCAGAAAGATCTTGGTCTGCTATAGAGAATATGTCACCTAGCATTTTACAGGTTACCTTTTTTCACCGAGAAAGTGTTTTTTCCATGCCGCGAAAGTCAAACCCAACTTACGCTCTTGCAGTTGGAAAGCCCAAAAATGGAATTTGAATGCTTGAACAAAGAAAAGCGCTGATGTTGCGATGCCTAGTAAAAAACTCAACAATGCAGCATAAGCAAACAGCAAATAGAAGGTATAAGCAAAAGTCAGCATACCACAGAAGAATAAAAGTAGGGCATAACGACGAAAAGCCTGCATTTGCGCCCGGATATCTGCTTCTGTTAATCCAAGGCGATTCATAGCCTCTTCGAAGGTTTCTGTATAAATAGGTTGCGCAGTGGTAAACAAATCAGAAAGCGCACCAAAAATAGCGACCGTGGTGTTCTTCAGCTCGTCGTAGCCAAACCACGCCCTGGGGTTGAAAAATGTACGCCAAGAAATCTTAAAAACTGAACGTAACGACATAGAAGCAACATCCTTATTCGACGCGGCATTAAATATTATTATCCTATCTGGATATTAATTACAACTCTGGTGTAGCATAGGAAGTCAACCTGAGGCCATTTCCCGTCTTTAAGGAGCACACAGATGATGTTTCGGCGCCCGCTTATTGTAATACTGAGTCTTTTTTCAAGTACACTGGCCTTTTCCCAGGCAGCGACAACAGATACCACAATGGACATGATGCGACCCCAAGCCATGCCCGCACAGAGCCCCATGCAGAATATTGTGCTGTCTCCAGAAGCGTTTCAAAGCGCTGTTTCTGTACTGGACAAAAAAAATAAAGACAATTTAGAACAAGAACTTAAAAGAAAAATTGAACAAACAAATGCTGCCAGAGGGACACAGCCTGGCAGCAATGATAACCAAGCCACAAGCCCTGCTAATACAGTCGCTGCAAAACCTGTTGCACCTGCTGAGACACCTGCGCCCCAGCCTACACAACAATCTGTTTACACAGGATTTGGCAACCAGCCACCCGCCCCACCGCCACCGCAAGGAAACAGCGGGAGCGGTAGTACGAGCGGCCTCGGTATTCAATATTAAATTTGTTAACAGCTAAAGGAGCACACCATGGACTTACGACCGATCAAAAAATCTGCTTTATTTCTGTTAACCGCTGCAAGCTTAACCGTTATCGGCACAAACACACTTTATGCAGATGATGCGAGCGCCGGTGTATTAAAACAAATCGAAATCAATACCAGAAACACACTGAAGCAGCTGGATCTTGTCCCCACTGTGCTATCCCAGCTCGGTACTTTTATTCTTGCCTGGACACAAAAAGACGAATCCAAATCTACAGCAAGCATACAAGGTGACATGACAAAGTTGGGGATGCTCATCGTAGACACAAATCATCAGAGCGCTGCCCAGCAATCACGATTGAATAATGATCTTTTTAATGGAAAGGGCAATACTGCATTGAACGCCAATGATCTCACCTACTCGACGCTACTTGGCAACCCTTTTCTCCCTAAACCAAAAATGAAAGATACTGACTCCCGTTACAATTATATTAAAAATGCGAGTGGCATTAATACTGCTCACCCTATACCAGGGAACTGGGGTGGCAGTATTGAAGATCGAGATAGCTATCAGCACTATTTTGATACTGTATCTGCTGTTGAATCTTATAACGGCTATGTCCTTAGCCAACTTTACGCAGACGGCAATCAACTGAATGAATTACAGATGTCTTTAGTTTTAAAGGCTTCTAGTGGCAGTGACTGGTTTGCTGAAGTTGCTTCAGAAAATATCGGAACTGTGTTGCGTCAGATTTTACTTTTTGAATCACAAGTTTTTGTCATCATGACACAAATGTTACAAACTGAAAAACAAATTGCTGCCACTTCTGCAATGACAAATGCTGTGTTGATTGCATCACAACAAACAAATGAAAAAACACTTATCGCAAAGGCACAAGGCGTGCCTCCCAGACAGTAGGGCTTGACCATGCCAAAGTTAGATTTAGCCAGCGCACACGAATATTGGAAATCGTTCGACGATCAAACTTTGTACCAGGTTGTCACCTATATGGAAGCTGTAGAAACATTCACATTAGATGGCAACCCTGAGCTTGAAACTGCGCTTGAAAAAATAGGAGACGCGCTCGACAAGATTTCTGTCTTTGAACTCAACAAAGAAGAGCAGATCGTCGCGATGAGCGCGCATCTTAAAACGTCTCGTATTTTGCGATTATTACAAGCGATTGACACTATCGATCCCGGCTCGGCTTCGAAAATATTAATCCATGCTGAAGAAAGCAACACAGCAGGGAATATCATGGCTATTCTCTTTCTCAAAAGAAATATCGCTTTTGAACGGCTACGCTTGCTGTCTCGGGTGTTTTCTGTAGAACGCTGCAACATGGTTTTGCAGGCGTTAGAGCAGGATCATGCCTGAGAGTTCTCAGCCTTTTTTGAGAAACGTCCGTTTACTATTATGAAGTAAGAAATTTCAGCTGAAAATTATAGCGCAGTGTACGCTCCCTCACGGTCGCGGCTCGGTTACACCGAGTACCTCGCAGAGTATTTTCGATTTATTCAACAAAGCCCCCGGAGGGAGAAGGCACGCCAGATCAGGCTTCACGAATGAATCGCTGCAATATTTTGTGGGGATGGTTCATCATCGTCGCGGTCCGGCTCTGCGGCTCAGCCGCACCGCTTCGCTTATTGCCGCATGTAATTCTTTGACTAGTTTATGATGACCTTTCGCTTCTAATATCTCGATAGTTGTTTTACCTTCTTTATTACACATAGAAAGAAGCGATGATGCTCCCTCTCCTGCCAGTTCCACTAATTTCAAAATAAATTGCCTGTAACAGGAAACATCACGATCGATCTCAGCAGCCGCAATCATCATTGCGGTATTACCATCAGTATCCTGTAAAACAAAATTTGCATCCTGCGGCCAAACATCCAACAATTCAAAGTCACCTTGCTTGGCAATACAGTGTATTGCACCGTCTCCTGATTTTTCACTTATCGTGTTAAAACTAACTTTCTTCTTTATAAAAAATTCCAAAAATGCTCGACATGCATCAACTGTCATTACATCATTATTTGCAATCCCATTTCTCTCTTCATGTTTCTTTTTCTCTGCATGAAAAATATCAATGAGGAAGCGAGGCAGATCATCGCCTATCGTCTTTTCTACAGTTTGAAGGTTTAAACCTTTATCGCATAACAATTTCAGATTGCTAGTAGGGCAATAAGCAAGAATCATGTATAAAAGATTTTCTGATTCAAAATCAGCAGCAGGGAATTTAGATGTTTGTAAGACAATATTATCAATTGACTTATTATCTGCTATAAATTTATCAATTAGCATTTCAGCAGTCTTCTTAGAAACCTTATGATACCGCATCAAAGAAAAAATCAACCAATCAATGTTAAAATCTAGACCTTCAAGCCACTTTCCTCCTTCAATAAGCGCTGGATGCTCATCTAGCAATAAGGAAAAGACATCCGCATGCTCTCCTGTCTGCGCATAATCTATACATGCTTTATAGCAATTTACCATGTCTCTTGTTTTTTCTTTCTTGATATCATCCTCTATGAATACCCGTACAGCATCAATATGTCCAAACTGAGCTGCTTTTTCAATGGGTAATTCATTACCTACTCCAGAGATATGTGGATCGGCACCAGCCCTTAATAATTGTGTCACTATTTTAGCATGACCTTCTTGTGCAGCGAGGCTAAGCGGTGTCGAATCATCACTCATCTTGTGATTTATGATTTTTTGAAATTCTTCTTTATCTTTTTTCGAAGAAAATAGCGATAATGACATCATTAGCGTTTTTAAATTTCCACTCTTAGCCGCTGCATGAATGACACTACCTCCCGGCGCATCAAAATCAACTAATTTTATTACCTCCCAGAAACGTTCATCTTTTACATTAATAAAAATGTCAGCGCCTGCGTCAACAAGACGCTTTAGCGCTTCAGGAGATCCTTTTGTAGCTACCTTGAAAACAACAGGGCATCCTATCTCGCTTTTTGCATTGGGATCTGCACCCAAAGTGAGAAGCTCTTGCAAAGCATTTATGTTGTCTTGATCCACTGCCAACATCAACAATTCATTTAATACTGCAATAGAAATAGTATGCTTTCCCATCTTTTCATTTTTTATTGTATTCATGATCTGCCCTATTGTAGAGCGAGTCTTCATAAGCAGTCGCAATAGCTTATCATTTATAGATTGCACCGATTCCCCTCTCTCAGCAGGACAAAGTTCCTCAGTAGAACAAGGTTTCTCAGTAGAACGAGGTTCCTCAGTAGAACGAGGTTCCTCAGTAGAACGAGGTTCCTCAGTAGAACGAGGTTCTTCAGTAGAACGAGGTTCCTCAGTAGAACGAGGTTCCTCAGCAGAACAAGGTTCTTTAGTAGTAGCAGGTTTGGCAATGATTATTTCATGCTCTTTCAAAAAATTATCTAATTCATCTTTTTTTCTTGATAATTTTTTTGTCCAAATATTCTCAGCTGTTTGACGATCTCCTGCTCTCACGCGCCTGAGGATTTCCTTCTCCCAATCCTCTGCCAAGGATTCTTCATGGCATACTTTTTTAAATGCAATACCCATGGGTGGCTGTTCCAGCGTTTGAATATACGCCTGTATTGCTTCTATAAAAAAACGTAATTTATGTTCATCTTCTTGAATAAAAATAACCATCTCAGAAAAACGACTAATCGCCACGACAATATCATATATTGCAGCACGATATTTTGGCCTCCCCATGACCTCTAGTCTTTTTAATGTATCACCATTTTCTAACTTCTTTAAAACGTTATTTATTTCTCTATAGATATCCTTGCTCAGTAAGTTGTAGCATATGCCTATTGTATAAGTTAACCCAATGACGCCTTTGGCATCATCTACTAGTGCTGCATCGCACATCGCTTTGATACTACCAATATCAGATGTCACAACACAGCAACGATGGCCTGCTTTTTTTATTAATTCTTTCACCCCTCCTGTCATGTTTTTTTCAAAAAAGACAAAGCCAGGATCTCCACAATCGAAATCGGGCACTGCACCCGATTTTGATTTTTCTGATTTGTGTAAAGATGAAATATTCGATGCCATCCCTATAAAAATATCGCAAAACCCATCGACAGCAGGCGCACAACGCATATTATGATGTAGCGCTGTTTCTACTAACTCGTATTCCTCCCCACATTCATGCTTTCTATTAGCTGCTTCAACATGATGTCTAGCGCAATCATAAGTCAGCGCGTATATCTCGGTTCTTTGACATGACCCAAATGCAAAACAAACACGGCTATAATGATTTAAAGTATTATGCACTTCACTAGGCGAACAGTTCTGCACTTCATCTCCATAAAATGCTGGCTGATATTCTTCTTCCTTAGGAAAACAGGGAATCGGCATCATCTGTAAATCAATATAGTTTTTATCTTCTTTTTTCGATTTATCCTTCACAAAATCTTTATACTTTTCAGATGCTAACAGGAAAAAGTGAATGAGTTGTTCTGATGTGCCGTAAAATAAAGATGTTTTTCTTTTGTGGTCTTCATACCGAACAGCTATCATCATCTGATAAAACAATTCTTTATCAGAAATGCACTCTTCTATTTCTTTTGATTTCTTAGATCGATCACTTTTCAAGAATAGCGGGAACCATTCTTCAAAGAATTTTCTATTTTTAACGATAGTATATCCTTGTCCACGCAACATAAGCTCATTATGTTCAGCTTCTGTCATAAAACTAACTGAATCTGCTTGCACCATGTCGCAAACCGGGTCTAGATTCAATTTCTGTTTAAACTGCACAAGATCAGCAAACTGTCTCTTCATCGAAGCAACAAGCTTTTCACTTGACGTTGCATAAATACAGAGTCCGGTACGGGGCAACGTTGAGTCCCTTTGTATGATTGAATAGACATAGTTATATATTCCCTCAATCTGCACTGTTGATTTCCCTACGCCTGCTTTCCCATACAGTATTTCTACTTTTTTAGGATGCGCAGATGCCCGCTGTGATTTTTCGATTGCTATTTGTTGTTCATTGTTGAGAAGAACTTCTTCTTCCGCATAACTGATTCTTGGCGTACTTGGCATACAGGTTTGCGATAAAAGAGCTGTTGTTTTATTTACAATGACTCTCAGATCCGCTTCTGACGTGGTTCGTAAGCCCTGAATCATAGCCAATGCGTTCCTTGATCTTTTACATAAATGTTCCATATCATGCGCAGAGGTGTACCCTGTAATGACCAATACTTCTATTCCGTCTAGCAGAATACCCGTGCGAACAAAGGCAAACCGCTCTGAATTATGATGACTGTCATTTTTACACTTCACTCTATAGGCATCTACACCATGCAGTTGCTTGATATCCAGACACGCCATACCTTCTTTTGCAAGATGTATAACCGTTTTTCTAAAGCTTGCTAATGCTAAAAATCGCCCCACCTTATTATCCATTAAGACAATATGGTAATGGGGCGCTTCGCTAACGGGTATAGCGGGTAGCGCTTGAAAAAGACGTGGATGCATAACGTTTCTCGTTTTATATTATTTATAAGAATAATGCGATAGAGCAGACGGCATTGTACAGAAAGATCAAAAAATTGTCAATGATGTCAACACCAGCCATCCAAGCGTGTCTTCATATCTTATTGATTTATAATAAATTTTACAGAGAAATAACATTTATTCTACATTCTGAACCTGTTCTTTGAGTTGCTCAATTAACACTTTCATCTCCACAGCAGCATGTATGATTTCTGGATCAACAGACTTTGATCCAAGCGTGTTTGCTTCTCGATTCAACTCTTGGCTTAAAAAATCTAAACGACGACCAACCAACCCACCTTCTTTTAAAATACGTGCCAACTCATCTAAATGTGTTTGAATACGTTCTATTTCCTCTGTAATATCTATCTTCTGAATAAAAAACAACATTTCTTGCTCTAAACGTTGGGGATCTAATTCAATCGCCGCTTCCTTAAAACGCTTCATCAATCGCTCTTGCTGATCAGCAATCACTTTTGGCAATTGCGCCTGCACCTTCAACAAGAGTTGTCGCATCCCATCTGCACGTTGCAAAAACAATGCTTTTAATTCATTACCCTCTCTGGCTCTCGCAAGCATCAACTCCTTCACAGCAAGCGTCATCACAGCCAATACCTGATCTTTTAACGCCTCCACATCCATCTCTTTCATGATCAGTACACCTGGCATTGCCAAAATATCAGCTGGATTCACAGGTGCGCTCTCAGGTAAATATTTTTTGATGCGGTCACTGGCTTCACATAGATTTTTTGCTAACGCTGTATTTAATACAAAAGAGGTTTGTTCTGCTTGCTGCGCACGTTGATAGCGTATCGAAAAATCAACCTTGCCACGCTTAACATGGGAACGAACTACTTCCCGCAAGGGCATTTCAAAAGCACGTAATCCATCCGGTAAATGCGCACTCATCTCCAAATAACGATGATTAATCGAACGAATTTCACAAACTAACTCCCCACTTTCGGTTTGCGTGCGCGCGAAAGCTGTCATACTTACGATCATTTTTTTATTTCCTCAGATAATGCTCTTTCAATATCATCTGCGCTGGTGATTGCCATCTTAACTGGCTTGCGAGAGGGCTCTTTACGCGACACCGTCACAGACTTTTCTTGAACGACTTTACTAGATTCCACTTTCGCGGCATCCGGTACCGGCACTTGCATATTTGCTAAAGCTGTATAAAACTCAAAATGAATCTCAGGCTCTTCGTCTTTTTTAACGGCCAATGAATTCATTTTATCTAGACGACGAGATAAACCATACTGCAAATGATTTCTACGTTCTGCCACCCACACTTTCAATCCAGACCATCGCTCCGCAATACTCGGATGCGATAATCCCCGGTGATGATAAAAAACAGCACCACCAACAACCAAGCACAATACCAGCACAAAACGAAGCCACCCCGTGCGAGGAGAAGGTTGCGTTCTTCTTTTTATTGATTTTCTATTCATTGTTCACATACTTTCAGTTGGTGTAATACCTAACAAATTGAGTCCATTCAACAATGTTTGCCGCACTGCTGAAACAAGTGCTAAACGTGCATTTCTTAACTTATCATCCTCTATCAAAAATTGATAAGCATTATAATAACCATGGAAATCGCCAGCCAATTCTCGCAAGTAGTTGGTCACTTGTTGTGGCTCATAGTGTAATGCTGCCTCAACCAGCATATCCGGATAATTCGCAATGGTATTTAATAATTGGTGCTCTTGCGGTGCAGTCAACAAAGCAAGCTGATCAATACCCTGCGCTTCAACATAAGTGATGCCGCGCTCATGCGCCTGCTTAAAAACACTCGAGATCCGAGCATAGGCATACTGTACATAGTAAACTGGATTATCGTTCGACTCTGATTTAGCCAACGCTAAATCAAAATCCATATGCTGTTCACTCTTACGCATCACATAAAAAAATCGAGCAGCATCATTACTCACTTCTTCTCGTAGTTCTCGCAATGTGACAAAATTACCCCCGCGTGTTGACATGGAAACTTGCTCTTTGCCCCTATATAAAGTCACAAATTGCACAAGTAGGCTCACTAAACGCTCTGGATGAATGCCACAAGCTTGCATGGCTGCTCGCATGCGGGGAAGATAACCATGGTGATCTGAACCAAAAATATCAATCGCAATATCAAAACCGCGCTCGAATTTATTCAGATGATAAGCAACATCACTCGCAAAATAAGTATATTGTCCATTTGATCTCACCAACACACGATCTTTTTCATCATCAAAGTCAGTTGAACGAAACCAAATAGCACCCTCTCGCTCATAGGTGTGACCGCTTTCTTTTAATTTCTGCAATACGCGCGCAACAACAGATTCCTTCATCAACTGACGCTCTGAAAACCAGCCATCGTAATGCACACCGAACTCAGATAAGTCATTTCGAATATCTGCCAAAATATTTTGCAATCCCACCTCTAATAAAGCTTCATAGCGGTCTTGCCCAAGCAACTGTTTTGCGCGATCAATGATCGCATCAATATAAATTTCCTTATCGCCACCTTGTGGCTCATCCAGCGGTAAATCCTTAAAAACAGCGGAAAGAGGAACTTTGAAGCAATCTCCGTGCTCTTCATGAACACGCTTTGCAATATCAACGACATATTCTCCCTGATATCCATTCGCTGGAAAAACTACCTTCTCCCCAAACAAACCCAGATAACGCAACCAAATGCTAACGCCTAAAATAGCCATCTGGCGACCCGCGTCATTCACATAGTATTCACGATAGGCTTTAAAACCAACAGCATCTAATAAATTTGCAACAATCATACCAAACGCTGCGTGACGACCATGCCCAACATGCAATGGCCCCGTTGGGTTAGATGACAAAAATTCCACAAGAATACGCTTGCCTCGACCCATATCGCTGCGACCATATTGTGCTTTTTCAGTCAGCACTTTAACAACAACTTGCGCAAAGGCATCCGCTGACAAGAAGAAATTAATAAACCCAGGACCTGCTATTTCAATACGCTTCACATAAGAAGATGCCGGGATAGATTGCACGATGCGTTCAGCAACTTCTCTGGGATTTTTTTGCATCGCTTTTGCTAAAATCATCGCAATATTAGAAGCAAAATCACCATGTTGTTTATCTTTTGTAGGATCAACTTGTATGAAAGCAGGAACCGCAGAGAATTCTCCAACAGACTGAAGTTGCTTTAGCGCCTCCGAAATCAATGCTTCAACTTGTTGCTTTACCATACAAAAACCTTAACTTTCTATTTGTTTGACATAACCACATGTTGGACGCGGACACACATGCTCTGCACCACGTTTCTTCGTATGCTTAATTGTCAACATTGGCCAAGCACATTTGGGACAGCTTTGTGCAACAGGTTCATTCCATACCGCATATTTACAATCAGGATAACGATTACAAGAGAAGAATACTTTGCCACGCCTCGATTGGCGCTTCACCATCTTACCTTCTTTACATTCTGGGCAGTCAACCCCGGTTTCAACTGGTTTATTTAATGACTCGATATGCTTACATTTAGGATAATTACCGCAACCAATGAATTTGCCATATCGACCATGTTTCATTTTCAAAGGACCACCGCAGTCAGGACACTGTCTATCCTGTATGATCTCTGCATCTGCTGCTGCATCCTGCACTTCTTCTTTTAGCGCACGCGTATAAGAGCAATCTGGATACCCTGTGCAACCAATAAAACGATCTCGCTTTCCTAAACGTAAAGAGAGTGGCTTCGCACACAATGGGCATTTCTCATCCAGCAGCTCTTGTGTCACATCTTTGCGCTGTACGCTCGTTGCAATATGATCAACCTGGTGCTTGAAGGGATCCCAGAAATGTTCCAGTAGAGGTATCCATTCTTTTTCACCGCGCGAGACCTCATCAAGCTCATCTTCTAATTTTGCAGTAAAATCATAATCCACATATGTTGCAAAATACCGCGTTAAGAATTGGCTCACAACACGACCAACATCTGTGGGATGGAACCGCTTCGCATCCAACACAACATATCCACGTGTTTGCAAAGTGGATACAATCGCCGCATAGGTTGAAGGACGACCGATACCATGTTCTTCTAGGGCTTTAATCAACGTTGCTTCTGAATAGCGCGGCGGCGGTTCAGTGAAGTGTTGATTGCAGGTAATATCATGCAGCACAACCTCGTCTCCTACGGCGAGATCTGGCAAGAGATGCTCTTCACCCAACTCTTCTGGCTTATCGTCCGAGCCTTCCTGATAAACCAACATATACCCTGGATCAGCCACAACAGAACCTGTTGTATGAAATTGATTCTTCTCGCTTGCACCTACGTCAATTGTTAAAGTATCAATCGTGGCAGAAATCATCTGTGACGCCACCGTGCGTTTCCAGATTAAATCGTATAATTTAAATTGCTCTGGCGATAAAAATGATTTAACCATTTCTGGCGTGCGCAGCACAGAGGTTGGACGAATGGCTTCGTGCGCTTCTTGTGCGTTTTTTGCCTTGGTTTTATAAATACGGGGCTCATCAGGAATGCTGTCCTTGCCATAACGCTGCTTAGCAAGTGCGCGTATTTCTGTTATGGCATCCTGCGCCAAATTAACAGAGTCTGTACGCATATACGAAATTAAACCAACTAAATCATTATCTATCTTGATTCCTTCATACAACTGTTGCGCAATACGCATTGTACGTTGTACAGCAAATCCTAATTTTCGTGCAGCTTCTTGTTGTAATGTAGAAGTAATAAAAGGTGAAGCAGGATGTCGCTTGCGTTGCTTTCTTTCTACTTTTAATACACGCACCTTGCCTTTGGCTTCTGCTAAGAGCTCTGATTTCATATTTTCAGACTGCTCTGCTGTTGTGACAGAGAATTGCTCTATTTTCTTACCATGATAAACACTGAGCTTGCCAGTAAATGCTTTTTTCTGCGTCGCTAAACTCGCTTCTAAGTCCCAGTACTCTTGACTGATAAATTTCTCGATCTCTTCTTCTCGACGGACAATCATACATAATGCAGGACTCTGCACACGACCCGCAGAAAGACCATATCGAATTTTTTTCCATAACAATGGCGATAAAACAAAACCAACCAGATAATCTAGTGCGCGCCGTGCTTGCTGTGCATTCACCAGTTCCATCGAAATATCGCGAGGATGCGACATGGCCTCTTGTATCGCACTTTTTGTAATTTCGTGAAATACAATGCGACTAACTGACTTCTTTGCGAGCAACTTCTTTTCTTTTAAAATGTGATAAACATGCCAGGAGATGGCTTCCCCTTCACGATCAGGGTCAGTTGCAAGATAAAGATGCGTTGCTTTCTTCATTGCAGCTGCAATAGCAGCAACATGCTTTTCATTTTTTGCGATCAACTCATAACGCATGGCAAAATCATGCGTCGGATCAACTGCCCCTTCTTTAGGTAATAAATCCCGCACATGACCATAAGAGGCAAGCACAGTAAACTCGGAACCTAAATATTTTTTTATCGTTTTTGCTTTTGCAGGTGATTCAACAATGACCAAATTTGGAGTCATGCAAAAAATCTTCCTTCTTTGCTAATGCAATACTGTGTGCGCTTCTCGTAATACAATATCTTGTAATAAAGAAAGCGCTGCCTTTTTCTCTGGCTGATTGAATAGTGCAAGTAGCACGACCCACTTCACCTTACCCACATCCAATTCTGAAGGATCAAATGCCAGCAGCCTATCTATGACCACTTCTCTTGTTTTTGGATCTAAAATACCCAACTGCTCAAGATATAGCAACAATCCTCTTTCAGGAATACTGAGTTTCTCTCTCTCTTCTTGAGAGTAACAGCGTAATGCACGCCATGTCAGCCGCGAATGCGCTTGCAGAATCACTTGGGTTCGCTGGAGCCCGTCTAACCAATCCAATGCCCTATTCACTTCATTAGCAGGAAAACCCACGCCCTCTAGTTCAGAGACCACTGTGTGCGCATCAGCATTCAAAATAACACTACCATCCATATAATTTTCAAAGAGATACATCAAAATTTCGAACATATCATTACCTTATATGAATACTATTACAAGTATTAAATAATAACCACAGACATAGAACGAGAATAAGACAAGCCGCATGCTTTAAGCAATACGAATATATCCACCCGACACTGATTTAATATAACCATTTAATTCTAAAGATAAAAGTGCTGAAGAAGCACAAGCCGCAGTGACCCCGGTGCGGCATAGTATCATATCAAGGGACGTGATTTCATACTCAATATGGTTAAAGATCTGTCCAGCAACCTCGGAAAGCGCCTCTTTTGATGTAACAGATGCGGCTGGCACAGCGTCACACTGAACGGGCATTTTAAACTCCTCCAAAATGTCCTTTGCCGTTTCAACCAATTTAGCGCCCTGACGCAGTAAGTAGTGGCAGCCCTGACTCAAGGGCTGACGAATTGATCCTGGCACTGCGAACACATCTCGCCCCTGCTCCAGCGCATAACGCACTGTGATTAAAGAGCCGCTCTTTAAAGCAGCCTCAACCACCAACACACCAGCGCTCAATCCACTGATCACACGGTTACGTCTTGGAAAGTTAGTCGCTAGTGGCGGCACGCCAAGCGGAAATTCAGACACAATTGCACCGCCACAGTGAACAATTTCTTCAGCCAAAGATAAATGTGAACGAGGATAAACACAATCAACGCCCGTACCACATACAGCAATGGTTGTACCTTTTACAGAAAGTGTACCGCGATGTGCAGCACCATCGATACCAAGCGCTAGACCACTGGTAATGACCACACCAGCCTGTGCCAACTCTATAGCAAGCTGTTCTGCATTACGTAATCCCGTTGGTGTTGCACGCCGAGAACCAACGAGCGCAATTTGAAACTGATGCAAAACAGAAACTTGCCCGCGCACAAACAAGACAAGCGGAGGATCCGATAGTTGCTTCAATTGCACTGGATAATCCGGATCATCTAAGCAAAGCAATGCGTGGCCGGATTGATTACGCCAAGCAATCGTTTTCTCCACGATATCCCATTGTGGGTGGCGGATCGCATGGATATGCTCAGGGCGCATCTTGAGTGCTAATAATTCCTCGTTTGTTGCTTGGAATAATTTTTCAATATCAGAAAAATAAGATAAATATTGTAAAAAAGTGCGCGGGCCTAAGTTTGGCAAATAAAGGGCAGCGAGCCAGTAAGGTAGTGTTTTTGTCATGGTAAGACTCCATGTTTAATTAAAAAAATGCTCTGTGAGGCACTCGGTGTAACCGAGCCGCGACCGTAAGGGAGCGTGCACTGTCCGATCATTTTTAGCTGAAATTTCTTACTTTATGATATTAAATTCCTTCTAACGGTAGAAATGTTGCATTGTTCTACAC
>Ga0310813_10000186_pt1 | contig 46210 bp, 50 predicted proteins | sample YN3metagenome_FD_203086 | JGI IMG/M metagenome (GOLD analysis project Ga0310813, IMG submission 203086) | Soil microbial communities from experimental microcosm in Duke University, North Carolina, United States - YN3 | ecosystem: Engineered > Artificial ecosystem > Soil microcosm > Unclassified...
GACCCTCGGCATGGGTCGCGAGGTCCGCCATCGCGACATGCGGGGTCAGATGGTCGGGGCGGTCCATATGCGCCTTGCTGACCAGCCGGCAAAGATTGGCATAGCCCGCTTCGTCCTTGGCCAGCAGCGCCAACCAGTCGATCGTCTCCTTGGCCCCGCCCCATTCCGCCGGGCGCGCCACGCCGAGGGTCGCGCCGATGATCGGCTGCACTCCGGCGTCCATTGCCGCGTCGCTGAACGCCATCGCGGCGTAGAGCCCATTGCGGTCGGTCAACGCGACCGCCGGAAAGCCCAATTTGGCCGCCGCCTTGGCCAGCGCCTTGGGCTCGATCGCGCCTTCGAGCATCGAAAAGGAAGACAGCACGCGAAGGGGAACGAAAGCCATGAGCGAGGTCTAAAGATGGGGGTCGCCCAAGGGAAGCGGAAGGGGCCGACTTATCCCCAGCTCTGTCGCGCCGCCGGCGCTATTGACCGCGCCAGCGACCGTCGGCGATGTCCCTGATCTCGCTGATCCGTCCGCGATAGGCGTCGGCGACGCACGCATCGTTGCGACAACGATCGCGGTAGCCGAGGAAGCGGCTGCGGGTCCGTTCGAGCAGCGCTCGCGCTTCCGGATCGGCGCCGCGATAGGCGGTGCCGTAGAAGCTCGCCATCTGCCGGTCGAGCGCGGCGAGCTCGGGGCTGTTGCAGACCGCGATCTCGCCGCGGGTGCGGGCACGGGCGCAGTTGAAGCTCGGGTTGGCCGACGCCGCGGCCGGGGCCGGTGGGGCGGCGGGCTCGTCCACGGGGTCGGGCGCTTCGGGTACCTCGGGAGCAGTCGGCGGGACGATGATCTCGGGCTCGCTCGGCGGCGTCGGAGCGGGCGCCGACGCGGGGCTTCCGATCCGGGCAAGCGTCGCCAGCGGCACGACGATGCCCTCGGCGCCAGTCAGCGACACGACGTCGCCGCTCCCGTCGGCGGCGGGTTGCAGGTTGTAGCCGAGGCTCGCCGACAGCGTTCGGCGTCCGCCGACGACCTGCACGCCAGGCGGCAGGTCGAGCGTGACGTCGGCCTGACAGCTCACCCGCTCGAGACCGGCGTCCTGTTCGCGCAGCACCGGGCTCGAGACGCGCAGGGCCGAATAGCCGGACAGCTGATCGAATGCCGCCTGATCGGACCCACGCGTTGTGGCCGCCTGCCGAAACAGCTCGCGCTTAAGGAGATCATAGGTTGCCGGCGCCGCGCAGCGCGCTTCGGGATCGGCGGCACCAGCGGTCTGTTCGTCCTGACCTTCGGAATCAGCGCCGACCGCGTCCGGGCCCGGACCCGACCGGGTCAGCGAAAGCCCGAAAAGGATGGCGCCGAGCAGGAGCAATCCACCGATAATAAGCAGCCAGCGATTGGGGCCGCCCTGCCCTCGCTCGCGGCCAGTCGGCGGCGGCGCGCGGCGCGTGTCGAACGGATCAGCGTCGTCGTAACGCGGATCGGCGCGTCCACCAAAACGCGGCTCGGCGTCGCGACCCTCGATCCTTGGATCGCGTTCGTCGTATCGCGGGTCGCGACGATCGTCGAAACGGGGGTCCGTGTCGCCATCCTCTCTCCGCCCGTCGGTGAAGCGCGGCTTGAAACCGCCCGGCGGCGGCGGGTTGTTACGGTCGAAAGGAGGACGCTGAACCATGGCCGCAGAAACGCTTCAGGCGGGCTTTGGTCCCAGTGCCTCCAGCCGGCCTTCATGCAGCCGGACTACCCGGTCCATCCGCCGGGCGAGACGCTCGTTATGCGTCGCGACGAGGGCTGCGCTGCCTTCTTCGCGGACGAGATTGAGGAATTCGGCCAGCACCACGTCGGCGGTATGCTCGTCGAGATTGCCGGTCGGCTCGTCGGCGAGGATCAGCGGCGGGCGATTGGCGAGCGCGCGGGCAACCGCCACGCGCTGCTGCTCGCCGCCGCTGAGCTTCGCCGGGCGATGGCTGAGGCGATGCCCGAGACCGAGCGCGGTCAGCAGCGACACCGCCCGCTCGTTCGCCGGCTCCGGCTCCGCGCCGAAGATCAGCTGCGGCAGCGTGACATTCTCGATCGCGGTGAAGTCGGGCAGCAGGTGATGGAACTGATAGACGAAGCCCAGCGCCTCGCGGCGCAGGTCGGTGCGGCCATCGGTGTCGAGCGCTTCGGCCTGGTGGCCATTGATGCGGATCGAGCCTTCGAACCCGCCTTCCAGCAAACCGACCGCCTGCAGCAACGTGGATTTGCCCGATCCCGACGGCCCCAGCAGCGCAACGATTTCGCCCGGCTGCACGGCGAGGTCGACGCCGTTCAGCACGGTGATGGTGACGTCACCCTGCGTGAAGGCGCGCTTGAGGCCGCGCGTTTCGAGAACCGCCTCACTCATAGCGGAGCACCTGCACCGGATCCGTGCTCGCCGCCTTCCAAGCGGGGTAGAGGGTCGACAGGAAACTCAGGACGAAAGCAGTGATCACGATCACGGTCACCTCGACCGGATCGGTCTTGCTCGGCAGCTCGCTGAGAAAGCGTACACTCGGGTCCCATAGATTCTGGCCGGTGATCCACTGGATGGCGTCGACGATCGGCTGGCGGAAGAACAGGAAGATCGCGCCGAGCAGCAGTCCGCCGAGGATGCCGAGCGTGCCGATGGTCGTGCCGACGGTCACGAACACCTTCATCATGCCTTTCCGGCTGGCGCCCATGGTGCGCAGGATCGCGATGTCGCGGGTCTTGGCGCGGACCAGCATGATCAGGCTCGACAGGATGTTGAAGACGGCGACGAGGATGATGAGGCTGAGGACGACGAACATCGCGACGCGCTCGACCTCCAGCGCTTCGAAGATCGCGGCATTCATGCTGCGCCAGTCAACCGCGGCACCCCTGCCCTGCACGAGTTGGGTCAGCGCGCCCATCTGGTCCTGCACCTTGTCAGGGTTGGCAACCTTGACCTCGACCATGCCGACCGCGTCACCCATCATCAGCAGGGTCTGCGCGTCTTCCATCGGCATGATGACGAAGGCGTTGTCGTAGTCGTAGACCCCGACCTCGAACGTCGCGGCAACCGTATAGCTGACGATTCGCGGCACGGTCCCAACCGGGGTCGAACGGCCTTCGGGGCTGATCAGGCTGATCTCGCCGCCGGGAAAGGTGCCGAGCTGCTGGGCGAGGCGGGTGCCGATGGCGACGCAATTGCAGCCGGGCGTGAGGTTGGTGAGGCTGCCGCTCTTGACGCCGCCGGTCAGGACCGGATTGTTGCGGATGTCCCCCACCCGCATGCCGCGGACCAGCACGCCTTCGACGCGGCCATTGCTGCTGGCCATCAGCGGCTGCTCGATCAGCGGCAGGGCGGATGTGACGCCCGGCACCTTCATTGCCCCGTCGGCGATGCGCTGCCAACCTTCGAGGCGGGCGTCATAGCCTTGCAGAATGGCGTGACCGTTGAGGCCGGCGGTCTTTTCGAACAGCTCGGCACGGAAGCCGTTCATCACGCTCATCACGATGATCAGGGCCGCGACGCCAAGCGCGACGGCGGCAAGGCTGATCATCGAGACGAGAAAGATGAAACGCTCGCCCTCGCCCTTGCCGGGGAGAAGATAGCGCTTGGCAATGATCCGCTCGTAGCGGGAGAGGATCATGCGGTGAGCCTCGCGAGCACGCTGTCGATGCTGATCTCCTGCTTCTCGCCGGTACGGCGGTCCTTGAGCTCGACCGTCCCCGCGGCAAGCCCGCGCGGGCCGATGATGACCTGCTTAGGAAGGCCCATCAGGTCCATGCCGGCCAACTTCGCCCCGCCCCGCTCGTCGCGGTCGTCGTAGAGCGTCTCGATCCCGGCGGCGGTGAGCTTGTCGTAGAGATCGGATGCGGCCGCCTGCGATGCCGCATCGTCGCCCCGCATGGTGACGATGCCAACCTGCCACGGCGCCACCGCGTCGGGCCAAATGATGCCGTTGTCGTCATGGCTCGCTTCGATGATCGCGCCGACCAGGCGGCTGACGCCGACACCGTAGCTGCCCATGTGCGGGGACACGGTCGAACCGTCAGGGCCGGATACCTTCAGGCCCATGGCGTCGCTGTATTTGGTGCCGAAATAGAAGATGTGACCGACCTCGATCCCGCGCCCGGTGCGGCGGGAGGCTTCGGGAAGCTCGGCCCACTTGGCTTCGTCGTGAGTCTCGTCGGTCGCGGCGTAGGTCGTGTTGACCCGGTCGAACAGGCCCTTGAGGCCCGCCTCGTCGGCGTAATTCAGGTCGGCCTGGCTCCAGTCGAAACTGTCGTAGGCGGCGTCGTAGAACACCTCGCTTTCGCCGGTCGGAGCGAGAACGATGAATTCGTGGCTGAGGTCGCCGCCGATCGGGCCGTTCGCCGCGCGCATCGGCACCGCCTGAATGCCCATCCGCTGGAAGGTGCGCAGATAGGCCAGCATCTGCTTGTAATAGCTCAGCCGCGCGCCCGCCTCGTCGAGGTCGAAACTGTAGGCGTCCTTCATCAGGAACTCGCGCCCGCGCATCACGCCGAAGCGCGGGCGGACCTCGTCGCGGAACTTCCACTGAATATGATAAAGGGTGCGCGGCAGTTCGCGGTAGGAGCGCGTCTCGGCGGCGAACAGCGCGGTGATCATTTCCTCGTTGGTAGGACCGTAAAGAATCTCGCGGTCGTGGCGATCGCGAATGCGCAGCATCTCGGGGCCGTAGGCGTCGTAGCGTCCGCTCTGCCGCCACAGGTCGGCGGACTGTAGCGTCGGCATGAGCAGCTCGATCGCCCCGGCCTTGTCCTGTTCTTCGCGAACGATCTGCTCGATCTTGTTCAGGACCCGGAGGCCGAGCGGCAGCCAGGCGTAGATTCCGGCCGCCGTCTGGCGAACCAAACCCGCGCGCAGCATCAGCTTGTGACTGACGATCTGGGCGTCCGCAGGGCTTTCCTTGAGTACCGGCAAAAAGGCTTGTGAAAGGCGCATGGGTGACCCCCTAGAGGGGCCAAGATGAACAGGCAATCACAGCGACACTGTTGCCGGTCTGTCACACGGCTTGTGCGATTTTGGCACGCTCGACGTTAAGCTGATGACATCACGCCCAAAAGGAGGCACCACTTACCTCGTTCCAAGCCGCGGCGGCTCCTCTGCCGCGAATGGTCCAAGGGGGCTGGCGAGCAATCGTCACGCGAAGGCGCCCGGGTTGCCGCAAGGTGGCCCGGGCGTTTTGCTGTTTGATCGCCTCCGGGCTCCAGCCCTCTCCCGTCACTTCACATGCAGTCCCGAGGTGCGCTCGCGGTTGACTCTGCGCAATCGCGACCCTAGCTGCGTTTCAGCGTATTAGCACGATGGAACAAATGGCGCCTCACCCTTACCCGACCCGTGACGAAGCAGTCCTCACCGACGAGCTATGCCGCGCGCTTCTGACGCCGGGATCGGCAGAGGAAATGTCGCGCCTGCTGACCGACCTCTGCACGCCGCAGGAGATCCGCACCTTGGCCGAGCGCTGGCACGTCGCCCGCCTGCTCGACGGGACCGAACTTTCCTATCGCGACATCCACGACGCCACCGGCGTTTCCACCACCACCATTGTCCGCATCGCGCGCTTCCTGCGGCAGGAGCCGCACCAAGGCTACCGCGCCGCGATCGACACCCTTGCCGCCAGTGAAAGCTCTTCCGATGCTGATTGACGACGACCGCCTGCATATCGCCATCCAGAAGAACGGTCGTCTCAGCGACATCAGCCGCGACCTTTTGAAAGGCGCTGGCCTGCGCCTTCAAAACGGCCGCAACGCCCTCACCGCGCGGGTCGAGAATTTCGCCGCGGACATCATGTTCGTGCGCGACGACGATATTCCGACCTTCGTTGCCGATGGCGTGTGCGAGTTCGGGATCGTCGGCGGCAACGTGCTCGAGGAATTTCGTCTTTCGTCGAAGGAATCGGCGGTGGAGATCGTCGCCGAACTCGGCACCGCCCGCTGCTCGCTAAAGCTCGCCGCCCCCGAAAACACCGTCTGGGAAGGGCCGCAAAGCCTTGCCGGCAAGCGGGTCGCAACCTCGTATCCGCGCATCGTCGAACGCTGGCTGGCGGAGCAGGGCGTTGAGGCCAGCGTGGTCAAGATGAACGGCGCGGTGGAGCTGGCCCCGCGGCTCAAGATCGCGCCCTTCATTTGCGATCTCGTCTCAACCGGTGCGACGCTCGAAGCCAACGGTTTGCGCGCGGTGGCAGACGTGTTCGACAGCGAAGCGGTGCTGATCCGCACCACGCGCCCGGTGCCGCCGGCTCGCGAAGAGTTGGGTAGCGCCCTGCTCAGCCGGATCCAGGGGGTGCTCCAGACCAAGGACGCCAAGTACATCCTCCTCAATGCCGCCTCTGAATCGCTGCCCGCGATTACCCGCATCCTGCCTGGCGCCGATGCCCCGACGATCATCCCCCTGCACGGTCGTCCGGGTCATTTCGCGGTGCACGCCGTGGCGCGCGAGTCGGTGTTCTGGGAAACGCTGGAGCAATTGAAGGGCGCGGGTGCATCGGCGATCCTGGTTCTTCCCATCGAAAAGATGATGCTGTGACCCCGCTCGTTTGGTCCGATCTCGACGCCGAAGCGCGCGCGTCGGCGCTTGCGCGGCCACCGGCGCGGCGCTCGCCTGAACTTATCGCCGATGTGACCGCGATCATTGACGACGTGCGGAGCGGCGGGTGGAACGCGCTGTGTCGCGTCGCCGAGAGCATCGACGGACGCGCGCCGGAAGCAGTGGCGATCGCTCCCCTCGCAGTCGCGGCCCGCAGCAGCTTGCCTGCCGACGCGGTGGCGGCGATGGAACTCGCCGCCGACAATATCCGCCGCTTCCACGAAGCGAGCCGACCTGCCGATACCAAAGTCGAAACCATGCCCGGCCTGATCGTCGAAAAGGTCTGGCGTCCGCTCGACCGGGTCGGGCTCTACGTCCCGGGTGGAGCCACGCCCTTATTCTCGACCTTGCTGATGCTCGCCCTTCCCGCGCGCGCCGCGGGTGTGCGCGAGATCGTGGTCGTCACCCCGCCCAGCCCCGGCGGCCTCGACCCCGCAATCGCGCTTGCGGCCGAATTGTCCGGCATCGACAGCATCTGGACCGTGGGCGGAGCGCAGGCCATCGCCGCGCTGGCGTTCGGTGCCGGCGACATTCCGGCTTGCCCCAAGATCTGCGGTCCCGGCAACGCGTGGGTCGCCGAAGCCAAGAGCCAGGTAAGCGCTCTTCCCGGCGGCCCGGCGATCGACATGCCGGCGGGCCCTTCCGAGCTGATGGTCATCGCCGATCGCAACGCATCGCCGGTAACGGTCGCTGCCGATCTCCTCAGCCAGGCCGAACATGACGCGTCGGCGCAGGTGCTTCTGGTCACTGATACGACCGAAATTGCCTCTGCAGCCCTCACCGAGGTCGAACGGCAGGTGGCCGAGCTTCCGCGCGCCGACCTTGCGCGCCGCTCGCTCGATCATGGCCGCGCCATTGTCGTCCGCGATCTCGCGGAGGCCGCGTCGGTCGCCAATGCCTATGCGCCCGAACACCTTTGCCTCGCGGTCGACGACCCCGAACCGCTGCTCGCGGCCATCAACAATGCTGGTGCCATTTTCGCCGGCCACGCCGCGGCAGAAAGCTTCGGCGATTATCTGGCGGGATCGAGCCACGTCCTCCCCACCGACGGCGCCGCGCGGGCATGGAGTGGAATCACCGTGCACAGTTTCATGAAAGCGATCAGCATCCAGCGCGTGTCCGCCTCCGCCGGCCGGGCACTCGCCGCGCCTGCCGCCGCGCTGGCCCGTCTCGAAGCGCTCGAAGCCCACGCCCGCGCCGCCGAAGCGAGGACCGCCGCATGAGCCTCGCCCGCCGCCTCGCCCGGCCCGCGATCCTCGCGCTCGAACCCTTCGACCTCGGCAATCGCGAGCTCAGCCCCGATGCGATCCTGCTCGACGCCAACGAAAGCCCCTACGGTCCGCTTTCGGGCGGCGATTTGGCGGCGGGCGTCAATCGCTACCCCGAACCGCAGCCGAAGCACCTGCGTGCCGTCATGGCGGCACTCTACGGGGTCGATCCCACGCAATTCCTGGTGACGCGGGGCGGCGACGACGCGATCGATCTCCTCTGCCGCACCTTCTTGCGCGGGTCCGAGGATGCGGTGGCGGTGACCAGCCCGAGCTTTACCGCTTATGCCCATTTCGCGCGGGTGCAGGGCGCGGACGTGATCGACATCCCGCTGACCGAGACGTTCGATCTCGACCCGGACGCCGTCATCGCCGGCGTGAAAGCGGATCCGCGGACGAGGCTCCTGTTTCTCTGCACGCCGAACAATCCCACCGGCAATGCGGTCGACCCGGCTGACATATTGCGCATCGCCGACGCGCTGCCCGAGGTCATGATCCTCGCCGACGAAGCCTATCTCGAGTTCAGCGACACGCCGAGCCTGGCGGGCGAAGCTGTGGTCCGCTCGAATCTCCTCGTCCTGAAAACCCTGTCCAAAGCCTTTGCGCTCGCCGGAGCCCGCGTCGGTGGATTGGTCGGCTCGGCCGAAACGCTGGAGATCGTCGCGCGAACCTTGCCGCCCTACCCCCTTCCGACTCCGTCGATCGCCGCCGCGCTCGAAGCGCTTCAGCCGGCGAGACGCGCCGTGCACCGCGAGCGGATCGCGCAGCTGCTCGCCGAACGCGAGCGCATGGCGCCGTTGCTTGCCGCTTCTCTCTACGTTCGCAAGGTCTATCCGAGCGCCGGCAATTTCCTGTTTCTTGAGACGATCGACACCGAGAAGCTGGCGGCACGGCTGAGCGCCGACGGCCTTCGGGTTCGCTATCGGCCCAAGGCCGCACCGGGCGGAATCCGGCTGACCATCGGAACACGGGCCGAAAACGACGCCGCGCTTGCCGCATTCGGAGTCACGGTCGATCGCTACACGCCGCGCCGCGCTGAAATTGCCCGCGACACCAAGGAAACCCGAATTGCGCTCGCGATCGACCTCGATCGCGCCGAGCCACGGCAAATTGCGACGGGCATTCCTTATTACGATCACATGCTCGACCAGGTCGCGGCGCATGGCGGCTTCAGCCTGATCCTGAGCTGTGACGGCGACCTCGAGATCGATCCGCACCACAGCATCGAGGACGTGGCGATTGCGCTAGGCCAAGGCTTGAAGGCGGCCCTCGGCGACAAGCGCGGGATCGGCCGCTTCGGCTTCGCGCTGCCGATGGACGAAACCGGAGCGCAGGTGCTGATCGATCTTAGCGGTCGTCCCTACTGCCGCTTCGAGGGCGATTTCGTCGCATCGCATATCGGCGACTACCCGACCGAAATGACGCCGCACGTTTTCCGCAGCATCGCCGACAGCCTGGGCGCCGCCATCCACGTCAAGGTGGCGGGCGAGAACGATCACCACAAGGTCGAGGCCTGCTTCAAGGCGTTTGGCAGAACGCTTCGCCAAGCGCTTGCGATCGAAGGCAAAGGCGACACGCTGCCCAGCACCAAGGGCATGTTGTGACAGCCGTCACGCTCGTCGACCTCGGCTACGGCAACCTCGGCTCCATCGAGACCGCTGTTCGCCGGCTTGGGACCGATGTAAGTCGCACAAGCGAAGCGGCAGGGATTGCCGAAGCGGAGCGTTTGCTCCTGCCGGGTGTCGGCGCGGCGGGCTTTGCGATGGAGCGCATCCACTCGCTCGGTCTTGCCGATACTTTGCGCAGCTTCGCCGGGCCAGCGCTCGGGATCTGCCTTGGAATGCATCTTCTGTTTGAGCGGAGCGAAGAGGGAGACGTCGCCCTGCTCGGCCTGCTGCCCGGCGACGTCCGGAAAATGACATCGTCGGCGATTGTCACCATCCCGCACATGGGCTGGAGCAAGCTTGAGACCGACTCAGCAAACATCGGCCTAACGTCCGGAGATTACGTATATTTCGCCCACAGCTACGCGGCTCCCGATAGCCCGGCGACCATCGCCCGCGCGCATCACGGCATTCCGATCCCGGCGGTGGTTCGCTCGGGCAATTGGACCGGCGCGCAATTCCATCCCGAACGCTCGGGCTCCGTGGGGGCGCGCTTCCTCGAGGCTTGGCTGACAGCATGATCCTTTATCCCGCCATGGACCTGATTGGCGGCCGCATCGTGCGGCTGCGCCAGGGTCGGTTCGACGAGGTTACCTTCTACGACCCGCTACCAGCGGACGCGCTGCGCTCGTTTGCCGAGGACGGCGCCGAATGGGCGCATATCGTCGACCTCGACGGCGCGAAGGCGGGGATGCCCGTCCAGCATGAACTGCTGAAAGCGCTCGCCGCTGCGTCTCCGCTTCGCCTGCAAGTGGCCGGCGGAGTGCGCACCGCCGATCACGTTGCCGCGCTGCTCGATGCTGGAGCCGCGCGTGTGGTGATCGGAAGTCTTGCCGTGCGCGATCCTGCCGCGACCACCGCCCTGCTGGATCGCTTCAGGCCGGAGCGCATTACGCTGAGCCTCGACGTCCGGGTCGAGGACGAGCCGATGGTCGCGACGCACGGCTGGCAGGAAGATAGCGGGCTTTCCCTGTGGGATGTTGCTGCTCGCTATCCCTCCGCGCGGCACCTGTTGCTGACCGATATCGGCCGTGACGGGATGCTCGAAGGGCCCAATCACGCGCTTCTTGCCCAAGCTGTGGAGCGCCTGCCCCATCTGGATATCCAGGCCAGCGGCGGGGTCACGTCGCTCGACGATATTACACGGTTGACCACCGCAGGCGCGATCCTCGGCCGCGCCATGTGGGAAGGTCATCTGCCCCTTGCGGAGGCGCTTCGTGCCGGCCGCTAGGATTATTCCCTGTCTCGACGTCGCCAATGGCCGTGTCGTCAAAGGGGTGCGCTTTCGCGACCATCGCGACATCGGCGACATCGTCGAGCATGCCCTGCGTTATTCGGCCGAAGGCGCCGACGAGCTCGTCTTCTACGAGATCAAGGCCAGCGCCGAGGGCCGCAGCGTCGACCTCGGCTGGGTCCGCGATATCGCCGATGTGATCGACATTCCGTTCTGCGTCGCGGGCGGCATTCGCGACCGGGACACCGCCGCCCCGGTGCTCGATGCTGGTGCCGACAAGGTGTCGATCAACTCCCCGGCGCTCGAAACGCCTTCTTTGATCACCGATCTCGCCAGGGACTTCGGCAGCCAATGCGTCGTCGTTGGGATCGACAGCCTCAAGGACCCGCACGGTGACTACCGGGTAAAGCAATATACCGGCGATGCGGCGGCGACGCGCGACAGCGGGCGGCTGACGGTCGAGTGGGCGCGCGAAGCGGTGGAACGCGGCGCGGGCGAGATCGTGCTCAATGCCATGGCGGAAGATGGCGTGCGCGCCGGCTATGACCTGCCCCATGCCCGCGAGGTCATGGACGCGATCACGGTGCCACTGATCGTCAGCGGTGGGGCCGGCGCGCCCGAGCATTTCCGCGATGCCTTCCGCGCCGGCGCAAGCGGAGCTTTGGCGGCGACGGTGTTCCACGATCGGCTGATCGAGATCGGCGAGCTCAAGAATTGGCTTGCTCGAGACGGTGTGGAGGTGCGGCCGTGAGCGACGAGCGATTCTTGGACTTGGACACTCTTGCCTGGGAGAAGATGGACGGCCTCCTCCCCGCTATCGTTCAGGATGCCGCGACCGATCAGCTGCTCATGCTGGGCTATATGAACCGCGAGGCGCTCGGCGCGACGATGTCGGACGGTCTCGTCACTTTTTACAGCCGGTCGAAGCAGCGATTGTGGCGCAAGGGCGAAAGCAGCGGCAATGTTCTGCACCTGGTGTCCATCGCCGCCGACTGTGACCGCGATGCCCTGCTGATCCGGGCCAACCCGGCGGGACCGACCTGCCACCGTGGCACCGACAGTTGTTTCGGCGAGCCGGGCCGTGGTGCGGGCTGGCTCGGAAAACTGGAAAAGATCGTGGCGGAACGCGCGTCGGCCGATCCCGCCCAAAGCTACACTGCGAGCCTTCTAGCGGAAGGCCCCGCCAAGGCAGCGCAAAAGGTCGGCGAAGAAGGGGTCGAAGTGGCGTTGGCCGCCGTCAGTCGGGACACCGCAGGCCTCACCGAAGAGGCGGCAGACCTGTTGTTCCATTTGCTGGTCGTACTGCGTTCGCGCGAACTCGACCTCGCATCAGTGATCACGGTTCTTCAAGCACGTCATCTAAGTCGATGAGAACGGGGCAAGAACAAATTCGTTGACATGGCACGAACGAATGGAGAACATTGGCGCATAAATGGGGATTTCCGCTTCATCTCGGAACGAAATGAATCGGTCTCCGTTGCGCAACTCAAGAACAAGGGAAGAACGTGCCATGCTGGTTCTCGCCGTCCTCGCTTTCACTGCCATTCTGGGCCTCGGCCTGCTGACGATCGGCGAGACGCTCGCCAGCAATCTCAACAAGATTTCCGCCGCGCTGAGCGGTCATTCGCTGCTTTCCGAGCCGGTGCTGGTCACCCGTCCGGTGACCGTCCGCGTTACGACCCGCCGGGTTAGCCAGCCGGTGTCGGCACGGCCTCCGCTGCGCGTCGCCGCTTAACCCGTCCGTAGCTCAACAGGCTGAACGGAACGCTGGCGAGATAGGCGAAGGATACGGCGAGCAGGGTGATCCACGGCTCGTTGATCAACGCCGCCGCCAGCAGCGCAACTCCGGCCAGGCCGACGATGCGCCAGCTGCGGCGGATGCGGATCGAAGTCCAGCTGAAGGTCGGGATCGCCGAGATCATCAGCACCGCAATGAACAACGTCCATGGCATCACCAGCTGCCAGTCGCGGAAGAGGTCGTTGCCGGTGATGAGCCACAGGTAGACCGGTGCAAAGGCGAGACCCGCCCCGACGGGTGCCGGAACCCCGGTATTGAAGCCGGCAGACTTGTGCGGCTGGACGTCGGCGTCGATCCGCGCGTTGAACCGGGCCAGACGCAGCGCGCAGCTGACCGCCAGGGCAAGCGCGACGGTCCACCCGAACTTGGGCGCACTGTCGAGCGAGAATTGAAACAGGATCAGCGCCGGCGCGGTCCCGAAGCCGATATTGTCGCACAACGAATCGAGCTCGGCGCCGAATTTGCTGTTGGCTTTCAGCATTCGCGCGATATTGCCGTCGAGGCCGTCCAGGACGCCCGCGACGACGATCGCGATCATCGCCTTTTCCCAATCCTCGTTGAAGGCGTAGCGGATCGCGGTCAACCCGGCACACAGCGCCAGCACCGTCACGGCATTGGGGATGAAGGCCCGAAGCGGAAGTCCGCGGCCTTCGGCAGGCCTCATTGGCTGGTTCCGTTGAGCAGCGGGTCTTCACCCAGCACGGCGATGATGGTCTCGCCCGCGATCGCGCGCTGGCCGAGCAGCAAGCGCGAGCCCGTTCCGGCGGGGAGATAGACGTCGACGCGGCTGCCGAAGCGAATCAGGCCGATCCGCTCGCCATTCGACACGCGCTGCCCTTCCTTGACGAAGCTCAGGATCCTGCGCGCGACAAGGCCGGCGATCTGCGTGAAACCGATCTTCACGCCGCCGTCGCCCTCGACCACGAAATGCTGCCGCTCATTATCCTCGCTCGCCTTGTCGAGGTCGGCGTTGAGGAACTTGCCCGGGACATAGGCGATGCGGCGGATCACGCCGGCGATCGGGGTCCGGTTGATGTGTACGTCGAACACACTCATGAACACCGACACCCGGGTGAATTCCCCCTCACCCAGCTCGCCGCGCAGCTCGGGCGGCGCCGGCACGCGGGCGATCATGGTCACCAGTCCGTCGGCGGGCGAGACGATCAGCTTGGGATCGCTCGGCGTGGTCCGGATCGGATCGCGAAAGAAGGCGGCGACCCAGACGGTCACGCCGACCATCAGCCAGCCGAGCACCTCGGTGAAGCCCCCGTCGAGGATCAGCAGGAAGAAGGCGATCGCGCCGGAAATGACGGCGAACTTGCGCCCTTCCGGGTGGACCGAGGGGAAACGCCACTTGACTGCGGTCAGTTGGCTGTCGGGATTGTCGATATGCGCCATGCCTACCCCTCTAACGAGCCCACGCCCGCGTTGCCAGAGCGGCTCGCCGCCGCTACCTGCACGCCGGAATTCCTTCAGCAGGCAGGCATATGACCAAGATCAAGGTGAAGAACCCGGTCGTCGAACTCGACGGCGACGAGATGACCCGCATCATCTGGCAGTGGATCCGCGAACGGCTGATCCTGCCCTATCTCGATATCGACCTCAAATATTATGATCTGTCGGTCGAGAATCGCGATGCCACCGACGACAAAGTAACGATCGAAAGCGCCAACGCGATCAAGCAATATGGCGTCGGTGTGAAGTGCGCCACCATCACCCCCGACGAACAGCGCGTCGAGGAATTCAGCCTCAAGAAGATGTGGAAGAGCCCCAACGGCACCATCCGCAACATCCTTGGCGGCGTCGTCTTCCGCGAGCCGATCGTGATCAGCAACGTCCCCCGCCTAATCCCAGGCTGGACCGATCCCATCGTGGTCGGCCGGCACGCCTTCGGTGACCAGTACAAGGCGACCGATTTCCGTGTGCCCGGCGCCGGCAAGCTCACCATCAAGTTCGAAGGCGTCGACGGCGAGGTCATCGAGCATGAAGTGTTCGAGTTCGAGAGCGCCGGCGTCGCGATGGGCATGTACAATGTCGACGAAAGCATTCGCGACTTTGCCCGTGCCTGTTTGAACTACGGCCTGCAGCGCAACTGGCCGGTCTATCTCAGCACCAAGAACACCATCCTCAAGGCCTATGACGGTCGTTTCAAGGATATCTTCCAGGAGATTTACGAGAGCGAATTCAAGGCGAAGTTCGAAAAAGCCGGCATCGAATATCAGCATCGCCTGATCGACGACATGGTCGCCTCAGCGCTGAAGTGGAGCGGCAAGTTCGTCTGGGCCTGCAAGAACTATGATGGCGACGTCCAGTCGGACCAGGTCGCGCAGGGCTTCGGCTCGCTCGGCCTGATGACCAGCGTGCTGATGACCCCGGACGGACAGACCGTCGAAGCTGAAGCCGCGCACGGCACTGTCACCCGCCATTATCGCATGCACCAGCAGGGCAAGGCGACGTCGACCAACCCGATCGCCAGCATTTTTGCCTGGACCGGCGGCCTCAAGTTCCGCGGCCGAATCGACGACACCCCGGAAGTCGTAAAGTTCGCCGAAACCCTCGAGCGCGTCTGCGTTGAGACGGTGGAAAGCGGCAAGATGACCAAGGACCTCGCGATCCTGGTCGGTCCGGATCAGCCGTGGATGACCACCGAGCAATTCTTCGAGGCCGTCGTTCAGAACCTCGAAAAGGAAATGGCGACCGCCTGAGCGAAATGCGCCAGGCGTCCGGCACCCTCACCGTCACCGCGCCGCGTCAGGGCCTGCACCTGATCAGCGACGCGGTGGCGGCGTGGGTCGCCGACCAAGGCATGACCGAGGGTTTGCTGACCCTCCTTATTCGCCACACCTCGGCCTCGCTGCTGATCCAAGAGAATGCAGCGCCCGCGGCCCGCCGCGACCTCGAACGCTGGCTGACCCGCATCGCGCCCGAGTCGCGCGATTACGAGCATGACGACGAAGGGCTGGACGACATGCCGGCCCATCTTCGCTCGGCGCTGACCGCCGCCACCCTCTCGATCCCGGTTTTCGATGGCAGGATGCGGCTCGGTACGTGGCAGGGCATCTATCTTTGCGAGCATCTTCATCACCCGCGGCGGCGGGAGGTCGCGCTGCATCTGGTGGGCGCGTGAGTCTTGAAAGCGTCAAATCGTGGGTAGCCGAATATGCGCCCGAGCTGCGCCTGATCGAAGCGCATGACAGCACCGCGACCGTCGCCGACGCGGCCGCGACCCTGGGCGTCGAACCGGGCCGGATCGCCAAGACCATCGCGCTGCGTGTCGGCGAGCAAATCCTGCTGCTGGTCACCCGCGGCGATGCCCGGCTCGATAACCTCAAGTGCAAAGCCGCGTTCGGCGGCCGGATCCGCATGCTCGACGCCGAAGCGACGCTTTCCGCCACCGGACACGTGGTCGGCGGGGTCTGTCCGTTCGGGCTGGCGACGCCGCTGCCGATCTACGCCGACGTCAGCCTGCGCGCGTTCGATACCGTTTATCCCGCGGCCGGGAGCCGCAACGCCTCGCTGGAAATCGCGCCGGCGCGGCTAGCGGAAGTCACTCACGCGACCTGGGTCGATTGCTGCACCCTGCCCGGCTGATCAGCGGCGCAAGATGCCGTGGGCCAATACCTGCTGGATCATGGTGAGGTTGCTGCCCCGTCCGATCTTGATCTCGAGCGGTTGCGATGTGCCGGCCAGCCAGAACACCATGTCGGCCTCAAGGTCGAAGGTGCCGGCGGTTTCCAGGCTGAAGCGGACGATCGAGCGATAGGGGATCGACTGGATCGACACTTTCTTGCCGACCCAGCCCTGAATGTTGACAAGGCACAGCCGGCGGTCGGTCAGGAAAGCGATGTCGCGCACCGTCTTGAAGGCGATCAGCACTTCCTCGCCATCCAGCAGCAGGGCCGCGTAACGTCGCGCGATCTCGTCGGTGTCGACCTCGGTGGCCGAGAACAGGCCCATTAGGCGAGACGCTCGCTGACGACCTTGCCGCCTTTGGTCAGCCGCACGCCCTTCACGATCTCGTCTTCGTCTGGGAAGGCCGGCCGAGCCGCCTCCTTGTCCCAGAAAGCGGACAGGAAATTGAACAGGTTGCGGGCGTAGAGCGCGCTCGAATCGGCGGGGAGCGAGCGGGCGAGGTTGCTCGCGCCAATGATCGTGACGCCGTGGCGCTCGACATTCTCGCCGGGCAGACAGCCCTCGACGTTGCCGCCGGCGTCGGCTGCCAAGTCGACGATGACGCTGCCTGGACGCATGGTCGCGATCTGCGCGTCGCTGATGAGGCGCGGTGCGGGCTTGCCCGGGATCAGCGCGGTGGTGATGACAATGTCCTGCTTGGCCAGGTGGGTGGACACGAGTTCGGCCTGCGCCTTGCGATATTCCTCGCTGGTCTCGCCGGCATAGCCGCCCTGCCCTTCGCCTTCGATCCCTGCGACGCCTTCGACGAAGATCGGCTTGGCGCCGAGGCTCTGTATCTGCTCGCGCGTGGCGGAGCGGACGTCGGTGGCGCTGACCTGCGCGCCGAGCCGCCGGGCGGTGGCAATCGCCTGCAGGCCGGCGACGCCCACCCCCATGATAAAGGCACGCGCCGGACTGACCGTGCCGGCGGCGGTCATCATCATCGGGAACGCCCGGCCATAAGCGGCGGCGGCATCGATCACCGCTTTGTAGCCGGCGAGATTGGATTGCGAGGACAGGACGTCCATCGATTGCGCGCGGGTGATGCGCGGCATCCACTCCATCGCCAGCGCCTCGAGCCCGGCGCTGCCATAGGCCGAGACGGCCTCGCGCCGCCGAAACGGATCGAGGATTCCGATCAGCACCGCGCCGGGCGCGACGCCGCCCAGTGCATCGGCGTCGGGACCACTGACGCCGAGCACCAGTTCGGCACCATTCAGCACCTCGGCCCGCGGCGCCACCGTTGCTCCGGCCTCGGCAAAATCCTGGTCGCTGATCCCCGCCTGCCGGCCGGCGCCCTCTTCGACGAACACCGAGGCACCGATGGCGCTCAGCTTCTTTACCGTTTCGGGGATGGCGGCGACGCGGGTTTCGCCCGGCGCCGTTTCGGCGAGGACCGCGACCTTCAAGTCGCTCAGCTCGCCAGCAGGATCATGACGAGGAAGCCGAGCAGCAGCGCAATCACCACGCCCCACTTCAGCAAGGTGATCAGCAGGCTGTAGTCTTCCTTGGCACGGTTGAAGTCGACCGGGCTGTCGGAATTGGACGTGGGTTCGGCGGCCATGATTGCTCCCTTGGATTGGCTCTTTGCCGATTGTCATAGCCGCAAGGTGGCTTGCTCCCAAGCCCCCTCACCGTCACCGTTTCTTTACTGATGCGGATTAGGTTGGCCGCAGAGGAGCCTTAACCGTGCGCGCCGATACCGTCCGATTCCTTCTGCTGATCGACGCTGATCCCGCCGAGCGACGGGTGGTGGCGTCGACCGCTGCGCGCGCCGGGTGGAATACCCTGGGCAGTCCGTCCGGCGAGCAGGTGCACGAATTACTCGGCGGCCCCAACGGGCATGAGGTCAAGGCCGTGCTGGTCGGTCGCTGGGATCCCGAAGCCGGTCCGGCGCTGGTGCGCTCGCTTCGCGGTGATCGCCCGGGCCTGCCGATCATCGTTCTCGCCGAAGGCGGTTCGGTCGGCCAGGCGGTGGACGCGATGCGCGCCGGCGCGAGCGACTTCCTGGTCCGTCCGGTAGCGCCGGAGCGACTGCTCGAAGCGCTCGCGGTCAACGCCGATCGTCGCCGGGCATCGGGCGAGCTTGCTCCCCTGTCGGAGAAGATGGCGCCGAGTCTCGCGCTTGAGGAACTGGTCGGCGGGGCCCCCGATTTCCGCGCCGCGCTGGCCGTCGCCGCCAAGGCTGCACGCAGCCGCCTACCGCTGCTAATCATCGGCGAAGCGGGATCGGGCAAGGAGACGGTCGCCCGCGCGGTCCACGAAGCCAGCCCGCGCAGCCGGTCTTCGTTCGTCGCGCTCGACTGCCGGGCGGTGCCCGCCAACATCGTTGACAGCGAATTGTTCGGCCATGTCGCGGGTGCTTTTCCCGGCGCGTTCGCGGAACGGATCGGCAAGCTGGTCGAAGCCGATGGCGGCACCCTGCTGCTCGACGAGATCGGCGACCTTCCCGCTGCGACCCAGGAAGCGCTCGACCGTGTGCTGGCAACGGGTGAGGTGCGGCCGGTCGGCTGCAACGGGTCAAACAGCGTCGATGTGCGGTTGATCGCGACCTCGAGCAAGCCGCTGCCCGACAACTTCGATCAGGGCCTTGCCGATCGTCTCGCCGGCACCGTGGTCGCGGTGCCGCCGCTGCGCGATCGCAGCGGCGACATCCCGGCTCTCGCCCGCCATCTCCTGTCGCGGCACACCGGGCAGCCCGGTATTCGCCCGCTTTCGATTGCCGAAGGCGCGCTCGAGGTGCTGATGCGCTACGGCTGGCCGGGCAACGTGCGGCAATTGTCGAACGTCCTGTTCCGCGCTGCCTTGCAATGCGAGGGTTCGGCCCTGACCGCCGACGACTTCCCGCATATCGCGCTGCAGTCCAAGTTCACCAACCGCGTCGGCGATACGTCGCGCGAGATCGGCGCGACCGCCGCCTCCGCAGCGCTTGCCGGCGGTCAGGGAATCACCCTGTGGCAGGCCGACGGGCATTTGCGATCGCTCGAAGAGATCGAAGGCGATCTCATCCGTCTCGCCATCGGGCATTACCGCGGCAAGATGACCGAGGTGGCGCGCCGCCTCGGGATCGGCCGCTCGACCCTGTATCGCAAGCTCGCCGAACTCGGGATCGACACCGGCGCCTGACGCCCCCACATGAGCAACCGATGCAGATCGTGTTGCTCCTCGTTCTCCTGCTTGCCGCCTGCAAGCGGCCCGAGCCAGCGCCCGACATTCAGGAAACAACTGCAGCCGGGCCGTGCCGATCGCTGATGTTCGAAGGCCAGCGCTTCACCATCTGCCGCGATCCGGCGGCAAGATTGGAGTTGGCACTCGACGATTCTCGCGGCCGCCCCTTGCGCAGTTTCGTGGCGCTGGAGCAGGTGCTGGGCGATCGCGCGACCAAGGTGCGCTTCGCGCTCAACGGCGGCATGTTCGACGACGAAGGACGCCCGATCGGCCTCGCGATCGCGGACGGCAAGGAAGCGCGGCCGATCAACCGGCGCATCGACGGCGGCGGCAATTTTCATCTTCAGCCCAACGGGATCTTCCTGGTCCGGGACGACGGCCTTGCGGCCATTGTGCGAACGCAGGATTATGCGCCCGAGACGACGCCTCGCATGGCGGCCCAGAGCGGACCGATGCTGGTCATCGATGGAACGGTGAATCCCCGCTTCGATACCGACGGACGCTCGCGTAACGTCCGCAACGGGGTCGGGGTGGATGGCGAGGGCGTGCCCATATTCGCCATCAGCAACGCACCGGTCAGCTTCGGCAAATTCGCGCGCCTGTTCGCGGGGCCGCTGGGGTGCCGCAATGCGCTGTATCTCGACGGTTCGGTGTCGAGCCTGTGGGATCCGGCGAATGGACGCATGGACAGCCTCGTCCCGATCGGACCGATGATCGTTGCGATCGCGTCTTAGAAACGCGGCGTAAGCGCTTTGTCGCGCAGGCCGCGCCACAGGCGCAATGCCTGCACCGTTTCGAACGTGTCGTGTGCTCGGACCAGATGCGCCCCCTGCTCCGCCGCCTTGATCGCCAATGCCACGCTGCCACCGAGCCGGCGGTCGGCGGGCGCTTCGTTGTGAAGCGCGCCAATTAAGCGCTTGCGGCTGGCGCCGACCAGAAGCGGGCATCCGAGCGCGTGAAAGGCCGACAGCCCGTTCATCAACTCAAGATTATGCGCCACGGTCTTGCCGAAGCCGATACCCGGGTCGACGATGATCTTGTCGCGCGCGATTCCCGCTTCGACCGCGGCGGCGATGCAATCTTCCAGCCAGAAGAAGACTTCGACCAACGCCCCGCGTGGGTAGGAAGGCGCGTCCTGCATCGTTTCGGGCGAACCCTGATGATGCATCAACACCACCGGCACCCCGGCTTTGGCGATCACCTCGGCCGAGCGCGGATCCCAGCTTAGCGCCGACACATCGTTGACCAGCGCCGCGCCGACGCCGAGCGCCGCTTCCATGACGCTCGCCTTGCGCGAGTCAATCGATACCGCCGCCCCGCCTGCGGCGAGGCGCTGCACCAACGGCACCACCCGCTCGATCTCGTCGCCTTCCCAGACCGCCCGGGCACCGGGACGCGTGCTTTCGCCCCCGACGTCGAGGATCGCGGCGCCGGCCTCGCTTGCGGCAAAGCCGTCTTCCGCGCTCGCTGCCTCGCCGCCACCCGAGAAGCTGTCGGGCGTGGCGTTGAGGATCGCCATGACCTGTGGCTGGTCGAGGCGAATGGTTCGCTGTCCGAGTGTCAGCGACTTGCGCGGCGCCGTCAGAGCGGCCCAGTCCGACACCATTGCGGCGGTGTCGAGCCGCTCTTCCAGCCGTTCGACCGGAACGAGCTCTGACGAAACTTTCCCGTCGTGCCCGACCTTGAGCAACTCGACCACGGAGAACCAGCACATCGTTCCGGCCAGCCGCGCGACCTGTCCGTCGAAGCCAAAGGGCGCGTCGACGAAGCCGGTCGGGCGAAGGATCGTGCGAAATGTCATGGAATCGCTCAGGCCATGCCCGCCAGATGTTCCTGGCGAAGCGTGTCGATCGGCACCAGCCGGCCCTTTCGCTCGACATGCCAGAAGGTCCAGCCGTTGCAGCTCGGCGCCTTGTTGAGGCCGGCGCCGACCTTGTGGATCGATCCGGCATGGGGTCCGCAGCTCAGCGACCCATCGGCGCGCACCGCGGCTTTCCACCGGCGCTTGGTGTCCATCAGCACCGTGCCCGGCGGAACCAGGCCGCTTTCGACCAGCAGACCAAAGGCAACCCGCGGCTGGCTGCGCTTGTCGGGCACGGTTTCCATCGCGCTTTCGTCAAGCGGCAGAGTGGCCGCGATCCGCGCCTGTGCCACTTCGATATAGTCTGGCTCACGCTCGATCCCGATCCAGTGCCGTCCGAGCCGCTTGGCGACCGCGCCGGTGGTGCCGGTGCCGAAGAACGGGTCGAGCACGGTGTCGCCCGGCTGGGTGCAGGCCAGCAGCACGCGATAAAGCAGGCTTTCGGGCTTCTGCGTCGGATGCGCCTTGTGCCCGTCCCCGCCCTTAAGCCGCTCCCCGCCCGAGCAGATCGGAAGCACCCAGTCCGAACGCATCTGAAGGTCGTCGTTGAGCGCCTTCATCGCGCGATAGTTGAAGGTGTAGCGACTGTCCTGCGACTTCGAGCACCACAGAAGTGTCTCATGCGCATTGGTGAAGCGGGTGCCGCGGAAATTGGGCATCGGGTTCGACTTGCGCCACACGATGTCGTTCAGGATCCAGAAGTCGAGGTCCTGCAGCGCCGCGCCGACCCGGAAGATATTGTGATAGCTGCCGATCACCCAGATCGCGCCGTCGTCCTTCAACACGCGGCGCGCTTCGGTCAGCCAGGCGCGGGTGAACTTGTCGTAGGCGGCAAGGCTGTCGAAGCGGTCCCAGTCGTTGTCCACCGCATCGACCCGCCCGCCCTCGGGCCGAAACAGGTCTCCGCCGAGCTGGAGATTGTAAGGGGGGTCGGCGAAGATCAGATCGACGCTGGCGGCGGGAAGCGCACGCATCGCTTCGATGCAATCGCCGGCGATGATCCGACCGCTCGGATCGACATCGGCCTTGCGACGGACACGCGGCAACGCGTCCTTTACGGGCGACATGAGGTTCATGAAATGCGTTTCCCCCTGCTTTCGATCGGCATGGTGAGTCCGCCATGAGTCCGGGTCAACGAGGAAAGGGTTAACGCTCGCCGAAGGATCCTCGGAACGGAACGAGTCCGCAACGATGCGACCACAATATGTTGAGTCCGGTTGGCGCGCGGGGACTCAAGCCAATGTGGTGTTGCGGCGAGGACTCAGCCGCGCAGCCTTTCACTCGGCGGCTAAGGCAAGCCTTGGCTGGTCCGCTTCGGCAAGCACGTCGCGGACCAGCCCGAAGCTTCGGCGATGCAGCGGTGTCGGGCCCAGTTCGATCAGAGCGCGGCGATGATCGGCGGTCGGATAGCCGCGATTCCGCTCCCATCCGTAGCCGGGGTAATCCGCCGCATGGGCCGCCATGATTCGGTCCCGGGTGACCTTGGCGATGATCGATGCCGCCGCGATCGAACGGCAGCGCGCGTCCCCCGCCACGATCGCCTTGGATGGCCGCTCCCAGCGCGGCGAACGATTGCCGTCGACGAGCACGAAGGCGGGATCGAAGCCGAGCGCTTCCACCGCGCGGGCCATCGCCAGCATCCGCGCCCAATAGATGTTGAGCGCGTCGATTTCCTCGACGCTGCAGATGCCGACGCCGCAACGCGCCTGGCGCATCAGCTTGCCGTGGAGCGCCTCGCGCGCTTCGAGGCTGAGCTTCTTGCTGTCGTTGATGCCGCGCGGAAAACGGTCGCGGTCGAGCACCACCGCGGCAGCCACCACGGGCCCTGCGAGCGGTGCGCAACCTGCTTCGTCCACACCGGCAAGCGGAAGCGGATGATCCTTTTCGAGCTTGAAGCAGGGGCGAGCCATTTGAGTGACTTAGCGGGCGGCGCCTCCCCACGAAAGCCCGCATCGGCAACCACTGGCCGGCCCACGCATTAGCGGCTCATGCCGGTAGCGATCCAAGCGGGCCTGTGGGGTCTCCTGTCGGGCTCCGCCTTGCTGCTCGGTGCGCTGGTCGGGTGGTTCGTGCCGCTAAGGCAGCGGGTAGTCGCAGCGATCATGGCGTTCGGCGCCGGAGTACTCATCTCGGCCCTTTCCTTCGAATTGGTCGACGAAGCATGGCGGCAGGGCGGCTTCGCACCGGTGGCGGGCGGATTTTTGGCGGGAGCGTTGGTCTACACCCTCGCCAATTACTGGCTGAGCCACCGCGGCGCCCGGCACCGCAAACGCAGCCACGAAGCGAAGCGCGAAGCGCAGGCGGACAAGCATCCCAACAACGGTGCGGCGCTGGCACTTGGCGCGTTGCTCGACGGCATCCCAGAAAGCATCGTCATCGGGGTCAGCCTTCTCGAAGGCGGGGCCGTCGGCCTCGTCGCGGTGATTGCGGTGTTCCTCTCGAACATCCCCGAAGGACTGTCGAGCGCAGCGGGCATGAAGGCCGAGGGCAAGAAGGCGGCCGGGGTGTTCGGGCTGTGGGCGGGAATCGCGATCGTGTCGGGGATCTCCGCCGCGCTCGGCTATGTCGTGTTCGACGGCGTACCGCCCGAAGGCGTCGCTTTCGTCCAGGCTGTCGCGGCCGGCGCGATCCTTGCCATGATCGTGGATACGATGGTGCCCGAAGCGTTCGAGGGCACGCACGACTTTGCCGGGTTGATCAGCGTTGCAGGCTTTCTCGCCGCCTTCGGCCTCAGCCGCCTCGCCTGACCCTCTCCGCCACCATGGCGGAGAGGGCCTTTCGGATCAGGCGTCGGCTTTCAACCAGTTCTGAAAGCTCTTGCGTAACTTATTGAGCTTGGGGGGAATGACTGCCATGCAATAAGGATTACGCTGGCCTTCGGTTTCCCAATAATTCTGGTGATAATCCTCGGCCGGATACCAGGTCGACGCCGGTTCGATCGTGGTCACGATCCGACCGCCCTGCTCTTCGTTCAGCGAAGCGATCTTGGCGCGGGCTTCCCCCTGCTGCTCGTCCGACAGCGGGAAGATGGCGCTGCGATATTGCGTGCCGATGTCATTGCCCTGGCGGTTGAGCTGGGTCGGATCGTGCGTTGCGAAGAAGATGTCGAGCAGGTCGCCATAGCCCACCACCTCGGGATCGAAGGTGACCCGGATCGCCTCGGCATGGCCGGTCTTACCGCCGCACACCTGCTTGTAGGTCGGGTTGACCGTGTCGCCGCCGATATAGCCGCTTTCGACCCCGCTCACGCCCGCAACGTCAAGGAACACCGCTTCGGTGCACCAAAAGCAGCCGCCGGCGAGGATGGCTTGTTGTTCGCTCATCAATACACTCCGTTTGTTCTCGGAGCGGATGTAGGAACGAGCGCCTGCTTTTGCGAGCGGTCAGGAGCGGTAGCTGGCCTTGAGGCTGGCGAGTTCGAGCCGCTTGCCGACCCATTCGGCCAATTCCTCGAAGCTCAGCTCGCGATCGAAGACGATCCCGGCGCGGCGATCAGAATACCACCGCACCTCGCCCTTAATCGGGCGCAGGCTTTCGACGACCACGACGACCTTGGCGCCGATGCAATATTCGTCGATCGGACCAACCTTCATGCCGCCGAGCGACATGTCGTGAACGTCGACCTTGTAATAAAGCTTGTTGATCTTGACGCTGGCCGAGCAACCGACTTCGAGTCGAGGCGGACGCGGGCGGAAGCCGTGGCGCGGCTTGCGGCCGGCAAGCAGCTCGCCGAGGTCGAGACTTTGATCGAACTTGAGTCCGATCAGCCCTTCGCGAATCCACACCACGCTGGCCGGAATGGCCTGGCTGTTGAATTCGATTTTGACCTCGGCGCCGATCGGCGGGCAGCGGCCGCAATCGGCCATCAGGCCTCCCGCGGACATGTTGCGGATGCGGATAAGCTGCTCGCCGATCGCGCTGTTGAGCTTGGCGACGCGAAGGGTCGGGAGGAGTCGCTCGTCCGAGCGGCGTTCCGGGGGCCGGGGAACCGCCAGGCTTAAGGACACCGTGGTCGAATCGAAGGCGGCCGCATCCACCTCTGCCGGGCGCCGCGTCTGGCGGCGGATCAGGCTCTGAAACACGCGTCCTGTCTCCTTCGCGACAACCCTCACGACAGGGGCCACGCAATGGCGCAGCGACCTGCTTCTAAACGCTCCCCGGTTAAGAACCGGTTGCAACTCTCCGGCAAAGGCGTGAAGGGGTGGGTTAATGCCCAATCTGCCCCGCCTGCTGCTCATCGACGACGAACCCGCGCTTGCCGACTATATGGCGACCGCCGCCCGGATGACGGGGTTCGACCCAACCGTCGCGGCCGACCACCAGAGCTTTCTCGATGCCTTTGGCGAAGCCAAGCCCGAGGTGGTGGTGCTGGATCTGGGTATGCCGAAGACCGACGGGGTCGAATTCCTGCGCTTTCTGGCCGAGCATGATTTTGCCGGGCCGGTGTTGATCGTGTCCGGTTTCGATCGGCGGGTGCTGGAAAGCGCCTTCCGCCTCGGGACCGAGCTTGGCCTGCAGATGGTAGGGCCGCTCGAAAAGCCGGTTCTGCTAGACGACCTCGAATCGCTGCTGCTTTCGCTCAGGCCGGCCAGAGCGAGGTGAAACACAAGGATGTGAGGCTGCTGGATGAGCTTGAGCGAACGCTCAGGCACGGCGGCCTGCGTCTGGTCTATCAACCCAAGGTCGATGCGGTCGACGGCAGCCTTGTGCGGGTCGAGGCGCTGGTCCGCTGGGCGCATAGCGAGCTTGGCGCCATTCCCCCTGCCCGCTTCATCCCGCTGGCCGAAGAGCATGGCCTGATCGACGACCTCACCCAATGGGCGCTTCGCACCGCGCTGCGGCAATGGCGCGAATGGAAGGCGGCCGGACTCGACACATCGGTCGCGGTCAACATCTCCGCCATCAGCCTCGAGCAGCTAGATTTTCCTGATCTCGTCGAGCGGATGTGCCGGGCGCTCAGCGTGCCGACCGATCGACTGGTGCTCGAACTGACCGAAGGCGCGACCCAGCCGCTCATCAACATGATGGACACGCTGACCCGCTTTCGGATCAAGGGGCTCGGCCTTGCTTTGGACGATTTCGGAACCGGCTATTCGGGGCTGATGCAACTTCGGCGGCTGCCGTTCAGCGAAATCAAGATCGATCGGCAATTCATCACCGAGCTGACCACCAGCCGCGACGACCAGGTGATCGTGCGCGCGGTGATCGAGCTGGCGCATGGGCTCGATCTCAAGGTTACCGCCGAGGGTGTGGAGACCGCCGAGCAACTGGGCATCCTGCGCGCAATGGGCTGCGACCTCATCCAGGGCTATCTTCTCGCCCATCCGCTCGAGGCCGGCGATCTGGTCGCCTGGGCGATCCGGCACAAACGTCGCTGGAAGCTGCTGACCCGGCCGACGGACGACGAGCAGGGACGGCAGCGGATCGGCGCCTAATTCGACTGGGCGAGTTCCCGCGCCCGAGTCATGGCAGCGATCCCGGCATCGATCGTCGCATCGTGCTTGGCGAAACACAGGCGAACGAGGCCGCGTTCGGGTTCGCCCTCGGTGAAGGGCGACAAGGGAATGACGGCAACGCCGGCCTGCGCAACGGCGAGATCGGCAAAGGCTCTGTCGTCGAGCGCGATCCCGGAAGCGACGAGATCGACGCATTGGAAGTAGGTGCCTTCCCCCGGCAGCAACGCGAAGCCGGTAGCTTCCAGTCCCTCGGCCAGCCGCTGGCGGGCACGCGCAAAGCCCTTTCGCGGCGCATCCAGCCATGCGGCATGGCCCAGCCCAGTCGCGACCGCGGCCTGCAGATGCGGCGGCGTGGCGAAGGTCAGATATTGATGGGCGCGAGCAATGACACCGGCCAGCTCGGACGGGGCTGCCGCCCAGCCGACTTTCCAGCCGGTCAGCGAAAAGATCTTGCCCGCCGACCCGATCTTGATCGTTCGTTCGGGCGCAAGCGAAGCGAGCGAGGTAAAGCGCGCGCCGGGCGCCAGCACCTCTTCCCAGACCTCGTCCGACACGATCAGCAGGTCATGCTCACGCGCTACCTCGACGACTGCGGCGAGTTCCTCCGCATCGAGCACCCGCCCGGTCGGATTGTGCGGGTTGTTCACGACCAGCAATCTGGTCGCCGAGGTCACGGCGGCGGCGAGTAGATCGCGATTGATACGCCACGAAGGCGGACGAAGCACGACTTCCTGCACCATGCCCCCGGCGCGGCGGATCAGCGGCGCATAAGCGTCATAAGCAGGCGCAATGACGATGGCGCCGTCGCCCGGCTCCAGCGCGGCGAGCAGCACCGCCGCAATCGCCTCGGTCGCGCCGCTGGTGACCACGAACTGCTCGGGAGCCAGCGCCAGATCCTGCCGGGTGGCGTAGAAGGCGCTGAGTGCCTCGCGCAAAACCGGGAGACCGCGCGAGGGCGGATACTGGTTGCTGCCTTCGCGAAGCAATCGGGCCGCTTGATCGAGCAAGGGTTCGGGCCACCCGAAGTCGGGGAAGCCCTGCCCCAGATTGACCGCGCCGTGGCCGGCGGCGGCGAGGCTCATTTCCTCGAAGATGCTGACGGGCATGGCTTCGAATTGCGGATTCACAACAACACCTTTCGCGCACGCAGGTCGGCGATATCTTTCTGCGCTAGTCCGAGTTCGGCAAGAATGAGGTCGCCGTCGGCGCCCTCGGGACGGGGCGCGCGCGGCAAAGGTGGCGGCGTGCCCTCCAGACGAGGCGCGGGACGCGGTTGGATCACGCCGTCGAGATCGAAGAAGGTATCGCGGGCTCGATTGTGAGGGTGGTCGGGCGCTTCATCCAGGCCGAGCACCGGAGCGACGCAGGCGTTCCGGCCCTCGAAATGTTCGACCCATTCGTCGCGTGAGCTGGTGGCGAAGACCGTCGCAATCGCTTCGCGGGAAGCCCCCTGCTCGACGCCCAGCCCGTCATACAGCGCGGCGCGAAATTGCGGCTCGATCGCGCCCACCGCGACCTCGCGGCCGTCGGCGCAGGCGTAGCAGCCGTAGATCGGATCGCCGCCGTCGAGCAGATTCGCCTGCCGCTCGTCGCGCCACAAACCCGCCGCGCGCAGCCCGTAGATCATGGCGCCGGTCAGGGCAGCGCCATCGGTCATGGCGGCGTCGATGATTTGCCCCTTCCCCGACCGCTGCGCGGCGAGCAGTCCCGCCACCATGCCGAAGGCGAGCATCAGCCCGCCGCCACCATAATCGGCCACGAGATTGAGCGGGGCCGATGCGGGGCGATCTTTTTCCCCGATGCAGGACAGGAGCCCGGTCAGCGCGAGATAGTTGATGTCGTGTCCGGCGTCCGCGGCGAGCGGACCCGACTGCCCCCACCCCGTCACGCGGCCGTATACCAACCGCGGATTGTCAGTGAGCAACCGCTCGGGCCCGAGCCCGAGCCGCTCCATCACCCCCGGCCGATAGCCCTCGATCAGCCCATCGGCCGTCGCAGCCAGCCGTCGGACGACGTCACGCGCCCCTTCCTGCCGAAGATCGAGCGCAATGCTCTCGCGGCTGCGGGTCAGGGGGTCGTTGGGGACGGCCAAATTGCCCGGCCGCTCGACCCGGATCACCCGCGCGCCGTGGTCGGCCAGCATCATGCCCGCGAAGGGTCCCGGCCCCAGCCCTGCCATCTCGATGATCGTCAATCCGTGCAGCGCGCCCGCCATAACGTCCTTCCCTTTGCGGCCTTGTCGCCTAGGCTGCGGCAAAGGCCAAGGAGGACGTGCATGCTGGATACTTCATCGCGAACGTTGTTCGACGCCGACCTAGATGCTTTCCGCGACACCGTGCGGCGGGTCGTCGCCACGCTCGACACCGACCGGCACGAGCGCGAAGGCATCGTCGAGCGCGACGCGTGGCTGCGTGCAGGTAAGGCGGGAATGCTGTGCCCGACCGTGCCGGAAGACTATGGCGGCCTCGGCCTCGACTTCCGCTTCAACGCCATCGTGTCCGAAGAAGCCTCCTACGCCGGAAGCGCGGTCGGCTGGTCGCTGCAAAGCGACATCGTCGCCGACTACATTCTGGCCTACGGCAGCGAGGAGCAGAAGCAGCAGTGGTTGCCCAAGATGGTCTCGGGCGAGGCGATCACCGCCATCGCCATGACCGAGCCCGGCGCCGGCAGCGATCTGCAGGGCATGAAGACGATCGCGAGGAAGTCGGGCAACGGCTGGCGGCTATCGGGGTCCAAAACCTACATCACCAACGGCCAGGCCGCCGACCTCGTCATCGTCTGCGCCCGGACCACCGAAGAAGGCGGCGCGCGCGGTATCTCGTTGTTCCTGGTCGAGACCGGCGACGAAGGTTTCACCCGCGGCCGCAACCTCGACAAGATCGGGCTTCATGGCAACGACACGTCGGAGCTGTTCTTCGACGAGGTCCCGCTGCCCGCCGACCGCCTGCTCGGTGCCGAGAATGGCGGATTCGCGATGCTGATGAACCAGCTGCCGCAGGAACGGCTTTCGATCGCCGTCCAATGCCAGGCCGCCGCGCAGCGCGCGTTCGATCTGGCGGTGGAGTTCACCAAGGACCGCAAGGCGTTCGGCAAGAGCGTGTTTGACTTCCAGAACACCCGCTTCACATTGGCCGAGCTTAAGACCCGGCTGCAGGTCGGATGGGCGCATCTCGACTGGGCGATCGCTCGCCACCTCGAGGGCAGGCTGACCCCCGCGGAAGCGAGCGCGGCGAAGCTGTTTCACTCCGAGCTTCAGTTCGCCGCCTGCGACACCTCGCTGCAACTGCATGGCGGCGCCGGTTACATGAACGAATACCCCATCGCCCGGCTGTGGCGGGACGCCCGCGTGACTCGCATCTACGGAGGCACGAGCGAGATCATGAAGGAATTGATTGCGCGGTCGATCTGATTTGCCGTTGACCCGTTGCAACCCTCGCGTACTTACATTGTTGTAAGTCTAGCGAGCGGGAGAGAAGTTGTTGAACGCCGAAGCGAGCAGCGCAGGACATCCGGTGCCAGCCGGCTGGGCCCCGGAACCCATCCCCGTTGGGGAGCTGCTGGTGCGCAGTGCGTCGCGTTTTGGCGAGCGCACCGCGCTCGACTTCATGGGTCGCACTTGGAGCTATGCCGCCTTGCTCGGCGATGCGATTAAGGCTGCGCAGGGCTTTCTCGACCTTGGCGTGACACCGGGCACCCGGGTCGGTCTGTTCCTTCCCAACACACCGCATTATCCGATCGCTTATTATGGTGCGCTGCTGGCCGGCGCTACCGTGGTCAATTTCTCGCCGCTCTATTCGCCTGACGAAGTCGCCTTCCAGGCGCGCGATTCGGGCACTGAAATCATGGTCTGCCTCGACCTCGCCAAGCTGTGGGCGCCGATGAAGCGATTGCTGGATGATGGCCTGCTCAAAACGCTCATCGTCGGCAATTTGCCGGAGGTGTTGCCGGCCGCCAAATCACTCGGCTTTCGGCTGCTGAAGCGAAACGAGCGCCAGAGAATGCCCGGCGATCCGCGTATCATCGCCTGGCATAAACTGCTCAAGAGATCGGCCAACCGATCGCTCCCGACTGTCGACCCCTCGGCCATCGCCCTTCTTCAATATACCGGCGGCACCACCGGGGTGCCCAAGGGCGCGGCACTGACCCATGCCAACCTGTCGGCCAATGCCGAGCAGCTCGCGGCGATCGATCCGGGGCATGGCACGCGCGAGGGCCGTGTACTCGGCGCCCTGCCGCTGTTTCACATCTTCGCTAATAGCTGCGTGCTAAATCGCAGCATCATCTCGGGCGGGACGATCACCCTGCTTGCCCGCTTCGACGCAGGCGAAGCGCTCGCCGCCATTCGCCGCAACCGCCTGACCGATCTCGCCGGCGTGCCGACCATGTACCAGGCGATGATCGATCATCCCGATGTCGCGCGCACCAGCTTTGCCAGCGTGCAGCAATGCTTCTCCGGCGGTGCCGCGATGACGTCGGCGCTGAAGCACCGCTTCGAGGCCGCCACCGGCGCCCGGGTGCTCGAGGGTTATGGCCTGACCGAAACCAGCGGCGTGGTGGCAGTGAACCCTTATGTCGGCGAAACCCGCGCCGGGACCGCCGGCATTCCCCTGCCCGGCACCGAGATCCGGATCGCCGACCCGGAAGCGCCTGATCGCGAAGTCGAAGCGCAGGAAACCGGCGAGATCCTGATCCGCGGCCCGCAGGTGATGACCGGCTATTGGCGCGCGGCGGAAGGCAGGCCCGAACCGCTCGCCGATGGCTGGCTTCACACCGGAGACCTCGGTTTCGTCGAACCCGGCGGCTACCTCAGGCTGGTCGATCGCTCCAAGGACATGATCAATGTCGGCGGTTTCAAGGTCTTTCCAAGCCAGGTCGAGGCTGCCTTGCTCAAGGACGACGCGGTGAAGGAAGCGCTGGTGATCGCCGTGCCTGACGATCGCGTGGGTGAGCGGCCGAAGGCGTTCGTCGTGCTTCACGATGAGGGTGAAATGACCTCCGAGGCACTGATGAAGGCACTCTGCCAGCGCGTCGGCAAGCATGAACGACCGGTCGCCATCGAACTCCTCGACGACCTGCCCCGCACCATGATCGGAAAACCGGATCGCAAGGCGCTGACCCGGATGGAAGACGAGCGACGCGCAGCCGCTACCAGCTAGGCCGCTGCAAGACCCTCGTCGGTCCGTGATAATCCGCCGTTCCCAATGCCTTGAAGCCGAGCTTTGCGGCCAGTTTGAAGCTCGGCTCGTTGCCTTCGCTGATGATCGCCCAGATCGGCTGCGGCGGAAGCGTCGCTTCGGCCCACCCTAGCAGCGCCGAAGCCGCCTCGTGCGCCATGCCGGTGCCGTGGGTCTCGGTCGCGAAGATCCAGCCCATCTCGGGCTCGTCGCCGAACGCCGGCTCGATCGCGCGGTGGGCGGTGAACAGGCCGACGTTGCCGACCAGCTTGCCGTCACTGAGGCGTTCGACCGCCATGCCGCCGAAGCCGTTCAACGTCCAATTGCCCGTCGCCGCGCAAATCCGGCGCCAGCATTCTTCCTCGCCCATCGGTTCCGCTCCGAAGAAGCGATGCACCGCCGGCTCGGACATGATCGCATGATAGGGGCGGAAATCCTCGCGCCGCCAGCCGCGCAAACGAAGACGCCCGGTCTCCAGGGTCGGAGCCGGGCGTCCTTGCGTCACTGGTGAGAGCTCGACTTACTTCTTGCCGAGCGTCAGACCGCCGAAGCGCTTGTTGAAGCGCGCCACCTGGCCGCCCGAGTCAAGCAGCTTGCCGGTGCCGCCGGTCCACGCCGGGTGAGCGGTCGGATCGATGTCGAGGTGAAGGGTGTCGCCTTCCTTGCCCCAGGTCGAACGGGTCTGGAACTTCGTGCCGTCGGTCATTTCAACGGTGATGAAGTGATAGTCGGGATGGGTACCGCTCTTCATGGGTCGTGTGTCCTTGTGGATGCGGCTGGTTCCGACCAGCCTTGAAAAGGTCGCCGCCCCCTAGCCGAGCACCGCCTGCTTGACAAGAAGGCCCGCCCCGACAGAGAAGCGCCGCGGGTTCAGACCCGAGGAAGCCGGTGCGATCCCGGCGCTCTGCCCGGAACGGTGTGCCAGCGAGCAACGCGCTGGCAAGTCCGATACTCGGCCTGAACCGTCGTCCGTTCAACCGTCCGGGGCCAGGCGGAAGACGTGGCCCAAGCCTCCGCGACGACTTGCAAAACCTATCAAGTTGTCGGGAGTATCTCGTTGTTTTTATCTGATCTTCCTCCTCCGCCCGTGGCGGCGGAAACCATCATCGTCACCGCCGCTCGTGGCGGCGAGAATCGTGACAAGGCGCCTGCCAGCATCAGCCTGATCGAGCCGGTGACGGTCGAGCGTCAGGGCGAACCGCTGCTTGCCAGCTTGCTCCGCCTGACCCCGTCCGCCAGCCTGGCGGTCGCCGGTCCCGCCGGCTCGCAAAGTCAGGTGCGTCTGCGCGGCGCCGAGGCCAATCACACCCTGCTGTTCATCGACGGCATCCGCGCCAACGATCCCGCCGCGGGCAACGAGCCGCGCTTCGAACTGCTCTCGGCCGACTTGGCCGACCGCATCGAGATCGTCCGCGGACCGCAGTCTGCGCTATGGGGAAGCGAAGCGATCGGGGGGGTGATTGCCCTGAGCGCGCAGCCGCGTGACGGCGCATCCGGTATCGCCGAAGCAGGCAGCCACCGTTTCGCTAGGGTCGGCGCATCGGCAGGCTATCGCGCCGGCGACCTCACCCTCGGCATCGGCGCTGGCGTGCAGGGCGCGCGCGGAATCAACGCCTTTGCCGGCGGCCCCGGCGACCGCGACGGTTACCGCAACGCGGTGCTGCGCGGGCGGGTGGATTGGGTGGCCGGCCCGGTCACCCTGACCGCCTCCGGATTCGGCATCGCTGCCCGAAGCGAATTCGACGGATCGGACCCGGCGACCTTTCAGCGGGCCGACACCGCCGACAGCAGCCGCAACCGGCTAGCGGCTGGACGTCTCGGCGGGCGGTACGAAGAGGATAGCTGGACCCTGTCGCTCAGCGCCTCGCGGCTCGGCTCGCGCAACCGCAACCTCCTCGCCGATGTCGAGCAGAACCGGACGAGCGGCCGCCGCGACACGCTGAGCGCCGACGTCGCTCGTCAGATCGGCACCGCGCATCGCATCACGGTCGCCGGCGAATGGACCGGCGAGCGGTTCACCGCATCCGACACCGTCTATGGCGGCTTCACCAACCAGCGCCGCAAGCGCGATCAGTCGGCGGTGACGGTCGAATATCGCGGTGAAGCCGGTCCGCTGGTCGCGACCCTCGCCCTCCGCCACGACGCCTTTAGCGAGTTTCGAGACGCGACGACCTTCCGTGCCGGCGCCCTCGTCACGCTCGGCGGCGGCCTGCAGCTGGCGGGCAGCTGGGGCGAAGGCATCGCGCAGCCGACCTTCTTCGACCTCTACGGCTTTTTTCCCGGCAGCTATGTCGGCAATCCCGACCTTAAGCCAGAGCGCAGCCGGGGCGGCGAACTGTCGCTGCGCGCCGTCACCGGACCGTGGCGCGCCGCCGTAACCGTTTATCGCCAGCATCTGCGCGACGAGATCGTCGCCAGCGCCGACTTCCTGTCGGCGGTCAACGCCAGCGGCCGCAGCAAACGCGAGGGTATGGAAGTGGAAGCCGGCTGGAGCGCCGGCGAGCGGCTCAACCTGTCGGCCACCTACGCCTATCTCGACGCCTCGGAACCCGCCGGGCGCGAGCTTCGCCGCCCGCGCCACAGCGGATCGGTCGCCGCCGACGGCGCGCTCGGACGCTTCAGCTACGGCGCGGCCCTGAGCTACACCGGCGCCCGCCTCGATCGCGACTTCGATCTCTTTCCGGCGCCGCTGGTACGCCTCAAATCCTACTTTCTCGGCAGCGCGCGGGTCGCTTACCGGGTCGCGCCGACGGTGGAGCTGTTCGGCCGGGTCGCCAACGCCTTCGGCACCCGCGTCGTCGACGTCGTCGGCTATCGCGCAGAAGGGAGAAGCGTCTTTGCCGGCATCCGCCTTGGCGCAGGCCGCTGACGCGGCGCTTCGGGTCGCCTCGCTCAACCTCTGCACCGACGAACTGCTGCTGCTGCTCGGCCAGCCGCAGCAGATCGTCTCGGTGAGCCACCTCAGCCATTCGCCATACGAGACGGCGCTGTGGCGGGTGGCGCGGGGGCACCGGGTGAACGACGGCAAGCTCGAAAGCGCGATCGCGCTTCGCCCTCAGCTCATTCTGACGATGGGCGGCGCGGGCGGAGCGCGGCAGACGTTGGCGCGGCGCTTCGGAGCGCGTTTAATCGAACTCCCCTATCCCAACACCCCGGCGGAGGTCGTCGCGCAAGCCTTGCAGGTAGCCGCCCTTTTGGGGCGCCCTTCGGCCGCGCTCCCCTACCGGCGGCAGTTGGCGCAACTGGAGGCCACGCGGCCTCAGCTCGAAGAGGGCGCGTTCCTCGGCGGCGGCGGGCTCAGCCTGTCGCCGCAGGCGCTTGGCGCCTCGTGGCTTGCCCTCGCCGGCTTCCGCCAACCGGCGCTGCCGAACGGCCGTTTCAGTCTGGAGACGCTGGCAGCAAAGCCGCCCAAATGGTTGATCCGCAGCGACTATCGCGCTCAGCAGACGAGCCGGGGGACGGCCTGGCTCAAGCATCCGTTGGTGACGCGCCTCGCGCCGCGCACGCTGACCACCGATGGTCGCGCCTGGACCTGTGGCGGACTACCCATGCTTGCCGAGGTCGCCAGATTGAGAGCCAGAAGGTCGGCGCGGTGAAGCGCTTCGTCCCGCTCCTTCTGCCGCTGCCCGTGGCCTTGTGCGCGGCTGCCCTGCTCCTCCCGCTCGCCCCGCTCGAAGGACCACCGGACCTCGCGCGACTGATCCTGCTCGAATTGCGTCTACCGCGCCTGTTGCTCGGACTTGGCTATGGCGCAGTGCTGGGCCTCACCGGCGCCGCGCTGCAGGCCCTGTTCGCCAATCCCCTCGCCTCGCCCGACATCACCGGCGCAAGCAGCGGCGCGGCGCTCGGCGCGGTGATCGGGTCGACGTTCCTTGGTCTCGCCTCCCCCTTGGCCATGGGTGCCAGCGGCGCGACCGGCGCCGCGCTTGCGCTTCTCTTGCTCTTCGCGGTGGCAGGACGGCGGCCGGATGCCGCCACCCTGCTCCTCGCCGGTCTTGCCATCAGCCTTGCCACCGGCGCGCTGACCAGCCTCGCGCTCGCGCTCGCGCCCTCGCCCTTCGCTTTCTACGAAGCGTTCGATTGGCTGATGGGAAGCTTGGTCGACCGCAGCCTCGGTCAGGCCGCCGCCGCCTTGGTCCCTGCCCTCTTTGCCTCCGCCCTGCTCGCTCGCCGCGCGGCTGCGCTCGACCGGCTGGCGCTTGGCGAAGATGTTGCCGCGTCGATGGGAATAAAGCCCGAACGGCTGCGACAGGAAGTGGTCCTGTTCTCGGCGATCGCCGTCGGCGCATGCGTCGCTGTGTGCGGCGCGGTCGGCTTCGTTGGCCTGATTGCCCCGGTGATCGCGCGGCGCCTGACCCGCGGACATCCCGGACGCGCGCTCCTTCCCGCAGCGCTGATCGGTGCCCTGATCCTGGTTGCCGCGGACCTGCTCACCCGGCTTGCCCCGCTTGGACGGACCATTCCCCTAGGCGTTGTCACCGCCAGCATCGGAACGCCGATCTTCCTCTGGGTGCTGCTCGGCATGCGCGGGAGGATGACATCATGACGCCGCTGCTCCACGCCGAAGTGGCCGCCCCGCCGCATTTACAGGCGATGAGCCTCGAGATCCTTGCGGGCGAAAAGATCGCGCTGATCGGTCCCAATGGCAGCGGCAAGACCACCCTGTTGCGAACGCTGGCGGGAATCGATGACGATGCCTCGTCGGTCCACATTCATGGCGAATCGCTGGCGCTTGTCCCACCCGCTCGCCGCGCCAAGCTCCTTGCCTTTCTCCCGGCCAGCCGCGACGTTCGCTGGCCGATCCCGGTGCGCGACGTCATTGCGCTCGGGCTGGCCAAGCCCGATCCCGCACGCGTCGATCAATTACTGGAGCGACTGCGGCTCACCGACCTTGCCGAGCGACCGGTCGATCGCCTGTCGACCGGCGAACGGGCCAGGGCCCTCCTTGCCCGCGCGCTGGCCGATCGCCCCAGTCTGCTCCTGCTCGACGAGCCGCTCTCGAATCTCGACCCAGCATGGGCGCTTCGCACCCTCGACCTGCTCGACGAAGTCGCGAACGAGGGTTGCGGGATCGCGCTGGCGCTGCACGACCTGTCGCTGATCGGCCGCTTCGACCGCGTGTGGATGCTCGACCACGGCCGACTTGTCGCGGACCTGCCGCCAGCGAAGCTGCTTTCCTCGCCGGAGTTCGCCTCGGTATTCGAGGTGGAGCCGGCCTCGACCGGCTGGACGCTCAGGCCTTCGGCGGATCGGCGATCATCGCCGTGAAATTGGCTTCGGCGGCGAGCTTGCCGTCGACAAAGGCCTGCCCCGCGAACTTGCACACGCTGGACCGCTTCTGAACGAAGCTGACCTTCAGTTCGAGCAGGCAGCCAGGCTCGACCGGAGTCCGAAATTTCGCCCCGTCGATGGCCATGAAATAGACGAGCTTGCCCGACCCGGCGAGGCCGAGACTTTCCACCGCCAGCACGCCGGCGGCCTGTGCCAGCGCTTCGACGATCAGCACGCCCGGCATGATCGGACGCCCTGGGAAATGCCCCTGAAAAAAGCTCTCGTTGATCGTCACCGCCTTGATGGCGGTGATGCGCTCGTCGACCACGAGTTCGGAAACCCGGTCGACGAGCAACATCGGATAGCGATGGGGCAGCGCCGCCATGACCTGGCGGATGTCCCGCGTGACGGCCTCGGCGGCGCCCACCCCCTCGCTCATGACTTAGCGGCCCGCCGGGCGCTGCTGAGCCGGCTGCGCCTGCTGCGGCAGCGGGGTGACGCTGACCGACGGCACCTGCGTGTTGAGCGCGGTCAGGACATCGTTGGTGATATCGACCGCATTCGAACGAGCCAGCGTCGCGTCGGTGTCGACGGCGATGTTGGCGCCGCGCGCGGTCATTGCCTGATTGATGATCGGGCCGAGGCGCGCATCGATCTGCTGGCGAACGTGCGCCTGAGTCGACTGCAGACGGGTCTGAAGTCCCTGCAGCTCGGTCTGCGCCGTCTGCTGCGACTGCTGCCAGCGCTGGACGCGCTGCTGCAGGGCGGCGGGCGGGTTCTGCTTCTGAGCGGCCGGAAGGGCGTTGATCGCAGCTTCGATTGCCTGACCTTCGGTCTGGATCGGAGCTGCCAGAGCCTGCTGGCGGGTCTGAAGCGCGGTGACCTGGCTCTGCAGCTGGGTCAGCGCCGCGCGGCAGGCGGTGCACTCCGCATAGATGCGGCCCGAGTCGACCACCGCGACCACTGCCGCCGGAAGACGGTTCTGGGCGGCAGCCGGCGACGCAACGGCAGCTGCCGTCAGGAGGCCAAGAAGAAGCTTGTTGGTCATCAGAATGCAGTCCCTACGTTGAATTGAAAGAGCTTGGGATCGTCGCCGTCCTGCGTCAGCAGGGCCTTGGCGAGATCGATGCGAAGCGGCCCGAACGGCGAGGTCCAGTTCACGCCGATACCGACCGCCAGACGCGGTTTGGCGCTGTTGCCGAGGAATTCCTCGCGGTAACCGGGCTGGAAGTTCAGCACCGTTCCGGTCGGCGCGGCGGCGCAGTTCGCCCTGGTCTGGCCGACGGTCAGCACCTGCGCTGCCGGCGCGGTCACGTTCTCTGCGCTGGCGACGTAGAAGCAGGTGCCCGGCAGGTTGAGAAGGTTGGGCGTCCGCAGCTTGAACAACGAGCCGACGTCGACGAACGCCGACGGCCGAAGCCCGAGGTTGCGCGCACCGGCGCCGAGCGGGATCTCGAGTTCGAGGCGGCCCATGTAATAAGCCCGCCCGCCGAGCGCGTCGGTGATCTGACCTTCCTCACCCAGCAGCGCGCTGGCATCTTCCGAATAGCTGGTGCGGCGGATCCGCGGGCCGATGCCGCGAATGTCGAACCCGCGCAGCTGCGGCGTGAAGAAGCGGTCGGAGATCCGGATCGGATCGAGCCCTTCACGCCTGGCGTTCTGCAGCGGGTGGATGTAGCCGCCCTCGGCGCGGGCCGAGAGGACGAAGCCGCGCCCGATGCCCCAATATTTGGTGCCCTCAGCGCGCGAGCGGATGTAGCGCACGTCGCCGCCGAGACCGGCGAAATCCTGACTGAACGATAGCCGCTGACCCTGGGTCGCGCGGATGCCGTTGGTGTTATCAAACACCGCGCTGTAACCGATCGACGAGGTCGTCCGCTTGCCGATTTCATCGCAGAGATACTGCCCCGCCTTGAGCGGATCGCACTGCCCGTTGGTGAAGAATTCGGGCCGATTGGCAAGCGTGATGTTGTCGAAATTGAGCGTGTAGCGCGTGCCGAAATTGATGAATTCGTTGACCGGGAAGCCGAGCGACAGGCCGGCGCCGGTCTGGATCTGACTGTACGTCCGGTTGCGCTCGTTGCCGATGAAGTTGAAGCTGTTGAAATCGCGGCGATAGATCTGGCCGCCAAGCAGGATCTGCTTGTCGAACAGATAGGGCTCGGTGAAGCCGAGCTGGATCGACTTCGAATAACGCGAATAATTGATTCCGGCGGACAGGGACTGACCCATGCCGCGGAAATTGTTCTGCTCGACACTCGCCGCGAGGATGAAGCGCTCCAGGCTCGAATAGCCCGCCGACAGCTGGAGCTGCCCGGTCGGCTTTTCCTCGACTTCCACGTTCAGCGCCACGCGGTCGGGCGCGACCTGCTCCTGCTTGATTTCCAGCTTTTCCTGGAAATAGCCGAGGCTCTGGATTCGGTCCTGGCTGCGCTTCACCTTGACGGTGTTGAAGGCGTCGCCCTCGTTGACGCGGAATTCGCGGCGGACGACCTTGTCGCGCGTGCCGGTGTTGCCGCTGACGTTGATGCGATCGACATAGGTGCGCGGGGTCTCGCCGACCCGGAACGCGATCCCCATCGTCTGGGTCTCGGCATTCCGTTCGTAATTGGGATCGATCTCGGTGAACGCATAACCGAGCAGACCCGCCGCCTCGTTCATGCGGGTGACCGCGTCTTCGACCGCCTTGGCGTTGAACCAATCACCTTTCTTCACGCCCGCAAGCGCGACAACCAGTTCGGGCTTGAAATCGCGCAGTTCGGATTCGGCGGTGATGTCGCCGAACTTGTAGCGCTTTCCTTCCTCGACCACGTAGGTGATCACGAAGTCGCGGCGGTCGGGCGTCAGTTCGGCCAGCGCCGAGACAACGCGGAAATCGGCATACCCCTGCGTCAGGTAGAACGCGCGCAGCTTCTGCTGGTCGGCCGCGAGCCGGTCTGGATCGTAGCTGTCGTTGGACTTGAGAAAGCCCAGAAAGCCGCCACTCTCGCGGGTGAACATTTCCTTGCGAAGACGCCCATCATCGAACTGCTCGTTGCCGATGATGTTGATCGCGCGAACCTTGGACTTGTCGCCCTCGGTGATCTCGAACACCAGATCGACGCGGTTCTGGTCCAGCGTGACAACCTTGGGCTCGACCCGCGCGGCGAAGCGGCCCTGGCGCTTGTAGAGCTCAATGATCCGCTCGACGTCGCTGCGCGCCTTGGTGCGGGTAAAGATCTGCCGCGGGGCAAGCCGGATCTCGGGCAGGATCTTGTCGTCCTTGATCCGCTTGTTGCCTTCAAGAACGATGCGGTTGATGACCGGGTTCTCGCGTACCACCAGCACGATGTTGCCGGTGTCGGCACCCTGGATCTGCGCGTCGGCGAACAGTTCGGTCTCGTACAGCGCCTTGATCGCGGCATCGAGCTTCTCGGTGTCGTAGGTGTCGCCCGGATTGAGCCCGGCGTAGGACCGCACGGTATCGGCCTCGAGACGCTGAGCGCCCTGAACCGAGATGGAGCGGATAGTGCGCTGCTGCACCGCGGGCGCGGCCGGCGCCGTCGTCGCCGGAGCGGGCTGCGCGGTGATCGCTGCGGCGGGCGCCGGCGGCGCGGCCTGCTGGGCGAGCACGGGTGAAGCCCAGCCACCGACGATGGTGCCGAGCAGGAGCGTCGCCCTCATGCGATTGATCAAAGCCTTGTCGCCTTTCGAACTCACGTAATCTTGTCCCCACCTGCGTTTAGGTGACCTGGGTGACGCCGTACGGCACCTAAAATTGCCCGCGACGCTACTAGACGCGGGCCCCTGCCGCGCCAACCCACATTGTTCAAGACGGGCTCAGCCCAACAATCGCCCCAATGTCTGCCACAGACCCACCGACGCAAGGTCGTTCAGAGTCGCCACCAGCATCAAGGTCATGAGGGCGGCGAACCCGCCGCGAAACAGCCACTCCTGCGCCCGGGCCCCAAGCGGCCGGCGACGGGTCGCCTCAACCGCGTAGAGCGCCAGATGACCCCCGTCGAGCATGGGAACTGGCAGCAGGTTGATGAACCCGAGGTTTATCGAGAAAAAGGCGATCAGCTGGACAAACTCGAACCAGCCGATGCTGGCGACCTGGCCCGCGACCTGCGCCATCTTGATCGGGCCGCCCAGCTCTTCGAGCGGCCTCCGACCGGTGATGATTTGCCACAGGCCTACCGCCGTATTTTCGATGGTCGAGGCAGTGATTCCGACCGCTTCGGGCACCAGCTGCCAGACCGGCACGGGCTCGAACACCCGCTGCCCGGTGGCGACGCCCAGGCGCCCGACGCGGTAGGTCTGACCGAACCGGTCGGCTTCCCGCACTTCGGCGAGGCGGGTGGACGCGGTGAAGTTCCGCCCCTGCCGCTCGATCGTCAGCAGCACATCCTCGTTCGGGCGCAAGCGGCTGTAGTCGGCAAGATCGTCGAAGCGGGTGACTTCCTTGTCGTCAATCCCGACGATGCGATCGCCCCGCTGCAGACCGATCTGGGCAGCCGGCGACCCGGGCAGCACCGAGGCAACAATCGCCGGCGTGCGCGGCGCGCCGTTGGCGGCGATAAAGGCTGCGAAGATCAAAATGGCGAGAAGGAAGTTGGCCGCCGGGCCTGCGAAGACGACCAGGGCGCGCTGCCACACCGGCTTGGCATGGAAGCTGCGGGCGCGAAGCCCGGGGCTGAGCTGGTCGAGATTCTGGCCCATGCTGGCCGGGTTCATGTCGCCGGTGAAGCGGACGTAGCCGCCGAGCGGCAGCCAGCCGACCTTCCACCGCGTCCCCCTCTTGTCGGTCCAGCCGGCGACTTCGCGGCCGAACCCGATCGAAAAGGTCTCCGCGCCGATGCCGAACCAGCGGCCGACGATGTAATGGCCGTACTCATGGATGAAGACGAGCGGTCCGATCGCGCCCAGGAACGCCAGCGCGAGGAACCACATCGGCGGCGTTTCAAGCATTAGAGCGCCTCCACCTTGAGGCGTTCCCGCGTCGTTCGCCGAACCTCTGCATCGAGCGCTAGCACCTCGTCGATCGAACCGGGCAGCGGCTGGTCCAGCCGTTCCAGCTGATCCTCTACCGTTGCCGCGATGTCGCCGAAATGAATGGCGCCGCCCAGGAAGGCTTCGACCGCCACCTCGTTGGCGGCATTGAGCGTCAGCGGTGCCGCTCCGCCGCGGCGGAGCGCTTCGCGGGCCAGCCGAAGCGCCGGAAAGCGGACGGTGTCGGGCGCCTCGAAGTCGAGCCGGGCGATTTCGAGTAGGTCGAGCCGGCGAGCTCCGGTCGCCATCCGCTCGGGCCACGCGAGAACGTGCCCGATCGGCACCCGCATATCGGGGCTGCCAAGCTGCGCCAGCATCGATCCGTCGGCATATTCGACCAAGCTGTGAATGACCGACTGGGGGTGAACCACGATGTCGATCCGATCTTCGGGCAAGGCGAACAGGTGGTGCGCCTCGATCAGCTCGAGCCCCTTGTTCATCATGGTTGCGCTGTCGACGCTGATCTTGGCGCCCATCGACCAATTGGGGTGCGCGACTGCTTGCGCCGGCGTGGCTCGGGCCATGTCGTCGGCGGACCAGGTCCGGAACGGGCCGCCACTGGCGGTCAAAATCAGTCGTGCGACATGATCGCAATCCTGACCTGCAAGGCACTGAAAGATCGCATTATGTTCGCTGTCGATCGGCAGCAGAGTCGCGCCGGAGCGACGGGCTTCCTCGATCATCAGCGCGCCGGCGGAAACCAGCGCTTCCTTGTTGGCGAGGCCGATCGTCAGCCCGGCACGGACGGCGGCCATGACCGGCGCCAGCCCCGCGGTACCGACGATCGCGGCGACGATGAGGTCGGCCGACACCGCCGCTTCGGCCAGCGCGCTTTCGCCCGCCGCGGCCTGGATATTGGTTCCGGACAAGGCCGCCTGGAGATCGCCCAGCCGCCTTTCGTCCGCGATGACCGCCAACGACGCGCGCGTTCGGCGGGCGATGGCAGCAAGTTCGGCGACATTGCTGGCAGCGGTGACCGCAGTCACCTCGAAACGATCGGGCGCCGCCTCGACCAAGTCCAGCGTCGACGTTCCGATCGAGCCGGTCGCGCCGAGAATGGCGACCCGCTTCATCAGCCGAGCCCCGCCATCACGCCGATCGCGGTCAGCACCGCGACTGGGACCAGCCCGTCGAGACGGTCGAACACACCGCCATGGCCGGGCAGGATGCGGCCGCTGTCCTTGACCCCTGCCCGGCGCTTCATCCAGCTTTCGAAGAGGTCACCCAGCGCGGCGGCAAAAGCGAAGATGGGCGCCAGCAGCAGCCAGGCCCAGTGCAGGCCCTGACTCTGAGCCCAAATGCCGCCAAGCAGGGTCGCGGTGATGAGGCCGCCGATCAGGCCCGAAATGGTCTTGTTGGGGCTGATTGTCGGGGCGAGCTTGGGACCGCCAAAGGTGCGACCCGTGAAGAACGCTCCGATATCGGCGCTCCAGGTAACGATAAACGCCCACAGCACCAGCTCGAATCCCTGGCTCCCGGCGGGCACCCCTGCCCGCTCGCGCACCCACAACAGCGACAGGGCGGGCAGAAGGGCAAAGGCAAAACCGCCGAGGTGCCAGGACAGACCCCAGCCGCGGACCATCTTCGCCCATTCGTAATAAATGGCCGTCGCCGCGGCCGCCACCAGGATGGCGAAGGCAGTGCCCCCCACCCATTCGGCGGTCAGCGCCGTCAGGACCAACAGCACGCCGGTAATCGACCGAAGCGCAATTTCGCTCATCGCCCGCCGAACCGCCGCTGTCTGCGCGCAAATTCGCCAAGCGCGGCACCAAAGGCGGCCTCGTCGAAGTCCGGCCACAAGGTGTCCACGAAATGTAGCTCGGCATAGGCTGCCTGCCAGAGGAGGAAATTCGACAGCCGAACTTCGCCGCTGGTGCGGATCAGGAGATCGAGTGGCGGCAGATCGCGCGTGTGCAGCAGCCCTTCGATCGCCGCGATGTCGATGCTTTCGGGATCGACCGACCCGTCACGCACGCCGCGGGCCAGTGCCTTGGCCGCCCCGACCAGCTCGGCCTGGCTGCCGTAATTGAGCGCCACCACCAACGTCAGCCGGTCGTTGTCGCGGGTTTCCTCGACCGCTTGTTGCAGTCGGTCGTAAAGCTCGTTTCCGAACGCCGCCGGCTCACCGATCAGCTTCAGACGGACCTTTTCCTTTTGCAGCGTGCCAAGTTCGCGCTCGAGATAGAAGCGCATCAGGCCCTTGAGGTCGCTGACCTCGTCCTCCGAGCGCCGCCAATTCTCGCTCGAGAAGGCGTAAAGCGTCAGGACCTCGACGCCGCTGTCGACCGCCGCCTGCATGGTCCGGCGAACCGCCTCCGCGCCGGCACGATGGCCGGCGACACGGGGCAGCGAGCGCCGGGATGCCCAGCGGCCATTGCCGTCCATGATGATCGCGACGTGGCGAGGAACCGCGCCCTCGCCGGTGCCGAGCGTGGCCGAGGTATCGCGTGCCTCAACATCGCTCGGCACCGGCGGGGTGGTCGAACTCACTTGCCGAGGATTTCCTTTTCCTTGGCCTGCGCCGCGGCATCGATCTCCTTGATCGTGTCGTCGGTGATCTTCTGGACCTCGGTGTCGAGCTTCTTGTGCTCGTCCTCGCTGATTTCCTTTTTCTTCTCGTCGGTCTTCAGCGCATCCATCGCATCGCGGCGCACGTTGCGAGCGGCGATCCGGGCCTTTTCGGCATATTGGCTGACCAGCTTGGCAAGCTCCTTGCGGCGCTCCTCGGTCATGTCGGGGATCGGCAGACGGATCATCTGACCGTCGGTAATCGGATTGATCCCGAGCCCGCCCGAACGGATCGCCTTTTCCACCGCATTGAGGTTGGACTTGTCCCACACCTGCACCGAAATCATCCGCGGCTCGGGCACCGACACGGTGGCGACCTGATTGAGCGGCATCTTGGCGCCATACACTTCGACCTGGATCGGATCGAGCAGCGCGGTCGACGCGCGGCCGGTGCGAAGCCCGCCCAGATCGTTCTTGAGCGCTTCCACCGACCCCGCCATGCGGCGCTTCACATCGGCCTTGTCATAGGCTGGCATCTTAACGTTCCTCCTGGTCCTGAACGATTGTCGCCACGCCCTCGCCCGCAAGCACCTTGGCAAGGTTGCCGGGCTGGCGGACGTTGAAGACGACAATCGGAATATCGTTGTCACGGCACAGCGCGACCGCCGCCGCGTCCATGATCTTGAGATCTTCGGCAAGCACCCGATCGAAGCCGATGGTGTCGAACCGCTTGGCGTCCTTCACCTTCTTGGGGTCAGCCGAATATACGCCGTCGACACTGGTGCCCTTGAACAGGGCGTTGCACTTCATCTCGGCGGCACGCAGCGCGGCGCCGGTGTCGGTCGTGAAATAAGGCGACCCCACGCCGGCAGCGAAGATCACCACCCGCCCCTTGGCGAGATGGCGCTCAGCGCGGCGACGGATGACGGGCTCGCACACCTGATCCATCTTGATCGCGCTTTGCACGCGGGTGTCGACACCGATCTGCTCCAGCGCATTTTGCACCGCGAGGGCGTTCATCACGGTCGCCAGCATGCCCATGTAATCGGCCTGCGCCCGGTCCATGCCCTTGGCGGCGCCGGCCATGCCGCGGAAGATGTTTCCGCCGCCGATCACCAGGCACAGCTCGAAGCCGGCATCCTTGGCGGCCTTCACCTCCGACGCCATGGCGGCGACCGTTTCCTGGTCGATGCCGAACTGGCCGGGCCCCATCAACGCCTCGCCCGACAGCTTCAGGAGAATGCGGTTGAAGCGGCGGGCCATGGGCGTTGGGTGTCTTTCGGATGTGAAACGGGCGGCAGCGCTTCTATAAGCGCCGCCGCCCGCTTGCCAACCCGTCATGCCGGGCCGGCGCTTGGGGTTAACCCTGCTTGACGCCCGAGGCGGAAGCAACTTCGCCAGCGAAGTCGCTCTGCTGCTTCTCGATGCCTTCGCCGAGCTGGAAGCGGACGAAATCGACGATGGTCGCCGAACCGCCGGCCGCCTTGGCTTCCGCCGAGACGTAGTCCTGCACCGGGGTCTTGC
>Ga0310813_10000189_pt1 | contig 45705 bp, 17 predicted proteins | sample YN3metagenome_FD_203086 | JGI IMG/M metagenome (GOLD analysis project Ga0310813, IMG submission 203086) | Soil microbial communities from experimental microcosm in Duke University, North Carolina, United States - YN3 | ecosystem: Engineered > Artificial ecosystem > Soil microcosm > Unclassified...
ATCGATGACGATGCGCATTATTTTTGTACCAGTCGTAAGGGCCGAAGTAGTAACGCTTGCATTTTGATAAGTCTGCCATCCGCCTGTACCCCCGAATGTGATCGGGCCGGAGATATTTATTCCATCCATTTCTACGTGGAAGGTGAATGTTCCGGTGTTGTTGGAAGCCACGCTTGCAGAGAGGGAATACGTGCTGGCCGTGGTTACGTTTACGGTATATTCCATCCATTCCCCAGTTTGGATCCAACCTACATCGTATCCCCCGTCGCTGGCGATTTCGACGTCTACGCCTTCATTGGTACCGGTTCTGTATGCCCCAAGAGTATTGGTAGCGTCAAGATCGTGGTAAGAAATTCCTTCGCCTCCTACATCGTAATTTTCTGCCTGTATAGTTCCTGCGATTGGCCATGCTGTGCCACCGTAAGGAGTTTGGAGAGTGCCGTCTTCAATAATGATATCATCGAAATAAGCATTGTAGCTGCCCGAAGCAGAAGGGTGATCGTAGCCGATAATAATTCCGGTGATCACATCTCCCACTAATGCACCGGTACCGAACTGGCAGATGAATTTTTCCCATGAACCACCCACAGTACCTCTGGCCACTGTTGGGGTCATGGCGCTGCCGTTGTTGTCGGTGTAGCCAGATTGAGTGCTCAATCTTTTTCCCGACTGAAATAGAAGATCTACAGAAGTGTATTGTCCCAGCGCATCAATTGTTTTTTTCCAGAAGCTCAACTGCATACTTGCTTTCACAGTAATCTTTACTGCGTTGGTTTGGTAGTAATGACTGGAAGCACTTCCTGAAGTTGTATTACCGGTTACTTTCACACTGTAGAGTCCGGTTTTAGTGTTAGCAGGATCATTTACAATAGCAATAGATTGTCCGCTTACGCCTGTAGCGCTCACCTGTGCGTCGTTGTAGAAAGAAGGATCTATTTTTAAAGTAGCATTATAGACTCTTCCCTCCGTACGGATCGTAGTGGCGCGGCTTTCAAAGCTGTTGCGGTGGTAAATAGGACCGAGCGAATATTCAATTGGAATAGTAGTGGTAGTAGCAATATCACCTCTCAGCATCTTGGCAGCAGTTGCGGCCAGGCGCAGGTAATAATCGGAACCAACCCACACACCGTCTTTGGCAAAGGTTTCAAAATATTGATCGGTAGGAATATCAAAATAATCTACTGCACCGTTAATCAGGTTTGTGCTTTCTTCGAATTCATCCAACATTGCCAGGTACACGCTGGTAAGCCCGAGGGACTTGGCATTCAGCACTTGTTCCCACAATAATTTTCCTCCTTGTCTGTCTGTTTGAGTAAGTGTCAGATCGTTGTTCACCCAGTTGGCGCCACCTGCAAATGCTACAGGGAGGTAGTCCATACCATTGGTAGTACAATACGCTTTATCGGCAGTCTCAGTATTGGTCAGGTAACTATCTGCACCGCCGGGAGTATTGTATACCCCCACGGTCCAAGGAGACACGCAGTCGAGCGATTTGAACACTACGTCAAAACCGGAACCTGGATTTGTTCTCCAATCGCTCGGTGTACCGCCGATCACGTAGCAGCCGCGTGATTTCAGGAAGCTAATGAGTTGTGCGCATTGTGTGGAAGTAGCCATGCTGTATCCCACGCCCCACATTTCTACTACTGGCTTTCCGTTTACCGTAGCATAGTTTGGAGAAGAAGTAAGCGCGCGCATTTGTTCGATCTCGTATACCCAGTCCATTTGCATACGTTGTAAGATAGTAGCATCGGTGCCGTTTAAGTCGTAGCAGATGTAGAATAATCTTCCGGTAGCTTCACAGGCATTTTTTACATTTGTTAAATGTGATTGAGAAGTGATTGTTACACTTTTTCCGATCGGCCCTACGAAACGTTGGATCGCTACGCCATCGAGGCCTGCAGTTTGTGCCCAACCCATTTGGCGGTTGATGATGTTTGCATCAGCATCGTTGTATAAGCGTGTAGCATTGCCATTGCCAAGGGTGGCAAAGTTAGTGGGATAAGTATCGGAAGTCGGATATTGAGAAAGGTCGGGGAAGCTGGCAATATCTTCGTTGATATGGAATCCTGAAGCAGGTATTACATTATAAGACCAGTGTACCCAGTCGGAAGCATTGTTTCCCGCCTGGTGCCAGATCTGGTAGCCTGCAAAACATTTATTCTTGAATCCTGCAATGGCGCTGTTAACCTGGCTTGGTACAGGTTGTGAAGTCGGATCGAGAGAACCTTTGTAAACTTTGATCTCTTTGATATAATTATCTTCTGCGTTGAATCCCATTCTAAAATCAGAACCTCCGTTCATAAGTCCATTCAGCGCGGCGTCTGTAATGGTCACGATCGTGGTTACCCAATCGCCGTCGTTGATTTTTTGAAAGTCAGCGCCAGCGTAGGTGGTAGAGGTACTGTTGTAATTAAACCAGATATTATTCGCACTGTTACCATAATAAGTAACGGCGATCAACAGATTGTTTTGCGAAGTTGGAATGGTAGCGCGGTTACAACTGATGTACATGAATTTTCCAGCAGGAATTTTTCTGCAAGGAGTTCCTGCTATTGTTGCTACTTCTGTATAAGCTTCGTCTCCGGGAGTGTTATCTACCACGAGTGACATATTACTGGAAGTAATCGGGTTGGTGAACGTAATGGAGGCTGATACTGCCGGAAGCGAAATGGTTTGCGCCTGCGCTGCCACAGTTACCATCAAAGCCGACCATACCAACCATGACTTGGTTAAAAGATTTGTAAAACTGTTTTTCATTTTCTGTCTGTTTTTACTCTACTGCCTTCTTCTTTATTTGTTTTATTCTGCGTATTCTATAATTCTTAAATTCTATTTATTCTGTTTATTCCTGCACAATAATTTTTCTCATAGTCCGGTCACCGTTTTCATTGAGGATCTCAAGGAGGTAAGTACCTGCAATGAGTTGTTGAGGCAAAGCAAGCGTATGAATGGAAGAGCCACTCGCCGCTTTCACCGACATATGAGTTACGGTTTGTCCAAGGAAATTGTAAAGATGTATCTCGTATTTTTCTGTCTTAGGATTTATAAATTGGATGCTGATATTTTGTCCTTCTTTAACAGGATTAGGATAGACCGCAATGCTGGATCCCTGTATGGTAGCAGGATGGGCAGGATTGCTGAAATCAAGTAGCCCTAAAGCAATAGAAGGAGTGAAGGTCACCGAGCTCAAATTAAAACCGCCTGCATCGATGACGATGCGCATTATTTTTGTACCAGTCGTAAGGGCCGAAGTAGTAACGCTTGCATTTTGATAAGTCTGCCATCCGCCTGTACCCCCGAAGGTGATCGGGCCGGAGATATTTATTCCATCCATTTCTACGTGGAAGGTGAATGTTCCGGTGTTGTTGGAAGCCACGCTTGCAGAGAGGGAATACGTGCTGGCCGTGGTTACGTTCACGGTATATTCCATCCATTCCCCAGTTTGGATCCAACCTACATCGTACCCACCGTCGCTGGCGATTTCGACGTCTACGCCTTCATTGGAGCCGGTTCTGTATGCCCCAAGAGTGTTGGTAGCGTCAAGATCGTGGTAAGAAATTCCTTCGCCTCCTACGTCGTAATTTTCTGCCTGGATAGTTCCTGCGATTGGCCATGCTGTGCCACCGTAAGGAGTTTGGCTAGTACCGTCTTCAATAATGATATCGTCGAAATAAGCAGTAAAGGTACCACTGCCTGAATTGCTGTAACCAATGATCACTCCGGTGATCACATCTCCCACTAATGCGCCAGTACCGAACTGGCAGATGAATTTTTCCCAGCTTCCTACAGCTCCTCTTGCAATGGTAGGTGTCATAGCATTGCCGTTGTTGTCGGTGTAGCCAGATTGAGTGCTCAATCTTTTTCCCGACTGAAATAGAAGATCTACAGAAGTGTATTGTCCTTGTGTGTTCACCGAATTTTTCCAGAAGCTCAATTGCATATTGGCTTTCACGGTAATATTGGTTTGTGAAACCTGGTAATAGTAGCTGCCGTTAGAAGAAGCGTTTCCGGTGATTGTAGTGCCGTACAGCCCGGTTTTCGCCATAGAAGCATTATTGACCATTGTTGTCGATTGTCCGCTTACATTGCTGGCAGAGACTTGCGCGTCGTTGTAGAAACAAGGATCGATGTTGAAGTAGCCATTGTTTGCACCGGAGTTGTAGGTAGCATAACGTTTTTCAAAACCATTTCTATAATAAACAGGGCCAAGTGAATATTCGATCGGTACGCTGGAGGTCACGGATCTTGTGCCTTTCAGCATTTCTGTTTCGGCTCCTGCAAGACGGAGATAAAAATCAGAGGAGGTCCAGGTACCATCGGCGCTGGTGGTTACAAAATATTGATCGGTAGGGATCATGGTATAATCGGTAGCAGCTTTCATGATGGCTGTGCCTTCGTCGTATTCGTCAAACATGGCGAAGTACATATTGTTGACGCCAATGTTTTTAATATTTACTGCTTGCGTCCAGCTGAAGTTCCCGGCATTTCTTGGGATCTGGTTAGGAGTACCGCTGTTCCACTGCGACCAGGAGAATCCCGGGAAAAGCACTGGCATGTAGTCAATGCTATTGGCATCAGTGTATGCTTTATCAGGAACTAAAAGATTTGTTTTGAAACTATTTGCTCCTGCAACGTCCCCAAAACGTCCTACAGACCAGGGCGACAGCATATCAAATGTTTTGTATGCATTGATAAAACCGGATTTGGAATCGTTGTTCTCCGTTCTCCAATAGGTAGGCACGCCACCAATCACATAGCAGCCGCGTGATTTCAGGAAGTTGATAAGGTCGATTGTCTCTTGTTCGGTGCCCGGGTGGTTGCCGGTAAAACCTGTACCCCAGATTTCCACTACAGGTTTTCCGTTCACAGTAGCGTATGCCGGAGAAGAGGTCAGCGCGTAGGCTTGCTCTACATTGTATACCCAGTCAAATTTAATGATGTCGTCCCAGGTAGCATCCAAGCCTGTGGAAGAAATATCGTAGCAAACATAAAAGATCCGGTTGTTGGCCTCTGCTGCGGCTTTCACCTTGATAGGAGAAGCTGCCGGAGAGTTATTGATGATCGGGCCGATGCCATTGATGAATCGCTGAAGCGCCACGCCGTCGATGCCGGCGGTTTGCATCCAGCTGAAATGTTTGTTGATAACAGAAGAATTGGAAGAGTTGAAAAGTTGCGAAGCAGTGCCACTACCTAAATTCGCAAAGCCAGTAGTGGTAAGGTCTGCAGCAGCGTATTCCGATACATCGGGATAAACTTCAAAATTCAAATGTCCTACAGAAGGCTGTGCTCCGCCAGCCCAGTGAAACCAGTTGGAAGTAGGCGTACCGGTATTGAACCATACCTGGTAGCCTGCCACTGCTTTGCCTTTGAATTCTGAATAGCTGCTTCCGGTAGTAGTAGGGACAGTCTGTGATGCAGGATCGAGCGTGCCGATCGAAATAGTAATTTGACGGATATAGTTGTTGTATCCCGTAGTAGTGCCAATACGAAAATCGGCAGAATTATTTTGCGCATTGCTCAGCGATGCATCGGTAAGCGCGATGGTTGCAGTGATCCAGGTGTTGGTATTTGTTTTGGTAATGTTTAAGGTATTGTAATTATTTCCGCCTGTAGCGTTGTATTGAAACTGCAGATTGTCAGTACCATTGTCATAGTAAGTAATGGTAAAGATCAGGTTGTTTTGAGCAGAACTGATCGTGGCATCGTTTACCATAAAGTATCCATACTTGCTTCCGGGAATTTGACGACACTCCTGGCCGCCAATAGTAGTCTGTATAGTATAAGGTTCGTTGTTAGGATCGGTAACGGTATAGTGTGTAAGATTGTTGGATACAGGAGTATTTGACAAGGTAAGCGAAGCCACAGGAGCAGCTTGTGACGCAAAGCCGATCGCTAGGCAAAAGAGTAAATGAAGTAAGAGTATATTCTTTTTCATCATTGCAATTCGTAAAGTAGTATTGAAAAAATAATGTTGTCAGATCAGATTTATTGGATGAGTAATTCCAGTTTTTATAGAAACTTGGCGATGTTTCCGGAACAGATCTGCTTAATTTCGAATAGTAAAGATACAAAAAAATCCATGATTAATAATACGATTTTGATATTTATCCTATTAGGTCTTATTATTTTAATATGTCTGAACCTTGATTCACCGGATTAGAAGATTTACAGGATTTTTATTTTCATGATATCATTCAAAAGGAGATTTGGCGAAGCTGACCTGTCGTTTATATTTTTTCTTCTGAATTTCTACGGGCAACATTGTGAAGTCAATGTTTGGAATTCTAATCATAGAAGTTTCCTCCTGAATAACAGCCAAAAATAAATTCCAAGCAAAGAAAATAAATCATGCAAATAAAAATCATGTAAATCTTCTAATCCAGTGAATCAAGGTTCAGACAAAAAAAAAAGAGGTGATGATCGCAATGATCATCACCTCTTATAATTTTATTTTAAAATTATTACTTCGCCATAGGAGGACATTCTTTCACTTCTTTATATTCGAAAGAACCAATAGAGTTCTTATCTATATCAACGATAGAGTTACCGCCTCTGTTTTTAATTACAATATTGCAGAAAGTACCATAACCAGCTGGGTTCTGTGCGAACAGGATACCGAAGCCTCTTGGCCAGTTTCTTGCCATTTTGTTGTTGAAAGGAAACTCTCTGGCTGTACCATCGATCGTGATGTTTTCAAATACCAGGTTGAAGAATCCTCTGCCACCGATTTTGTTTAGCAGGATCGCGTTGTCTTTTGCATCGATCACATCGATGTTGGAGAATTTCACGTTCTGTACTTTGTTTCCGCACATGCTGCTGCACATTAGATCAACCGCGCCCACCATGTTGTAGAACAAGTCGTTGAATGTACCGCAACGGATGATGGTGATGTTTGAGAACTCATGCATCCCTTGTTCGTTGAAGCCTACGCCAGGATAGTTGTTGTTTACTCTGATACCAGCTTCTACGTGGTCTTTCACCAGGATGTGATGCGCTTTGTTGTCTTTACCTCCGTAGATCGAGCATCCACCGGATCTCCAGCCGTTTTCAGAAGTGCTGTATGCAAAAGTATTGTTGGTGCACTCTAATCCGTCTGCACACCAGATTGCCATGTCGTCGTCTCCGTTGTTACGGAAGCTGCAGTGTTCTACGGTTGCGTTTTTAGTTCCTTTACAAAGGTTGATGCCATCTGCATAGTTGTTTCTTAGACGGCAGTGAGACATTTTGAATCCATCTGAGTTTGGAATATCACCGATGTTGTACTGAGCGATCCAGGCGCCGCATTCGAAGTGTTCAGCCCAAACGTTTTTGATAACTGAGTTGCTGGTGAAAATACCGTTGATACCTTTGTAAGAGCTGGATCTGGAGTTTCTGGTAGTAACCAGGGAAAGGTCCATAAAGCTGATATCTCTTGCATTCGCGCGAAGACCACCTTGCAGGTATGCTTCGTTGGTGAAGTTGATAGTAGTATACCACATACCAGCGCCTTTCAGTTTAGTGTTTGGCACACCGAAATAAAGCTCTCTGTTTACGTTGTAAAAACCAGGAGGAAGGAAGATCGATTGTCCACCACCTTTGTTGTCGATGAATACCTGAAGATCGCTTCCATTACCATTGTATACAAGGTCAGCAGGACCTGGTTTGATCTCGTCTGGAATTGGCTCCAGTTCTGCGAAGTCGATGTTTGGTTTACCGGATTTGGTTACCAGTTTCAATTTTCCGCCAGCAGGAATTTTTGCAGGCAGTTTCATACGAGCTTCGTCAAAACGCATTTTAGGGTTATCGTTTTTAACAGCTACGTTGTTAGGGTTACCGTTGGTAGCAAGATATTCCCAAGACCAGTAAGAAGTCAATTTTAATGTTCCTACCATTTTACCATCGGCATATACATCTACGAAAGCAGAGTCTTCGTCAGGTACGCTGAAACGTACCACAAGACCATCCGCTTCTTTTTTCAATTTCCATTCTATAGAAGCACCCTTTGTTGTCATATCTACACATACTTGCTCGGTTGCTTCACTTTGCAGGTCTTTTTGTGCAAACGACATCATGGTGATCGTTGCGTCGGTCAATACTCCCTGATCCGCTTCATACCTGATGTATGGAGCATCGTAGTATCCTCTCTGATCCTGAGCGTATACCAGGCCTTTCGCCAAAAATAAAACGGCAAAAATGATCAGGCTTCGAATTTTGAATGTTCTCATTTTTTTCTGAATTTTTGATTTTGAATTATTTGTACAAGTTTTTGAACTTTTAAAATTATTTATTTTTTGTTCATTATTCAAACATAATTAAAAATAATGTATAATAAAGCCAGGCTCAGGCGTCTGAAAAAATGAGCTGTAGGCTGTTTTTTAATAGTTTGATCTTATATTTCCCTTTCATTTTCCCCTCCTTCTTTTCTGATTATAGGCAGTTGTTTTTCAGAATTGCAAACTCTTTGCCAAAATATAGAAACATCTATAGATTAAATTGACTCTTTCCTATTTTACTTGAATTTCTGTAAGATTTACAGCCTTTTATCTGCTAAAACCTTATAAATAATATTGGAATTTTTCTATATTTAGAAGTTAAAAATAAGAACAATATAACTTTATGTTTTCATACCTAACAAAACTATTTAGAGCAGGACTCTTTTTTTTCCTCTTTTTAGGAAGCACTCTTTCTTTTGCTCAGACTACTTATTGGTGGAATGATGCTGTATTTTACGAATTATTCGTGCGCAGCTACAAAGATTCCGATGGAGACGGAAAAGGAGACCTTCAAGGATTGATCAATAATCTTGATTATCTCAACGATGGAGATCCTACGACTCACAATGACCTTGGCGTTACAGGGATCTGGCTTATGCCAATCATGCAATCGCCGAGTTACCACGGATATGATGTGACGGACTATCGAACCGTGGAAGCAGACTATGGTACCAACAATGATTTTAAGACCTTTATCGATGCAGCCCATGCCCGTGGTATCAAAGTGATCGTTGATTACGTGATGAACCACACTTCTTCGCAGCACCCATGGTTTCAGGCCTCTTCTGCCGGTACCGGTAATCTTGACTGGTATGTATGGCAACCTACCAACCCTGGTTTTACCGGACCGTTCAACAACAACACGGTTTGGTATCAAAGAGGAGGAACAGGTAATTTTTACTACGCTGTCTTCTGGTCTGAAATGCCCGACCTCAACTATACTACACAGGCAGTAAAAGATGAAATGTTTGACGCCGCAAAATTCTGGCTTCAGGATATGAACGCGGATGGCTTCCGCCTTGATGCAGCCAGGTATATCATCGAAGACGGTACTACCGTTAACAACCTGCAAGACACCCCTGAAACCCTCCAGTTCTGGAAAGATTTTCGCACGGCCTATAAATCATACAAGTCTGATGCTTTTGCAGTAGGTGAGGCTTGGACTACGACTGCTGCTGTCGGCCCATATGTAAGCAGTGATGGCGTAACTCCTGATGGATTGGATTTTTGTTTTGAATTTGATCTGGCATCTGACTTTATCACCACTGTCAATTCCGGAACGACCAGCATTTTGAAATCCAAGATCAACCAGGTGATGAGCACTTATCCGTATTTGCAGTTTGGTACCTTTCTTACCAATCACGATCAGGTTAGACTTATGTCCCAGCTCACTGGCACACAAGATGTGAAAATCGCTAAAGCAAAATTGGCTTCCGACCTCTTGCTCACTTTCCCTGGAGTTACTTATTTATACTATGGTGAAGAGATCGGAATGTCGGGAGGAGCTGTCTCCGATGAGTATAAAAGAACTCCTCTGCAATGGGACAATACTACTAAAGCAGGCTTCACCACCGGTACTCCATGGTGGTCCATCAACGCAGATCATTCCACGCTAAATATAAATATCTTTTACCAACAGCATGATCAGAATTCACTTTGGAATCATTACAACAGACTGATAGCCCTGCGTAAAGACCAGGTGGCATTACGTCGTGGTGGGTATAAGGCAGCCACGGCGTCGTCTTCTGCTGTGCTCGCTTTCCTTCGCCAGGCAGGAACTGAAAATATTCTTGTGGTATCTAATACAGGAGCCTCTACACTCACCAACGTTCAAGTGACGCTGACCTCTGCAGGCATTGCAGCAGGTACATACAAGTTGGTGGATTTGGTGGGTGGCAATCAGGTGTCCGTAACCATTGATGGTACGGGAGGATTTTCTAACCTTGCTTTAGGACAAATTCCCGCGCAGACGACCGCCATTTATAAATTTATGGATCCTTCTCAAACCCATTCTACTATTACCTTCCAGGTAGACATGAATGCGCTGATCACCGATGGTACTTTTGTACCAAGTACTGATTTTGTAGATCTTCAGGCAAACTTCAATAGTTATGGAGCCGATTCACTAAGCAAGCTGAAAGATATTGACGGCGACGGGATCTATACAACTACTATTCCTAACCTTGCCACCGGTAGCCTGATCACTTATAAATACCAGCTTAACGGAGTAAACGATGGACGCCAGGAATATGCCAACGGTACGATCCTAAGAGAATATTATGTGGTGGAAGGACAAGATACGGTAACTGTTACCTATGAAAAACAAGATATCACAGCCATTGAAAATCCTTTGGATCATTCGATCAATGTTTACCCGGTACCATCCAGCCAGGAGATATTTGTAGAGTTCTCCCAGGATTTTACCGGCAAAATAGATTACCAACTCTGTGATATGCTGGGAGCCGAAAAAGCCAGATCTTCTTTCATCTCTTCTTACAAGGCAGGTCCTCAGAGTATCTCCTGTGAAGGATTAAATTCAGGCGTATATATACTTAAGTTGAGTCATAATGAGACTAATAAGATAATTAAAGTAATAGTACAAAAATAAGAATACCAAAATTATTGTAGTTTTGGCACTAACTTGATATTTTACAGTTGAATCTGTTTTTAATTATAAAAAAGGCCATATTTTGATGTACGGTCTTTTTTTATGCTTTTTCAAAAATTTTTAATTTTCCAATATATATTTTCAATATAGAAAAGCCTTATACGGTACTACATTGTTAAATGTTATAAATATTATTGGAAATTTTCTATATTTACATTCACAATTAAGAGAAACAATGCTTTTACTCAAGCAATTGTTTTATGCCTCTTACGAATACTTATTCTAGTACTAAACCAATTTGACCGGAACTCATTCCTGGATCAAATTTTACCTGTTTTTTGAACATAAAAATTATACTTACTTGCTTATGAAAAGAAAATTACGAATTCTAAATTTTCTCATTTTTATGGCCGTTGTGCTATTTTTAAGCACTCCGGGGGCACTGGCCCAACCGAACTGGAAATTAGTCCAGCCTTCTTATCCCACAGTAGATGCTGTAGTAGCAGCTTATTCAGCAGCCGACCTTGGCGCTACTGGTGACGGTACTACAGACGTAACAGCACTTTTACAATCCAAACTAACAGAACTAGGCAACGCTGGAGGCGGAACGCTCTATATTCCACAAGGGAAATATAAGATCTCCGGTACCCTGCTTGTACCCAAAGGAGTAACGATCCGCGGAGAATGGAAGAAGCCTGTAAAAGGCCAGGCTATTGCAGGTACGATCCTGATGGCCTATTCCGGACGTGGAAGCGAAAGCGGCGCTGCTTTTATCACTATGCAGCCTGCTTCGGCAGTAATGGACCTGGCTATCTGGTATCCCGATCAATTACCAGGAAGCATTACACCTTATCCTCCGGCGATCCTTTTCGGACAAGACGGATATTGGGGAAATGATTTTTGTAACGTAAAAAATGTAACGTTTGTAAATGCCTACAACGGCGCTATTTTTTCCAGAACAAACGGAGGAGCTTCTCCTATCATTAATGGATTATATGGTACTCCACTTTCAAGAGGAGTAGAGATCGATAACATCGCCGACGTCGGGAGAATTGAATTTATAGATTTCTCCCCTGCTTATTGGGCAGGTTCAGGACTTCCAAATTCTCCTTCGTCTGGCGGCCCACACGAAAGTTATATCGCGCAAAACGCAACCGCTGTAGTAATGCGCCGCAACGATTGGTCTTATTCCACTTATGTAAACGCAGAAGGATACAACATCGGATTTCATGCATTGATCAGTGCCATTGATGGAAGTACTTCTACTCCAAACGGACATAACCTTGCATTTAATTTCAACAACTGCGGCACAGGGGTGTACATTGAAAATGACAACTCTGTAGGAATTATGTTTTACAACCTCACCACGACAAACTGTAAAACAGGGGTCCACATAGGAGCTGCTACCAATGGAGCCGTGCAGATCCATAGCTCTACGATCGATGCTTCTACCGCGGCCATCACTGTAGACGAAGGCTCTACCAGCCGTGTGATGTTTATGCAGTCTACTGTATCGAGAGGACCGGTAGTACTTAATGGTAGTTCATTCCAGACTTCTGATTGCAACTACAACAACAACGCCCCGCAGATCACTATAGGGAAGAAAGCGAGAGCTATCATCACAGGCAACCGTTTCAAAAACACTGTTCAGATCCAGAATAATTCTTATTTCTTAAGCACGATCGATCATACGCCTGTAAGTTTCAAACAAGCGCCAACCTTTACTGCCGGAGCACCGGAAACTCATAAGCCAAGCCGTCTGGGTTTTTACAACGTAAAAAATGCTCCTTACAATGCAAAGAACGACGGCACTACCGACAATACCGCTGCCATTCAAAATGCGTTGAATCAGGCTTCAGCAGACGGTGGAGGAGTAGTATTCCTTCCTCCGGGAAAATATAAAGTGACCGGCAATCTTACCATTCCTACCAATGTGGAATTGAAAGGAGCGTCCGATCTAAGCGCGGTGCCAATGGGCCAAGGAAGTGTGCTGGAAGCTTATGCAGGAAGAGGAAATTCTTCAGGTACTCCTTTTATTATGCTGTCTGCAGGAAGCGGACTACGTGGAGTAGTGATCGATTATCCTGAACAGGTATATACAAGCCTTCCTTCCATGACCGCTTATCCATATGCGATCCAGGGAATGGGAAGTAATGTATATGTAGTGAACGTAGGACTTCGCGCTACTTACAAAGGACTTGACCTTTTCACTTATAAATGCGATAACCACTACGTGGAATATTTGACAGGACACGTATTTAATAATGCTATCAAAGTAGGTGGTGGAAGTGCGAATGGAAAAATTTATAATACACAATTCAATACCATCGTATATGCATCCGGTGGAGAATCAAAATTCGGCAGCTGGCCAAACTCACCTCCTCAGGGAAGCGACGTTACTGCAGCATACGATTACAATTATGCCAATCTTGAATTCATGATCCTGGGTGATTGCCAGAACGAAATTTTGTACAACGATTTTGGTTTCGGTTCGCACAAAGGTCTGCGTATGATCTCAGAAAATGGCAATGGTCCTACCGGAGTAGCTATGGGATTTGCAATTGATGGTTCTCGTACCTCTATGAGTTTTGAAGCCCTTGGCTCTACAGGTTTTGATTTTGTGAACACTCAGATCGTGGCGTACGGAGATAATACTACAAGATACCTTGAAACTGTTCCTACCTTCAACTCAAAAGTTACACTCTTCAACTCTGATTACTGGGGAAATCCAGGCAACGGTGTTGCGCTGAATGGCGGTAGCATTGACTTACAGGGAGCAAATTTTTTCCAGCCAGGTCAGCAATATTTTGCAAAACTGGATTCCGGTATGCTGGGCCTACAGAACACTGCGATATGGCCGGTAAACACTGTTATCAGTCCTAATACTGAATTCCGTTTTGCTGCGCAATCTTCTGTGTTGGACTCTAATGGTCTTACCAGTAATAAAGCAAAGATTTGGAAAAACAACCTGGGCAGTAGCTTCTGGGCATTCTCTACAGATGGTGCATTATCAAGGACAGGATGGACTGCCACAGCTTCTAATAACACCGCTGCCGCGCAGAACGGACTCGACGGAAATGCAACTACACGCTGGGATACACAAGGCTCGCAGGTAAACGGTCAATGGTATACGGTAGATATGAAAAGCACAAAAATGTTCGACCATATAGTACTTGATTATTCAAAGAGTATTAGTGATGGTCCGGCAGGATATGATGTATTTGTATCCAACGACGGCACCAACTGGGGAAGCTCTATTGCCAGCGGAAACGGCACACAGGGAATGAGTCTCATCATTTTCCCTATGCAGACAGCACGTTATATTAAGATCGTACAGACAGGCAGCAAAGGAAACTACTGGTCAATCCATGAGTTTTATGTATTCGGCCCCGTATCCGTTACCGGTGTAAGCGTGAGCCCAACTACTGCTACGATCAACGTAGCTGCTACACAACAATTGACTGCTACGATCACTCCTTCTACTGCCAGCAATAAAAATGTTTCCTGGACTACTAGCAATGCAGCGGTAGCCACGGTAGATGCAAATGGCTTGGTAACTGCAGTAGGCGCAGGAAATGCTACCATCACAGTTACTACACAAGATGGTAACAAAACCGCTACTTCTGCGATCACAGTGAATGCAACGGTAAATACTCCTTACGGTGGAACCCCATGGCCAATCCCTGGCAAGATCGAAGTTGAAAACTACGACAACGGTGGCGAAGGCGTAGCTTACCACGACAACGACGCGACCAACAGTGGTCAGTTCAGACCTACTGAAGGAGTAGACGCAGAGAACTGCGGCGATACAGGAGGAACGTATGATGTAGGTTGGACAAATGCAGGCGAATGGATGAAGTATACTGTCAACGTTGCTACTGCTGGAGCTTATACACTTGAAGCCAGAGTGGCTTCGCCTAATACAGGTAGCACTATTCATATCGAACTTGACGGTACTAACATCTCCGGTTCGATCGTTATTCCAAACACCACAGGCTGGCAGACTTATCAGTCTGTGACAGTAACCACTCCTTCGCTAAGCGCCGGACAACACGTGCTTCGCCTCTATGAAGAGACAGGCGGTTTCAATATCAACTATATTAATTTCACAGCAGTAACTTCAGCGCCTGTAATATCAAGCGCAGCAACAGCGACGGGTACAGTAGGTACAGCGTTCAGCTACCAGATCGCAGCCTCTAATTCACCTACAAGCTATGGCGCTACAGGATTACCGGCAGGCGTATCTGTAAATACTACTACAGGACTAATCTCTGGTACACCGACTACAGCAGGCAGTTACAATGCGACGGTGACGGCAACTAATGCAGGCGGTACAGGCAGCAAAGCAGTAACGATCACGGTAGGGCAAGCAGCTCCAGTGATCAGCAGCGCAACAACGGCGACGGGCACAACAGGCGCAGCGTTCAGCTACCAGATTGCAGCCTCGAACAGCCCAACAAGTTTTGGCGCTACAGGCTTACCGGCGGGCGTATCTGTAAATACAAGTACAGGACTAATCTCTGGTACACCGACTACAGCAGGCACTTACAATACCACAGTAACGGCAACCAACGCAGGCGGTACAGGCAGCGCATCGGTAACGATTACAATTAACGCCCCTGTTACTAATACACCATACGGCGGTACCCCATGGCCAATTCCAGGCAAGATCGAAGTGGAGAACTATGACAACGGCGGGGAAGGTATTGCTTACCACGACAACGACGCGACCAACAGTGGTCAGTTCAGACCTACAGAAGGAGTAGACGCAGAGAACTGTGGCGACACAGGAGGTACGTATGATATCGGCTTCACCAATGCAGGCGAATGGATGAAGTACACGGTGAATGTAACTACGGCTGGAGCATATACATTGGAAGCCAGAGTAGCCTCACCAGGTACGGGCAACAGCATCCGGGTAGAGTTAGACGGAGTGAACATTTCAGGAAGCATTGCAATCCCGAACACTACAGGCTGGCAGACTTATCAGTCTGTGACAGTAACCACTCCTTCGCTAAGCGCCGGCCAACACGTAGTAAGAATCTACGAAGAGACAGGCGGATTCAATATCAACTATATTAATTTCACAGCGGTTACTTCTGCCCCGGTGATCAGCAGCGCAGCGACAGCGACGGGTACAGTAGGTACCGCGTTCAGCTACCAGATCGCAGCCTCTAATTCACCAACAAGTTTTGGTGCCACAGGATTACCGGCGGGCGTATCTGTAAATACTATTACAGGACTGATCTCCGGTACACCGACTACAGCAGGCAGTTACAATGCGACGGTGACGGCAACTAACGCAGGCGGTACAGGCAGCAAGGCAGTAACGATCACGGTAGGACAAGCAGCACCTGTGATCAGCAGTGCAGCGACGGCGACGGGCACAACAGGTGCAGCGTTCAGCTACCAGATCGCAGCCTCGAACAGCCCAACAAGTTTTGGCGCTACAGGCTTACCGGCGGGTGTATCTGTAAACACAAGTACAGGACTGATCTCTGGTACACCGACCACAGCAGGCAGTTACAATGCGACGGTGACGGCAACTAATGCAGGCGGTACAGGCAGCAAGGCCGTAACGATCACAATTAACGCCCCTGCTTCGAACACACCTTACGGCGGTACTCCATGGCCAATTCCAGGGAAGATCGAAGTGGAGAACTATGACAACGGCGGGGAAGGCGTAGCTTACCACGACAACGACGCGACCAACAGCGGTCAGTTCAGACCTACAGAAGGAGTAGACGCAGAGAACTGCGGGGATACAGGAGGTACGTATGATATCGGCTTTACCAATGCCGGCGAATGGATGAAGTACACGGTGAATGTAACCACGGCGGGTACTTATACCTTGCAAGCAAGGGTAGCCTCACCGGGTACGGGCAACAGCATCCATGTAGAGTTGGATGGAGTGAACATATCAGGAAGCATGGTTATCCCTAATACAACAGGTTGGCAGACCTATCAGACGATTACGGCTACTACCCCAGCCCTGACGGTAGGTCAGCACGTGTTGAGGATCTATGAAGAGACGGGAGGTTTCAACCTCAACTATGTCAACTTTGTGGCCAATGGTACGGTTAGCAAACCGGTGATCACCAGCGCAGGCAGTGCGAGTGCGACGTTAGGTACTTCGTTTACCTATACGATCACAGCCTCTAATTCACCTACGAGCTATTCAGCGACAGGCCTTCCATCAGGCCTTACAGTAAACAGTTCGACAGGATTGATCAGCGGCTCAGCCCTGAATGTAGGAACCTACAATGCGACGATCACCGCCAGCAACAGTGCAGGCAGTGGATCAGCGACGCTAGCCATTACAGTGAGTCCGGTAACAGATCCTTCGAATGGGATCACAGCTTACAAGGCATCGGGAGTGATTACGGTGAATGGTAGTTTGAGTGAACCAGGCTGGAGTTTTAATAAGACGATATCAAAGACAGTAGTAGGGACGGTAAACAACAGTGCGACCTTTGGGGTGATGTGGGATAATACGAATCTGTACATAGGAGCCAAAGTGTTGGATGGGAACTTGTATTCAGATTCTCCGGACTGGTGGAACGATGATGCGGTGGAGATCTACATTGATGCCAACAACAACAAGTTGACATCTTATGATGGTTCGGACAACCAGTTCATCAAGGGTTACAACAAGAGTGGAGTGTTTATGAAAGCGAACATAATAGGTTTGCAGCATGCGGTGGCAGCGATCTCAGGAGGATATGCGGTAGAGATTGCAGTACCATGGTCTCAGCTGGGGATTTCAAATCCGACAGGCGGATTGAAGGTTGGATTTGATATTGGATACGATGATGATGACAACGGCAGCGACAGAGACGGTCAGGCAGTATGGAATGGAGGAGTAGACAACTATCAGAACACTGCCAACTTTGGTACGATCACCCTTAACAATGGAAGCGCTTCGCGTTTGGGTCAAGGTGATATTACCTCCGGAGATTCAGACGTAACACTTTATCCGGTGCCGGTGACTAGTGGAACACTCAATGCTTCATTGCCAATAGAGTGGACCGGAACAATCCAGGCAACGATCCATAACTCCAACGGAGTATTGGTACAAAGCAACGCTGTATCAATTGATGATCATCAAGCTACCTTCGATGTTTCCTCACTCAATGCGGGAATCTACTTCCTGCAACTAGTGAACGAGAACAACGTGATAGTAACGAAAACGTTTATGATTCAATAAACAAGTTGTTTGAACAAACGAAAAGCCCCGGTTTTAATCGGGGCTTTTTTTTATGACTTCAATTATAGAACTAACCAATATAATATTTAAGGTAACGATATTTATACCAAGCTTTATCTCTTACGATCTATATGTTTGAAACCTCACCCAAAAAGAATAATACCGGTCGTTTAACTTCATTGTGAATGAAGAGTCGTACGCAGAGGATAATTGTGGATGGGAGTCGGGGGGGTGTTTGTACAGGTAGAGATGAATAACCTTAGATAAGTTAATTTTTTTTATAATAGCCAACCAGAATATTATCTATCATAAATCTTTCTCCCAATATTCGATAGTATTATGCTATTGAATCAAAAAATACTTCTTGCTTTAAGCTTAAAATTGATTGCCAGGATTGAGAATATTTGTATTCCATTTTCATTTCCGGATTGAGTAATATGTTCTCCTGAAATCAGAAAAATTAAGATGTTAAATCGGCAATTTCCTTTGTGGTTCTGGTAGAAGATTTGTTGGAGACCATCTACGAGTAGAATAATAAATTTTCTAGTGAATGGCTTATCACTTTTGTCTATTCTTAGATAAAAATAAGGAAAGGGAATGGGTTCTGATTCACGGTATAAAAAATAAAAAGCGGCAGAATTACTTCTGCCGCTTTTTATTAAGAATAAATTCTTTTAATTATTGGATAGACACTTTACGTGCTACTTTACCATTCTCAGTAGAGATAGAAAGCATATACATTCCAGGGTTTAGGCCAGAAGTATTTACGTTAAGGTTAGAAGTACCTGCAGCAGCAGAGCCAGTGTAAACTTGGTGTCCGTTCATTTCAGAAAGAGTTACCTGAGCACCAGAGTTAGCATCAAAAGATACGTTCAATTGATCTTTAGCTGGGTTAGGATATACTTTAAGGCTGCTTTCTACTTTAGAATCAACTACAGCAGTGGCAACAGTACCGATTTTAAAGCTGTGGAAAACAATTGCATCGTCAAGTGGACCCGCTTCAGAACCAGTAAGAATATAATCACCAGTTGGATCAGGAGGAGTTTCGCCCATTGACATGATGTAGTTTGGGTCGCTACCGTAGTTTACAGTAAAGATCACTTTTACGATTTGACTAGGATCGATTTCATAATCAGTTGTAGGACCGCAATAGGGACCATCTGTGTTACAACCTCCGGTACCAACCCATCCAGTTCTTGTTAGTCCTCCTATTATGGTATCAACTGAAGAAAGGTCGATAGCAAAAGTAGCTCTCGTACCTGTAAGCAATACAAGACCGTTGTTTGCTTTACGAGGGTATTTACCGGCTACCTGGTCACCCCAAGCAAGGCCTGGAGTAACGTCTGAAGTATTTGGTTCGATATCAGATTTTTTACCGTTAACATCTTGAAGTTCTATTTTCATTACAAGGGTAACAGAAGAGTAGTTTTCAACATCTACTACAATGTCAGCATTGCTATGAAGATCCATTTGATCCAAAGTAACGCTGAAGTTAGGATAAGTATTACCTGCTGTAGTACCATTACCCCCTACAGTTCCGGAACCAGCCGCAGCAGGAGAAAACACAAGTTTGTTGTCGCCAGCACGAGTAATATCGAAACTAGCATCAGCAGCCCAGGTCATACCTGTTAAGTCTGTTGAAGAGCCAAAATCATCAAAAGCTCCATTGCTAGTCCAACCAGCAGTCTGTGCTTTTGTCATGCTTGCTGCGAGTAGCAAAGCACTACCAAAAAGTATTATTTTTTTCATTATCTAATTTATTTAAGGTTAAACATAAACATTCTTTCAAAATTTTACACTTAAAAAATTTGGGGTAATACCCCATTTTATCTAAGTAAGCCCAATATTACGAGTTTATTGTCAATAAAGCAATATTTATACTGAGAAATATCTTATTGTAAGTTTTAACACTAAAATCATTCTTACGTATAATAGTTCAATAAATACTATAAAATATTAAGAACGAATATAATAAGAGTTATTGAAGCTTGGTGTCATAAATGGATTTATCCAAAAAAATCTTCGTTTCTTTTAAAATAATTGTGGCTTAAAAATTATTATAATATCTTTGAAGGGCAAAATCATGGTGTCATATTTACCCTATGTGTATTTTATGCATAACGGAGGGGGGTGAAAGGCAGGAGTTCATTTACAACACATAAAATAACACAATGAAAAAAAACAACTTTCTTGTACCAGCGATCTTAAGTATTTTCTTTTTTACCCATACGCTGAAAAGTCAGAACATAGGATATTATGATGCTCCTTATACGCGGTTTGAAGCCGATACCGGAGTGCTGGCCAATGGCTCAACTGTGCTGACTAAATCATACAAACAAAGCGATCTCCAAAGCGAGGCTTCTAACCAGACTTGCGTAAGCATGAATGCAACAGGAGCATCAGTAGCCTGGACGGCCCCTTCGGGCGGAGACGGCCTGGTAGTACGCTACAGCGTGCCTGATGGACAGACAGGGTCTCTGGATATATATGTAGACAATGTAAAAATTACCACGCTTACACTCTCTACTTATTACTCATGGGAGGATTTGAAAAATAATGGCAATCCCAACAACGCAGGCATTCAAAATACCAATTTAAGAATGCGCTTCGATGAAGTACGCTATAAATTTTCTACGCCGATAACAACCGGAGGAAATTTGCAAATAGTAAGTACCAGCGGAAATATCACGATCGATTTTGTGGAGCTGGAAGTAGTGCCTGCCGCTGTCACCGCGGTTTCCGGTGATATCACTTACAGCGGTGATGGCAGTGATCTTCGTACATTTATTAATAGCAACGGAGGAAAAACTATTTATATTCCACAAGGAGTATACAATTGCAGCAAAGAGCTTTATTTTGACAATGATAATACCATTCTGAAAGGAGCAGGAGCCTGGTATACAGAAATACATTTTACCAACACCACGAGCGCTAATGGTGGCGGTGGACTACGTGCCAATGCTAATAATATAAGTCTTTCCGGATTGTACCTTAGCACTGTAAGAAATTCCAGAACAGATTCCTATAAAGCTATCAACGGAGTATATACTACAGGTTCCACGATCACTGATATATGGGCAGAACATTTTGAATGCGGCGCTTGGATTGCTGAGTATAGCAGCGGGCCAGCAGTTTCCGATGGATTTACTTTATCCTATTGCAGGTTTAGAAACAATTATGCGGATGGAATAAACTTATGCAAGGGAACAAGCAATGCTATTGTAGAACACTGTAGCTTCCGAAATAATGGTGATGATGATATGGCAATCTGGTCATCCGAAGGATATGAATGTCGTAACAATACTTTTCAATACAATACTTCTGAACACTGCTGGAGAGCTTCCGGTTGCGCTATCTACGGCGGATACAGCAACGTGGCTCATCACCTTTTGATCAGAGATAACCTCGAAGTAGCTTTAAGAGTAAACAACACTTTTGTAGGAGTAGGTTTCAATGATGCAGGACTGCATGAATTTCACGACATAGCCATCTATCGATGTGGTACCTTCAATGATCTTTACAACAACCCGGTAGGAGCAATCGATATTTCTTGTACCAATACAGCAGGTACAAGAATTAAAAACGTAAGATTTTCAAACATAACTCTTACGGATGTAAGAAACGATGCGATCTATATCTATAAAACAACCGGTGAAGGATTTTATAATTTATTCTTTGAAAATATTTCTGTCGACGGCACAGGTACAGAGTATCCTTATAACAATGCAAAAAATCTAACCTGGGGTAGAGGGTATGGAATTTTGTTTGTAGGAAGTCCTGCTGGAAATGGTAATTATTGCAACATGAGCTATACGCACAGAGGAGGAAATGCTACCACGAATGTTAACAATGCCCAGATAGGAACCTTTAGCTGGACAACAGGAGGATGTGGTACCTATATCACTGCACCGGTGAATGGTTCTACTTTCGGTACTTGTTCTTCTTCTGCTATTACACTAGCAGCTGATGCCACTACTACTACTGGTACTATCAGTAAAGTAGAGTTCTTTATTGATAATGTAAAAATAGGAGAAGACCTTACCGCTCCTTATACATACGATTGGACTTCGATAACTTTTGGTAACCACCAGGCTTATGCAAAAACTACTTATAGCAGCCCAAGCTTATTAGTTACTTCCACACAGACAAACTTTTCAGTAGCCTTCTATAAAGGATTATTGCCTACCGCCACGGCTCCTACGATAGATGGTACGATAGAATCTTTGTGGAACACTTATACATCTGAGCCAATTCAAAAACTTTCCGTAGGAAGTTATACTAGTGCCGCAGACCTCTCAGCTACCTACAAAGTAGCGTACGATGTCAACAATTTTTATATACTCGCAGATGTGACAGATGATGTACTTAAAAACGATGGAGGCAATCGCTATGACAATGACCAATTAGAAATTTTCATCGATATCGGAGACGATAAAAAAGGAAATTACGATGCAACGGATTTTACCTACAACTTCGTACACAACGATCTTACTGTTTACGAAACACAGCACAATGCAATAACAGGTGTAACGTTTAAAGAAGCTGTTCGCACAGGAGGTTATGTAATGGAGATCAGAATTCCGTGGACTACATTAGGTCTTACCGGAGGTCCTGCATCAGGAGCGCTTGTAGGCTTTGACATCCATGTCGACGATGATGATGATGGAGGTTTGAGAGACGCTAAAAAAGCATGGAACGATTGTACGGATCATGCTTGGCAGAATACTTCAGTGTTTGGTACACTGGAAGAATCCGGATGCACTGCTTCTGTGCAAAGAGGAGTATTCAATTTCACGGGTTCTCTTGTAAATGGAAGTGCGGTGTTGAGTTGGGATTATCATGAAGAAACAAACAGTCATGTACAAGTGCTCAGAGCCATTGGTACTGGGGCTTTTTCGACGCTCTATTCAATGACGAGTTTACCTGGTACACCTGACATGACAACGAATAAAACGTTTACCGATAATGCTACACCTGCTGGACAAATCACCTATCGTCTCGAGCAGCTCGATGTTACCAACTGTAACATTTCAATGAGCGATCCTATTGTATTGTCATTAGCTACAGACGTAAACGATGCTTATGGATCTAATGCTACAGGATTTTATCCCAATCCATTCCGTAGCAGCGGAGAGCTTAAGTTGGCGGCAAGCAGTCAGGAAACAGTTTCTGTAAGAATATTGGATATGAATGGCCGAGTGTTGTGGACCAAAGATCTTCCAGGTAATAATAGTTATACGATCGGAGAGCAATTATCTTCCGGTATTTATATTTTAGAATTGGTTGATGGAGTTTCACGTCAAACGATGAAGCTGATCAAATTGTAACAACCTAATTTTAGCATTTTCAGAACACTCCGTGCAATTTGCACGGGGTGTTTTTTATTTAAGGATTCTTAAACAACAGGTTTTATAAGGCAGATTTTAGTCGTTTGGCAGCAGATATTTTTTAGCAGATCAAAAATATTTTTCAAAAAAACTCCAATTTTTACAACCCTGTTTTACCATTCACGTATAGGCTAAATTTTGCTAATTTTTCTCAAAATCTTATTATTTTAAACAAAAATGAGCTATTTATTGTTTAAACATAAATATTGGGATAATCCTAAAATATAACTTAAAGAAGATCTAATTTTACTATAAAATAAATTATTTCTCTGAAATACAGTATAGTACAAAAAAATCTTAGTAAATTAAAAAAAGGATTTGCTCCTTATATATTAATATAATATATTTGAATAATAATAAGCCTTTCACCCATTTACCAAACAACAGTTTAAATCAATAAAGAGGGGAGTACGAAAAGAGAGAAGTTCATGAAAAGACTTTATGCTGATATGAAGAGGTTCCAAATCCTGTATCTGTTTGTCCTTATTATTTTATTTTCCCCCACTCAACTAAGAGCTCAAGTTGGTTACTATGACGCGCCTTATACGCGTTATGAAGCAGATTTAGGCACATTAACTGGAGGTGCTGCTGCCACTTCCCGGTCTTTTGATCAATACCAAATACAAAGTGAAGCTTCTGGGCAGATTTGTGTATACATGAATGCAACAAACTCAGCGGTGGAATGGACCACTACAGCAGCTGGAGATGGACTTGTAGTCCGTTATTGCGTTCCGGACGGATCTACCGGCAAGCTGGATGTATATGCAGACGGAGTATTTCAAACAACACTTACACTCTCAACTTATTGGTCTTGGGAATCCTTATGGAATAATGGGAACAGTAATAATAATGGAGTTTCAAACCAAGCTCCTAAGATGAGGTTTGATGAAGTGCGTTTTAAATTGAGTGCACAACTTCCGGCTTGTAAAAAATTAAAACTGGTGCGTAATTCATCAAGTGCCGATATCTACCTTGATTTTGCAGAGCTGGAACCTGTACCCGCAGCGTTGACTGTTTCTGCAGGAGAGGCTCAATACGATGGAAGCGGTCTTCAAAATTTTATTAATAGTCATGGCGGGCAAACAATTTTTTTACCTGCCGGAACATATAATTATGGCACCAGGCTCAATTTTGATGCAAATAATACTACCTTAAAAGGAGCAGGATCATGGTATACGGAAATTCATTTTACAAGTGGCAACACCAATGATGGCGGAGTATGGGGAAGAGCCACTAATATCAGCTATTCAGGAATTTATTTTACCACCGACAGGAACTCAAGATCCAGTTCATATAAATGCATTAATGGCGTTTATACAAGTGGTTCTACTATCAAAGATGTTTGGGCTATACACTTTGAGTGTGGGGCGTGGATCGCAAACTATGAAGGGATAGGACCAGGTTACGCAGACGGATTTAAAATGTCCTACTGCCGTTTTCGGAATAATTATGCAGACGGATCAAACCTTTGTCGCGGAACCAGCAATGCAATAGTAGAGCATTGTAACTATAGAAATAATGGCGATGACGATATGGGTATTTGGCCTCAAAGTGGTAGTGTAGAAAACTCAAACAATATTTTTCGCTATTGTACTTCCGAAAATACCTGGCGTTCCGCTGGCGTCGCTATATACGGAGGATACAATAACCAGGCATATAATATTTTGATCCAGGATAATGTGGAAGTGGGAATAAAGGTAAACAACGCTTTTGGCGGATATGCTTTTAATGGAGGTGGTACGCATACATTATCCAATATCATTATCAAAAGATGCGGTACCGACCTGGATCTATTCAATACTCCGGTAGGCGCCATTGAAATAGGATCGTATGACCGTGGCGCCGGAACTTACGTACAAAATGTTAAATTTTCCTGTATTCAAATTTTCGATTCAAAAGATGACGCTATAGATATTCATAAAGTTGATGCATCAGCAGGAGGTTTTACGAATGTTGTATTTGAAAATATAACAGTGAATGGTACAGGGCTCAAAGGAGGGTCAGGATATTCACTTTATATTGGGGGAAACCCTCCGGGTGGAAGCGGTAATACTTATTGTAATATGAGCTATTCAAATGGAGGAGGAAGCTCAAGTGGTGCAGTAAATACTTCCGGGAAAGGCTCCATGAGCTGGAACGCCGGGTCTTGTTCAGGAGGCTGTACGCTTACTACTTGTCCTTATGCTTGTAGTGTTACAAGTTGCAGCGCTACCAACATGACTTCCGGTACTTACTTCGGACCTTGTTCAAGCCCGATTGCCCTAACGGCTACCACAACAGCGCCTGGTTCGGCCACAGTAAGCTATATTGAATATTTTGTAGATGGTGTTAGCATCGGACAGGATAACTCATCACCATATAGCGTCAACTGGAATACTCCTACAGCAGGTAGTCACTCTGTATATGCAGTGGCCCATTACTCCGATGGAACTACATCTACTTCTGGTACTCAAACGGTAACGGTATCAAGTGAAACCACAAACATGATCTATCCAACCAGTACTGCACCTAATGTGACAGATGGAGTGATCGATGCTTTATGGGCGAACTATCCTTCTTATGCTATCAATAATGTGTCAATAGGAGCCGCGAAAATAAGTGGTGCTGCAGATTTGTCGGCTTATTTCAAAATTATCAAGGACGCTACAAACATGTATATTTTAGTAGACGTAACAGATGATGTTTTGCAAGGATATAATGCCGCTGATAATAGCTATGACAATGATGAGGTAGAGTTATTTTTCGACATGGGCAACGAAAAAGCCAGCTCATACGATGGGAATGATCATTCATATAATTTTATGGTAGGCTCAACGATCTCTCCAGGTACAGGAATTACTTTTAAACAAGGAAGTAAGACTGGTGGATATTTCTTCGAAATGAGCATACCATTCTCGACGTTGGGAAGTACTCCTTCTGCTGGAAGTTCCATAGGCTTTGATGTAGGAGTTGACGACGACGACGACGGTGGTGCCAGAGATTCTAAAATTGACTGGAGTGCTACCACGGATGTTGCCTGGACAAATCCTTCCGTTTTTGGTACGTTGCAAATCGCGAGTTGTCCTAGTTCACTACCTATAGAACTTCTCTCCTTCACAGGAGAATATAATGCGGGCATTGTAAATCTTAATTGGATTACAGCAACGGAGATCAATAACCAAAAATTTGTAATACAACGCTCGGCTAATACATTGGATTGGGAAACGATTGGCACAGAACGCGGAGCAGGAAACTCCAGTTCAATGCTTAATTATTCATATACAGATTATTCTATTCTGTCAGGTACTTCTTACTATCGTTTACAGCAAGTAGATTTTGATGGAAAATCTTCTTACAGCAATGTTGTAGTGATACAACCTCCCAAACAAGGAATTGTAGTTGCTCCAAATCCTTTTGACGATGCGCTTACCATTACTACTGGCAAGGGTGCCATGACCATCACGATTTACGATATTACTGGACATACAGTCTATCAGGCAAGTCATAAAAATGAAAAAGAAAATAATGGTTATATCATCCAACCAAATCTTGCCGCAGGTACTTATATCATCTCTATCCAAACGGATAGTGAAGTGATCCAACAAAAGATTATCCGTCAGTAAAAAAAGCTGAAAAAACAGTAAATGTTTATAAATTAATTCATCCGAAGTAATAGTATTATTCTCGGATGAATTAATTTATTTATCAATCTACCCAGCTTATTTCTTGATTTTTAAATCGTAATAAAACAATACAAAATAGGATTATTTTAGCAAAATGATGTTAATGCAACTTTAATAATTCTGATAAAAAGTTGAATTTTTTTGTTTTTTACCGCTTTTTTTATTAAAATTGTTGCTTAAACAATAAGATCCAGCCGGGATATAAATTTCTCTAAATGAAAGAATTATAGTGAAAGCCATCACGATAGTTTTAAAAGTTAATAATATTATTGCGATACACATGAAAAACAAAAATAATCCAGAGGGCAATATTTTCGGAAAGAATATTTTCTCAAAAATTAGCAGTCTAATCGTCATCGGTTTATTGATACTATTGGCAGGAGGAAAAAGCGTTGCTGCAGCGATTTCTTCTACCGGTACAGGAGGAGCATGGAATGCTACCACTACGTGGGCAGGTGGTGTGATTCCGGGAACTAACGATGATGTGACCATTGTATCCGGAGCTACTGTAACAGTTCCTGCAAGTGCTATTTGCCGTTCATTAACGATTACCGGTACTTTGAATTTTACTGGTACAAGTATCACCATGACGATCTCAAATAATAGTCCTTTGGTTTTAAATTCCGGAAGTAACTTGCTTATTGGAGCTACTAATATTCTATATTTCTCCAATACAAACGGAGGATCAGGAATAACCAATAACGGAGGAACAATTGTCTCTACAGGAACCAACGGAGCAGACGGCGGAACCATCAAAGTAAATATCGGAGGTGGTGGAAACTTTAATATAACAGGAACTGGCTCTACGACCGTATACAATCTGGATTTTCTTCAAAATGCACACCCTGTTATCAATAGTAGCTTACTAGTAAATGGAACATTTTATATAAGAGATAATAACGTTACTGTAGACAACTCCACTATATCGCCTATTTGGGGACCAGGCTCTACGATCTATATTAATAACAATAACCAGGGAATGGGAGGTGGATCAGTTGGTCCTACAAGCCCTTTGAATAATAACTTCCGAAAATTGTGGACTGCTTCAACAGGAACAATTGGAACAACACCCGGATATCCTAATAATGTTACAATCTTAAACATTGGAAACTCTAACGGAGGATATAAAAATGGTAACGGTTGGGTTCCGACAGGTACCTGGACGATCAATGGTACCTTAACATTAGGAGATGGCAGTGCGGTAAACACACCTGCCGACTTCAGCGGTATGACCTTTACTTGCGGAGGTTTTGTACTCACCGCCAATGCTCGGTTTACTGCCCCTACAGGTACTATGACGGTCAATGGAAACTGGATTGACAACCAAGTGCAGGTATTCACATCAGGTACCCCAAGTAATCCTAACAATCCTACCAAAGGATTTTATATCAATGGAACATCAACAGTTAATTTCGGCGGATCTGGAACCTGTTCTACTCCCAATATAATCCAGGGACCAACTGGTGTTACAGAAAGCTTCTATAACCTAGGAATTATCAACGGCACGTTTACAAAGCTGAATAGCCCGGTGAGCGTTTCTAATACGCTTGCGCTCACTTCGGGAATTATCGCTACTTCCTCTACCAATACTTTATCAGTAACTAATACCAGTACTTCAGCGATCACAGGAGGCAGTGCTAATACATACATTAGCGGCCCGGTAAACTGGAGTATGCAGGCGGGGGCCGGTACTTATCTTTTCCCGGTAGGAAGCAATTCTGTTGCCTGTGCAAACGATTATCTTCCGTTTACACTTAATAAAGTAGCAAGCTCTACATTCACCGCAACGGTGGAAGGTGTAGGCGCTGCTTCTGGAGGCACAGGAGATGCCACGGTAGGTGCGATGAGTACTACAGAATATTGGAGCCTAACCACTGGAGGAACTACTTTACCAACCGGTTCTACAATAACTTCTGTTACGCGAGCTACACCTGCTGTCGCCGCTTTATCATTCCTTGCCGAGTCTAAAACAGCTCCTACGGGTATCTATACTTCTATCGGAGGAACTTCTTCTGCTACGGGTGTAAGCAATACCAATGATATCGGTTCTGGTACTTCATTCTATTTCGCAATTTCTGCTCCTCCGATTGTATCTACATTGGCTGCAACTAATATTACAACTACAGGTGCTACGCTGAATGGAGCATTCAATACCGGCGGAACTTCTAAAGTTACTTCGTTCAGTTACGGTACTACTACTGCGTATGGAACCACTGTAAATTCAACGAATAGCCCAATGAATACTACAGTGGCAACCCCTGATGCAATTGCCATAACAGGGTTGACTCCAAATACAATTTATCATTATCAGGCAAGTGACGGAACCGATAATGGAAGTGATGTTACCTTCGTAACAGCGCCTAATGCTCCTACCATGGGAGCTGGTTCTAATCCAACCAATACAGGCTTCACCGCTTCATGGTCAGCACCTACAGGAATGGGTACCGCTCCGTTTACCTATACAGTGGAAGTGTCTACTGATCCTGCATTCGGTACGATCACCTCTACTCAAACAGGTATTTCAGGCACCTCTTACGCATTTACAGGACTTAACCCTACTACACAATATTATTACAGAGTAAAAGCAGTCAACGCTACCGCAAGTTCTGCATGGTCTGCAGTAAGCGCTGGTATCTCTACATTGATCGTCCCTACGGGAGCATGTACTTCAGGTAGTGGTTCTGGTACAAGTCCTGGTGCTATTACATTTACATATACAGCACCTGTAGTGGATGGTTCTGTTGATGCTGTCTGGAGTAATGTACCGGCAAATGTTGTGAGCAACCTCAGCGTAGGCTCTGGATCGAACACAGCTACCAATTGGAAAGCAATGTGGACTGCAGATACATTATATATGCTTATTCAGGTACAAGATGCAACGCTTATTTCTCAAAACACGGGCTTACCTAATAGTACCGTCGTACCAGGAGCAACTCCGGGAACCAGTAGTAACTATTACGATTTTGATGGAGTAGAAATTACATTGGACCCACTCTATGACAGCCATACCCAAACATCTTATGATGGGAAAAATGATGTGCAATTCCGTTTCAACCTTGGGGCAACAGTTCCAAGTGGTCAGTCATGCGGATGTGCTACTCAATTCACAGGAACAATGTTTACCAACGTATATAACCGTATTCACTATAAAGTAATACCGGGAGGTATGGGGTATATTGTAGAAGCGGCCATTCCTTGGGGGCAGAATGCCACTAATCCTGGAATTAACCTTTCAACTTCTCCTTCTACTTATACTGCTCCAATAATTAATCAATTTATAGGAGTAGAGGTACAAGTAAACGATGCAACCAATACTGGTGGCCGTAGCGCTCAGTATTCATGGTATAATAGCAGTTCAGCGCCATACCAGGATCCTTCTCAATTTGCCAAAGCGCAATTGGTACCTGCCTGTGCTACGCCTCCTACGGTAGTTAATCCAAAAGTGACCAACATTACTGCAACGGGAGCTACATTTGGAGCAACTGTTACTTCAAGCGGAGATTCTCCACTAACATCACGTGGTACGGGTTATACCGCTAGTCCTAACAACGCAGCCAATCAAAATGCAATACCGGAAGGTGGTACATCAGTTTCAGCGTATTCAGGACCAGCACGTACAGGGCTTTCACCGCAAACCAAATATTTCTATTTGGGATATGCTACCAATAGCCATGGTGCAACAGGGGTAAGTGATACAGCCTTCTTCTATACCTTGTCAGCGCTTCCAACAGCACAACCTACTCTCACGTCAAATGCTTGTTCACAAATGATCTTGAACTGGTCATCACCAGGATTCCCTGCTTCTTCGCAGGCAACACAAACAGGATATTTGTTGTTGCGTGCAGATGCTCCTGCTACGCCGAGCACAACAGGGATCACTACAAGGGTAGCCACACAACAAAGTGATCTTGCAGCTGGTACCACTTTAGTAGCTACTATTGCAAGCGGATCCACGCTTACTTATACCGACGCTACCGCAGTAGCTGGTACTACTTACAACTACATGCTGGTGCCGTTTACCTGGGATGGAGTTACGGCTGACTCTACTTACAATTATGCAGTAACCTCTACAGGATCAGTTTCGGCTTCCCTGGGTTCGATCTCTGCACCAGGGGCTATCGTAAGCCAGCAACCTTCCTGTGCATTACCAACAGGCACTATATCAATTAGCCCTTTTGTTAATTCTCTTACCTATAGTATTGATGGTACAAACTACGTAGCAGGTCCGGACTTTACCGGATTAACGCCAAACACTACCTATAACGTAACTGCTAAAAATAGCGGAGGATGTACTTCCAGCGCCACTTCTATTACCATTGGCCCTGCTTCAGGTGGCCCTGCTGCACCAACTGCTACCATAATACAGCCTAGCTGTGAAGTAGCAACAGGTGCCATCAGTATCAATGCAACGGCGGGCTATACTTACAGTATTGACGGTACAAACTATCTCAGTGCTTCTGATCCTAAGTTTACAGCACTACTCCTAGGTAATTATCAGCTGACTGCTAAAGATGGTACAGGATGTACTTCCGGAGTTACTACTATTTCAATTGTGGCGTTAACTACCCCATGTGGAGAATTTAAAATTCCTAACCTGGTAACGCCCAACAACGACGGTCATAATGATATGTTTGCAATCTCAGCATTGCCAGCAGGTTCTAAACTCGATATCTTTAACCGTTGGGGAGATAGAGTTTATGAAAGCAGCAATTATGATAATCTTTGGGCAGGATCAAATGGTTCGGATGGAGTTTACTACTATGATCTGATCTTACCTGATGGAAAAGAATTCAAAGGCTGGTTACAAATAATAAAATAGAAGTAGTAGAATTTTAATATAACAAAAAGAGAGGCCTTCCAGTAGCACTGGAAGGCCTCTCTTTTTGTTATATTTTAAAGTATGGGAATTGACTAAAGAAAATGCAGATCAATAGGTGAAAAGCAAAATAACAAAGTACGTGCTGGCGATAAATAGGTTACATTATTATATAGTCAAATAGAGGATTTTTGTATATGGACTTTTTTACACTATGTAAGATTTTTGGCAAATTTACAGCAAAAGTGATGTAAAAAAGACACTTTGAAACCGTAAAATTGCAGGTATAATGAATTTAAATAATAGGATTTATTGTATATATTTAAAGGAAATTACTTTTTGGTAATAATTGGCTTAAAAGCGCCATTGTAAAGCATAAAATCCTTCCATTTAATAAAATATGGCCATTTTTTAATGGTACTTAACCGTAATAAAAACACAAAAGACATACTTCTTTTTGAGAAAAAATTGTACATTTTCAAAATTTAACAATTTTAATAAAAAGTTGGTTTTTTTCGGTTACCTTGTACAAAGGAACACGTATTAATCATACCAATAAAGAATATATGTTAAGCGTGGGTAGCTTAAATTAAATTTTAAGAAACAAGACGATGAAAAAAAATTACAGATCAATACTTACTAAAGCATTTTCTACCAATGGAAAACTATTGGCAGCCATTTTTCTGTTTTTTCTAGTTAATTATAATCTGGATGCCCAAGTAAGCGGTACCTGGGATTCAAACACCACTAACGGAGCAGGATATGCTAACAAAGGAAACGGTGTAATTCAGTTAACCGATGGAAATCCAGATGGTAAAGTTTCCTCCGCTGTCAGGGAAACAACTAGCCTTATCAGTTCGGGTGGAGACTTTTCTAGATGCTATCAAGTATTCTTTGGTTGTGTAAAGTCTGATAATATTGGAAGTGATGCCAGTGGTGATGGTATGGCTTTTACTTTATACAACCCATCAACATGTACGTTCAACGAAAATGGAAATGCAGGTGGTGGCGGTCTTGGATATATGGATAACTGTAGTGGACAAAAAACACTCACCATCGAATTCGATACGTACAGTAGCCAGGGTAATGCCAGCTTTGATGGTTTTTATGGTGGTGGAACTTCCGGTAATAATGATGAGATCGCTCTTCACATAGATGGAAATGCCCAGGATGCTGGAAGAGCTGGTACGCCAAGTGAATCTAATGCAGGAAACCTGGATGATGGTAACGAGCACCAGGTATGTATTAGTTATAAATTTTCAACTAAAACTATTACAGTGGCAATAGACGGTGTAACTAAATTTACCAGTGTATATGATATTTCAAGCTATTTTGGAGGTACAACTAACCTTGCACAGGCATGGTCAGCAGGCCAGGAAGGTGCTACGAATATTACCATGGTAAACGACGGTGGTGCTCAGGGAATTTTTTCCCAGATAGGAGGAACACCTTGTCCTGTACCATCTTGTAATAAAACCAATACCGCTCCTGTCATTGATGCAGCTGCAAATATAGATGCTATCTGGAACGCTTATCCTTGGACATCTCTGAATAATTTTACATGGACCGGGACAGTTTCTGTAACCAATCTTTCGGCTCGGTATAAAGTTATGTTTGATAATACCAATGTATATGTATTAATAGATGTGACAGACGATAACGTTATTTCTTCTTACCCTGGAGGTACAGCAAACTATAATAAAGATGGAGTAGAACTTTATATGGATTTGGGTGATAAAAAGAATGGTGCATACTTGGCTACAGATTATCAATTTATAATGGTATATGGAGAAAACCAGGTGCGTGAAGGTGCCCATAATAGTGGAAACGTAGTGACCTCACCTTCTACCATTTCTTTTGGTGAAACTTCTACAGGAACTGGATATAGAATGGAAGTAGCCATCCCATGGGCTTCACTGGGAAGCGCCGGGCCTTCAGGTAGCTTTCTTGGATTTGATGTAGGAGTAAATGATGATGATAACGGAACAACAAGAGCAAACCAGGCTTCAGCAAATGATTCCGGACATCCGCCTACAGAATGGAACGATACAAAAAAATTCGGAGACTTGTCTTTGTCTAGTTGCACATTGCCTATTAGCCTTCTTAGCTTCACAGGCAAATTAGAAAACAATGTCACTGTATTGAATTGGATCACTGCTACTGAAATCGATAATAAAGAATTTTTGGTAGAACGTTCTTCCAACGGTAAAGATTGGGAAGTGATAGGTACAATAGCAGGTGCTGGAAATTCTACAACACTTAATACCTATACTTATACAGATTATGCACCCTTCAATGGCGTCACTTACTATAGACTTGTTCAGATTGATTATAATGGACAATCATCTACTAGTAATGTAGTTGTAGTACAAACAGGTAGAGAAGGAGTAGTGATAGGACCAAATCCTTTCGATGAAAGCTTTACTATCAGAACATTAACAAAAGGAACACTGGATATTTCCATCTATGATGTAGTAGGAAAACTGGTTTACCATGCAGCAAAAAATGTAGAAGATGGCTCTGTTACTGTTCATCCGGAACTTGCTTCTGGAGCCTATGTTGTTACTATACAATCAGGCGAATACCAGGAACATCAACGAATAGTCAAGAGATAATTCAAAATAAACCAATATTGACAAGGCAGATCCATTGGATCTGCCTTTTTTGTTTTACGAGCTTTAGTATACTTTTTACACTAATTAAATTTCTTGCAAATCTTGTTCTAAAAGCTAATAGTTCTAATTTTGTTGAATAATTCTAATTTTGTTTTGTAATTAAATAGATAAACTTAACAATGAAGCTACACCTTAACCCTTTTAAAAGACAATTGAAACTGATTCCTTTGGTTTTATTGGTTTTCATTTTAAATGCCTGTAAGACGAATAAGCCGGAATCGGTCTCTTCTTCTGGCTCCGTTTCCTCTCCTGGAAACATCAACACGATCCAGTTCTTTTTAGATAAAACTGGTACTCCTTTTTATATGGTAAAGCATAAGGATAAAGTTGTGATCGACTCTTCAAGCCTTGGTTTTGACCTGAAAGACCAAAATCCTCTCAAAGCTGGATTTGTAGTGAAAAAGACATCTGAAAAAGCCCTGAACGAAACATGGGAAATGCCATGGGGAGAGCAGCGTTCGGTGGTTAACAATTATAAAGAATTAGTAGTAGAGCTGGAAGAATCAGCAGCCCCTAACCGTAAACTTAATATCTATTTCCGCGCTTACGACGATGGTGTAGCGCTTCGTTATGAATTTCTGAAACAAGAAGGAGTAGATTCGGTAACTATCCTGGCTGAAAATACTCAATTCCAACTCACAGGCAATCACCTTTGCTGGTGGAATCCTGGCGATTGGGATAGCTCAGAGCATTTATACTATACCGATAGCCTTTCTAAGATCGATGCATTGGCTCTGAAAAAAGCAGACCTTGCTATGAGCCATATCGTTGAAAATTCTGTGCTAACACCAATTACAATGCGCACTGCAGATGGACTGCACCTGGCTTTCCACGAAGCAAACCTTACCGACTATGCCGGTATGACTCTTAAAGTAAGCGAAAAAAAATATCTCCTTACCAGCGGGCTGGTAGGTTCAGACCGTTTGGGGTACAAGGTAAAACGAAGCCTTCCTTTTGTTACTCCATGGAGAACTATTCAGATTGCAGAAAAAGCTACTGGACTTCTTGAATCAAGATTGATCGAAAACCTTAACGAGCCAAATAAGATAGGTGATGTAAGCTGGTTTAAACCTAAAAAATACGTTGGGATCTGGTGGGAAATGCACCTGGATAAATCGTCCTGGGATCTTAAAAGCGGCAAACATGGCGCTACTACTGCCAATGCTAAGAAATACATCGATTTTGCTGCTAAAAATGGAATCACTGGTTTGCTGGTAGAAGGCTGGAACACCGGCTGGGAGCATTGGGTAGGTTTTGATGACCGTGAAGGCGTGTTTGATTTCGTAACACCTTATCCTGATTACGATCTGAAAGAAGTAGTCCGTTATGGGAAAGAAAAAGGAGTGGAGATCATCATGCACAACGAGACTTCTGCAGCTCCACGTACCTATGAAAAACAATTGGATACCGCTTATAAACTAATGCAAAGCTTAGGCATCCATTCTGTGAAAACAGGATATGTAGGCCCTATTATTCCTAAAGGCGAATACCACGATGGTCAATTCATGGTAAATCACTATCAGAAAGTAGTAGAAAAAGCAGCTCAATACCAGGTAGCAGTGGATGTACACGAACCTATCAAACCTACAGGACTTCGTCGTACTTATCCAAACCTTATTGCTGCAGAGGGAGCAAGAGGACAAGAATTCAATGCATGGTCCAGCGACGGTGGAAATCCTCCGGAGCATTTGTCGATCATTGCTTTTACCAGAATGCTGTCAGGTCCTTTCGATTTTACTCCTGGTATTTTTGAAATGACACTTCCGACCAAACCTAAGAATCAGATCAATACTACTCTTGCGCAGCAATTGGCGCTTTATGTAGTAATTTACAGCCCAGTTCAGATGGCTGCAGATCTTCCTGAAAATTATGAAGGCAAAGCAGCTTTCCAATTCATCAGAGATGTAGGAGTAGATTGGGAACAAACTAAAGTGCTCAATGGAGAAGTAGGTGATTTCGTAACAATCGCCAGAGAAGAAAGAGGAACAGGCAACTGGTTTGTAGGAGGTATTACCGATGAAAACAAACGTGAGATTACTATAAATTTTGACTTCCTTCCGGAAGGCAAAAAATTTGAGGCTGTTGTTTACAGAGATTCAGAAAAATCAAATTATAAAACAAATCCAATGGCGATCGAAATTGAAAAAATGACGATTGACAAAAGCACTGCTAAAACTTTTAAACTGGCAGAAGGTGGTGGATTTGCGATCAGCCTGAAACAAGCAAAATAAGAATTATAGTAAACCCTTATCTTATAAAATGGACGGAGCAATCGGTCCATTTTTTTTTGCACAAATCTTTTAAACTTTTGTGCAAAACTTGTTCGCGGTTAAAATGCGAGGCAAATTATTTAAAAAACCGCTTATTTGGAGGAAAGAAGGATATATAACATATTTTCAAAGACTTTAGTTACAGGATTCCGTCTTTATTTATTATTTTTTTATATAACAAATTGGGTTTTTAATATTTTAATTATAATATTTGCAGCCTCAAATTAAAAATTAAATTGTTCAAATTACACTTATACGTAAAGGTTGGTTGAACAGTTTAGTTCGGTTACAGTACACTTGAACCATCTAAAGATTTTAAACTTTGAAAAGGTATTTTGTATTTCTTTTAAGTGGGTTGTTTTTGCTTCCAGTAAGTCTATTCGCCAAAGACGAACCAGATTCATTAACCCAACAACAATCCGTTCTTCATAAATATAAGACATTATTTGCTAGACCGACTTCTACCAGTTCATCCAATGAACAGGCAAAAGCGCCTAAAAGATCGTTCTTCAAAACCATGCGATATTCAGGATATGCCCGTTTTTATCCTTATATGCGTAGTATGAAGAAATATTACGATATTCAAACTACTAATGGACTTACTCTTCCATTTAACCTCACTGCCGACGACGGATATCAACAGCCTTTGATGCTTATCCGTTTGGAAGGTACTCCTTCTGCTAAAACCTGGTTTCAGACTGAATTACAGTTCGACAACCTGATGAAAAGAACCCTAAACAACAATCCTGTAACTGACTCTACAGGTAAGCTGGCAAATCTTTATGTTATCTTCCAATTACAGGCTGCTATTGACACTCGTTTCGGTAAATTCAAACTTATTGCGGGTGGTGGTGCAAACTGGTATCGTTTAAGCCCTTCCACGCTTTGGCAATACCAATACCGCGATGATATGTTCGAGCGTTATCCATGGGAGCCGGAAGGCCATGATTTTGCCCGTTACAATTCATATTACTCTACGAACGATATTCCTCGTGACCAACGTTTCGGGATGCAGGCTACTCAAGGATTTATCCTGGATATGACTAATCTTCCCCTAGGTTTTGAAGGAGCTATCTTGTATGGTAAAAACTCTACAAGTGGTGGTTTTCAGAGTTATCTTACCAGCAACCCACAAAACATGATTGCCGGAAGAGTGGCGAAGAAATTCGGAGATCACAAAATTGGATTTAACTATTTTAACCAATTCGGCTATAATGCCAACAATGTAGTATTCAAAAGAGTGGCTAAAGAAGTCGGAGCTGCCGATAGCGTTTATGTGCAAGATAATTTTACTGACCAATCTGTAATAACAGGAGATGCACGTTTAGAATATAAAAAGGTCAGCATTTATACAGAACTGGGAGCAGGCTCCTATTTGAGTAATTTATATAATGCTGGTGTAAAGAAAAATGCTAAAGATGGAACAGATCATGTAAGTCATTACAAAAGAAACTGGGGTGAAACATTATTCCTGGAAGCTACTACCCAACGTTCTCTTACCTACCTGCCATTAAAGATAGCGGTTTACCGTATCGCTAAAGAAGTAGTAAACAACAGTAACAATATTGTGAACACTTCAGTAGAACAGGCAAAACCTAATACAGGTGTTCCGGATGCATATTATACTAACTACTACGATGGTTATATAACGGATGTGGGTCAACTGGCTAACAACAGACAAGGATTTAGTCTTTTCACCAATAAAGATTTTTTCTACAATAAACTTAAAACAAAACTCTCACTAGGAGCTTCCCAGGAAATTGTAAACCTTGCCGGAGATCTGAGAAACGGAGGAAGAGGGCGAGCCTTAGCAGGAGCTTCCGCTGACAGCAACACAATAGTGCCTTATACTAATAGCATTACTTACGAACATAAACTGAATGGATTTACAAGGTCAAGATTTGCTCCTTATGAAAGATTTATGGGACCATACGGACGTATGCATTCCATTTTCAGAAGAGCTTTCGAAAACATTGCGATCACAGACTCTATTATCAATTATAAAAAATCATTTAGCACAATTGATCTCCAGCTGAAGTATAAATTCAGACTTTTTGGAAAAGAAATGATCGTTTCAAACTTTGTAGATTTCAGCTCTGTACAGGATAAATTTTCACCAATTCCAGTCTTTACTGATAAAGCATTCCTGAGATATTTCTACGAAGAGTTCATGGCATTTTATTCTATCCATCAAAAAATTACACTTGTTGGATTTGTAGGGTATGAAACAGTAACAGGAAATACCAGGGTAGAAGAAGCCGATGCAAATGGAAAACTGATCACAGATGCGAAAGGCAGACCAGTTGCTTCCCCTAATGGAAAAACACTTCACCAGGTAGGACATGGCTATGGACTAGGCTTGGATTATAATTTCCATAGCCGCGCCAGTCTTAACATTAGAAATCGTGTGTTTAGCAACAAAGACAAACACTTTACCCTGGATCAATTCAAGGGAGATGAAATGACAGTAGAATTTAAAGTATTCTTTTAATAAATATCCAAATGACAAAAAAAGTAACGCTCACACTATCTATTCTTTCTGCACTTCTATTTTCAGAAGTATCAGCACAGAATGTATACTTTACGGGGGTTGGTCGTGCTCTAGTGACGAATAGCAGATTGGCGGATAACACCAAGAAGGACGCCCTGCAAAAATCTTCGGGAGGTTATACCTTATTTGACTTAGGTATCTACGCCAAAGCAAGCGATGTATTGAGAGGAGGAGTGATCCTGAGAACCAGAAACGAATTTGGAGGTTTCTTCGGCGACGGTGCAGCTCTTACGTTCAGACAAATGCAACTGGAAGGTTTGATCGCAAAAAAAGTGAAATACGATATTGGTGATATTTATCTTACACAAACTCAATACACCCTTTGGAACAATGAGAACCTGAGCGGTTACAATAAATACGAGGCCAACGTATTTAGCTTGCGTAGAGACATTGCAAACTATGAAAACTTCTTTGTGAACAACGCATGGAGAATGCAAGGTGTGAATGGTAATACCAAGATTAATTTTAATAAAGTGATCGAAAGCATTGGTATCAGAGCTTATGGCGGACGTACCATGCAGACAAACTTCACTACAATTCCTGATCGCTATTTCTATGGCGGAAGATTGGATCTGACACAAAGCAAAGTTTTCAGAATTGCTGGAAACCTTGCCGGCGTAAGCGATATCGTAGGTACTGTGAAAAATGCCCAGGTAAATTACAGTAATGCAGTATACACATCAGATTTTGATCTTACTATTGATAAAAGCGATAATTTTAAATTTGTAGCAAAAGGAGAAGCAGGGTTCTCTCACTTTCAACTGGCCAGAGCAAGCGATTCTAGTAAATTTAAATACGAAGATTATTTCTATGACGGAGGAGTAAAAGCAACTTACAAACCTTGGAACCTGAGCTTAGGGGTGTCTTACCGCAATGTGGGATATAACTTCAACAGCCCAATGGCACAAACCCGCCGATTAGCTGCTCCTGGAAGCCAGACTCTTCAGTATTTCCCAACGATGAACAACGGAAGCTCTTCACGTCCTTTCTCATTGTTTGATGCATATGCACAGGAGACAAACTTTTACAACCAATCAATCTCTACTACTCTAATGAACTACTATGTCCAGTATGATATGGTAGAACCATATGGTAAAGCTACTCCAAACAGAAAAGGATACACAGTAACTGCCGATATCCAGGATCCTAAAGATATTCTTCGTGCAGGAGTGGAAGCTAATATGCTTTCTGAAATTGCTTCAGAAGGAGATAGCATTACACACGCAAAAAGAGACTTTACATTGATCCGCGGAGGATTTGTGTTCAATTTGAATAAAATTATAGGATTTGAGAAGCTAATCGCTATCAGCAGTGGTATTCGTACAGAAAGTTCAACACGTAAAGGAACCAACCCTATAAAATTAAACAGTAGCCTGATAGATCTGGGATTGGATCTTGAAGTATTGAAAGATCTCCACTTATTGGGTGGTGCTAAGTTATTTACTGTTAAAGGTAATGAGATCCAAAGTGTAAGAAACGAACTAAATCAGATCGTTACTTATGGAACAGGTGTAAATTTCAATCAAACGCAGAACATAATTGCTACTGGTTTACGTTATGATTATGATAAGGCAGGCTATTTCAGCATGCATTATAACATGACCACGAATCAGGATAAGCTCATCCCAGCTAACAAATTTAACTTGAATCAGTGGTTTTTCGTATTTGGATTAAAATTCTAACCAAGAAAGGAGACGAGATGAAATCAATACTCAAGTATTCAATTTTATTGCTAGTCATGTTTGCTTGTCATAGAGACAAAGTAGACTACCTAGGACCTGCATACGTTTCAGCACCGGCAGATTTTACGGTAACTAATTTCACCGTAACACCAACAAGTGCAAATTTGGCGACGGTTACAGGAAAGGTGACATTTAATGCAACTTTTTCAAGCACTGTAAGCTGGATCCTAACCATTAAAGGAAACCAATCCGGAGCAGTGAAAAAATTCACGGGCTTATCTAACGGATTAACGAATTTGGCTTGGAATGGAGTTCATGATGATCTGTTCTTTTTTAGAAAAGGAGAAAATGCTACCGCTACTCTAAGTTTTTACGGTAATACACTTTCTCCCTCTGTATCTTTTCATATTATTAATGTACCTAACTTTAAAGGATTTGGTGGAAAAGGATATTTTACTAATCTCGGTGATTTCGAAATACCTACACAAATAGTTCCTGCCGGAAAATGGCATGCTTTCAACGTAGGAGGATCAACCGGAGACTCAATTATAGTACACAATGTAACACAGGGAGTAGACTCTGCGCAAATAGATTATCAAGGAAACAAAGTCTCTGCCGTACAAGGATATTATTATTATTACATAAAAGGTCTTGGTGATCAAAGTAATTATGTAAGTGGTGTTCAAGGAGGTGAAAGCGGACTCGATTTTAGTCCTCCAATTACTACTCTAAGTGTGCCTTCAGATCCAAGCCGGGTTTGGGTAAATGTGTACCTATATGGAACAGGTGATCCGAATGCATTGGTATATCTTGAATACAATGAAACAGATTTCGATGGCACCAAGCCTGGATTTAGCGTTGATGATGACGACAAATGGGTAGCTATTGTTCCTCTTACACACAAAGGTTGGAAATTATTCAGTTTTAAGTATAGTGATTTAACCATATCGACTATTGCCGGAGATGGAAATATGGGGAATCATATTAAAGAACCTAATACACTTCAGTTCTTTGATTTTACCCTGGTTAAAAATACAAAGCCAAATTCTCCGGTAGAAATGTATTTCGACTATCCAATTATCACGGTAGACGGGCCTTTTGTACCTAAGAAACCATAATTATATAAAATTCAGAGAATGAAAAAAGGAATTATATATTCTTTAATCACCGTGCTGGTGGCTTTTATGGCTTCCTGCTCGCCTAAGATACAAACCTACGACCTAAACGAAGAATATGCGACTAGTCTCCATATTCAACCTATTGAGAGTACAGGAGAAGAACTAGCAGCAGACGATGAAGGCGAAAATGCAGGATTGGTCGGAGTTCCTTATCGTAACTTTTATGGAGGAGACCTCAAAAGAGGAGGAATCTGGTGGGCAAGTAAAGGTGTGACAATTGCCAAAGGCGATACGTTTAATATTAGTGTTACTCATATCGGAGGTGATAGTACACCACTTGGTGCTACTAACCCTGCCATTGATCTGCCTACTACTCCTTTTGGAGCTAACTTTTCGCCGGTTGATATGGCTACAGAACCTGTTGCCATCAAGATCAGCGCACGTGCGCAAGGTGAAAATGGTGCTACCCCAATTCTACACGTAGAAGCAGTAGATATGAATGGCAACAAAGCAGATGCTAAAAGACCGGCCCAGACAATTCAAAACTCGCCTGATTTTGTAGATTACTATTTCGATATGAAAGATGTGTTTTACCAGAACGAGCCTAAGAAAAAAGTAAACGGTGGAATGATCAGTAGTATTAAGTTCTACATCACGCCTGGATATACCGGTGAGATCTATATAAGAGAAATTAAAATAGTACCGAACAGCGCTATTCCTAAACCGTAAAATGAATTAAAGAATGCTAAAGAAGCACAAGGCTTAATTGCTTTGTGCTTCTTTGTTTTCAATACTATTCTTTAAGTTTCAAAGACAAAATGATCAGTTGACAAAGTTATCATTCATGTTTTGAAAATTTTATTTTACCTTTGTAATAACTCTTAACTCAAAAAAGCTGTGAAAAATATTTTTATTTACTTGATCTTATCTCTAGTGCTATTGTCTTGTAAAAAGTATAAGGAAAAGCATAATAACGTCACCACATTTACTGCATCTTCTAATACTGTTGATTTTTCTTCTGCAGGCAGAGTAGATTTTAATGCATCATTTAGTCATTCCACCAATTGGACCTTAACTATTACTGGTGAACAATCCGGAGCAGTCAGTACATTTACAGGAACTTCAAGTAGTTTTCAAAACATCGAATGGAAAGGCTATTCCGACAATCAATCTTATTTCATGCAAAATGAAAAAGCAATAGCTGTGCTTACGTTTGATGGACGTCCCTCCGGTGCAATATTAATGATTACTATTACCAATGTTCCGGAATTTAAAACAAATGGTTGTTTTGCTTCCTATGGAGATTTTGAAACACCTTCTAAAGTCATAGGATATATAGATGCAGGAGGAATGACTCATTATTCATACTATTGGGCTGAGTTTAATTTTCCAATGCCAATAGCCAATGAAACTCAGGGAATAGATTCTATCGCTATAGATCGCAATGGTAGTAAGATAGATGCCGTGCAAGGTAATAACTACTACTATATAAAAGGAGTGGGAGCCCAGCCAGAATTTGTAAGTGGATTACAATATTATGCTCAATTTGTTCCTACTATTTCTACTACTATCCCAGCAGATCCTTCCAGAGTCTGGGTTAATTTTTATCTATATGGTTCAGGAGATGAAAATGCCGAAGTAGATGTGGAATACCAGGAAGCTGATGCCGATGGTTCTACTCCTTACTACCAAGGGAGCGATGATGATACTTGGGTAGCTCATATCACACTTAAGCATAAGGGCTGGAAACTCTTTAGCGTTCGATATAGCGATCTTATAGTTTCAAGCAATGCAGCTTTAGGAGGCTCTGGAAATCATATCATGGAACCCAACAAAATTGTTTCTTTTTCTACTGAACTACTCAAAAAAACAAATTCAAACGCAGTCGTAGAAATGTATTTCGATTATCCAATCATCACGGTAGACGGGCCTTTTAAACCTTTCTAATATAAAAATGGTCAACAATGGTTGACCATTTTTATTATGTTCTATGATTCATCAAGCGTATTAAACATCGCCAGCATATTGGATAAAGCTTGCGGAGAATGGAGCGAGGCAGTTTGTTCCATTGTCATCTGTGCCATTGCAGAAGATCTTTCACACATTTGTTTCTCAAAAGCAGCGATCGCCGATCTTGTATCTGAAAATTCTTCACTGGTAAGACAAACACTCAATTCTAAAGCATCCTGCATCGCCATGTTGACGCCTTCTCCCGCATACGGAGGCATAAGGTGCGCAGCATCACCCAACATAGTCAAGTTTGATTGCGCTTCCCACTGCTGATCAAAAGGCATGCAGTATTGCGGACGAACGATAAAGTTTGGTGCTGCTTTTTCAAATAATTCCAACCATATTGGATCCCATCCTTTGAACTCATGAAGAAACCATGTTTTCACTTCTTCTTTATTTTTAAAATCGATCCCACAGCGAACAGCCCAGTCTTCATCGGTCTTACAGCTGGTATAGAACATCATGCTTCCATCTCCTTTAGAACTTATAATCAAACTTTTTTCGTTGGCGAATGCAAAGATCTTTCCTCCGTTTAGTAATTGATGCATAGCAGGAGCGACGTTTGCGGAATCGTATACCGCGCCTTCTATTGCTGTGATGCCAGCAAAAAAAGGTTTGATAGAAGTGAGGTAAGGACGAAGCTTTGAATTGGCACCATCGGCAGCTACTACGAGGTCGGCGTAGGTTGTACTTCCGTTGTGAAATTCCAGTTTCCAACCATTACCCTCCGGGCTCATAGATTTGAAATGGCTGTCCCATACGACTGTATTGGGTTCCAGCGATTCCAGCAAAATTTTTCTCAGTGGTCCTCGATCAATTTCCGGGCGAAAATATTCATTGTCAAATGCTACATCTTGTGTATCGCCACGTTCATCCATTGCAATCCGGGCATGTTGATCTACAATCCGAAGATTGTCGGCGCCCGGTCTATAGTTGGCTTTGAAGGCTTTGAGCAAACCGGCTTCGCGTATTGCTTTCAAACCGGAGTCCTGATGGAGGTCGAGTGTAGCGCCTTGCACGCGCACATCTTTGTGTGCATCACGTTCGTATACAATTACGGTAGCGCCTTTTACTTGCAGCAGGCGCGCTAGCGTCAGTCCACCCGGACCGCCGCCTACGATGGCTATTTTTTTATTTTGAATGGGGTTCATTGTATGATAATTTTTGATATTTAATTTTATTTAATGCAAGATGCCGGATAAAACTTCTTTGTAGGTTTAAAAAACTGTGGATAGCAATATGCTGCATGGATATCTAAGTTTTAACTTTAACTATTTTTAATTCCCTTGATCACCGTTTCGCAGCAAGAAAGCACCAGCGCTTCTGAAATAATCTGAACCGGTCGCTGCGCGTGATCAAAGTATTCATTGACCAGGTCGAAGAGAGGGGAAAATAATAATGCACGTAATACATCTTGCGGGAAGTTTCGGATGGCATTATTTTTTATATGTCTTGTAAGAAAGC
>Ga0310813_10000190_pt1 | contig 45422 bp, 39 predicted proteins | sample YN3metagenome_FD_203086 | JGI IMG/M metagenome (GOLD analysis project Ga0310813, IMG submission 203086) | Soil microbial communities from experimental microcosm in Duke University, North Carolina, United States - YN3 | ecosystem: Engineered > Artificial ecosystem > Soil microcosm > Unclassified...
CACTGTGCTATAGCTTTTAGCTGAAATTTCTTACTTTATGATATTAAGGTGCCATTTAACGGTAGAAATGTTGCATTGTTTTACACCAGCTTTTATCAGATTCATGTGACGCTCCCTTACGGTCGCGGCTCGGTTACACCGAGTACCTCCTAGGCCATCTCCGATTTATTCAACAAAGCCCCCTCCGGGAGAAGGCATGCGGGGTTTAGCCTCAGAGGTGATCATTACAATACTTATGTATAAAGATATGCCGTTTACGGCCTGGTTATGTCGTAACACTATGTGATTAACCGAAATTGAACGCATTTTGGGTTAATCGCATAAAGCAACAACGCAATCAGGTCGTTTACGAGCTAAAGCTTTACAGCCCCAGGTAAGCGCGATAGCGCGCAGCCCGGGGTTTAAGAGAAACCCACTACGCCTTTAAGCGCCACTAGGCGCGTGAGGAATTTTAATTATATGATAAAAAACAACGCCTTACTTAGCGCCAACAGCCTGATTCCGGCGGCCACGGTTGTATCTAACGATGCCTATCAGGCTAATGGTAATCCAGGCAATTTCAATCAGAACGGAAGAGAGGTTCCAATGGAACATCAGCGAGTAGAAAAGCATGCAAGAGCCAAATAAATTCAAAAATAAGTAGGTTTTGCTCATTGCATTAATTTTGTCTATATTTAAAAGACAGTAGGCCACCAGCGTTAAAATCACACCGATAATCCCAACAAAATCCGCTATTTGTGCCCAAAATGCTGCGTTTATCATTTAATTCATTCCTATTAATGCATCTTCTATGACTGTCACACCGGCGCCAGGACGAGAAGCATGCTGGCTTAAATAACGACGCCAAATAGCCGCCCCCGGCTGCCCTTGAAACAACCCTAATAAATGTCGCGCCAAACTGTGTAATTTTACACCACTTTGTAGCATCTGGTCAATATACGGCAAAAATGCGCTGACCACGCCCTCTCGCGATAACACTTTTTTGCCTGGAAAATGAAGCAGTTGCAAACTCGCTAGCAAATAAGGGTTAGCAACCGCCGCCCGACCAATCATCACGCCATCTACAAAAGGCAACTGCGCCCCTACATCTGTTACGGAACGAATGCCACCGTTGATCATAACACAAAGCGCCGGGAAATCTCTCTTTAACTGGTGTACGAGCTCATATTGTAGCGGTGGAATGTCTCGGTTTTGTTTGGGACTGAGCCCAGACAACCATGCCTTTCTGGCATGCACAATAAAGGTATTGCAACCCGAGACCTCATTCACTTGCCCAACAAAACCATACAGCGATGTATACTCCGCTTGATGGTCCACCCCGATTCTACACTTCACCGTCACAGGAATGCGCACTGCTTCACGCATTGCCAACACACAAGAAGCGACGAGCGCTGGCTCTAACATTAAGCATGCACCAAAACGCCCTTCTTGCACGCGCGGGCTCGGACAGCCTACATTCAAATTAATTTCGTTATAGCCTGCTTCTTCACCCATCAGCGCAGCGGCCGCTAACAAAGCAGGGTCACTCCCACCTAATTGCAACACCACCGGTTTTTCTGCCTGATGAAAACGAAGGAGTCGTTTCGCATCACCGCGCACCAAAGCAGCCGCTGTGATCATTTCTGTATAAAGTTGTATATCAGGCGCAATGAGCCGCAACAAATACCGACAATGACGATCAGTATAGTCCATCATGGGTGCAACAGAAATTTGTTTTGGAAAAGAGCCCATCAAGCCTTATCCTGCAGGGGCACGCCCCGCAAGGTAGATAGTTCTTTTTCTGTTGAATGCAGGCGATGACGCAACTGGTGCTGCGCAATTTTAGATTTAATTAACATCCACAACGCAGCAAGCATACCAATAAAACACCCTGCAGCAAACACCAGCACAAGTAAAAGAGAGAGCGGCAACACGCTTTGTGAAAAATAATAATTGATTGTCACAGATTCGGAATTTAACGCAGCAAAGGTCATACCGAATAGCACGATCACTAATAGAAAGAAATAACTCACAATACGCACGCTTAAGCTCCTGCTATGTTATACACAAATATTGCAACCATTAACTCCCAAGCCAAGTCTCGCATGTCTCCTCCCCTAGGGAGAAGATGCCCGGTAAGACCGAGCCGCGACCGTGAGGGAGCGTCACTGTTCAACAATGGTGACGCTCCCTCACGGTCGCGGCTCGGTTTCGCGACTCCGTTGTTTTGCGCTTGGTACCAACCCCCTAAGAAATCACCTTAACGCCGTTCATATAAGGCTGCAACGCCTCCGGAATATGCACACGACCCAACGCATCCTGATAATTCTCAAGAACAGCAATCAACGTTCGCCCCACTGCCAACCCCGACGCATTCAATGTGTGAACCAAATCCACTTTACCCGACCCATCGCGATATCTCGCTTTCATACGTCTCGCCTGAAAAGCTTCCGTATTACTACAAGAAGAGATTTCACGATAACAGTCCTGGCCCGGCAACCAGACTTCCAGATCATACGTCTTTGCCGCCGCAAAACCAATATCGCCCGTGCACAATGCCACCACACGATAAGGTAACTGTAAGCGCTGCAAAACTGTCTCTGCGTGCAATGTCATTTCTTCTAGCGCCGCATAAGACACGCTGGGATGCACAATCTGAACCAACTCCACTTTCTCAAATTGATGCTGCCTTAACATACCCCGAATATCTTTACCATAAGACCCCGCTTCACTTCTAAAGCAAGAACTGTAGCAAACATACTTCAGCGGCAATGCATTCTCATCCAAAATCGTATCGCGCACTGTATTGGTAACTGGCACTTCAGCCGTTGGAATCAAGTAATATTCGCTGTCACCAGATAAAGCAAACACATCTGCCTTTAAATTAGGGAATTGGCCACTGCCAAAAAAACTGTCCGCATTCGCTAAATAAGGCACCGCAATTTCTTGATAGCCATGTTCTTGTGTATGCAGATCTAACATAAATTGAATCAACGCACGCTGTAAGCGCGCAATTGATCCGCGCAACACCACAAAACGCGCCCCCGTTAACTTAGAGGCGACTTCAAAATCCATCTCTTGCTGCGTAGACCCTGATTGCAACCCCAAACCCGCACCCAAGGCAACATGGTCTTTAGGCGTAAAATCAAATTTTTTAGGCTCACCCCAAAAGCGCAAGACTTGATTATCCGCCTCACTCTTACCAACAGGCACTGAATCGTGCGTGATATTGGGAAGACGCGCCAGATAATCCTCTATCTCCGCTTGCAAAGTAGCGAATTCATTTTCTATCACTTTAAGAGAATCACTCAGTGTTTTTAATCCACCAAGCGCTTCTTCTACAGGACGACCGGCTGCTTTTGCGATACCAATTTCTTTAGAATAGACATTGCGCTTATTTTGCAGGTCTTGCATCTCAATTTGTAATGCTTTGCGCCTGTCTTCCCAAGCCGTCAACTTAGGCACATCAATAACCACGCCGCGCTTTTGCAACTGCACAGCAACCGTATCGATGGCACTTCGTATCAGCTTGGGATCTAACATCAGGTATACGCCTTCGTAATCACTTCAGCTACTTTCTTACCCATCTCAGCAGGAGAGCGTACAGTGTGCACACCCGCTGCTTCTAATGCTTTAAATTTTTCATCAGCTGTACCCTTACCGCCGGCAATAATGGCACCCGCATGACCCATCCGTTTACCAGCTGGTGCAGTCACACCCGCAATATAGGCCACTACAGGCTTGGTCACCTTGGCTTTGATAAATTCGGCCGCTTCTTCCTCTGCGCTACCACCAATTTCACCAACCATCAAAATCACTTCTGTTTGTGGATCGCTTTCAAATAAACGTAATACATCCACAAAGTTTGTGCCTGGGATAGGATCACCCCCAATACCCACACATGTACTCTGACCCAACTTAAGATCTGTTGTCTGTTTCACAGCTTCGTAAGTTAAGGTACCTGAGCGTGAGACAATACCCACTTTACCCGGCAAGTGAATATGACCTGGCATAATACCAATCTTACATTCACCCGGCGTAATCACACCTGGACAGTTAGGACCTATTAAACGCACACCGGGATGTGAACTTAAACATGCTTTTACATCCAGCATATCTAAAACAGGGATACCTTCTGTAATACACACAATCAGCTTAATACCCGCATCAACTGCCTCTAAAATGGAATCCTTACAAAACGGCGCTGGCACATAAATGACCGAAGCATCTGCTTTTGTCTCTCGATAAGCATCCCTGACGGTATTAAAGACTGGCAGATTTAAGTGACGTTGCCCACCTTTCTCTGGTGTCACACCACCCACCATGCGAGTACCGTAGGCAATTGCCTGTTCTGAATGAAACGTACCCTGCTTACCCGTAAACCCCTGGCAAATCACCTTTGTTTCTTTATTGATTAAAATACTCATCTTATGCTCCCAACCCTTTTGCTGCAGCCTCTACCACTTTCTTTGCAGCATCGGTAAAGCTTGCGGCAGCAATAATATTTAAACCGCTATTATTCAATAATGTTGCACCCGCTTCTGCATTATTTCCTTCAAGTCTGACCACAACTGGCAATGTTGTCCCTATCTCAGAAACTGCACCCATAATACCCTCGGCAATCATGTCGCAACGGACAATACCACCGAAGATATTGATCAGCACCGCTTTCACGTCTGTATCAGACAAGATGATCTTAAACGCCTCGGAAACACGCTCTTTAGTCGCCCCACCCCCAACATCTAAGAAGTTAGCTGGGTTACCACCATGCAGTTTAATCATATCCATGGTTGCCATTGCCAACCCTGCGCCGTTTACCATACAACCAATATCACCATCGAGTGCGATATAGTTTAATTCCCAGTCCCGCGCACGATTTTCACGCGCATCTTCTTGTGTGGCATCGCGCATCGCACGTAACTGCGGCTGACGATACAAGGCATTTTCATCAATCGTCACCTTTGCATCTAAACAGAGTAAATGACCACCTTCCGTGATAACCAAGGGATTAATCTCTAACAAAGCTAAATCTCTTTCTTTAAAAAGTTTCGCTAATCCACTGAGTAAATGAACAAATTCTTTAACGAGTTCTCCCGTTAACCCTAAGGCATAAGCAAGATCACGCCCCTGGAAAGGCTGCACGCCCGCAATAGGATCCACAGCAATCGTCAGAATCTTCTCTGGTGTTTTTTCAGCAACCTGCTCAATCTCCACGCCACCTTCTGTCGAGGCCATGAAAACAATCCGCTGCTTGGCGCGATCCACAACAGCACCCAAATACAGTTCCTTCTTAATCGCACAAGGTTCTTCAATCAGTATCTGATTCACAGGCTGACCTGCCGCTGTGGTTTGGTAAGTCACCAGGTTCCTACCTAATAAAGCACGTACGGTATTGGCGACATCCTCTTCAGTAGACACAAGTTTTACACCACCTGCTTTTCCTCTACCGCCCGCATGGACTTGCGCTTTCACAACCCAACGAGGCGTTCCCATTCTTTTTGCAATGGCAATTGCCTCTTCTACATTGACGGCAACCTCGCCTTTTGAAACAGGTAATCCATACGCTGCTAACAACTGTTTTGCTTGATATTCATGAAGATTCATTTTGATTCTACCTATCTCTATATTGCTAATAACAACCGACTGGGGTCTTCCAACAATTCCTTAATGGTCACCAAGAAAGTCACCGATTCCTTACCATCTATCAAACGGTGATCATAAGACAATGCAAGATACATCATCGGACGAATCACAATTTGACCCTTCTCTACCACGGGACGCTCTTGGATCTTATGCATACCCAAAATCGCACATTGCGGTGAATTCAAAATAGGCGTAGACATTAACGAACCAAACACACCACCATTGGTAATCGTAAAATTGCCACCCTGCATCTCTTCTAAAGAAAGCTTACCAGCACGCGCTTTTTCAGCTGATTCTGCAATCTTTGCTTCAATCTCAGCCATACTCATCTGATCAACATCACGCAAAACAGGCACAATCAGGCCGCGCTCTGTTGAAACAGCCACGCCAACATCAAAATAACCGTGATATACCACATCGTTACCATCAAGCGAAGCATTCACAATAGGAGAGCGCTTTAAGGCCTCCACACAGGCTTTCACAAAGAAGGACATGAAGCCTAAACGCACGCCAAATTTCTTTTCAAACTGTTCGCGGTACCGTGCTCGCAAATCCATCACGGGCGCCATATTCACTTCATTGAAGGTCGTCAGCATGGCGGTGTTCTGACTCACTTCAAGTAAGCGTTCCGCAATACGGGCACGAATACGGGTCATGGGTACACGTTTTTCAGGACGTTCGCCTGCTTGTCCACCCACCGTAGCAAGTACGTCTGCCTTGGTTAAGCGACCAGCAGCGGCCTCTATGCCTTTTTCAGCCACAGCACGACGCGCAGAAGGGCTTAACCCCGGCATGGAAACGGGGGCTGCTGCTTGTGTCGCAGGCGCCACTGCGGCAGGTGCCGACGGCTTAGCCGCTTGTTTAGCAGTTGTAGCATCTTTCCCTTTAGCTGCCGGTGCTGATGCGGTTTTCTCAGCTGCTGCACCTTCTTCAATCACAGCAATCACTTGCTCTGCTTGCACAGTCGATCCCGTTTTATATTTAATTTCTTTTAAAATACCAGTTGCTGGAGATGGAACTTCAAGCATTACTTTATCTGTTTCCAGGTCCACGATATTTTCATCTCGTGAAACAGGATCACCTGCTTTTTTATACCAGGTAGAAACAGTTGCGTCTGTAATAGACTCAGGTAATAACGGAACTTTTACTTCAACGATGCCCATAGTGGCCTTCCTTTATTTTGTTAATGCTTGAATAATCAATTCTTTTTGCTCTTTTTCATGCACAGCATGATAACCCACTGCTGGTGAAGCAGATGCAGCCCTGCCTGCAAAATGTAAGGTCTGTGTTTTACTCAACAAGCCAGTCAAATAAGGCTCTAGGTATGTCCACGCCCCTTGGTTTCTCGGCTCTTCTTGGCACCAAACCACTTCTTTTGCGCCTTTGTAACCAGCCAATGCTTGCCGCATCGCCACTTCCGGGAAAGGATAAAATTGCTCAAGGCGCAAAATAGCAACCTTGTCCATTTTCATTTCACGACGCGCTTCTAGCAACTCATAGTAGACTTTACCCGCGCAGAAGATAACACGTTCCACTGCCTGTGCCGCTATAGTATCTACCTCACCTACCACCAACTGATAACCACCCTTCGTCAAGTCCTCTAACGGTGAAACAGCCAGCGGATGCCGTAAAAGGCTCTTAGGCGTCATCACAATCAACGGCTTACGATAAGCACGCACCATTTGCCTACGTAACAAATGGAAAATCTGGGCAGGTGTCGATGGCATGCACACTTGCATATTATCTTGCGCACATAACTGCAAGTAACGCTCTAAGCGCGCAGAAGAATGCTCAGGACCTTGGCCTTCATAACCATGCGGCAACAACATTACCAAACCACATAACCGACCCCACTTCTGCTCTCCCGAGCTGATAAATTGATCAATCACGACCTGCGCACCATTGGCAAAATCGCCAAACTGCGCTTCCCAGATCACTAAGAAATTGGGCTCCGCTGTTGCATAACCATATTCAAAGGCCAACACACCCTCTTCTGATAGCAGAGAATCCACAATATTGATCTGTGCTTGGTCGTCAGCAATATGCGAAAGCGGAATATACACTTCATCTGTATTCTGATCATGTAACACGGCATGCCGATGCGCAAAGGTACCACGACCCGCATCCTGCCCACATAATCGTATAGGGTATTTTTGGTTGAGCAGAGTCGCGTAAGCCAATGTCTCTGCATATCCCCAGTTAACAGGTACTTCGCCTGCTGTCATTTTCTGCCGGGCTTCTAAGGTCTTTTTTACTTGCGGTTGCACCACAAAACCTTCAGGTAGTACTTCTAGTTTTTTTCCTAACGCTTTGATTTCTTTAATCGGAACACTGGTATCCGCTTTATCTGTCCATAACTTCGATATAAAAGGCTCCCAGTTCACAGCATAAGCATTAGCAGACTTATCTACACTTAAGGGTACTAGCGTTTTATCAGCATCTAAGGCATCCCGATAAGCCTCTGCTAGCGCTTTCTCTGTACCCACCTCAATCACACCTTCCTCTGCCAACTGCTTAGCGTAAATCACATAGGGTGCAGGCATGGCTTTGATCACTTTATACATGAGTGGCTGCGTAGCAGAAGGCTCATCCGCTTCGTTATGACCATGTCGGCGATAGCAAAAGAGATCAATCACAACATCTCGCTTAAAGACCTGCCGATAATCCGCAGCAAACAGCGCGGCAAAGTACACAGCTTCTGCATCATTACCATTCACGTGCAGAATAGGCGCTTCTACCATTTTTGCCACATCTGTACAGTAAATGGTGGAACGTGCATCTTGTGGATTACTGGTTGTAAACCCTACTTGGTTATTAATCACAATATGAATGGAGCCACCAACGGTAAACCATCGCGCCTGGGACATGGTAAAGGTTTCCATCACAACGCCCTGACCCGCAAAAGCAGCGTCTCCGTGAATTTGTATAGGCAACACTTGCACCTTGTTTGTATCTCGGCGACGACGCTGTCTTGCTCTCACGGAGCCTTGCGCAACAGGTGCTACAATCTCTAAGTGTGAAGGGTTAAACGCTAAAGCAATATGCACAGGCCCGTAGGGCGTTTCTCTGTCTGAAGAGAAACCCAAATGATATTTTACATCGCCTGAGTGCGTTGAGGAGACATGCGTACCCTCAAATGCCGCAAAAATCGCTTTAGGTTCTTTACCTACAACGTTCATGAGTACATTCAAACGACCGCGGTGCGCCATACCAATCGTGGCTTCTTTCACACCCTGCTTAGCACTCTGCTGAATAATGGTCTCTAACATCGGAATAAGCCCATCTCCCCCTTCTAGGGAAAAGCGCTTTTGTCCTACGTACTTGAATCCTAAATATTTTTCAACGCCATCTGCACCAACCAACTGTTGCAGAATACGTTTCTTTTCTTCTACGGTTGGCTTGAAGTTAGCCCAGTTTTTTTCGATGCGATCACGGATCCATTCCACTTCTTCAGCACGATTAATGTGCATATATTCAAAGCCAATCGAACCACAGTAGACCCGAGCTAAAGCTTGCTGTATTTCACTCAGCGTCCCCGTTGATTTCCCTAACCCTAAGAAAGAACCCACATGAAAAGTTTGCGCTAAGGCATTGCCATTTAAGCCATAATAATTCAAATCCAGGGCTTGGTTTTCAGTACCTTGATAGAGATCTAAAGGGTCAATATGCGCACGCAAGTGCCCTAATCGACGATAAGCAGAAATCAATTCAGCCACTTTCTCTTGCTGTTGGTCTTGATGAGAAGACATGCTACCAGGCACAACAGCTGCCGCATTGTGTCTGGCTAAAGCCAGAAATGCAGCTTGTATATCGGCATGCGGAACGTCTGCTGCGCCCCGACGCATCCCGTCAAAAAAAGCACGCCACTCTGCCGAGACACTCTCGGGGTCAACCAGATAATCTTCGTAGAGCCCCTCTAAATAAGCCTCGTTCTCACCAAGATAGGAGTCTTGCCGAAGTGCGGCAAAGCTTTTCTCTTGCGCCTTATTTTTTTGCTGCATGTTATTCTCCGCCAGCGTCTATTCTTTAATCATCTCTTCTTTTATGTGATTGATCGCTTCCAGCGGATTCAAATCCTTTGGACAAACATCCACGCAATTCATAATGCCACGGCATCGAAAAGCGCTAAATGGATCTGTTAAATCAGCCAAGCGCTCTGATTTCTCAGTGTCGCGACTGTCTGCAATAAATCGATAAGCTTGTAACAGCGCCGCAGGACCCATGTACTTATCTGGGTTCCACCAAAAAGAAGGACAGGAGGACGTGCAGCAAGCGCATAAGATACACTCGTACAACCCATCAAGTTTTGCTCTTTCTTCGGGTGACTGCAAGCGCTCAGTGGCAGGCGCAGGGATATTGTTTTGTAAATAAGGTTTTGCTTTTTCGTATTGTTGGTAAAATTGCGTCATGTCGACCACTAAATCACGAATCACAGGCAAACCAGGCAGCGGCCGAATGATGATAGGCCCTTCTAAATTGCTCAGTCGCGTGGTGCAGGCTAATCTGTTTTTGCCATTGATGTTCATACCATCTGAACCACAGACGCCCTCACGGCAAGAACGCCTGAGCGTCAGCGTTTCATCGATCTGATTCTTAATCACAAGCAATGCATCTAACACCATAATGCAGTGATTTTCCTTAATATCAACATCAAAATCCTGCATATAAGGCTTTTCATCCACTTCTGGATTGTAGCGGTAGATAGAAAAACGCATACTCGTCAACTCGGTCATCGAGCTTTCTCCTTTCTAGTGATCTGTAACTTCTTCTCGGCTTGTCAATTGGATAGGATCCATATCTTCAGGTTTCATATTAATTGCTCTAAACCCAAGACGCCCCTCATCAAAATACAAAGAGTGTTTTAACCAATGCTTATCGTCACGCTCTGGATAGTCAGAACGCGCATGCGCACCACGGCTTTCCGTGCGTTCATTCGCAGAATAAGCTGTCGCTATCGCCGTTTCCATTAAATTATCTAATTCCAGGGCTTCAATACGTGCTGTGTTAAAGCAATCGCTCTTATCTTTAATAGCAGCATGCTTCAGACGTTCTTTTAGTTCATCCAGCTTCTTAAAGCCAGATTTCATATATTCAGCGGTACGAAATACGCCAAAATCATCTTGCATGACTTTTTGTAGCGCAGTTCGAATGCTTTCTACGCTCTCCCCTTTCTCGTTATGATTCCAACGATGTAAACGGGACAGCCCCTTCTCAATTTCTGTCTTGTGACAATCTTGGTAGTCTAAGCCTTGTTCAATACTTTCTTTAACATGCAGCCCTGCTGCACGGCCAAAGACAACCAAATCAAGTAGAGAGTTGGCACCGAGACGATTTGCACCATGTACAGAAACGCAGGCGCACTCTCCCACAGCATACAAGCCCGTGACGATCTTATCCTCACCCTTAGCCGTTTGCGTTATCACTTGCCCGTGATAGTTAGTCGGTATACCACCCATGAGATAGTGGCAAGTTGGTACAACAGGTATGGCATCTTTAATAGGATCCACACCCGCAAAAGTGATTGCCAACTCTCGAATTGCTGGTAAGCGTGATTTAATCAGCTCTTCTCCTAAATGATCTGCTTTTAATAAGACATAATCACCCTTCGGACCCGCCCCTCGCCCTTCTCGAATCTCAATAGCGGACGAACGGGAGACAATATCACGGCAAGCAAGGTCTTTTTGATGTGGTGCATAGCGTTCCATATAACGCTCACCATCTTTATTAATCAAATATCCTCCTTCACCACGCACGCTTTCACTGATCAGAGAACCAGAACCATAAATACCCGTGGGATGGAATTGCCAGAATTCCATATCCTGTAGCGGATACCCAGCTCTTAATGCCATACCGAAACCATCACCTGTGTTAATGTGCGCATTGGTGGTGGACTGGAAAATGCGTCCTGCGCCACCCGTTGCCAATACTGTTGCGCGGGCTTTAATAAAAACCACCTCACCTGTTTCTATACAGATCGCCGTTACACCAGCAACGCCATCAGGTGTGTTTACTAAATCAACCGCAAACCACTCATTAAAAAAACTGGCTTTTGCTTGGATATTCTTTTGGTAAAGGGTATGTAACATCGCATGCCCTGTGCGATCTGCCGCACAGCAAGTACGGTGCGCTTGTTCTTTACCATATTCTCGTGTCGCACCACCGAAAGCACGCTGGTAAATTTTACCGTTTGATAAACGCGAGAAGGGTAAACCCATATGTTCCAATTCATAGATGGATTGCGGTGCATTTTTGCACATATATTCAATGGCATCCTGATCACCTAGAAAGTCAGAACCAACCACCGTATCGTACATATGCCAGCGCCAGTCATCCGGCTCAATATTGCCCAGCGCGGCATTAATACCACCTTGCGCCGATACCGTATGCGAACGCGTTGGAAAGACTTTAGAAAGGACAGCCACTTTTAACCCCGACTGAGACAGTTCAATAGCAGCACGTAGCCCTGCACCACCCCCACCTACAATCACCGCATCAAAAGTGTGTGTTACCACGCTCATCTTAAACACTCCATAAAATCAAAAGGGCCCAGAAGAAACAGGCCACCAGCGACAAAATAATACCCACATTCAAAACAGAACGTAGCACAAAACACTTCACGTAATCCGTTAACACAGTCCACATCCCTATCCAGGCATGCATCAACAACAACAACACAAAAAGCAAGGTAGCGACCTTCATCGCAGTGCAAGCGAAAAGACCATGCCAAACTGCAAAAGTGATACCGGGATGACAAGCAACATAAAGCACCAGGCCCACCATATAGGCAGCCATAAAAACAGCGGACACACGTTGAATAATCCAGTCCCGCAACCCAGGATGATAGACACCTAACACTGATTTCACCATATCCAAATTCCCGTTAAAATAATGAGCAATGCAGAGAAGAAAAACGTGAGGTAAGAAGTGATTCTACCACCTTGGCGTGAATCACCAATATGTATATCAGATAGTAAGTGGCGAATGCCCGCTACCAAGTGAAAACAAAGCGGTACCGTATATAGCCAAACTAATACTTTAAAAACAGGAGAAGATAACCATTCATGACATTGTTCAAATCCAGACGGCGTTAAAGAACAACTTAGCATGAACAAGAAAAAAGGAATCAGTAAAAATAAAATAACACCCGATATTCTGTGCAAAATAGAAACAATAGCAGGAATAGGGAAATGAATTGTGAAAAGATTGAGATTCTTTGGTCTGGTCTGTCTCACTCGTTTATTTTCCTTGTTCAGAAATTAAAGTCAAAGTTAGCCGACAGTATATTCCCCCACCCCCCTGTCGTAAAGAGGTAAGGAAGCACTTAAGCGACTCGGCATGACCGAGCCGCGACCGTGAGGGAACCTCACTATATGATAACTTTTAACTGAAATTTCTTACTTTATGGTATTAAATCTTCTATAATAATGCCTTCTGGGTAGAGGATACACATAATGGCAGACGAAAAAGCCAAGCTACTGATAAAAGGTAAAACAATAGACTTAGACGTACTGTCTGGCACCTTAGGGCCGGACGTCGTGGACGTTAGCGCTCTTTTTAAAGAAGGTTGTTTTACGTACGATTCTGGCTTTAATTCAACGGCAGCTTGTGAATCCAAAATCACCTTTATTGATGGTGAGAAAGGTATTTTACTACATCGTGGCTATCCTATTGAACAACTCGCGAGCAAATCTACCTTCCTGGAAGTCTGTTATCTGCTGTTAAACGGTGAGTTACCCAATAAACAACAAGAAGAGCAGTTTCGTAGAACAATTACGCATCACACCATGGTGCACGAACAAATTCACTACTTCTTTAATGGGTTCCGTCGAGATGCACATCCCATGGCGATCATGGTGGGTGTTGTCGGTGCCTTGTCTGCTTTTTATCACGATACACTAGATATCAAAAATCCTGAGCATCGCACCATTTCTGCGCTCAGACTCATTGCCAAAATGCCGACTATTGCTGCGATGTGCTATAAGTACACCATTGGTCAACCTTTTATGCAGCCACTTAACCGCCTTTCCTATGCAGAAAATTTCCTACATATGATGTTTGACACACCTTGCGCTGAAAGCCACATTAACCCTGTGTTAGCAAGAGCGCTGGATAAGATCTTTATCTTGCATGCGGACCACGAGCAAAATGCCTCAACTTCCACCGTGCGCTTAGCTGGTTCAACGGGCGCGAATCCTTTCGCCTGCATTTCAGCAGGTATTGGTGCGTTATGGGGACCTGCGCATGGGGGTGCAAATGAAGCAGCACTCAGCATGCTTCACGAAATAGGTAATGTTTCACAAGTTGGCAAGTACATTGCGCGCGCTAAAGACCCCAATGACAACTTTAGACTAATGGGGTTTGGTCACCGTGTTTATAAGAACTATGATCCACGTGCAAAAGTGATGCGTGAGACCTGTCACGAAGTATTAGAAGCTGTTGGCGCAAAGAATGATCCTCTCTTTAAGTTAGCCATGGAACTGGAAAGAATTGCGCTGGAAGATGATTATTTTGTTGAAAAGAAGCTTTATCCTAATGTCGATTTTTACTCCGGTATCACCTTAAGCGCAATCGGGATACCCGCCAATATGTTCACTGTGATCTTCGCATTGGCGAGAACGGTAGGCTGGGCTGCACAGTGGAATGAAATGATCAGCAACCCTTATCGCTTAGGTCGGCCACGACAGCTCTATACGGGACCTAAAAAACGTGACTATATCGGCATAACAGATCGCTCATAATAGGTTGACCTACCCCCTCTCTTCCTGTATGCTCAAACGCGAATGAGAATTATTATCATTTAAAAAGGCGAGTGGCGAGAAAATAGCATGAAATCAACGTGGCAAGACACAACAAAGGCGGTGTCCTTTAAACTCCTGAAGGTGTTTTTGGTAACGAGCGTGAGCCTTTGCTGCGGCTCCCTTGCTCTCTTGGGTGCTTATGCCATTGTCAGTTCCCCTGTTTTTGGTGCATCGTCCTTTATCCTAGCAACTGCCTTTGAAGGACAAATTTACTATGAAGCAATTGGCGATGGGCTCAATCGTATTGCCGACCCTGATCGCACCAACAGAAGCGTGATTGCTCAATTTTTAGATAAATTGATAGAGAGTCGAATTGCATCCGCTGTTCGAACAAAGAGAGAAGAGAAAAAAAGAAAAATAGAAGAGATGACAAAGCTGGAACGCAGCTTTCGTTTTAGCCAAGCAAAAAGCGACGAAATAGAAGCAATGAAAGCAGAGATCAAGCGCTGCGATGATGAGATGACGAAACTCGCTGTGAAAACATTAGAAACAGACAGCGATACACTTGCCAGATACTATCGCGCAAAAAAGAATAAAGATAAGCAGACGCAAACGGATATTGAGACAAAAGCACTCATCTTACTTGGAAAATCTGCTAAAAAATCATCGACAACCTATATAGACAGCACAATCACCACACAGCTAATGAGAAACAGAAGTGCGCTGCGTAACACCATGATACGCAAAGGATTCGCTTTGAAATGCAGTTGGATTCTTTCAATCGCTGGTGGTATCGCCTGCGGATTAACAACTTTAAGCGCTGTATCAAGCAGCATAGGGGTAATGACAACACTCGCGCTGGTACCAGGTGGCGCGTTAATTGCCATTGCTGCTTGCGCTGGCATTGCTTTCACACTACTCCTTTACCAGAATCTTTCTCTGCTGGTAGAAACAACAGATAACCCCCTAAGTGGTTTTTATAAAAAGAAAGAAGAGTCTTATGGCAGTTATGCGCTGAGAACCTTCTCTTTTGTCGTCGTATTCGCACTTGCTGGCTTCTGCACAGCTGCAACGGTAAGCACTTGGTGGTTTGCTGCTAAAGAAGGTGTATTGTTTTTAAAAATAGGCAAACAACTTGCTGATATTATTCGAATAGGCAGCCTTGGCATCTACATATTACCTTCTATGATTTGGATGGTCAGTAATTCACTCTTCTCCCTAGACAAAATCAGACGCAGCGAATGGGGCGTGTTGCTTGGCAAGACCATGCGTACAATCGATCAAACTTGGCAATCAGAAAATATATTGTGTTTTATCAATCCGTTTCGCGTGTATTTATTTATTGATTTCACAATGCATCAATTGCTTTTTCTGGGTCACGTGATCACTGTTGGTTTAATGTCAAATGACTTTCGAATTTTCGGCATCAAATTGAACCCTGTGTTAACAACCAGCCTACTCGCAGCATCAGAAATCCTCACTGATGCGAATTACTTACCCAGTGAAGAAGAAGGTCACAGTCATGCTATTTCTCCGCCGCTTGCTTTGTTGTTCGCACCGGTAGCATTTATCGTTTATACACTCAGAGTACTGGCTGTTGGTTGGGATGTTCTTTTTAGCACTTCACATTCTCTGGAAGAATCGGCTAAAAAAATGAACTGCAAACTGCCGTGGATTGCCTTTAAAGATCATGTGCATAAAGTGATGCATCATGGTCACGGTGATAAAGAACCTTCTCATACTCACTCAACAACAAAAATAGGTCAGTCATTAGACTCTAAAACCCCAGCCTCGCATGCCTCCTCCCTCCGGGAGAAGGTCCGACCGGCGGCTGGGGGGATATTCAAATACGGTCATTCATCTCTAAAGCCCAATCTCCGCATGCCTTTTTCTGCCGAGAGAAGAAGGTGTCTCCGATAAAACAGATGAGAGAGCATTGGGAATGGCTTATGCACCTTGACCAGCCGTCCGTATTGCCTTAGAATCCCTCCGTGTTCTCGTTTTTGAGTCTATAGAAGCGAGTATTGGTCCCTTCGCAACGATAGGTAACAAACCCCGCCAGGTCCGGAAGGAAGCAACGGTAGTGACCGATTCGGGTGCCGGAGTGTGGCGAGTGCTCGCTACTATGGGCTTATTAAGCTCCCAAGGAACGCAACAATATGCCGCAAGACAATTACGAAGTACTCGCCAGAAAATGGCGGCCCCTTTCTTTATCCGAAATTGTAGGACAAGAGCCTATTGTAAGGATATTCACCAATGCATTGCGAGATCAACGTATTCATCACGCCTATCTCCTAACAGGCACGCGCGGCGTAGGTAAAACAACATTCGCGCGTATTCTTGCAAAATGTCTGAGTTGCGAATCAGGCACCACGCCAACACCTTGCGGCACTTGTCACGCGTGCACTGGCATCGATGCTGGTCAGTTTTTAGATGTCTACGAAGTTGATGCAGCATCGAGAACAAAAGTAGAAGATACCAAAGAATTATTGGACAAAATAACTTATCCGCCTTCTGTAGGACGTTATAAAATCTATATCATTGACGAAGTACACATGCTTTCAACACACAGTTTCAATGCATTACTCAAAACTTTGGAAGAGCCGCCTGCACATGTTAAATTTATTTTAGCAACAACAGATCCTAAGCGATTACCCATTACGATTTTGTCACGTTGCTTACAATTCCAGTTAAAACACATTACACCAACAGCAATTCGCGAGCACTTGGCGCATATCTGCGCGACTGATGGTATGCGCTATGACATGCCTGCTTTAGAAAAACTAGCAGAGGCTGCGCGGGGCAGCATGCGTGATGCCTTGAGTCTATTAGAACAAGCACTGGCGTATGGATCTGGAAAAGTGGATACCGCTGATGTGCATGCAATGCTTGGTAGCGTCTCGCAAGAAACACTGCTACCGCTTATCTCAGCATTAGCAGCGCAAGATGGCGCCCAACTCTTCCAAGAAATGACGCAGCTCTCAGCGTGCACAACGGATTTTGAAGAAGTGCTGAATGAATTAATCCACTTATTCCATCAAACAGCCATAGCACAAGTCGCACCTGAAGCGGCTATACATTCAACCACAGCCGTCGCGCTGGCAAAAGCCATTAGCCCGGAAGACATACAAATTTATTACCAAATCGCGCTCTTAGCGAAACGTGACTTTGCTTTTTCGGCCTCTCCACAACAGGCCTTTGAAATGGCCATGCTCCGTATGTTGGCTTTTAAAATACCCGCTACTGTTCAAGACACCGCCCACCCGGCAGTCAAAGCGTCCCCTATGACTGCACCCAAAGCATCACCACCTACGCCCACTCAGCCTACCCCTCCTCCGCCGGTGGCAGAGGGCAATTGGAGAAAAATAATGGCAGCATTAAACCTCACAGGCATGGCATTGGCACTGGCATCTAATTGTACGTTAGTTAAACAAGAAGAAGACAGAATTGAACTGGCATTGTCTGCAACACATCAGCCTATGCTTAATCAAAAGTTAAAAGAACGCATTCGGGAAGCGCTAAACGATTATTTTAAAAAAACCATACAGTTAGAAATTAACATTTCTACCGCTGCGTTAATTACCCCGCTAAAAGAACAACAGCAAGAACAAAATCAGCAACTGACTCAGGCAAAGCAAGAGGCCCTGCAAAATCCTCATATTCAACAATTAATCAACATGTATGACGCTACGATTGATGTTTCACTTCTGACTTAATCTTTGTTAGACTACCACCAGACTATAACGGTATCTTAAAGGAAAAATTTATGGCTATCCCAGAAAACAATGATCTCGGTGACATCGTTAAACGTATGGAAGCAATGCAAGATGCGCTCAAGAATATTCAACAAGAAGTCGCTCAGATGAGCGTTCAGGGTCAGGCAGGCGGCGGCATGGTGATGGTCGCTTTAACCGGTCAATACCACTGCAAAAAAACCGTACTTGATCCAAAAATAGCGCCTACATTATCACCTGAGGATAGACGTAAAATAGAAGAGTTGGTAACAGCAGCAATGAATGACGCTGTTTCCAAAGTAGAACGTAGTCTACGTGAAAAAATGAGCGGGTTCTCCGGCTTCAAACTACCTGAAGGTACGGCTGACGATAAGCAATAAGCAAAATTTATTATGCGCTTTAGTCCATTACTTGAACAGCTTATTGAATCTTTGCGTTGCCTGCCGGGTGTAGGGCCAAAAACGGCGGAGCGTATGGCTTTACATTTACTGACGCGCAGACGCGACAATGGCAAGCGTCTTGCTGAGCATTTATTGGAAGCGATGGAGAATATTCAGCATTGCCAGCAGTGTCGTATTTTCAGCGAAGTTCCGATATGTGAAATTTGTTTGTCTCCGCATCGTGATGCTTCCCTTTTATGTATTGTCGAAAATCCCATTGACGTGAGTGCGATTGAGCGCACCAGTCGTTATCGCGGAAGGTACTTTGTGCTCATGGGGCATCTTTCTCCGCTTGATGGTATTGGCCCACAGGAGATTGGTTTAGGGCAGCTTAAAGTTTTATTTGAAACGGGTGAGTTGCGTGAATTGATCCTGGCCACAAACCCGACTGTAGAAGGCGAAGCAACAGCGCATTATATTGCTGAATTAGCCAAACCTTACCAGATCAAATCTTCGCGCATTGCGCGCGGTGTTGCAATTGGTAGTGAATTGGAATATATCGATCCCAACACGCTGGCGCATGCCATCACTGGTAGAGAGACAATCCTGGGTTAGATTCTCAAATTCTCACGCACCTACGGTGCTAAAAAGCGTAGGTGGGTTGCCATTACCCCGGCCTTCGGATTGCTACTACCCCGGCCTTCGGATTGCTACGCTTCGCTTCGCAATCCTCAGCCGGGGCTATAAAGCTTTCGGTCGTAAACGACCTGATTGCGTTGTTGTTTTATGAGGTCAACCCAAAATTAATTTGGGGCTTTGTTGAATAAATCGGAAATGCTCTGTGAGGCACTCGGTGTAGCCGAGCCGCGACCGTAAGGGAGCGTCACTGTGCTATAACTTTTAGCTGAAATTTCTTACTTTATGATATTAAATTGCCTTATAGTGGTTAAAATGTTGCACTGTTATATACCAGCTTTTATCAGATTCATGTGACGCTCCCTCACGGTCGCGGCTCGGTAACGTCATTTCCGATTTATTCAACAACGCCCCCTCCGGGAGAAGATGCCCGACAGGGCAGATGAGGGGATATTTTTAAAGAGTGCGTGAGCGGTTTTAATTTGTCTGAGAGGTGTTAACTTGTTACGCTGGATAATATTGTGGTTCTGTCTGACCACCACCGCATTTGCTGATCGTTTAATTATAGAACCTGAAGCGGGCCCGCAACCTATTATCGCAGCCATTCAACAGGCGCATCATACCATCCATCTGGTGATGTATGGTTTCACGCATAAACCACTCTTAGAAACATTATTATCAGCGCAAGAGCATAACCGTACTGTTCAAATTTTATTAGAAAAAGCACCCTATGAATCCGCAAGTGAGAACAAAAAAACAATAGAGGCATTTGAAAGGCACCATCTATCGTGGCAAGGCAGCATACCTGATATACGCCTTATTCATGAAAAAGCGCTGATGATTGATGGTAAAGAGGCGATCATCATGACATTCAACTTTACACATTCTGCTTTTAATAATCAGCGTAATTTTGCGTTAGTCGTTGATGACCCATCGACTGTGAACAACATAGAACATATTTTTTCTGCTGATTGGAATCATACCCCCATCCACACTGCAACATCAGTCATATTACTCAGCCCTGATAATAGTCGATCTGGCATTTTGCAATTGATACAACAAGCCAAACATACCATTAAAATTTACGCGCAACATCTCACTGATTACGAAACCATTGGCGCGCTTGCAAAAGCCGCGCGTAAACATAAACAAGTTGATATCATCACTTCTTTACCGCTACGCAGCAGCGCTGAAGAATACCTCACACGCGCAGGCGTTCACCTTCACTACATTAAAAAATATATGATTCACGCAAAAGTCATTATGATTGACGACGACACCGCGCTCATTGGATCCACCAATCTCACACGTTCTTCGCTTGATGATAATAGAGAACTTTCGGTGATCACGACAGACAAAAACATTATTCAGCAGCTCAACAGCACTTTTCACGCAGATTTACAGGAATAGCACTTTTTAAACCGAGCCGCAATACCGAGCCGCGACCGTAAGGGAGCGTCACATGAATCTAATAAAAGATGGCGTAGAACAATGCAACATGTTTATCATTTCGTTATGATTTTATCATGAACTAAGAAATTTCAGCTGAAAACTATAGTACAGTGACGCTCCCTTACGGTCGCGGCTCGGTATCACGGCTACGTTTCACGCAAGTAACATGCGTATTATGTTTATCCTTAGAATAACTGATTCTTGCTCTTCTTTAGACATAAACATAACTCCATCATTTATTTGGAGAGTTAATCCCTCACTCGCACAGCATTTCGATGCTGACGTGAAAAACCGCATAAATTTCAGTCATATGCGCCTTACTCTACAACGTAAACCCTGGATAAACAAACGCGGATGAAATCTTTTCGCAATCAGCATCACTAACACCTTCAGCGCGAGCCACAGCATACCAATGTTTTTCTACAACACTTTCCATGTCGCTTAAAATGCTTTTCGCCTGCTCCAACTCCAGTAAAAACCTTGCGTGCTGAGAGAGGAGATTCTCCGCATTCGCAAAACGCCCCTGACTACCACAAACCATAGCTAAATCACGACGCTCCGTGCTAACAGGCATTGATGGTGTTAAATCATAAGCCGGAGAAAGTCTCCAGTCTTGATCTTTTGCAATCACAGCATGATTACGTGGGTGATCATCCGTATTAGAAATTAATGCATTAAAACACATACGACGGAAGAGTTCAGCAGCATCTTTCTCTGGCTCAGCTGAAATTCGTCTCAATTCTTCAGCAAGGAAAATATAAGACCACCGATCTCTAGATTGATAAGTATCTTCTGCACGCAGGACAGTTAACGCACTTATCATTCTTGCCCGCAAGTATCCCTCCGGTTTCTTCTCACGATCAAAGCGTTTTACTAACAAGACATCTTGTCCACCGATCTCAACAATTTTGCTATCCGCTACTTGCAAACCAGAACGACGTGCTAAAACTAACATCGTTCGTTCAACACGAACTTGGTTCCACTTATCATCAGTCCTATTGAACTTCGCTATCCACAATCCTTCATTATCTTCAACAACAGCTTTAGGACGAGCTCCACCCATAGATGTCCCTATTAACAAAAGATCAGTAATTTGATTATTTGTAATAGCAATAGACACATTTTCTTTCGTGATAACACGATTAGCAATCTTCTGTAATTTACTTAAATCAAGCGTCTGATTAAATTCCCGCTTTGGTGCCGGTGGTAGCAAATTCAAACCAAAGCTAAGCGCCCCCGCACGATCATCTGGTGAAAAGAGAAGATAATCAATCTCGCTAAGCTCTAATTTTCCACTGTGATGTTCAATGATACGACGTCCCCAATAATCAGGACCGGCATCTCGTAATACACCAAATACACCTCTTAAAGCTCTCGTTTCATATACCTGCGATGAAAGTTTTAACTCAACAGGATCTAATGCTACTGCATCTGGCCTCTCTAGATAACGCTTACCATAGACAAAACGACCCAAAGGCAAGCCGCGTTTATCCACTGTCAGCACAAAACGTCCTGCTGTCACCGCCTGCATTTGACCTGGTAGTGTGATATAAACATAGCATTCAGTATGTTCTACTTTAGAAATCATTATCTAAACCTTCATCACGATGCCTTGCTCGTTCACGATCTCTTACCAATGCCAGATGTTGACCTATCTCATCTTTTACAGGATCAGCAACTTCATTGAATGGCTCAAGCAAATCATAGACCCAAAGCAAAGCAACATAGTTGCCTATGCCTGTTGTGAACTTTCCTTTTTCTGCATCAGAAATCACTCGCGATCCCGTGCCAGCCTTTTTGGCTACTTGTTGAATCGTTAAGTTCCGTCTTAACCTGGCTGTTCGCAAATTATTACCAAAATGCTTCAACGCATCCGCCACAGCAAAAGGGGGGGCTTCTAGTAATTTGTTTTTTTGGCTCATAATAGTCTCTCAAGAGCATATAAAATTATTTAACATGCTCTTGAGAGCATATCAATTAAAAGAACCTGTGTCAAGGCTACTGTTGTTAGTATGCTCTCAAGAGCATATTATGCCAGTTAATACGCTCTTAAGGGAACCCAACTGAAACAGCCCGCGCCAGAGCCATTACCCAGACAACAACCCCAGCAACTTCTCATGAATACCATCGAAATAACCATTACTCATCACAACAACATGATCACCAGCCCGTAATTGCGGAACCAGCGCCTTCACCAACGCATCAACATGAGGATAAAGAGCTGCCGGTTGTGGACAGGCACGCAGTGCCTCCTCTAAGCCCCAATCCACTTCCGTGTTTTTACAAACAACCTGATCTGCATCACATAATGCCGCACATAAACTATCTTTATGCACACCCGTGCGCATGGTATAAGAACCAAACTCAAGCACAGCAATCATGCGCGCCGCTTTTCCAATTTTTGCACGCAACCCAGCCAATGTGGTCGCAATGGCTGTGGGATGATGCGCAAAATCATCGTAAACCGTAATATCATTCACCTTCGCTTTGATCTCTAATCGTCGCTTCACATTCTTAAAAGTCGTAAATGCTTCAATCGCCTTTGCAACAGGCACGCCAGCATGCGTTGCAGCAGCTAAAGCCGCCAGCCCATTATGCACATTGTGCATCCCTAATAGATCCCAACGCACCTCACCAAGCACGTCGCCCTGGTGCAACACATCAAAACAACTGCCATCCGCCTCCTTTAACACAGCCTGCCAGGCACCTTTAGCACCAAACGTTGCTGTGGGCGTCCAAACACCTTGATCTAACACCGTTTTCAAATGCTTATCCTCTGCTGGATGAATAATCAAACCATTTGCAGGGATCGTTCTCACAAGATAATGAAACTGTTTCTCAATCGCCGCCATATCGGGAAAAATATCCGCATGATCAAATTCGAGATTATTTAAAATAGCCGTTTTTGGATGATAATGAATAAACTTAGGGCGCTTATCAAAAAACGCACTGTCGTATTCATCCGCTTCAATCACAAAATAAGGCTGTTTGCCCAATTGTGCAGATACACCAAAATTCTCAGGCACACCACCGATCAAAAACCCAGGCTCAAGGCCAGCATACGTCAACAACCAGGTTAATAATCCTGTCGTTGTCGTTTTACCATGCGTACCCGCAACGGCCAACACCCAACGCCCTTGTAAAACATGCTCAGCCAGCCACTGCGGACCTGAGGAATAAGGTATACCCTCTGCCAATACCCACTCTACAGCCGGGTTACCCCGACGCATCACATTACCAATGATCACACAATCCACCTTCTTATCAATGGTGGCAGGATCATAGCCTTCTATTAGCCGGATCCCCTGCTCTTCCAGCTGCGTGCTCATAGGGGGGTAAACATTCGTATCAGACCCCACGACTTCGTGACCACATTGCTTCGCTAGCAATGCAATCCCACTCATAAACTTTCCGCAAATGCCCAAAATATGGATACGCATTCTTTTACTCCAAGACTATCATTTTATTAATTATCCCATTATGATCGAAGTAGGGGTATCCCGCAAAGGATTACTGAACATGGACAGTCAGGGATTATTTGACATTATAATGGACAGCGCCGTTCTACTTGATAAGAGTGGGCATATTATCAACTGGAACATGGGGGCAAGTGCAACTTTTGGCTATAACAAAAAAGAAGCGCTGGGACGTTCTATTAACCTCATTTATGATCGCAATTATTTCTTCCCTAAACTCATCCAAGAAGCCCAGTCTCAACAGAAAAAATGGCAAGCAGAGACTGTCTTCGTTCGTAAAAACGGCGTCAAAGGCACTTGCAAATCCTATTTGCACCCACTGCGATCACAGGAAAATAATAAAATCGCCGCTATCTTATTTCATCACAACGTCACTGCCTTAAAAAACACAGAAAAAGATAATCTCACCACGATTTCTCAGATAGAAAATAAACTAAAAAATGTCACAACACAATTGTGGGATGCCAATATGCTACTCTCACATCGAGCGCAAGAATTGGAACAAGTAGAAAGAAAATTACGTGAAAGCGAATTACGCTTTCACTTACTGGCAGAAAATACCATGGATGTCATTTCACGACACACACCAGAAGGCGCTTATCTCTATGCTTCACCCGCAAGCGAAACAGCACTGGGATTTAAAGCAGAAGAATTGATAAAGAAAAATATTTACAAATTGATACATTACGATGATATCCCAAAATTACGAAAATTATTTACAAAACGTCGCGAAAGCAGCTATAACAAACCCGTTGTTTATCGTATTAAGCGCAAAGAAGGTGAGTTCCGTTGGTTTGAAAGCCATATCCGATTGATCATCAATGAAACCACCAAAGCGATTAATGAAATACAACTTGCCTCCAGAGATATCACAGACCGCGTGTTAGATAAAAAAGCACGATTACGCGGACAACAGCTTGCACATGTTTTCAGATTAAGCACGATGGAGGAAATGGCCTCAGGCATGGCACATGAAATCAGTCAGCCGCTTGCTGCCATTGTCAACTACACACGCGGATGCGTGAGACATTTACAGAATAACGAACACGACCACTATCAAATCACAAATATCATGGAAAAAGCAGCTATTCAGGCAGAGCGCGCAGGCGAGATTGTACAAAGATTAAAAAACTTCTTTTGTAAAGGACAGCTCGTTAAAACGCAATGTAAAATGAACAATGTGATTAAAGAAACCATCAGCTTTATCAAAAATGAATTAACCTTATCGAAGACAAAAGTAGAATGCCACCTCGATAAAAGCACACCCATGATGTTTATTGATAAAATTCAAATCCAGCAAGTCTTGCTGAACTTGATTCAGAATGCGATGGATGCAATGACAGAAAATCATCATAAAGAAAGGCGCATCTATATTGAAACAAAAACCATTTCTAGCGACATCATTGAAGTAAAATTATTCGACACAGGTCCTGGCTTTTCAAAAGAAGCGATTAACAAAGTATTCACGCCTTTTTATACAACCAAAGCACATGGCAGAGGCATGGGACTCGCTATTTGTCGATCTATTATTGAAGCGCACGGCGGACAATTTACGATTAACCCAAATACAGAAGACAGTAGCTGGATTGCATTTTCATTACCTATATCTGTTTAACAATGGAGCGTAAAACATGTCAATACTTGAACCAATTGTCTATATCGTTGATGATGATCAAGCCATGGTAGAATCGCTGACTTGGATTGTAGAATCCATTGGATTAAGAGTGAGAACATATAGCAAAGCGCAAGACTTTGCAGCAGAGCATAACCCTCAGCAGCACGGCTGTTTGCTATTGGATGTGCGCATGCCTGGTATGAGCGGCCCTGAACTCCAAGGCAGACTTAATGAAGAAGGATTGCCAACGTTGCCTATTATTTTTATCAGTGGTCATGGCGATGTCCCGCTGGCCGTCCGCGTGATGAAAGCAGGTGCCGTGGATTTTTTAACAAAACCGTTTAACGATCAAATTTTATTGGAAAGCATTAACAAAGCATTACGGATTGATAAAGCCAATCGCGAGAAAAGGCAAGAAAGCGCACAGGCACGCGCTAAATTCGCTTTATTATCACCGAGGGAAATACAAGTTTTACAAGGTATTGTAGCGGGCAAACCTAATAAAGTGGTCTCTGCTGAACTCAGAATTTCATTGAAAACGGTAGAAGCGCACCGCGCTTCTGTGATGAAAAAAATGGGCGTCCGTTCTGTACCAGAATTGGTTAAACTCGTCCTTACCAATAGCGTTGAGAAAGAACCCGTGGCGGATGAGGCATAGCGACTGCCAATATGATGACTACTTATCTTTGAGGCAGGGAATATTTATTTTTGCTTTTCCAACTGTTTGAAATCCATTAACGCCTCATGCATATGCCGTGATGCGCCGCCACGACTAAACAAACCAGCGACAGCGCCCGCACCAAAGCTAAGAATAACACCAGCACTCACACCGCCAACAACCGTGGCAAAGTTAATCACAGGAACAGAGACACCAATGGCTAATGAAATTTTTGCAAATACCGTTGTCAAAGCAGGCGCTAATGCTGGACAAATAGCCGGGTTGATGACTATTATCGCAGCCAGCAGCACAAGCAATGTCAGCGCCATAAAAAGTAATACCGCAATCCGCATGCTCTTTCTAACATGCCCTGGCGCTTTATCCGCAAATTTTACAAAAGCAGACATTGCCTCAGTCGCATCTTGAAAATGGAGACAACCGTCTTCTTCAATTTCAATCGTTTTTAAGAGCTTCTCTACACATAAGTAAAAATAAATATCGTTACGATAATCCTTTTCTGCTAATTGTAATTCACTCACAAAAGCACGAACACCAGAAGATATTGAATTCTCTTTTCCACAGCAATCTCGATTATCATCTGCAAAACACAACAACTTTCGCATCTTTTGATGAACAGATTTTTTTGCCGCATCAATTGCAGATTCATAAATTTTTTGACAAGCAGGTACGGCACTTTCTTTCATCTCACGCCATTCGAAGCCTTCTTTTCTTTCATCTGCCTTTATTAAAGAACCAACAACTTCTTGAACTTCTTGCGCCACAGGCGTTGAATGAAACGCAAGCAATGATGCCACCATATCTCTTCTTTCTCCAGCTAAGCACTCTTCTCCTTCCAAGAGCTCTTCTGTAATGTATGGCACGAGATCAGCAGGCAGTCTATCGCGAAATGCTGAAAGCAATAATCTAATGATATCTGGCTGATTATTTTTCATTGCAGAATCAAAAAGAATTTGAATCGTATCTTCTTGCAGCGCAAAATATTTTTCATTTCTAATAAGAAACGCTATATCTTCAGGTTTAATCTCTTCACCTGGCTTAAAAATAAATGTTGGCGTGATACGAATACCGCATTCAAGAAAAAGATCTATCATCGCTAATTTGCGTTGCATTATTTCAAGGGGATCATTGCATGCACCCCATTGATATAGATATTCTTTGAAAATTACTTTTTCTTTATCGCAATGAGATGTAATCACATGCTTGAGAAGCGCAAACCCCTCTTTGGATAACGAAGTTAAAGGAAGAATAAGAAGACTGTCTAAAAAATGACGCATTTCTTGATTACACATCCTGCTAATGCAATGCTTATTTTCTAATACAAAATTCGCTCTTTTTTCTATCAAAATCTTAAGATGATCGGCATTGATCGAAGATGGAATTTTCGCACCGTTATCAATTAAGACCTGAGCAGATTCAAACTCCCCGGATACAATAAAGCTAACTAACAGTATATTGATATGATGAAAGGATCTTGAAAGGGAAAAACCCATCTCAAGCGACATCTTTAAATAAGAAACAATACGATGATGCGATATTGGATGCGCTTCATTATCAAAATAGGATTCTAAATGATCATAAAGAAATCCAAATCTACTATCCACATACTTTTGCATTTCTTTATGATGATATTTTTTCAAGCATTCTATTAATACCAGATCTTTCTTATAAAAAGCAAATTGCACCAACTGATTCAGTACTGCATTCTCTATGTCAGCAAAATCACTCTCCTCGCGAGGGACTAATTTTTGAATTTTTTCTAATAGCGTATTATCTTTTAAAAAAACGGCACACTCTAGGAATACAGGATTTTCATTGAAACAAAGTGCAATATATTGCTCATCTGATCGACGAAGAAAGTAATCAAATATTTCTTCAGCCCCACTTTCTGTAGCCCTATTCAACGGTAACACGAAATACTCCTGATACTCCGAAGAAGGAGGATATTTTTGATAGCGCTCCAGATTACCAGCATCATACTGCTCAACAAGCTGTTTCGTGAAAAGAAGATCTTTTTTCTGAATAGCTAATTCCAAGGCGCGCCTAAGATAAACGTCACTCGAAGTCAAAATCATCGGCACGCAATCAATGATTTTTTTAATAACCGCTATGCAACCCTCTCGTGCTGTTTTGAAAAATGGGTAAAATATGTCATTAATTTGTTTTTTATCTATTTTTTCTTTTTCCAGGGAGAGGAAGATTGCTATTCTCTGCAAGATTCTCTCTAATACGCTATGTTCAAATCCCTGCGTTTTCTTATTTTTTTCAGCTTGACACGCAATATCAACGGCGCCCTTGAGAAAATTTTCACAAATGTTAACAAAATGTCTTCTGACTTCTCCTGATAAGCCTTCATTCCCATCAGCGGAAGGAACCTTTCTAAAAGAATCCGCTATTTTATCGTAATCTATATATTTAAGAAGACCCTGTATTATCAACTCTCTATCGCGTGTAATACATTTGTTCAGATCTGTTACTTTATACCCAAAAAAAACGACCAATTTAAATGCTGCTATCAGAGAGTTGACCTTCCGAGACGGGTTCAAATCTTTTTCAAAAAATTCTAATATTCTTTTTGTATTACCTCCGTGAAAAAAGAAATACATGAATGTTGTTTTATGACGCTCAAGGCCAGGGTGAAAATTGCACAAATACGAAAAAGAACCATAATGAAATCTCTCAAGATCCGTCGGAAAATGATCTTGTACTCGGCCTTTAATAGCATTTTCAATCAATCCGAGAATATCATCAGGAGAATTTGCCAGAATAGCGCTTGTTAATAAATTAAAGTAGTCAAGGTTATGAAACCGCAGATTAGTAGCCTGCGGATTAGATAACAAATATTTTATTTCTTCACTTGATTGACGACAAAAAACTGCCAACATCAGAGGGGTTATTCCTTGATAGGATGTTTTCCTACTTTCTTTGAATATCTTATACACATGATTAAATAATCGCTGCTCATTTCTATTCGCTATTTCATCCAATAAACATCTTTTGTCACGATTGATAGCTGATAAGTCATCCAATTTTATTTTTGCTATTATTCTTTCGATCGATGCTGTCTTTACCAAATAAAATGCATTTGGTTCTATTTCTTCTAAATCCGCATACTCTTTATAATAAGTGTTAGAATATATAGTACTCCATAAATGGCCTTTTTTGATCCACGCCGTTACTTGATCTGCCACTTCTAATGAAAATTTATACCGGCTATATTCATAAAACGTCTTTGCAATTTCTTGGCAACCATTACTCTTATGATGAGCGTACTGATAATATTCATAAAATGAAGCAATATATTTTTTACAAAACACCTTATCGAGCGCTTGCCGAAGCTGCTTGCTTGTCCTGTTAGCAGAAATCAGATCTCCCATGCTTAAAAAGCTAAAGATGGTCTCCTGAATTTCAGGGGGGAAGTCTGCGAGTTCATAAGGCTTACCAAGCTGGCGCGGCGATTCAACATGCTCCATCAGCATGCCAGAACTGTCCGCTTCTTCCATCTCTCTAGCGCTAGCCATACACCTTCCTCAACAAGCCTATGAAATGCGCGGATTGTACTCTATTTTAGCAAAAAAATCAAACTGTTATCGCACTCCCCAGCGCTCCCCAGCAGAACCCGTGCTAATACAATGAATTTATGTGATTTCTAAATAAGCTTAGTAATTCCCTGATGGGAGATACCCTAACCACCTTAAGTGTATATAATGAGCACACTTCCCTTTATCCTAATTTTTATTCGCTTTCTTTAGTGAGATGATTACTATCCCCCTAGTGAAAAAGTGTGAAAATTGGGTAAATGGAGAGAGTGGCCATGGACAAGAGAAAGCAGATTTTAATCGTTACAAACGCAATGACGCAAGAAGAAGTGATTCAAATTAAAAACGCAACCATGAAAGAACAACCCACAAAAATAGAAGTGAAACTGAGCCTCGTCCACGTGATACCACGCCTACCCACTTGTTATTTTAGCGTACCCTCCATGGGCGTTGTCGTTGAAAAATGCCACGACGAAGCAAAAAAATCCTTAACAGATGCCGGAAAACTGCTCGGTATTGCAAAAAAAGACCAGTGGCTTATTTCAGGGAAAATACGCACCGATGTCTTACGTCTGGCAAATAAATTGGGCTCTAGCTTTATCTTAGCCAGCGAAGAACAAATCAAGGAACTGCAACGTTCTTTGTTCTTTAAGAATATTCATCAGTATGCGTTAATTCGAAACATTAACCAATTAGAGCGCATTTCATCGCATCTTTGACTTGAATGTTTTCTCAAATCGGTATATTTTTACCGCCATTAGAGATTTGGAGAAAACACATGGCTATATACAATGCGCTCTATGCACAATCTGGTGGTGTCACTTCCGTTATTAACGCTTCCGCTTGCGGCGTGATACAAACAGCACGCTTATATCCAGACAAAATTGGCAACGTTTTTGCTGCCCGTAATGGCATTGTCGGCGCACTGACAGAAGATTTGATCGATACCAGCTTAGAATCAGATGCCGTCATTGCAGCACTACGCCATACCCCTGCTGGCGCCTTTGGATCTTGCAGACACAAACTAGGTAGCATTGAAAAAGACCGCAAAGAATACGAACGCTTGGTCGAGGTGTTCTCCGCACATAATATCCGCTACTTTTTCTATAACGGCGGCGGCGATTCTCAAGATACCGCACATAAAGTATCGCAAATCAGCCAGTCATTAGGCTATCCTGTCACATGTATCGGCATCCCTAAGACCATTGATAACGATTTGCCCTTCACAGATAATTCACCCGGATTTGGCTCTGTTGCAAAATATGTTGCTGTTTCTATTCGCGAAGCGGGTATGGATGTCGCCTCTATGTCACGCACTTCAACGAAGGTGTTTATTTTAGAAGTGATGGGTAGGCACGCCGGCTGGATCGCAGCGGCAGGTGGTCTTGCTGCACAAGAAGAAGGGGATGCGCCACATATTATTTTACTGCCCGAAGTGCCGCTCAATGTAGAAGCCTTTTTAGCGAAAGTGCAAGCTTGTGTAAAAAAATATGATTACTGCGCTATTGTTGTTTCTGAAGGGGTGAAGAACGCAGATGGTACATTCATCGCAGATTCTGGCCTCGTGGATGCCTTTGGTCACAAGCAATTAGGTGGCGTCGCCCCTGTGATTGCAAAGTTAATTAAAGAGAATTTAAATTATAAGTATCACTGGGCTGTTTCAGATTATTTACAACGATCAGCGCGACATATTGCTTCCCAAACAGATGTTGAGCAAGCATACGCTGTTGGCAAAGAGGCTGTGCTCATGGCCTTGGCCGGCAAAAATGCTGTGATGCCTATTATCGTGAGAGAAAGTGATGTTCCGTATCGCTGGCATATTGAAGAAGCGCCGCTGGAAAAAATTGCCAATGTAGAGGTGAAAATGCCTAGCGACTTTATCACTGAGGATGGTTTTGGTATTACCGAAAAGTGCAGACGTTATTTATCCCCCTTAATACAGGGAGAAGATTATCCACCTTACGTGGATGGGTTGCCTGCGTATGTTAAATTGAAGAATATTGCTGTTAAGAAGAAGCTCGAAACAGCGTAAGATAACGAACCTCCTCAATCCGCCGGTCGGACCTTAAACTGGGCTACGTTACCGAGCCGCGACCGTGAGGGAGCGTCACAGTTCTTCACTCATTCCTCGTTTAACACAAAACAAGGAGGTTCAAATAAGATGCGTCTGTTTGAAAAATATAAGACAGTGCACGCTCCCTTACGGTCACGGCTCGGTTAAAACATCCCGCAGCGCTTTCAGAGCCATCATTTGGATTTGGCGAACACGTTCGCGGGTCAACCCAACGGCTTCGCCCACTTCCTCTAAGGTTTGACGCTCATGACCTTCTAATCCAAAACGCCTTACGAGCACCTCCCGTTGTTTAGGTGTTAACGTCCTCAAACTTTCCTCTAGGCGAGCGTATAAATTCTCATCCGCTAATGCCTCAGCAGGATCAAGCGCATTTTTATCTGGAATAAGATCTATTAAAGATTTATCAGATGAATTTTCTCCAGAAATTTTAATATCTAAAGAAATCATACGCTCGTTTAAATCCATTTTATCTTTTACTTGGTCAAAAGACTTATCGAGCGCATCTGCAATCTCCTGATAAGAAGGTTCATGGTCCTGTACTTTCATGAGTTCTTTAGCTGTCGATAAATATAAATTTAACTCTCTTAATACATGAATCGGCAGACGGATGGTGCGCGTTTGATTCATAATAGCACGCTCAATTGTTTGACGAATCCACCAAGTCGCATACGTTGAAAAACGAAATCCACGCTCGGGATCAAATTTCTCAACAGCACGCAGCAAACCAAGATTTCCTTCTTCAATTAAATCCGAAAATTCTAAACCTCGGTTATAATAATGCCTCGCAATTTTAACAACCAAACGCAGGTTACTCACAATCATCTTCTTACGAGCTTCAGGATCTCCCTTTTTAACAAGACGACCAATTGTGATCTCTTCTTCTGCACTTAACAAAGGAGAAAAACCGATCTCTTTTAAGTAAATTTGCGTTGCATCTTGTGTGGATAGTCTCTGCTGACTATTTTTAACATCCGATACATCATTTTCCTCTACCGTCGCCTCTTCCACAACAGACGACGCATTTTCCTTGCTTTGTTTATTTGAACTTGGTTTTTCAACTGTCTTCTTCTTTACCATGCTCTATGCCTTATGTCCTTATCGCCTAACCAACCTGCAAAGGTAAAACCCATGTTGAAAGCTCATCTAATACTTTATAATGCGTTAAATCGACGTGTAATGGTGTCACAGAAACATAACCCGCATTGACCGCGTAAAAATCTGTACCAGGACCCGCATCTTGCTCAGGACCAGGCGCCCCCACCCAATAAATTTTCCTGCCGCGAGGGTCTGTTTCTTTAATCGTTGGCTCTGCAATATGCCGCGTCCCTAAACGGGTGACTTGCACACCCTTTAATTCAGAAAAAGGTAAATCAGGCACATTCACATTTAAAATGGTATCAGAAGTCAATGGCGTCTCGCGCAACCGCTCAACCAACAACCGCGCCACTTTTGCAGCCGTATCATAATGTTCACAACGTGGCCCTGCCAAAGAAATTGCAACAGATGGCAACCCTAAAAACCTTCCCTCTGTTGCCGCAGCAACGGTGCCTGAATACAATACATCATCACTCAAGTTAGATCCTTCGTTAATACCAGAAACGACAATATCAGGCGTTTCCTTTAACAAACCGGTGACAGCAAGATGCACGCAGTCTGTTGGTGTACCATTCACGCTATAAAATCCATTGAGCGCGGTCACAACACGCAATGGATGCTCCAACGTTAAGGAATTGCTAACACCACTGCGGTTGCGATCAGGCGCAACCACAGTTACATCTGCAATGCTAGATAAGGCATTAGCAAGATAGGTTAGTCCTGGCGCATGTACACCATCGTCATTACTGATTAGAATTTTCATCTGAGTCCTTTTTTAAAATTTGATAAAATGTTTCATCTTTTTTAATCATACCTAATTCATTACGCGCTCGCGACTCCACAGAATCTTTACTATTTCGCAGCCCTTTTACTTGAAACAGCAGCGTTTCATTACGTTTCTTTAGTTTCTCGTTATCTTTTTCTAAAGAGGCAATATCTTTTTTTAATTGCATCATGTTTAAAACACCACCCGGCTCAACCCACAATCTATACTGCAAAAAAACCAGCACACCGACCAAGGCGCTCAACAATAACACTGAACGTAAGGCTACCATTAGCTTTGTACTCGCACATTATTCGTTAGAAGAAACCGAGAAAAAACGGATGAACCTGCATATTTCCCAGCACTGCCCAATTGTTCTTCGATACGTAATAATTGATTATATTTCGCAACACGGTCTGTCCGACACAAAGAACCCGTTTTAATTTGGCCAACTTGTTTTGCAACAGCAATATCTGCAATCGTCGTATCTTCTGTTTCACCTGAACGATGCGAAATCACTGTGTTATAATTCGCTTGCTTTGCAAGCGTAATCGCCGCCAAGGTTTCTGTCAGCGTACCGATCTGATTTGGCTTGATTAAAATAGCATTAGCAACATGTTCAGTAATCCCTTTTTGCAACAATGCTGTATTTGTTACAAATAAATCATCCCCCACTAATTGCACGCGATGACCCAAACGTTCTGTTAATTGACGCCACCCTGTCCAATCATTTTCTGCCATACCATCTTCTATACTGATAATAGGATAATGATCAACCAGATTCGCAAGATAAGAGACAAATGCATCGACAGTAAAAGAACGTCCTTCGCCTGCTAAATGATAAGCACCTTCTCGATACAATTCATTACTCGCAACATCCAGTCCTAAATAAATATCTTGTCCTGCGCGATAACCTGCACGCGTAATTGCTTCTAAGAGAAACTGTAAGGCAACTTCATGTGTCGGTAAATCCGGTGCAAACCCCCCTTCATCGCCCACATTGGTGTTGTATTGTTTTTGTTTTAATAATGCTTTTAAGTGATGGAACACCTCAACGCCTGCACGTAATGCATCGGAAAAAGTAGGTGCACCCGTTGGCAAAATCATAAACTCTTGAAAATCGATGCGATTATCTGCATGCGCACCACCGTTGATAATATTCATCATCGGCACAGGTAATAGATAATGCTGCTGATTACCTAAATATTGATAGAGCGGTTCTTGACGATAAATAGCAGCAGCTTTGGCAACAGCTAAAGATACAGCGAGCATTGCATTTGCCCCTAATTTTTGTTTATGAGTCGTTCCATCTAAACGAATCATCACATCATCAATCTCTGCTTGATTTGTGACCGAAAAACCGGTTAATGCATTTGAAAACGTTTCACAGATGCATGCAGCTGCTTGCTTCACACCTTTACCCAAATAACGTCCTTTATCTTGATCCCTTAATTCCAAGGCTTCCAAAGAACCCGTTGAGGCACCTGAAGGCACAGACGCTCTCCCCACTTCACCTGTGGTCAGTATGACATCTGCTTCTACCGTTGGATTGCCGCGAGAATCTAAAATTTCGCGTCCAATAATCTTTTTAATCTCCGACATCATTATCCCTCTACATCTGTAATACTTCTTTCACAAAAGGTATTGTTAAACGTCTCTGCGCCGCAAGCGAGGCTTTATCCAACGCATCCAAAGCAGCCAATAGCGTACCCATATGCCGCGGACAATGCCGCATCACATACTGACCAACCTCTTCAGATAAGTGAATACCACGACGCTCTGCACTTTGCGTCAATACCATTAATTTTTCTTCATCCGTTAACGCATGTAGTTGAAAAACAATCCCCCAAGATAAACGCGAAACCAAATCCGCAAGTTGCAGCTGAATCATTTTAGGCAAATCACGACCTGATACAATCAGACTACCTGCTTTTTCGTGAATACGATTGTACAGATGAAAAATAGCTTCTTCCCATTCCCGACAACCAGCAATAACATGCAGATCATCTATACAAACTAATGCGCAAGATTCCAATCCCGTTAGAATATCTGGTGTATGACTTTTATATAACTCTCTTAATGGCAGATAAACAGAGGAGAGATGATGTTGCTGCGCATCATGGCAAGATGCTTTCAGCAAATGACTGATGCCCTGATTGCAGGAACCACAGAGATAAATCATACGCTCACCGTGACCAATCGCTGTTTGCTTTAACTTCTCTACAATTTCTAGATTTCTGGCAACATAAAAATTATCGAAGGTCACACCCTCTTTCAAATAAAAAGCTAATGGTAACTGCGTTAATGCTGTAGACATTCACATAACCTAACTTGGTTTTTTAGCTAATGTTTGATTAACTTGGCTTAATATTGCAACAATTAAGCCCTCCGTTGATTTATCCGTAATTTTCCAATTCCACTTTGCATCGTGAAATATCAATTGCCACTGACTGTTGATGATATCCCCCTGCTGATCAATTTCGCCTATCAATAATCCATCCGGCGCATAACGTCTGGCTGCTTTGTTTAGCACATCTAATGACATATTCGCCACATCATCCACCGAAACCAGTTTAACATCTTCTACATCCATGATCGGGAAAATCACAGGTAACCCTAATCTCTTACTTTGCTGACGTAGCAAGGTGTGTACTTCTTCTGTTGCCTCTGAACTGATAATATCTTTTTGCTGGTCTTTGTCGGTTACTACCAGCCAGACCAACAACAACGGTCTATTTGAACCATGACAAACAACACCCGCCTGTTTGAGTAAGCGATTCACATCTTTCTCTTCATAGCGCACATGCAAGGCATATTCAGAGGACTGCGTTGTGGCAGAAGAATAGCTAAATTCTCTCACGTAATAATCAGCCCTATTCAAATTTCGTTTAATAACGGGATGAGAGCCGATATTTTCGTCCCCACTCACCCGCATCAACACCTGCAGGAAACCGTCTTGTACCGCTTGCTCTCGCATTTCATCAGACTGAGAAGCCACCGCCAAATCTGCTTGGTACAGATTTAAGACCTTAACCGCCATAGCCGAACCACTCAGCATCCATGTTGCCCATAACACAACTACCGCAATAGCCCATTGCTTCTTCATACAAATCAACCATCCCAGGCCAGACCCAAGCTTAAATTATAACGAATCTCCTCGCGTTGTCATTGAATAATGAACAGGCTCTATATCGATATTTCCGTGATTCTTGAGGGGAATAGCGGTATAATGCTCGGTGCTTTCAATAAAATTTATTAGAATCAAGCAGTTAGACATAAGGGGTTCATTATGGCGGGTATATTTGTTAGTTAATACAGGCCACAATAAATGAATAAACAACACACAACAACGCGAATAGCAGATATTGCCTTACTCGGCATCTTGTTTTGCGTTTTATTCCTCACCTATCTAGGCGTGAGACCACTGTTTACGCCAGACGAAGGAAGATACGCTGAAATCGCAAGAGAAATGGTCGCCTCTGGCGATTATATCACCCCACATCTCAATCATATTAAATACTTTGAAAAACCCGTGCTCTTCTATTGGTTAGAAGCTGCTGCCATTCATTTGAATGGACTCAGTATGACCTCACTCCGTGCAGTGAACGGATTACTCGCGTTGCTTGGTTGCTTACTGACATACTTCACAGCCAGCAAACTCTACAACCGCACCACTGGGCTGTACGCTGCTATCATCCTTGGCACGAGCTTGCTTTATTTTGTGATGGCGCACATGGTGAGCTTAGATCTGCCTGTCACTGTTTTTATCATGGCTTGCCTCTATACATTGCTTTTAGCAACGCAAACCACCTCTGACCAACAACGACGATATTATTGTTTAAGCGCAGCCATTGCTGCCGCACTGGCTGTACTGACCAAAGGCCTGATTGGCATTGTTTTTCCACTGCTTATTTTCGGCGCCTGGTTAACATTATTAGGACAATGGCGCATGATCAGGCATTTTTCCTTATTGCCTGCTGCCTGTCTTTTTTTTATTATCGCGACGCCGTGGCATTTGCTCGCGCAAGCACACAACCCTGAGTTTTTTTATTTTTATTTTATTGAGCAACAATTTTTGCGTTACACCACCGCAGGAATCGGACACTATCAACCAAATTGGTTTTTTATACCCTACCTGATACTGGGTTTCTTTCCTTGGATTGCCTTTCTCGCACAAGCTATCTTGGATGCGACACCACGATGGAAGAACAGGCATACCCATCAGGTTGAGTTGTTTTTCTTGTTATGGGCAGGTATTGTTTTCGCCTTTTTCTCTTTTTCAAGCTCAAAACTGATTCCTTATATCCTACCGCTTTTCCCCCCACTTGCCATTTTAACAGCGCGATACCTTGCCAGCCCCAATTATCATGGCTTCATGCGAGACCGCATTTTTGTTATCACCTGTGTGTTCACCAGCACCTTGCTCATGGGTCTGCTCATTGCTGCACCTTCTTTAGATACACGCACCATACGCCCTTTGGCTATGACCTTAAAGCCGCTTTTACAACCAGAAGATGATGTAATCACCTACCACCAGTATTATCAGGACCTCCCTTTTTATTTAGAAAGACGGGTCAGCATCCTGGATTGGCAAAATGAATTACGTTTTGGGATGGCACACCAGGATACCGAAGATTGGATGATCGATGATGCTACCTTTTGGAACCGCTGGCATAGTCAAAAACATGTTTTTATGGTGATCAGTTTATCTGAATATCGTGTCTTTTTGATCAATCACCCTCAAGAGAAAGTTTTTGTTTTAAACAAAACGAAGGAAAATGCTCTCGTTAGCAACTTTCAGCCTTTATTTTAAATCTTAAATGAACCCTATTGAGTTATCACACACCATGCGTTATATTAGGGTTTCAATTTATGAAAGGAGGCAGCGCTCGCTGATAAGGATATGCTGATTAAATCACAGCTCATCGGCAAACTCAGCAAAAAATTCCCTCACCTTTTAGAGAAAGACATCGCTTTGGCTGTTAATCATATTATCGAGTGCATGAGCGAAGTACTTGCTACAGGTGGAAGGATAGAAATTCGTGGCTTTGGTAGTTTTAGCTTGCGATTTCGCCCACCACGACGCGCGCATAATCCCAAAACCGGCGAAAAACTCGTCACTAATTCCAAGTATGCGGCACACTTTAAGCCAGGCAAAGAGCTGCGCGAAAAAGTCAATGAAAACCGTCATCTCCCCATTATCGCAGATACAGCAGAAGAAGAATCAGCAGAAGATTAGCCTCCCAGAAGATTAGCCTCCGGGGCTCGGTTACACCGACTACACGGCCTATATAACAGCCAGCGTTACGCCCTGCTGCCCTTGATACTTCCCACCACGGTCCTTGTAGGACGTCCCACACACTTCATCTGATTCTAAAAATAATAACTGCGCAACACCTTCATTCGCATAAATCCTTGCAGGCAAGGGCGTGGTGTTTGAAAACTCTAATGTGATGTGGCCTTCCCACTCCGGCTCAAGCGGCGTAACATTCACAATAATCCCGCAACGCGCATAGGTTGATTTCCCTAAGCAAATCACGAGCACGCTTCTTGGTATACGAAAATACTCTACACTTCTCGCAAGCACAAAAGAATTTGGCGGAATCGTGCAAACACCACCCGTCACATTCACAAAACTACCATCTGTGAAATTTTTAGGATCAATCACAGCGGAATTAACGTTGGTAAATACCTTAAATTCTTCTGCACAACGTATGTCGTACCCATAACTAGAGGTACCATAAGAAACAATCTTAGCACCTTCTCTTTCACGCACCTGATGCGGCTCAAAAGGAGAAATCATATTGTGCGTTTCTGCCATTCTTCTGATCCAATGATCTGATTTAATACTCATCTTTTACTCCTTTTCATGAGAGACGACAATTTTTGGAAAAACACGAGAGTAATCCTTAGGTTGTTTTGCTAACGCTTCTTTTATTTTTTCCGCAATATCATAAAATACCTGCGCACTGGATGACGCAGGAGCAGCAACAAGCAAAGGCTGGCCTTGGTCCGTCATTTCCCGTATCTCTTTTTGCAAGGGAATCGCACCCAGCAACGTTAAACCATACTCTTTTGTCAGTTGCGCACCACCACCTATGCCAAAAATAGGCTCTTCGTGTCCACAAGCAGCACAATGAAAGGTGCTCATGTTTTCTACCACACCCAACACAGGTACGTTTAACTTAAGGAACATTTCATAAGCACGACGCACATCCAGCAATGCGACGTCCTGAGGTGTTGTGACCATCACAGCACCATGAATCGGTATTTTTTGGCATAAAGTCAGCTGCACATCGCCTGTACCGGGTGGTAAATCAACAATCAGATAATCTAAGTCTTCCCAGGCTGTTTCTTCTAGCAATTGCTGCAATGCCTTCCCAATCATAGGGCCACGCCACACCACAGGCGCTGTTTGCTCAATAAGATACCCAATCGACATCGATTGCAAACCATGCCGCTTAATTGGCACAAGTTTCCCGTCCCGAAGCTCGGGCTTCACACCCACAGACCCTAATAACAACGGCTGACTGGGGCCGTAAATATCAGCATCTAAGATACCTACTTTTGCGTTATTTTTAGACAAAGCTAAGGCAATATTCACAGCAACGGTTGATTTCCCAACCCCACCCTTGCCGGAACCCACAGCAATAATCTTTCTCACTGCTTTTGCCAAAATACTCCCCCAACGCCACAGGTTGATATACAATACGTGCGGAGATTATCCCCTTATCACTGATGACTTACAACAATGGAAGCACGACTATGCAGGCAAAACGTAAAATTTTAGCTACCCATGCCCTCCCCTATGCTAATGGGGCATTACATCTCGGGCATCTGGTTGGCACCATCCAGGGGGATATTTGGGCACGCTTACAAAATATGCTGGGGCATGACTGCCTTTATATTTGCGGGAGCGATAGCCACGGCACACCGATCATGATCCAAGCTGAAAAAATGGGCATCACGCCTGAACAGCTCATTGCGCAAGTGCAAAAGGAGCACACGCAAGATTTCGCCGACTTCCTCATTCATTTTGATAATTATCACACCACACACTCCGATGAAAACAAGGCATTGGTTGAGACCATCTTTCATCGACAACTGGCAGCTGGCAACATTCACAAACGCACCATTTCTCAACTCTTCGACCCTGTTAAAGAAATGTTTTTACCCGATCGCTATATCAAAGGGGAATGTCCAACATGTGGTGCAAAAGATCAATATGGTGATAACTGCGAAAGTTGTAGCGCAACTTACTCACCAACAGAATTAAAAAATCCTTATTCTACGATTTCAGGCGCCCAACCCATTGAAAAGACTTCCGAGCATTACTTCTTTAAACTTCAAAACTACGAAGCCTTTCTCAAAGCATGGACGCGATTAGGACATTTACAAACGCAAGTCACACACAAACTAGATGAATGGTTCCACGCGGGTTTAAACGAATGGGACATCTCACGAGATGCGCCTTATTTTGGCTTTCTCATTCCAGGTGAAACACATAAATACTTTTATGTCTGGTTAGACGCACCTGTTGGGTATATTGCGAGTTTTCAAGATCTTTGTAAAAAAAGAAAAGACTTAGATTTTAATGCCTATTGGGGAAAAGACAGTAACGTTGAGCTATGCCATTTTATTGGAAAAGACATTATCTATTTCCATGCCTTATTCTGGCCAGCGATGTTATCAGGCGCTGATTTCCGCACACCGACAAAAATTTTCGTCAATGGCTTCCTCACAATTAACGGCCAAAAAATGTCGAAATCACGCGGAACATATATTAAAGCCAGAACCTACTTAAATCATTTACCGGCAGAATACTTACGCTATTACTTTGCCGCGAAATTAAGTGATAGCATTGAAGACTTAGATATTCAATTTGACGATTTTGTACTGCGCATCAATTCTGATTTGGTCGGAAAATTTATTAATATTGCCAGCCGCAGTGCAAATTTTATTACAAAAAATTTCTCTAGTAAATTAACGTCCACTTGCGAAAATCAAGCACTTTACGATCATTTCGCATCAACAGGTGATGAAATTGCAATACATTTTAATAAAATGGAGTACAGTCACGTCATACGTAAAATCATGGCGCTTGCTGATCGCGCAAATCAGTATGTCGATGAAAAAAAACCATGGACATTGATTAAAAACGCAGAAACACAAGCAGAAGCGCACGCCGTTTGCTCACTTGCTCTCAACTTATTCCGCATTCTCACAATATACTTAAAACCTATTTTGCCTCACACGGCAAAAGAAGTTGAAAAATTCTTAAATGTTCCACCCTTACAATGGCAAGATAAAGATAAACCATTACGCAATCATCTTATCTCGACATTTACACCACTCATCAACCGTATTGACATCAAACAGATAGAGGCACTCAAAATGGCAGCACAAGAAGAAACCGTTAGCAAAGAGAACACACCTGCAGTCACTCCAGAAAAAACCCTTGAAAAACCGGTAGCAAAACCACAAATTTCCATAGAAGATTTTAACAAGATAGACTTAAGAGTTGCACACGTCTTAAACGCTGAGGCTGTAGAAGGCGCGGACAAATTGCTTCGATTACAAGTTGATCTTGGTAATGAAAAACGCCAAATTTTTGCGGGCATTAAGGCGGGGTACCAACCAGAACAATTAATTGGCCGACAAGTTGTGATTGTTGCCAATCTAGCACCACGCAAAATGCGTTTTGGCGAGTCTCAAGGCATGGTTATTGTAGCAGTTGGTGATGACGATGCAGGTCTTTGGCTTGTCAGTCCTGACAAAGGCGCCGTGCCAGGTTCTCCAGTGAGGTAATGATTGTGTCACGATGGCTGGTTGAACAAGCAGATGCCATACTCCCACAAACCCAATGTGGCTTATGTGGTTATGAAGGCTGCATGCCTTATGCTGAAGCGATGGTTTATGATAATGCGCCCATTAATCGCTGCCCGCCTGGCGGCTCGCCAACATTGACAGCACTTGGCGCATTGTTTAACCAAACAATCACCGCTGAATTACAAGCAGGTCTACAAGAAAAACCAGCCACAGTCGCTGTGATTCGTGAAAATGAATGTATTGGATGCACCAAATGCATTCAAGCCTGTCCGGTCGATGCTATTATCGGTAGCGCCAAACAAATGCATACGGTTATCGCCATTGAATGTACAGGATGCGATCTTTGTGTACCTGCATGCCCTGTTGATTGCATTGATATGGTAGCCACCAAAAATAGTGGTATCACACCAGATCAAGTCAAGCAGTCACGCAAACGTTTTTACGCAAAAAAAACGAGAACAATAAAAGAAAAGAGAAATAGTATAAAAAATATCAAATCAACAGAAGAAAGAAAAAAATATATTGTTGATGCTATTCGCAGAATGGAGAAAAACAAATAGGTGTCATTTATGTTAGATAAAAAAAATATAATAAAAACACTCCAGGAGGAAAAAGAAAAAATACGGAAATCGAAAGAAAAAAGAAAGAAAGTTGAATTTACCTTAAATGCCGCTTCGTTCGTGAGCAATTACTCGAGTTTATTGCGAACAATCGTACGCTTACTGATACAAATCGGTTTTGTTTCCTTACAGTTGACTTCGCTTGTTTTTCCTATTCTGCTCGCTAGCCTTTCCATATTGAACAATAGCTTCAGGGCATACTCTGAATTTGCCGCCAGCAAAGAAACGGGGATAAAATATGTTTTTCGCGTATTTTCTCCAGCTGCCTGTGTGGTACTTGCCATTCTCGCTTTATGTCTTTCTTCACTCTCGCTGATATTTACACTTTCTGCTATCTCAATGGGAACACTCACTAGGCTCGCTGACTGCGGCGCAAGTTTATATGATTTTTACGGGGGAGAATGGCGAAAAATAAAAAATGATTTAAGAAAACATAACGAAATGTTTTTTGGAGAATTGAGAGAAACAGGCGATCACTTGCTCGATCAATTATCTCAGGAACGTCATTTATCGGTGCATGATAAAATAAGCAACACGCTTTCTGGTATTTATTACTTAGATCAATTAATCGCACTGAAGAAAAAAGCACTATTTGATAAAGAAATGCAGCTTGCGAGAAGAATACATAAGCTGGTTTCCACATCTCTTTCTTTGGTCGGCTGCATACTTTTCTTTGTTGCGCCAGGACCGGTTGGTGGCGCTATTCTATTAGCGGTCGGCATTCATATTACGCTCAGTAAATTTGGCATGAATCCCCTGACTGACATCCCTGCCACACTGTATGAGCGCTCACAACGTGCCCAATATCACAGTAGCGCTGAAGAAATAAGAAGAAAAATCAATAAGATAGATAAAAAAACGCCCCAGTCTACGCACAACCGATACAGCGCTTTTTACAGTCTAGCCAGGCACGGGCTCCTTTGGCAGTCAAATTCCTCATACAATCTGCCCATAAAACATGTCAATAAGATACGAATAATACATTGATAAATATCGTAAAATATAACTTAACAAGCAGCCTCCTATTAAGGTTTCCTTCAGCTTAATGGGTTAAAATAGAACTATAAACGAGGAACTATTTTATGCCTGGTACAAAATTTGATTTTTTTAAGCCCAAAGATCCAGTCAAGAAAGCTAAAACGGCATTCCTTAACATGGATGCATTTATGGGTCTTTTACAAAAATTCATGCAGTTCATTAAAACAGTAGAAAATATACAAAACTCACCTAAATTTCATTCTATTATTCTTACCATCAGCGGCATTGCAATGTTTCCTTTTATTGTTATTTCGCTATTTGATATTTGGCAAGCATTATTAATGACAGGCGTAAACGAAACGACACAAATGTTTAAGATATTCACATCAATCTCTGGTTTAGCTTTAAAAATTGCAGCTGTTGCTACCTTGCTCATGCCACCCATTATGATTACGATCGGCTCTCTTGCACTCATTGATAAGACAGTTGATGCTACCAGAAGACTCGTTTACTTATCTCAATTAAAAAAAGAACTTGCTGGGTTAGAAGACGAAGCCGAAATAACAAAAAAACGCGGCATTATTCATCGTACCCAAATTGATGCTGTTAGAAGTACGCATGATGCTGTTTTAGTTGCTTGCGGCTTAGTACTCACCGTCGTATTATTTGCCGTTGCGCCACCCGTGACCGTTCTCTTTGCGACAGGCGTCCTTCTTGGTGCTTGCTACGTGTTTGCTGATGCATTCGAAAAAAATCCCCTGATAAAAGCAATACACTGGGGATTGGGCACATCATTTTACTATGATCCACCAAAGGATCAGGAAACACCACATCAGGGGGATACATTTTCTATTGCACAGCGTGTGATGGGTTACTTTGGTAGAGGTGCCGATAAAAAATTAGCGTTAGAGAACAAACCTGTAGCAGAACAAAAACCAGTAGAATTAAAACAGGCAGAAATAAAAACGCTAGAATTGCAAATAGTGAAGAAAAAGGAAATCACTTATACTCATGGCACCACGCTGACACCAGAACCAAAGTCACAGGAAGATCAACCCCCTCATCCTCACCATTAAAATCTCCACACCTCAAAGGCTTTGTTGAATAAATCGGAAATGCTCTGTGAGGCACTCGGTGTAACTGAGCCGCGACCGTGAGGGAGCGTCACTGTGCTATAACTTTTAGCTGAAATTTC